>Ga0315339_1000078_pt1 | contig 166701 bp, 182 predicted proteins | sample ASW17metaG_FD_204514 | JGI IMG/M metagenome (GOLD analysis project Ga0315339, IMG submission 204514) | Ammonia-oxidizing marine archaeal communities from Pacific Ocean, United States - ASW #17 | ecosystem: Environmental > Aquatic > Marine > Oceanic | place: USA: California | collected 2016-12-05
CGGTCTTAGTGATCCGGTGGTTCTGTATGGAAGGGCCATCGCTCAACGGATAAAAGGTACGCCGGGGATAACAGGCTGATTCCTCCCAAGAGTCCACATCGACGGAGGAGTTTGGCACCTCGATGTCGGCTCATCACATCCTGGGGCTGTAGCAGGTCCCAAGGGTATGGCTGTTCGCCATTTAAAGTGGTACGCGAGCTGGGTTTAGAACGTCGTGAGACAGTTCGGTCCCTATCTGCCGTGGGCGTTGGAAATTTGAGAAGAGCTGCTCCTAGTACGAGAGGACCGGAGTGGACGTATCTCTGGTGTTCCGGTTGTCACGCCAGTGGCATTGCCGGGTAGCTACATACGGACGGGATAACCGCTGAAAGCATCTAAGCGGGAAGCCCCCTTCAAGATTAGATTTCCCTGGAGCTTTAAGCTCCCTTAAGTGCCCTCGAAGACTACGAGGTTGATAGGCTGGGTGTGGAAGCGCAGTAATGCGTGAAGCTAACCAGTACTAATTGCACGTGAGGCTTGGCCATATAACACCAAAGCATTTTGGTGTTGTATGCAACATGTAATGCGACGCAAAGATAAACTCAAGATTGTCAGAAATTTTCAAATTGCTAAGGCAATAAACGTACGCTGAAAAAGAGGGCTAAACTCCTTTTTTTAACGGGACGAAAGGTTGCGATGAACTCCGCAAGGGGTTTCTCAATTCTTTCTCCCAAACCAGTTTTCCTGGCGGCCATAGCGAGTGGGAACCACCCGATCCCTTTTCGAACTCGGAAGTGAAAACGCTCAGCGCCGATGGTAGTGTGGGGTCTCCCCATGTGAGAGTAGGACACCGCCAGGATCTTATTAAGAGAAGCCGTTGCCGAAAGGTAACGGCTTTTTTTGTGCCATAGGGTGAATCGCTATCATTCTTCTAGACACTTACCAGCCGTTCGGAAAGACGATTTTCATACTCTACCGGTGACAGCAGGTCATTGAAACCGTGTCGTCGTTTACTGTTGTAAAACATCTCGATGTAATCAACGATATCGCTCCGCGCATCGTCGCGTGTTGAGTAAATGTGTCGTTTGCTCGATCGCTGTAAAAAATTCTGGGTTCATGCCGCCCAGCGATCCATGCGGCCTGATCGTGTTGTATTCCTCAAGCCAGTAAATGATCACCACACGCGCTTCCGTCATTGAGCAGAACAGCCAGCGATCCAGACAGGTCGTGCGAAAGATCAAATTGAAACTCTCGCAGTTGTGTTTTAGGCAAACATCCGCCACCGAAAGCCCGGCGTCAGCCTCTTGTAAAATCCGTATTATTTGTTCTGCTGTAAATCGCTTGCCTTTCATCGGGTTCCCCACAATCGAGAAACCCTAACATAACCACTGGACCCATTATGACAGGGCTGGCCAGCACCTCGATGGCGAAACCCCTCCAGTTATTGGGAGTGCTCAAGCGGGCGTTATTCTCAGTTCATGGCCAATACTCAAAAATCTCTCAGCGTCGACAGGCCTTGTCGGGCCCCAGGTGGTGCGGACTTTAAGCGATAAAGCCGGTATTGTTTGCGCAGACGAGCGATAACAACGATAGAGGTATATTTCTGGTGCCACAGACTCAACACATTTCCGTCCTATTAATGGCGGTCGTTGCTTTCGGCTGCGGCGAGAATCAAGCGCCTGAGGTTGCGCTTGCCATTCCCGACGAAAGCCCAGCGGTCGCAATGGCCAATCCAGCTGCGGTTGCGATTTCAGATAAATATGGGGCTCAAGTTAGTGAAGAAATATTGCGAGCGGGTGGTAATGCAGTGGATGCGGCTATTGCGACAGGATTTTCGCTCGCCGTAACCTTTATCGATGCAGGCAATATTGGCGGCGGCGGCTTCATGCTGATCCACATCGATGGCGAATCGGCCTTTTTGGACTATCGCGAAACCGCACCCTCAGCGGGTCACAAGGACATGTATCTCGACGAGAATGGTGACGTCATCGAGAACTCAACATTACTTGGGGGCCAGGCGGCCGGTGTGCCGGGTACCGTTGCAGGATTCTGGAAAGCACATCAACGTTATGGTTCGTTGCCCTGGGAAGACCTTGTAGCACCGGCGATTAAATTGGCCGAAGAAGGTTTTATGCCGGCCGATGTTTTGGTTAGCGATATTCACGGCATGCATGATTGGTTCGGTGAGACGACTAATTTCAATGATTATTTCGCGCGTATTCGTGTCGGCGAATTATTTAAGCAGCCTGAGTTGGCGGAAACGCTCAAACGTATAGCCGCTAGCGGTGCAGATGAGTTTTACAGTGGGGAGACCGCCAAAATGCTGGTCGCCCAAATGGGTAGAAGCAACGGCCTGATAACGGCTGAAGACCTTGAGAACTACGAAGCGATTTGGCGAGCGCCGCTGCGGGCAACATGGCGAGACTACGAAATTGTCAGTGCGCCACCGCCGAGCTCCGGTGGATTTGCCATTATTCAATTGCTAAAGATGAAGGACTACCTGGAACACTATTTTGAAGGCGTAGAACATAACTCGCCGCAATACATACACCTTGTAGCGGAAATGGAAAAGAGAGTTTTCGCAGATCGGGCAGAGTATCTCGGCGATCCCGACTTTTTTGAGGTCGATATGGATGCACTCATAAGTGACGAGTACATTGCACGTCGTGCGTCCGAGGTGAGTGACAGTGATATCTCCATGCTGGATAGCGTTGCGCCCGGCCTGGAATCACCAAACACAACCCATTACTCGATTGTTGACCAATGGGGTAACGCGGTTTCAAACACCTACACAATCAATTGGGGTTACGGCAGTGGTGTGGTTGTCGAAGGCGCCGGCTTTCTCCTGAATAATGAAATGGACGACTTCAGTGCCAAGCCGGGTGAGCCGAACGTCTACGGCGTCGTGGGCAATGCCGCAAATGAGATTCAGCCGGGTAAGCGAATGTTGTCGTCCATGTCACCAACGATATTGTTACGCAATAATGAAGTGGAAATGGTTTTGGGAACGCCTGGTGGTTCGACTATTTTTACGTCAGTTTTCCAAACTATCGTCAACATTATTGATTTCGGACAGTCGCCGCTTGAGGCTGTTGGCGCAACTCGCTTTCACCACCAACTCCTGCCGCCAGACTTAATTACGCATAGCGTTGGAAATCCATTACCGAAGGAAACGATTTCTGAGTTGGGCGACAGAGGGTATCGTACAGAACCGCATGCTTGGGAGTTCGGCGACGTCCAAGTCATTTTGCGTGACGGGGAGTCTTGGATTCCGGCTTCCGATCCTCGCGATCGCGGTGACTCCAGGGTGATCAACTAAATTCAGATTTAAAGGACCGTTTCTATGCAATCCAATTTCAATCAGCTGCTGCTGTGTGTCGCTTGTTTTCTGCTATTGGTTGCTTGTGAGTCTGGCTCAAATTCTGACGGCAGCGCCGCGGCAGATCTTGTCCTAACAAACGCCTATGTTTACACGGTTGACGAAGTTGACACGGTGGCAGAGGCCGTTGCTGTAAACGATGGCGAAATCGTCTTCGTTGGCACCGCCGAAGAAGCTAGCGCCTACATTGGAGAATCGACAGAGGTACGTGATCTGGGCGGTGCGATGTTAATGCCCGGTATTCATGATATGCACATTCATGCATTAGGCACCGTTGAACCTGATATGTGTGATTTGGGGTCACAGTCTCTGTCGCTGGAGGAAATGGTTCCTGTGCTCAAGGAGTGTATTTCGACCTATGACATCGCGACCGGGGAATGGCTCATCGTATTGCAATGGGCCTTTTCCGGCGGAAACCAGCCGAGTGAAAAGTTGCCGCACATCAGGGCAGCGCTTGATGCTGTCTCGACCGAGCACCCAATTTTCCTCTGGGGAGACGACGGTCATCACGCCGCCGCTAACAGTTTGGCGTTTGCGCTCGCAAGAAACTCGGATGGCGAAAACGTAGAGATAAACGCGGAGTCACTCAAATCGGAGTTCAGTGATTATCGTCCTATGATTGCCGTGGATGCGAATGGTTCGCCAACGGGTGGCGTCAACGAAGACGCTCGATTGTTGCTTAGGTCCAATGGTCTTGCCGACATGCTCGGCATGTCCAACGGTTTGGATGAGACGATGCCACGTGTCGCCCGCAAAATGGCAGAGAGTGGCATCACGTCACTTCAGGACGCAATCGTTACGCCCGAGACACTTGCGGCATATGGCAAGTTGGAAGATAGCGGCAAGATGACATTCCGTTTGCGTGCAGCATTAGTGGAGCCGCCCAGCGAAGAAATTTCAGAAATCGATTCTCACATCGAATTGCTGAGTGCACTACGGGAAGAATACGAAGACTCCGACTTGATTTCGGCCAACGCGATAAAGCTCTTTGCTGACGCTGTGCTTGAAGGAAACCCTCTTACCTCACCGCCAACTATGCCGGTTGCGGCGTTGCTTGACGGATTCAAACAGCCAATTTTTGGCGGCAGTATTGAAGATGGTTCTTTTGATATTGTTGGCTATGTTGACCCGGAGCGCGAAACTTGTACGGCAGTTCAGGCCGAACCCGATGCTTACTCTGACGCTGATCGCATGGAGGCATTCGTTTCGGAATTTGGGTTTTATCCACAGCAATGTATTCCTCATCAAGGCATTCTCGAGCACGATGAGCGATTCATACGGGCGTATATTCGAAAAATGACTGAGGCCGGGTTTCATGTACACGTGCATGCTTTGGCCGACAAGGCGGTTCGAATTGCGGTTGACGAATTCGCCAAGGTAAAAGATATTGCCGATCGCAATGGTACGACTCAGAGTTTGGCGCACGTACAAATCGCGCATCCAGATGACCAAAAGCGCATCGGCGATCTTGGGATCTCAGTCGTGTTCACATTCGTGTGGGCGGGACCCAGTCTGCAATACGAAATGATGGTCGTGCCATTCATTGAGGAGGTCGACGGAATCGAGGACCTTTACAATCCGGATACCTATTACATGCAAAATTTATATCCAGCTCGCACTATTCAGGAGTATGGCGGAGTCTTGGTCAATGGCAGTGATGCGCCAGTCGGTAATCGAGATCCAATGCCATTTATGAGCCTACAGCAAGCAGTCTTTCGCAGTAACGGCGAAGTGGTAATGAATCCCGCACAACGTATTGATATTCACTCAGCCATCGAGGCTTTCACCATTAATGGCGCGAGGCTTTTTGGCCATGCGGATAGATTAGGTAGCATTGAGGTTGGCAAAACGGCGGATTTGATTGTGCTTGATCAGAACATTGTCAGTCTCGCCGAGGCCAATCGTCCTGATGAGATCTCGAATACGAACGTTACATTAACCGTATTTAATGGAAAGATCGTGTATGAACAATGATACGGACTTTAGATGCTGTTGTAAATTAGCAACATAATTTTATGGGTCAGTTATCTTTTCTTGAATTACCCGCGTGGGACGACGGCGGAGTGGAGCCGAATCCAGGTGTACTAGCCGAACGCCGTCTTTGCGAGAAATGCAGTGACGAAGTAATCCAATTTTTTCAAATCACTAAATGGATCGCGCCGGTTGATCCGAGACATTCCGAAATACACAAACGGAGCTAGCTTTCCCACGCGATCGCGTCAGAAAATGTTTGGGCGATAACCGCGTTGTATTTTTCTTCAAGTTTGTCGCGCTTAACCTTCAATGTTGGCGTTAAAAGGTCGTTTTCAATTGTCCACCCCTCATCGGCAATAACAACGTTGGATAATTTCTCATGCGATTCCAAGGTCGCATTAACCTGATCAAGTGTGGTTTTGAAGCTCTTACGTATTTCTACCTTGTCAAGTGTGCCCGCCGCGTCCGTTAGAACAACGACCGCGATAGGCGCGGGTAAACCAGCTCCCATCACACATACCTGTTCGATATACGAGTTTGAAGACAACTTTGATTCGATTGGAACGGGCGTTACGTATTTTCCTTTGGCGGATTTGAAGATGTCTTTGACGCGGCCAGTGATTGTGAATGCCTTCAGTGACTCGTCCCAAATAGCTTTATCGCCAGTATGGAAAAAACCATCGTTCGTAAAAACATTCGCCGTTAAATCAGGGTTCTTGTAATATTCTGTAAACAAGCCAGGGCTGCGAATTAGGATTTCTCCTTCTTCAGATAGCTTCATTTCTGTGCCGCTCACCGGCGATCCAATCGTCCCCAATTTTTGGGCATCGAATGGTGAATTGCCACAGGAAAGGCCGCTTGTTTCACTCATCCCCCAGCCTTCTCCAATATTGACGCCCAGTTTGTAATACCATCTAAGCGTAGATGGTGATATGGGTGCTGATCCCGAACCATATTGGCGACAGTTGCCGAAACCTAGCTCGCCTCGAATTTTCTTTGCGACAACACTGCCCAATATCGGAATGGATAGTAGTAAGCGCAATTTCCTCGGTGAAATATTTGCATGGACTCCGGATTGAAACTTAACCCACAGTCTGGGCACTGAGATAAACACCGTTGGTGCGGCGCGCTTTAAGTCATGCCTAAATGCCTGCAACGATTCGACAAATGAGCATTCGGCACCACAGTAAATGGCCGGACCAGCCGTACAGGTCCTTTCGGTTATATGTGCAAGCGGAAGATAGGAAAGTACATGGTCATCGGACGACATGTTCGCCGTTTCGGCTGCCGCGTGACTTGCATATTGATAGGCGCTGAATGAGATGACGACCCCCTTGGGCACACCGGTACTGCCGGATGTATACAAGATCGTCATCGTGTCTTCGGGGTCCGGATTAGCGACCTGTGACAATGGTTCATTATCGTCAATAAGGTCCTGCCAGCCGTATTGGCAATGCGCTATTTCCGAATAGGGAAAAGCAATGCGTGGAATAGCATCTGTAAGACCTGCCATGGTCGTCTCGGGACTGTCCAGTTTCCCTACGAAAACGAGTTTGGCACCACTGTGGCTTAGCAAGTGGGATACAGTTTCCGGGCTTGCTGTTGGATAAATTGGCACGGATACAAAACCTGCCATGGCGATGGCGATATCAGCTAAAATCCACTCAGCACTATTCTTAGCTAAAATGGCAATCCGGTCGCCAGGCTGGAGGTTAAATGCGCGCAGCGCGCTCGCGATACAAGCGGAATTGTTCGCCGCTTCTGACCACGTCGTTTGGCGCAATTGACCATCCACTGGTTGATGCAGGAATATTCGGTCCGGAGTTTTCTGTGCCCAGTCGAGCAATGCATGATGCGCAGTTTTCATCGGTATCATTGGCCTATTCAGGTGAACTAAGGCCATTATAAGGGGTCGATTACACTTTCGAGAACTTCTTTTGGCGAAGCGTTAAGCCACGGATATTTAGAAAGGAAATTTTGGAATTTCTGGCTTTCACGGTACTTTTTTCTTATCGTAGAGATAGCTCGCAGGGTAGGCCTTGCTCCGCTCAAAAATCAGGCAAAATATCACTCATGATCACAAAATTAAACGTCATTTCATGCGCATTCAGCGCCTTTCTTATTTCCGGTTTTCTGGTATTGCCAGCGGGTGCTCAAGAACAGGGAGACTCGGTGCTGGACGAAATTGTTGTATCGGCAACACGTCGCGCTTCGTCGGTTCGGGATGTTGCTCGATCGATTTCCGTTGTTGATAAAGAACGCATTCAGAACGGCACGCAGCAGCTAGGGTTAGATGAAGCGTTAGCCGCAGTGCCCGGTTTGTACATTCAAAATCGCTATAACTTTTCCGGAGATTTGCGTGTGGCCATGCGTGGCTTCGGCGCCCGGTCGAGTTTCGGTATCCGTGGCATCAGGGTTTATGTTGATGGCATTCCCGAAACACTGCCCGATGGCCAGTCAGGTGTTGACAGCATCGATCTTGGTTCGGCGCAGCGCATCGAAGTGCTTCGTGGGCCATCTTCTTCACTGTATGGCAATGCATCTGGCGGCGTTATTTCCGTCATAAGTGAGTTAGGCGATACCGATCCGTATGTTGAGGGGCGATTGGCCGCCGGAGAGTTTGGCTTTCTCCAGGTTGGAGTCAAAGCGGCAGGCAAACTCAACGAGACAGATTATCTGTTCAATCTGTCTAAGACAGAGCTTGACGGTTATCGCGACCACGCCGATTTTCGGGGCACCCAATTCAATGGAAGACTGGGCATTCCGCTCGGAGAAAGCGATCGACTTCTAGTCGCGCTCAATATTACAGATCAACCGGTTGCTGATGATCCGGGTGGCATTAACGCAGCTCAAGTGGCGCTCGATCCGACCTCTGCCAGAGCGCAAAATTTACAATTCGACGGCGGTGAAACGGTAGAGCAGCAACGGCTTGGTTTTGTCTACGAACGCGAACGTGAGTCGGGAACGTTAACTTTGCGAAATCACTATGTCTGGCGAGACTTCGCAAACAAGTTGCCGTTCTCTGGCGGCGGCGCGGTTGATTTGGAGCGACTTTTTTACGGTTTCGGCGCGCAGTTTAGCCTCGGTGAACAGTTACCCGACAACGCCGGACTGTCTTTCGGTGTGGACTACGATCGGCAGGATGACGACCGCAAACGTTTCGACAATAACGACGGTGTGTTGGGTGCTATGACGTTTGATCAGAACGAGCAGGTTGATAGCATAGGTGTATTTGTCCAGGGCGAGCTTCGGCCGAACGATCTGTGGACGTTGTCAGCCGGTCTACGCTATGACGAGATATCGTACGATGTAAGCGACGGGTTCCTGGCCAACGGCAATGATTCCGGCGCTTTGGATTTCGATGAGCTAAGTCCATCGATCGGTGTCAATTACCGATTGGGCGAGGGCGTACTTTTTGCTTCATACGGTAGTTCATTTGAAACTGCGACGACGACAGAGCTTGCGAACCCAGATGCGACTGGCGGCTTTAATACATCACTTAAGCCACAACTAGCCGATAACTTTGAAGTCGGTTTTAAGAACAGCGTCGGTAATGTTTATTATGAGATCGCACTTTTTTCCATCGATCTCGAAGACGAATTGATTCCGTTTGAACTGGCGGCGTTTCCCGGTCGTACATTTTATTCAAATGCGGGCGATTCGTCGCGCGATGGAATTGAAACCGCACTTAGTTGGGCGAATGACAGTGGACTTCGAGTCGATGCGTCATTCACCTGGTCCGATTTCAAGTTCGATAGTTTTATCGACGATAACATGAATGACTTTAGTGGCAATCGGCTTCCTGGATTGCCGAGCCGGTTCGGCTACCTCGGTCTCACATACAATGCACAGAACGGGATTTCCGGAACGATTGAAGCGGTTCACTCCGGTGATCTGTACGGGAATAACGCCAATAGCGTTGAAGTGTCTTCGTATACGGTGGCGAATCTTCGCCTAATGGGTGAGTTCGAAACTGGAGTATGGGTTTTGCGTCCCTATCTCGGCATCAACAATTTGTTGGACGAAGACTACAATAACAATATTCGAATCAACCCTTTCGGCGGTCGATTCTTTGAGCCTGCGCCTCTCCGAAACTTTTATGCGGGAGTGGTGGTTAGGTTTCAGCGCGACCGCTAAAAAAAAGGGGTCAGAGTATAGCTCTGACCCCGATCGAATCAGCTTCGATTTTTACGGTCGTGCCAGTATAACTTCTACTTCAATAAAGACGCCTGGGCGGGCCAAAGCCGCGATCTGGAACGCGGATCGTGCCGGCTTGTTTGGCTGGTCCGCAGTACCGAAGTACTTGGAGTACGATTTCATAAATCCGGCGAAGTCCATTCGACCGCCAGGCATTTGTGGATCGCCAACAAGAAATACGGTCATCTTAACGACATCTTCAAATCCCAGGCCGAGATTTTCGAGCGATGCTCCCATTCTTTCGAAAACACTGTTTGCCTGAGTCTCCGTATCACCATAATAAGAACGGCTAGTCGGATCGGCGTCCGGATTCGCCGGCCCCGGCAATGTACCGCTGTGGTAAACCATTGTTGTGCCAGCAGTAACCTCGACTGCCTGAGCAATCGGGAAGGTGGATCCGCCTGGCAGCGGATGTCGCGTGACGTCCGCGTTAGCGCAGGCGCAAACGGCGAACATGGTGGTAAGGAGTGCAGTTTTTTTCATGATTTAATCCCCTGATTTGTTGTCTATAAAGTCGAAATATATTTGACGACGTCGTTAATCGCACCATCGTCGGAAAGAAGTTGTGCGGCGGCACGCATCTGCATGCCATAAGAATCAGCAGAATGGCCGCCTCTGTTACCGCTTTCGAAATTTTGTAGTTGAGAAACTAAATACCAATCGCTGGTCTTCGTCAATGAAGGACTTCCTAGTGCCTCATTACCCTCGCCAGTGACTGGAGGCAGGCGCTACAAGTGCCGTACAGCCGCTTGCCGTTATCGATATCGCCTTCGTAGGCGCCGCGCCATTCGTTCTTATATGATTTGAGTTGCTGCTCAACGTAGCATGCTTCGACGCCACTCATCCGCCGTGCCCGCAAGATTGGGTTACCCACCAATTGGACTCCATGACACGTTGTGCAATATATGAAATCGTCGTCTGGAACGGGCAATTCATCCTCAGCAAATACGTTCGTCGTTGTTGCGACCCAAACAAGTGACGCAAAAAAGCTGACAACTTTGTTCGCAGTTCGCATTGACCTACCCATTCGCTGTGACATCGTAGCCTGCACGTTCGAGTTCGTTGGCGATGGTTAAACCCGATAAGCCGGCACCAGAAATGGCAACCCTTTTTTGCCGACCAGAAATGTACTGCAGATTCGGCTTTGCCATTGGTCCGGATTCTTGTATTAGACCAAGTGCCATGCTGGTTTGGTAGACGGTGGTGGAGCCACCGGCAGCGCCAACCAAATTCAGAAAATGTCGGCGAGATAAAATTGTCTTCATGCCAGTGATCCGAGATCCATTCGTCAGCTATGGAGTGTTGGTACCTGCTGTTCCTGAATAGTTCCTTGGCAGGTTAAGTGATTACTTAGCCAAGCGTCTCGCTGAGTAAGAACAAGTCGGTCAATAGTGCGCGCAAATGGATTGAGGCATTCAAATTATCGATGAGTTCTGAGCTAATTTTTTCTTGTGAAGAAACGAGCGCTATTGCCGCTATCGATTTTCTCGCGTCATCGATCACAACCGTCGAGAAACCTTCTCCATCATCCGATAAATGGCTAACGATGCCGGCTGCAGCTTCAGACATGCCCGTTAGAGTCGTACGCACTTCAGATCCGCCAGGACTGTCGTCTGACTCGCGACCTTGTGCAGCGTACGCGAGCAGAAATTCGTATCCTGCTTCGATTACTTCAATATATTCAGGCAGAGGGTTACTCACGGCATCTCGAATCGTGTTGGTGTAGAAAACGGAAGGGTTTAGATACGTTAGGAAGTTTCGTCGGGTGTCCAACGCTCAGTATCATGATTTGCGTCGAGCTCTTCCTTGGAAATCCAGCCTTTGATCATTGAGCGGGTATAGAATAGTTTTTCCGGTCGCAGTGCAAAGTATATGTGCATGCAAATCACACCGACCAGGGCCAGCGTTGATAGTCCGTGTATGAGAAACACCCAACCAAGCGATGCCTCTGTCAGTAAGTTTGAACGTCCCCACCAGGGCGAATCAATTACCATGAACATGAGAATGCCGCTCACAATAACCAACGCCGTTAGAACGGTGACAGACGCGTGCATGCTCTTTTGCGCGAGAGAATACTTACCGGGTTTTTGCGACTCCTCGAATGGCTCTTTTAAGTCGCCACCGCTGATCCACATATCGGCTAGCTTCTTAGCCAAAATCGACCGAAGAATGTGCAAAACAACAATGACGGTTAAGAGAATACCGGCTATCCAGTGAAGTTCGAGCCACGCAAATTCGATGCCGATAATTGGAAAGATGCCGGTGATTAACAGCGCGATCATGCTTGCAGCCATTAACCAATGGCTAACCCTGTCAATCATTTCATGTCGCGTGACGCGAGCACCGTCACTGGAGGGCTTGTCACCACGCTTCTGCGCTGCTTCGTAAATAGCGTGGCCCGCGATAATCAAAAATGCCGCGACAACAACCAGCCACAATAGATCCCAGGAAACACCGCGGATTACTTCACGACCCCAAACATCACTCTTATAAGTTGCGAATTCCACAGATCTAACCTCGCATTGCGCGTCGCACCAGATTTTCCATCAGGGGCAACTTGAAATGATTATAATTAAGCGGCTTTGTTCCCTGGCTCGCTAACGCCGCTACTGCGTCAGCGCTTTCGTCTGACAGGGATTTTCCGCGTGCCGCGTTTTCAACTTGCGTTAAACGATGTGGAACACAAGCAACGCCACCGCAAACAAAGCGGCTGTCTGAAATCGTATCTCCGTCCATTGACATCGCCACCGCGACACTGACCAATGCGAAATCCCATACATCTCGATCAGCAACCTTTTCGAAGTAGAAGCGCTTGCCTGCCCATTTGGATGGAATGCGAACGGCTGTCAAGACTTCGTTAGCGTCAAGAGCGGTCATTTGAGTGATGTGTGTATCGGGACCGACGAAAAAGTCTTCCGCAGGAATTTCACGGACCCCGTCGACGCTGGTCGCGATCATGATCGCTTCCAATGCAACCAGTGCGGTCGCGGTGTCGGATGGGCTCACCGCTACACAACGGCTCGCGCCTAACACGGCATGCTCGCGATTCATGGATTCTGGCCCGTCGGCGTAACAGGTATTGCCGCCGGCACGATAGCAGTCCAGCCCGCGCCGGTAATACCAGCAGCGCGTATCCTGAGAAAGATTGCCGCCTAAGGTACCAACGTTACGTATCTGCGGACTGGCAACGCGGCCTGCGGCATCGGATAGCAAGCTGTAGTCACGCGTTATACGCTCGTCACGAATGATTTCACGCAGATTGGTGATAGCACCAATTTCGATTCCATCGTCAGTTTCACGAATACCGTGAAGCGCTTCGATCCCATTGAGTTCAATCATGGCCTGCGGATTTTTTGCTCGGTCTTTTAGCCACCCGTAAGTGTCCTGACCGCCGCCAACGAGCCATCCGCTGTCACCGAATTTTTCGGCAAGATTGAGTGCGTCATCAAGCTCAGTTGGTTGATAGAGCTGCACATCTGGCATTACATCAAAAGAAGCCATTACTACCTCAGAAGTTGTTGGTTTGGAGTGGCAGGAAAGATTGTTCTCGGCCTGCAACGTGGTTAACGATCATGTCGGAACTCACTGGCGTTCTGCCAAATATGTGTCCGTCCAGTGCATCGGAAATAGCTGACGTTAGTGCGGCAACCGCGCAGCCCATCGCCGGTTCTCCGATGCCGCGAGCGCCGAACGGATTTTGTGGGTCTGCAATATCGACGGCACCGGTTCGGGTGACCGATGGCACATCCAGGTAGCTCGGAATTCCGCACTGGTGGTAGCTTACGTTGGCGGGCAGTCCGTTTTGTGGGTCATACACATGACGTTCCAGTCCTGCCATACCCATACCCCATACCGCGCCACCCTTCATCTGTTGCGCTAGTCCCTTGGGGAAAAGAACCGTGCCGCATTCAGCGATGCCGACATAGTCAAGCACGTCGTACTTACCTGTTTCAAGATCCAGTTCGATTTCTACGAACGCGCAAGCCAGACCCGGAATGACGCCTTCCTGGGGAAGGTTATCTTTCGCCACACCAACCAGACCAGTACCGGCAATGTTTTGTACGGAACGTGCAGTGATTTCGTTTATATCTTCTGGATACGTCTGACCGCTGTACTCCCCGCCAAGTTGAATCGCGCGAGCAGCGATGGCGCCGTAGGACATGGCGAGTGCTGGGTTATCGGTGCGGAAAACGCGTTGACCGTCAATGTCATAATCTTCCGCTTCGCCGCCCATCGTGTCTGCAGCAATAGCCTTCATCTTGCGTAACGCATCCATCGCTGCGACATAGTTCGTGCGGGTGTGCGCGAAGGTGCTAACGCTACCGGCCTGATACGAATTCCACGGCAGGTTTTTTTCACTATTGCCGTTGTGAATTTCGCAATTGTCCCATTCTACTTTCAGTATCTCGGCCGCAGCTCGGGAAGTGGACGCATAAGAATAGGTGCCTAAATTCCCGACACCGGTGTGCACGTGTAATTTTCCATCCGGCGTTATGCGTATCAATCCGTCGAAGCCTTTCGCGCCGGCCGAATGGTAGCCTTGTCCGATGCCCAAACCCCGAACTTTGGAACCATTACGTTTGGTCTGATTACGTCGATTGGTCCAGTCGAACATTTCGGCGCCCATATCGAGAGCTTCCTTAAGATAGGCACTGGTCACAGGCTTCTGGTCTGCATTAACAGTGGTTTCATTGTTCGTCGCGTTTAGTTTGCGGACTTCTAGTGGATCAAGTTCCAGCGCTTTTGCTGCCTTGTCCATGATGGGTGCCATGACCGCTGCGATCTGATTTTGTCCAGGGCCACGTTGCGCGCCCCGAGGCGTTGTATTGGTCATAACGGGTAGGCCGCGGAATCGCATTGCGTCCGGATCGTAAACCATCGAGATTGCACCGCCGGCGGATGAAGCATCACCCCCGGTCGCGTTCGAACCAATGTCTTCAATGATGAAGACATCAGTTGCCGTTGCCTTGCCTTTTTCGTCAAAACCCATACGCAGCCAGCCCTGAAAGCCTACGCGTGCCGAGCCCATGTAATATTCTTGTTCACGTGTGACGCGAAGTTGCACGGGGCGACCAATTTTCTTGGAGAAATAACCGGGTAAAACGGCAATGGGGTAGGCGCCGATTTTCGAACCGAAGCCACCGCCCGTATTTTCACTTATTAAGACGACATCCTTTATTTCAACGCCCAGCATGCGCGCGAGACCGGGCATCATGAAACTTTGACTTTGTGCTGATGCGTGCACGTAGCAAGTACCGTTTTGCCAATAGGCCATCGCAGTTCTTGGCTCCATGCTCATATGCGCGTAGCCGGTCGTCACGAAACTCTCTTCGAACACTACTTTGGCCTCTGCGAATCCTTTGTCGAGATCACCATAGCTCCATTCGGCGGCAAACTCGCCGCTAGGTTCCTTGCCTGCGCGGAACTCATCTATTTGTTCTTTGGTCCATTTGATGGTGCGAAATCCTGAGCCTTCGCTGGAGCGCGCGTAGACGTTTCCTTCTTCGCGTGCATTTGGCCCGCCAGTCAGCAAACTATCGAGCGGATCCGTTACAAACGGCAACGGTTCAATGTCGATCTTGATTGCCGCTATTGCGTCTTCCGCTGTTTTCTCGTCCAGTGCAGCGACGGCAAGAATCGGATCGCCAATATACGCGGGTGAATTGGTTAAAATCGCGGCGTTTGGCGCCTCAACTTCGGGCACGTCATCAGCAGTCAAAATACCGATAACACCGTCCATAGCCTCCGCGGCAGAAGTATCAATGTTCGTTACTTTGCCGTGCGCCATCGGGCTGGTCAGCATGCGCGCGTAAACCATGCCATCAACGCGAAAATCTTCGGCGTATTTAGCTTTGCCTGTTACCTTGCCGATGACATCAGGCGGCGTAAAGTCTTTACCGACTAGTCTGTAGTCGCTCATGATTCTTGTCCTGATGCGCGCATGATGCCGTTTAGGTAGTGGTCATATGCACCACAGCGACATAGGTTGCCTGACATTGCATGGCGAACTTCTTCTCGCGTCGGTTTTGGGTTTTCCTCGAGCAAGGCAACTGCAGACATCACCTGGCCGGGTGTGCAAAAGCCACACTGCGGACTAAGTTCATCGATAAATGCCTGCTGCACCGGGTGCAGTGTGCCGTCTGCCGCTTGCACCCCCTCAACGGTCTTAACCGCACGTGTTCGCACGCTGTGAGTTAGCGTTGAGCAGGAGTAATTGGTGATGCCGTCGATTTGTACGGTACATGCCCCGCATTCGCCTCGATTGCAGCCAATCTTGGTGCCGGTCAACCCTAGCTTGTAACGCAAGGTGTGTGCCAACATTTCTTGCGGCGCGACGTCGACACGACGTGTGGCTCCGTTGACGTTTAATGAAATCAGGCGTTCAACTGCGCCGCGCGGTTTATCCTGCGCGAGTGCGGAATGAAAGCCTGTACCAGATGCAGCGGCGGCACTTGAAGCAATAACTGCTTTAATAAAGCGCCGGCGTGAAAGTTGTGGATTCACAGCCTTATTTCCTGCCTTTTAGTCTAGTGGTAAGAATGAAATAACGTTTGAACGGGTCGAGTCTTTTCTTTACTTCTTATCAGAGGGCCACGGCGTTCCTTGATCCATCACGGTCACCGGTCCCATTCCTTTATAAGTAAATTTCTGCACGCGCTTGCCTTCATAGGTCTCTGTCGTATAGATATTGCCGGCCGAATCGGTGACCAGGCCGTGAACCGCAAAGAACTGTCCGGGGTTACGCCCGCCATCACCAAAGTTGGTGAGTATTTCCATTGATTCGCGTTCAATTATAAAAATCTTCCGGTTTGTGCCGTCAGCCAGGTAGATAAAAGTCTGTTCCGGATCCGGTGAAAACGAGATATCCCAAACAGACCCATCGCCAAGACTGTTCGGTTTAACGAATATCTCGTTGACGTAGGTGCCATCTTTTTTGAAAACCTGCAGGCGGTTGTTGACTCGATCACAAACGTAAACCAAGCCATCATCTGATGGTTGCGCGCAATGGACCGGATTGCGGAATTGTTGTGCTGGATCCTCGCCCGGTACAAATGGACCAAGATCGGTATCGTCAGGCTCATTGCCGTACGCGCCCCAGTAACGTTTCATCTCGCCTGTATCGGCGTCCAGGACCGCAACACGTTTGTTTCGATAGCCGTCAGCGACATAGGCTTCGTTCGCTTCCGCATCGATGGAGACTTCTGCGACGCTGCCGAAATTGACAGGACTGTGGCTGTCGGTGTCCGTGCCAGGCGTTCCGAATTCGGCAAGGAACGTACCATCGCGCGTGAATTTCAATATGTGCGAGTCGCTGCGGGCATTACCACCGATCCAAACATTGTCTTTGTGATCGATCGTGATGCCATGATTTGACGCCGGCCAGGTATATCCTTCGCCAGGTCCGCCCCAATGGTTTACCAGGTTGCCTGCCGGATCGAATTCGAGAACGTTCGGCGCGGGTATGCAGCAGTCGGCTTTTACTGGGTCGGTTGCTGCACCAATTTCGGTGCGTTCATTAAAGGTGTCGCGTCGATGAATAATGTAAATGTGATCTCGCGAGTCAACGCCGATGCCGATCGTTGAGCCGAGAATCCAATGGTTCGGTAATGGCTTCGGCCAAAATGGGTCTACCTCAAACATTGGCGCTTGTTTGCCATGCGCCTGTGTGGGGCCATCGAGTGCTTTTTCAGCACAACCCAATGCAATTAACGTCGCAATTACAGCGCCTACTGTGACGAGATCTCGATTCTTCATCTGCCAGTGTTCCCCTTGAGTGCTTATTGGTCGGAGATGTTTATTTTGTGCAGCAGTATACTATGGATTGGGGCAGGATCTGTGGCGGAACATAAATGTAAACGCTGAGCGGTCACTGGCCGGGTTTTCCATCCTCCAAAATAAAAATAACAACTTAAGTCCTAATTTTATTAATAATCGCAAGTCTTTGAGATATCAGAAAATCAAATGTGTACGCGCATGAATCGTTGCAGCCGCTATTTAGTTTCAATTGTCATTAAATTTGTGGTGGCGAGCGCCGTCCTGGTTGGGCCGGCGGTCATTGCGGTCGCCCACGAAGTGCCAACTGACGTCGTGGTACAGGCATTCGTGAAGCCGACCGAACAGCGTCTAGAGTTCTTGGTTCGGGTGCCGCTTGAGGCAATGCGAGACGTGAATTTTCCAGAATCCGGGCCGGGATACTTGGTGATTTCTGATGCAGACGAAACGCTGCAAGACGCAGCAACCATTTGGGTCGCACAGGAAGTTTCTTTTTACGAAAACGATACGCCGCTGGATCAATGGTCAATTGAGGCTGTTCGCGTGTCTCTTCCGTCTGATCGGTCATTCGAAAGTTTCGCGACTGCACGTAGTCATTTTTCGGCACCTCGGTTGTCGGATAATGTGGAGTTGTATCGAAACCAGGCCATGTTGGATGTATCGATTGTCTATCCCATTCAATCGGCAGCATCCGATTTCTCGATCGCGCCAAAATTTTCGCGACTAGGATTGCGCACGACGACGGTGGTTCGTTTTCAACACACCGATGGCGCCGAACGCGTTTTTCAGTTTTCCGGTGATCCCGGTGTCGTAAGTCTCGATCCGCGTTGGCACCAGGCGTTTTTCCGTTTCGTGGTGTATGGCGTCAAACACATACTTGATGGACTCGATCATGTTTTGTTCGTCATTTGTCTTCTCATTCCGTTTCGGCGGTTGCGACCACTGATTGCCATTATTACGTCATTCACGGTAGCTCACTCTGTGACATTGATAGCGTCAGCATTCGGAATGGTGCCGAATGTACTTTGGTTTCCGCCACTGATCGAAACGATAATTGCTGCGTCCATTGTCTACATGGCAATCGAGAACATTGTGGGGCCGCAGTGGAAAAAACGCTGGATGGTCGCATTCGCTTTCGGTTTGGTTCACGGCTTCGGTTTTTCATTCGCATTGAGCGAAACGCTACAGTTCGCCGGTACGCATTTATTGACCTCGTTACTGGCCTTTAATTTGGGTGTCGAATTTGGTCAGCTCATCATCATTTTATTGGCAGTACCAATTTTGAATTTCATCTTTAAGCATTGGTTATCTGAACGGATGGGAATTATTTTATTTTCAGCCGTACTGGCGCACAGTGGTTGGCATTGGATGAGTGATAGGGCTGCGCAATTATTCGCTTACCATTTTCAATGGCCAGCATTGGACGCTCTGTTTCTTGCGGCGCTTATACGGTGGTCAATGTTGCTGATCGTGGTCGCGAGTGTCGTCTGGTTATTATTGCTGATTTACAACCGCTATCTGTATGAAGAATAGTAGACACCTCGTTCTGCTGGCGCCTTTACAAATCTCTCACACCGGTTAAGCTGGGACGAGTGCGTTGGGGTTACGCCCGATACCGTCATAAAAATTATAAAAATGTGTCGGCGCGAACGACTAATGATTTTAAAGTGCGCTGGCCTAAATCTTAAGCACGTAGGGGAATTCATATGCAATCGGTAATGATTGTCTTGTTGGGTATCGCTGGCATGAGTTTTGGCTGGTTCGTTTATTCAAAATTCATCGCGACAAAAATCTATCAGCTAGACCCGAATTTTGTGACGCCCGCGCACGAGTTCAATGACGGTGTTGATTTTGTTCCCACCAATCGCTACGTGCTATGGGGACATCACTTTACGTCAGTTGCAGGTGCGGCGCCGATCGTCGGTCCAGCCATCGCCGTTTACTGGGGCTGGGTGCCCGCAGTCATTTGGGTGACGGTCGGAACGATATTTTTCGCCGGTGTGCATGATTTTGGCGCTATTTGGGCCAGCTCACGTCACAAAGGCAAGTCAATCGGTTCGTTATCCGAAGAGGTGATTGGCAGTCGCACTCGGGCGTTATTCATGATTGTGATTTTCCTCGTGCTACTCATGGTCAACGCCGTGTTCGGCGTCGTCATTGCCAGTGCATTCGTCAACACTTCCAGCGCTGTATTCCCGGCTTGGTCGGCGATTGCTGTCGCCTTGGTGATCGGGCAGTTGGTACATCGAAATTTCAACCTGACTATTTTGTCGATACTCGGTGTAGTCGCACTCTACTTTTCGGTTTACGTCGGCAGCATATTGCCACTCGAATTACCCGAACAAATGTTCGGCCTCAGCGCTAACGCAAACTGGATCGTCATTTTGTTCGTGTACGCAGCGATAGCGTCGATGCTGCCAGTATGGGTACTGCTGCAGCCGCGCGACTTTATTAACGGCATGCAGCTCATTGTTGGCCTGATACTTCTGTATGGTGCTGTGCTGTTTTCCATGCCGGACATCTCTGCGCCGGCGTTTAACAGTCAGCTGGCAGAAGATGCACCGTCGATGATACCGCTGTTGTTTGTCACCATCGCGTGCGGGGCTGTATCGGGTTTTCACGGCATTGTTTCGTCCGGTACAACCTCCAAACAGCTGGACAAGGAAACTGATGCGCGTTTTATTGGCTACCTCGGCGCAGTGGGCGAAGGCTCGTTGGCGCTGATCACGTTGGTGGCCGTCAGTAGCGTCGCGCTCGCGGCAACGCCTGAGATGTGGCACCAAATTTATGACACCTATGGCAGTGCGGGCGCTGGAACGTTTATTCAGGGCGGCGCACAAATGATCACTAATGGCTGGGGGCTGCCGTTTAGCATCTCGCAAACCTTGCTCGCCACAATGGTCGTACTGTTTGCGGGCACCACCATGGATTCCGGCGTGCGATTGCAGCGCTACATCATTCAGGAATGGGGCGACATCTATAATATTTCACTCCTTAAGAATGGCATTCTGGCGACATTGATCGCTGTGGTGTGTTGTTTGATGCTGGCATTTGGCGCGGGTGGGGCCGATGGCAACGGCGGACTGACGATCTGGCCATTGTTCGGGTCAACCAATCAAATTCTGGCCGGACTGACGCTGCTGGTGATCTCGGTCATGCTCATTAAGATGGGGCGGCCGGCGCGCTATACCTTAATTCCCATGGTGTTCGTTCTGATGACGGCTTCGTGGGCAGCCGTCATTAAGCTGATCGAATGGTACCAGGCTGAAAACTGGCTTTTGGTTACGATCGACGTCATCGTCATCGTGACCACCTTTATGGTCATTCTCGAAGCCGCATCGGTTATTGCAAAGTTCCGGCGCGAAGCCTGACACCCAAATTCCATTCGTGGTGGACACGCTGGCGAGTGCGCCGGCATGTCCACAGATGGCCGAGGTTGTGAAAAAAACACGAACTTCTTCATTGCAGGCGAAGCGACGCAATTCATGCTTTGTCGATAGCTATGGATTACGTCGTCGCCCATTTCCCCATTTCCCCATTGCGACAGCGGCTCCGTTGGCACGTTCGTATCTGTCTGCGGGCGCCTTGCAACGACGTTTTCCACGGTTTTATCGAAGCCTTGGCCATCCGCATCCGCATTCGGGACGTCGGTAAGATACTGATTTATTAGTTATTTCAATATATGCGCCGCGCCCGCTGCAGCAAAAGACGGCCCGATACGGGCCTCACCCTGGTGGCTCGCAAGTCGTTTGATATTGATTCTTGCAGCACCACCTGCCCGCGGCGGAGTACTTGCGGTATTTAGGGCTGCGCAGACGCTACCCGCATGATGAACGGACGAGCGACCTATATTGTGGTTAAAATACAACAATTGTTAGTATCTGAAACTATATAAAAATCGTATAGACTTTATTTTCCAGCCAGACAGTGGTTCAATAAGGTATATGCCTCTGGTGGTGGTGTTGCTTATGCGCCAATGCCGATAGAGATGAAAGTTAAACACCCAAATTATGGTGGAGAAACCTATGAGAATTTTTACAAAGTATTTACTGCCTATATCTGCAATAGCGCTGGCCTTTCCAGTGTTATCAACGGATGTAATGGCACAAGGTGCGGATGACGAGATCGAAGAAATCGTCGTTTCAGGCCTGCGCGGCAAGGCACGTTCGGCTATCGACTCAGCAGTACCAATCGATACGTTCGACGTACAAGCAATTGAGGCGGTCTCGCACACGGATACACAAGACATCCTGCAGACGTTGGTTCCGTCCTATAACGTTGGTCGGCAGCCGATCTCTGATGGTTCCACTTTCATTCGGCCGGCGACGTTGCGTGGCTTGCCTTCGCATCACACGTTGGTACTCGTCAACGGTAAGCGTCGTCATCGTGCGGCTCTTGTCGGCATTGGCGGCGCCGGTCAGCAGGGGCCTGACGTTGCAACCATCCCCTCCACTGCGATCAAAAGCATCGAAGTCCTGCGTGATGGCGCATCAGCACAATACGGTTCTGATGCTATCGCCGGTGTGATCAACTTCAATCTGAAGGACAACAACGAAGGCTTCGCTTTGACTGCCGGCACGGGGCAGTATTTCGAAGGTGACGGCGACCAGTTTACGATTGCTGCCAATGTTGGTCTGCCCTTGGGCGAGAATGGCTTTATTTCGATCTCGGCAGAGATCGACGAAGCGAGCATGACTCAGCGTGATACACAGTACTGCGATAACTGGTTCTGCGCAGATCCGAACGGTCCAGCCTTTGGTAATACCTCAGAGTTACGCCAGGGCTTTGTCCTAGGTGTTCCGACTGCCGGTGTGGACGACTATACTGCGGGTTTGATGAGGGCATATCCGGCAGGCGTTTCGAGCGCATCAGTGGAAGGCAACGTTGTCCAACCCTGGGGCCAACCGAACACCGAGTCCGTGCGAACATTTGTCAATGCCGGCTACGACCTTGACAATGGCGTAGAACTTTACGGTTGGGGTAATCACTCCAAGAGTAAAGGTGACGGTGGCTTCTTCTATCGGTATCCGTTTAATGGCACGAACGAAACCGTGCGTAATGCAGATGGTTCCTTTTACAACCCGCTCGAGAAATTTCCGGGCGGCTTCACTCCGCGCTTCGAGGGGCAGGTCGAGGACGTTGGTTTAGCTGGCGGTTTCCGCGGCAGCATGGGTGACGCATTCTCGTACGACGTCAGCTTGCGGTACGGCTCAAATGAAATTGACTACAGACTCTTCAACACGGTCAATCCGTCCTACGGTGTGGATTCACCGACTGACTTCAAGCCGGGCACACTCACCAACGAAGAGACGCAATTCCAGATTGATCTCGTGAGCGAATTCGATGCCGGCATGGCATCGCCGGTCGTGCTTGCTTACGGCATCAGCCTCTTGGATGAATCGTACGACGTTGGGCAAAGCAAAGATCTTGCTTCGTACGATGATGGTCCGCACGCAGTACAGGATCCGTTTGGATTTTGTGATGCAGCTACCGGCCTTCCGTCGACAGTCGCAGGTGGTGGCGTGTTCGCATCCAGCATTGGTGGCATGGCCGCAGTGGCCGGTGACACCATTGCTGGTTTGGATTGTGATCCAGCTAGTGGTGACGCGGTCTTCAGGACTGTGGGCGTCGGTTCCAACGGTTTCCCGGGCTACTCGCCGGCATTCTCCGACTTGTACTCGCGTGACTCCTACGCCGTATACGGCGACATCAGCGCGGATGTGAGTGACAACCTGTTCTTGCAGGCAGCCATACGCTTAGAGGACTACTCGGACTTTGGTAACGAAACCGTCGGCAAGATCGCAGGTCGCTACCTCGTGAACGATCAGTTCGCAATCCGCGGGTCCATCGGTACGGGTTTCCGGGCGCCGACACCAGGCCAGCAGGGTACAACCAACGTATCCACGAGACTGCCGAACGGCTTCCCGGTCGCAACCGGTTTGTTCCCAGCCACCGGCCCCGTCGCACAGGCACTCGGTGCAACGCCGCTCAGGGCAGAGACCTCCACCAGCTACACGATTGGTTTCACGGCTGATTTAGAGAAGCTCTCGCTGACCGTCGATTACTATAACATCAACATCGACGATCGCTTCAGCGCGATCTCGACACTGGATGTCTCCACTGATCCTACCAAGGGTAGTGCGTACGATAACTTCGTCGCATTGGATAACGCTGGTGTTGCTGGTGCGAACAGTATCGGTGGCGTGTTCTATTTCACGAACGCCTTCGACAGCTCGACGTCCGGTTTGGACGTTGTTGCTTCCTACCCGATCGAATGGGGTAACGGCCAGGAAACGGATCTGCAGCTCGCGGTAAACTACAATAAGAGCTCGCTTGAATCTGACGCAAGCGCCTTCCTGAACGAGGAAGCTCGGTTCGACTTCGCGAATGCCGATCCGTCCATTCGCTGGAATCTCCAGGCGAGTCACGAGATCGGGGATTTGTCTATCATGGGTCGTGCTCGCTACTACGGCGAAATGGATAACTCACAAAAGGCGACGCCGTTGTTGGTCCAGACATTCGGTTCTGTGATGTTCTTCGATCTAGAAGCCAATTATAGGTTAAACGACAACTGGCGGATTTCCGCTGGCGGTCGGAACATCTTGGATGCGTATCCTGACGAGATTGATAAAGTAATTAACGACGATTGCTGTGGTCGACGGTTTGACTCTGGCAGCTACGTGCCTTGGCAGGGTGGTTACTACTTCGCTCGCGTTTCGGTCTCCTTTTAAGGAAGCGAAAAATCCGGAAAATTTCCCGGAATCGATCAGAGTTGTGTAAGAATCAGGAGGCCGTCTCAATTGAGACGGCCTCTTTTTTTGTACACGACCGAAATACCGGAGTCGAACCGAGGTATTCCGAATATCGGACTATTCAGTCGGGCGTGTATCGAAAACCTGAGTTTGACTCCGGTATTTCGGCGGTCAAGCGGCCGTTTCGGGCACCGCGGTTCCGTTACTTGACTGCATGAATCGAGATGATCCTGTTTACCAAGTCGTAGGCGTTGGTTCGAATGGCTTCCCGGACTTCTCGCCAGATTTCTCTGAGAAGTACGAGCGTGATTCCTACGCGGTTTACGGTGATATAGCACGGACATCAATGACAACCTTTACGTACAAGCTGCAATTCGATACGAAGACTATTCTGACTTCGGTGATGAGCTTGTGGGTAAGGTCAAAACACGATACAGAATAAACGACAACTTCGCGTTCCGCGGTTCTTATCGCACAGGCTTCCGTGCACCAAACCCTGGTCAGCAAGGTACGACCAACGTATCAACTCGATTGCCTAACAGCGTCTCGGTTGCGACTGGTTTGTTCCCGTCTGTTGGTGTTCAAAATCTATTTGATACCTTCTCAGACGCGCTTGAGCGTATTGCGAGCGATAATGATCAGTGCTGTGGACGTACTTACAGCTCTGGCAGCTTCGCTCCATGGCAAGGTGGCTACTACTACGCACGATTGGCTGTAGACTTCTAAAGAGTTTGAAAACTTGGATCGTTCCTTTGGTTCGTCCCCGGCCTCAATCTAAAGTCAAGAAAAAAGGAAAGGCCGTCTCGAAAGAGACGGCCTTTTTTTTGCGACCACACTCGGGGTCAGAGTATTACGCTGACCCCATTTTATTTTGGATCCATTCGATGACGTCTCTTGTCACCGCGTCGCGATTGGTTTCATTGAGCATTTCGTGACGACCCTCTGGGTAAAGTTTTAGAGTCACATCATCATGGCCGGTCTTTCGGTAGACATCGGCAAGTAGGGTCAGGCCAATTGTTCCGCCGACCGGATCACGCTCACCCCCTAGAATGAGAATGGGCAAATCTTGCCGTACTGTTGCTGCAGCGTCGCGAGAGGTTATTTCCAATAGACCCCCGGTTAGATCAGCCCACAGTTTGTTTGAGAAATCGCCACCGCAAAGGGGATCTTGGATATAGCGATCGACCTCGGCTTCATCGCGACTCAACCAATCGAATTTCGTGCGAGCTGGCTTGAATCGCTCGTTAAATTTCCCGAGCCCCGAATGATTCAAGAAACTGTTGACGCGCTGCCCGCCAGTCAATGCTGTTAATAATTGCGCGCATAGATGTCCCGCTCGAAGTTGGCCGCGGGGCGCGTAAGTTGACGCGGATAGTATGAGTGCGTGATTGTTGCCGCCATGTCGCATGACGAAACTTTGCGCGATGTACGAACCCATGCTGTGGCCCAGGAGGACAACCGGCACCTTCGGAAATCGATCCGCAATGTGCTGTCTAACCTGTAACACATCTACTATGACTTTGGCCCAACCATCGTGGTCAGCGTAGTGTCCGAATTCTTCGACGTGGCCATGACCTCGATGATTGTGTGCGACGACGGCAATTCTTTTTGCGTTGCAGGCGGTCGCGAAGCGTTCGTATCGGCCTGCATGCTCACCGAGTCCGTGTAAAACTTGAATCACAATATTCGGTGGGGCGTCTGATGGACACCATTCGAAAGTAGCAATCGAATGACCGTCAGGTGCTGTAAGATTTTTAGTTGGCAATTTGATGAGTGCCTATTCGGTCAGACGTTTGACACCGGTTTTGGCATCGTTGATCCAATTTTTCTGGGCGATCAGATAATGCTGGGGTGCTACGTCTGCAGCGGCCATAATTTCCTGATACTCGGATAGTGCAGCGTCGTTATCTCCCTGAGTTTCAAGAAACGACCCGAATCGAAACCGCGCCTCGGCACCTGCGTAGTAAGCCACAACGGCCGTGTATTCTTCACGGGCCTTATTCGGATCACCGCAGGCCTCCATGGATCGCGCATAGATGAGGTGCCCTTCGGACGAACGATAGTCCGGGTTCTTTTCGATGAGTTGATCCAGTGTTTGCCGAGCTTCGTCATATTGCTTGCAGGAAAATTGCGCAGTCGCGAGTCCCAGGAGGAGATCAGGATCATCCGAGTAAATACCCGTTAACGCATTTTCGTAGTGTTTGATCGCTTCCTCGTACTGCTCTGCTTCGAGGAATTCTGCCGCCAGATGTCGGGTCGCGTCCACGCTGCCGGATATTTTGTGTTGTTTTTGCTTCTGACGCAGGTCGCCCGTTGGGTCTAAGGTTTTCTTGATGCCTCGCACTGCGTTGCGACCCTGTTGGCTGTCCATGAGTTCGGGAAGCAGTTCAACAATGAAGTAGACCAACGGTCCAACGTCAGGAATGAAGATAATAAATGTCCAATAGTACGGCCGACCTGTTTTCAGCACATGAACAATTAGTGCAATCTGGATGATGAACGAAAGGCCGAGCACGGGCATGAAATTTACTCCCTGAATGGCTGACGGGTTGTCAGTATCTGCAGTGATCTAAACCCTCAATAAAATAACAGCAACAATTTCATGAGCTCAAGAGCTGAGTATACAGAATCAGCCATAGACCGATCCGGCTCGACGCCAGCAATATGAGAGGCACCCAGGCAGGACGCTTTGTGATGGACATGATGCACGTCGTAGAGTCAGTACGTAGCTTCGCGTTTCCAACTTGTATTCCAAGGTGACCAGCGGCAAGCTTCGCAGCATTCATCGGAGCCAAAAAACGAGCTTAAATATGGAATCTCAAATTGCCTCTGCTGTTCTAATGATCATGCCGGTACGGTTCGAGAGCAATCCGCACACGGCTGAATCAAATAAATTTCAGGGAAAAAATACGTCGACGCCGGATCAACAGCAACGCGACGCTGCCGCTGAATTTGCCGGGCTGGCGGAGGCGCTTACTGATGCCGGCGTTCGCGTCATCCAAATTGCAGATACCAAAGAGCCGCACACACCTGACGCTATTTTTCCGAATAACTGGATCAGTTTTCACGCCGACGGTACGGTCGTGCTATATCCGATGGAAGCGCCGAATCGACGGACCGAGCGACGGCAGGACATCATTGATTCTTTGGTGGCTGAGTACGGCTATCAAGTGAGCAACATCGTCGATTTGTCGCCGCACGAGGCACAAGGGCAATATCTTGAGGGAACGGGAAGCCTTGTTTTAGATCGCGTCAATCGAATCGCATATGCCTGTATGTCATCGCGGACGCACCTGGATGCTTTGGGCGATTTCGCACAGCGAATGGACTACGAAGTCCTTGCCTTCGATGCGGTTGATAGCGAAGGTGCGGCGATCTATCACACGAACGTATTAATGAACGTTGGTGAACAGTTGGCCGTAATTTGTGCTGCTGCAATAGTCCGTCCGGAGCAGCGCGAAGCGGTGCTCAGAAGCCTTAGAGACAGCGGACACGATGTTATAATGCTGACATTCGCTCAGATGGATGCATTCGCCGGCAACATGCTTGAGCTAAGGTCTGCATCGGGTGAACGAGTCGTCGCAATGTCTGAGCAGGCGCGTTGTGCGCTTGATGGTGCACAACTGGCAAAAATCAGCGCAAACGGAATAATTGTGAGTGCGCCAATTAGCAACATCGAAAGCTCTGCTGGAGGAAGTGTTCGTTGCATGCTCGCCGAAATACACTTGCAACGTGAAATTAAATGAAGAGCTTTGTCGAGTATCGCCTTTAAATATCCGATTACGCCCCAATTTTGGTGGGTTACGTTCAACCTTCATTAAGCGGGAGATTCTTAATGGCACGACTAGATATTCAGAAGAACTTACCAATTGCATTGATTGTCGGCGCGATTGTGGTTTTTATATTGGCAAATTCGTTTAAGACCATTCCACCAGGGCAAGTGGGTGTCGCAGCGCTATTCGGTAAGGTGAAAGTGGTTGGTTACCCGCAAGGGTTGCACATTCCTGTCAATCCCTGGTACGAGTGGACTTTGTTCGATGCTCGCGAAAAAACGCATCTTGAGAGCGCGAACGTCCCGAGCCAAGACCAATTGCAAACAAAACTGGACGTGAGTGTGCAATACCGAATCGACGGGGCTATGACGCCATCGATACTTGAAGACACCGGCAATGCCGAATCGGCAGTTCGGGTTCATTTGATTCCGAAACTGCGCTCGCTGTTAAGAGAACAGGGTAAAAGTATCGCGCGAGCGGAGGACTTCTTTCTTGAAGAGACGCAGGACACGTTGCAGCTCGCACTGACGGAAGGGCTGCGAGATTTTCTTGCCCCCAAGGGGATCATTGTGACTGCCGTGCTCATCCGTGATATCACATTGCCACCCTTCATTGTTGAAGCGATCGAGAAAAAGAAAGAGCGTGAGCAGGCCGTTGAGCAAGAACGTGCGGAGCTTGAACGTGTGCGCACCGAATTGCAGCAACAAGTCGCAAGAGCAGAGGCGGGTAGAGAAGCGGCGACGCAGCAAGCTAAGACAAAGAAAATTCTCGCTGACGCGCAGGCCTACGAAATTACTCAAATCAACAAGGCAATCGCGCAAAACCCTGCTTACATTCAGCTGCAATCCTTAGAAGCGCTAAAAGCCATTTCCAAGGATCCTGCCAGCAAGTTGTATTTCATGGATGGGTCCAGCTCAATGCCGTTGCCATTGATGCATATAGGTGACATGTCCAACCCGGAATGATGGCGTAGTTTGATCGCCTTCATGAGGGGAGAGTAGCTTAATAAGGGGAGTCAGCGAAACTGACTCCCCTTTTTTGTTATCGTGCGCGTTGGCGAGAAACACAATAAGAAGATGGAGACCGTCCAAAATGGGAGCGTATCGACACAAAATTCTGATGTGCCCGCCAGATCATTTTACGGCCGACTACGTCATTAATCCCTGGATGGCTGGACATTAAAGCTCACTGGACATTGAGCTTGCACGTACCGGTCTTGAGTTAAGCGAGCGCGAAGTGACCATCATGCCGATTGCGCACCAATACACGATCTCTCCGAAGAACCTCACGGCGCATCTGTTTGAGGTATGCGTAACCGTTGCGACGCCAGATATTGCAGGCCAGGCGCTTAGATTCCCTGCCTGGATTCCAGGTAGTTACATGATTCGTGATATGGCACAGCATGTGGTCACGATGCGTGCTGAGAGTGACGGTGAGACGGTTGAGTTACTCAAGACGGACAAGAACACATGGCTCGCGGGTATTTGCACCGGACCCTTAAGTGTCGTCATGGAAATTTACGCGTTCGATCTTAGTGTTCGCGGTGCTTATCTCGATACTAACCACGGTTTCTTCGACGGCGCCTGCGTATTTCCGGCGGTTGTCGGCCAGGAAGATGTTCAATGTGATTTGAATATTATGGCCCCTGAGGATGTTGGCTCCGATTGGAGAGTTGCAACGTCGATGCGTTCCATCGATGCACCCCGATATTCTTTTGGGCAATACAGTGCGAGTGATTACGCTGAGCTAATCGACCATCCGGTTGAAATGGGCGGCATCCGCATTGGCGAGTTTGAAGTGGAAGGAATACCCCACTCGATTGCGGTTTATGGCGAAATGAATTTCGACATGGCCCGAGTTTGTCACGACCTCGAAAGAATGTGCGTAAAACAAATCAATTTTCTCGGTCGACCCGATAATCTCGATCGGTATGTATTCTTGCTGACGGTTCGCGAAAACGGTTACGGAGGGCTGGAGCATCGCTGGTCCACTAGTCTGATGTGCAGCCGTAAAGATTTACCCAGACGAGCAGTCGCGGAAGTTAGCGACGACTACCGCAAGTTTCTCGGTTTGTGTAGCCACGAGTATTTCCACCTGTGGAACGTAAAGCGGATAAAACCTGAAGCTTTTACGCCTTATAAGCTGGAGTCAGAATCCCATACTGGACTGCTGTGGGTGTTCGAGGGAATTACCTCGTATTACGACGATTTGTTTCTCGTTCGCTCGGGATTAATCGGGATCGAGAGCTACTTCGAACTTTTGGGCCGGACGATCACGCGAGTGCAGCGGACCCGCGGACGATTTCGCCAAAACATTGAAGAGTCGAGTTTTGACGCCTGGACCAAACTCTACAAGCCAAATGCCAACTCCAGTAATTCTGTCGTCAGTTACTACACGAAAGGTTCACTGATCGCGCTTGCCCTTGATTTGACCATTCGGCACGAGAGCAGTGGCGAGTACTCTCTGGATGACGTCATGCGAGAGTGCTGGACCCAATACGGTCAGTCGGGAATTGGCATGCCGGAGCGCGGGCTCGAATCGATAGCTCGTTCGGTCACGAAACTGGAACTTGCAGATTTTTTTGATCGTTATGTGCGCGGCACCGCTGAGATACCGCTTGCGGGACTGCTAAAAACCGTTGGGACGGAGTTGCATTTTCGGGTTGCGGCTAACAGCAAAGACCTGGGCGGTAAACCAGCGCGGGGACTTTGCGCACACTTGCCGTGGCTGGGTGCTGCTTTGTCAAGGAGAAACGGTACTGATCTGTTTACGCTGGTGCACTCAGGTAGCCCCGCAGAGGTCGCAGGTATAGCACCCGGTGATGAGGCAGTTGCAATTGACGGCTTGCGATTGACCGCGTCGAATATTGATCGCAGGTTACGGAACTATCGCGCCGGTGATAAGGCGACTATCACTGTGTTTCGAGATCACATTTTGATGCGGCATCAATTGACACTAGAGAATATGCCGGAAGATACGGGCTACCTAACGATCGCCGCCAATGCTGACGACGCCGATGATGCACAACGCAGCGCTTGGCTTAATTTGTCTTGAATTAGCGCTTGCGGTCACTGGCCTCAAAGGATTCGCAGCGCATGCTTCGATAGGCTAATTTTGAATTCTGATTGCAACGGCTGTGATTCGCCATCAAGGTGATTTGGCAAAGGCTCAGTCGACGACAACGTAAAATTGTCGACCTGAAAATGCCGAACACCGGGCTTGCCGATGTGCGATCCACGTATAAGATTGGGGATCAATCGCACAATGCGTGCCCGCGACATCGGGTCGGCGATAATCAGATCAAGAAACCCATCATCGACCTCTGCCATCGGCGCGATATGAAACATACCGCCGCCCCACGGGCCGTTACTGATATTGGCAAGCGTGACGGGACCATCGTATACATAGTCGGCGCTGCGAATTTTGACAGTTGGAGTGATAACGCCATCCCACAGTCCTTCAAGAACGGCTAGTAAGTAAACAAGATCGCCGATCGGCCAACGGTTCTTTCTTGCGATATTGTTTATTTTCGCATCAAAGCCGATTCCCGCTCCGTTGGCAAAGTAGCGTCCATTCATTTTTCCCACGTCAATTTTTCGCGCAGGCGTATTGCCCCGAATTTTCATTGCGATGGCGTGAGTCGCCTTACGCCAGTCGGGTGACAGGTGTATGGCCTTCGCGAAGTCGTTTCCTGTACCGATGGGAATGATGCCAAGCGCGGAATCTGTGCCGGCGTTTAAGACACCATTGACGGCTTCATGCACACTGCCATCGCCACCAGCGACAATGATCGTCCTAGCGCCACGACTAGCGGCTCGATGGATTTTTTCTTCCAGGTCTCGTTCCGCGACGCTTTCAATGAGATTCACCGAAATCCCGTGATCTCGGAATTCGGCAACGATTGGAGCTCCCATATTCTTAGCTCGGCCGCGACCCGCGGCCGGGTTGAGAAACAAAGAAATTTCATCCACGCTCATACAGGGGCGGCTCAACGAATCGGACATGCCTGATGCTACAATGCCGCGGGTTCACAAACAAAATACGGAACGAAATAAGTGCTCGAACTCTCCATTAAATTTCTCATATGCTATTTCTTAGGCTCGTTTATGGGCTCACTCATAGTGGGGAAGATTCGGGGTGGCGTCGATATTCGAAAGTTGGGCAGCGGAAACGCTGGGGGAACCAACGCGCTGCGTACGCAGGGTCTCGCGTTTGCATTAGGCGTCATGGTTATCGACGTCGGTAAGGGCGCACTTGCCACTTGGTTCGTGCCGGGAATTGATCTGCCGTTTGTAGGTGCGAGCGCGGAGATATCCCGAGCATGGCTCACCTTGAGTTGTGCCGCAGCGGCCGTGATTGGGCACGTGTGGCCAATGTGGCATCAATTTCGGGGTGGTAAGGGTGCGGCGACACTGATTGGTACACTCGCCATTCTTGCGCCTGCCATCTTGCTGCCAATCGTTTGCATATGGATTGTTGTGCTTGTTATCTCCGGCTATGTCGGGTTGTCGACAATCCTGGCTGGCGTTGCGTCACCGGTGCTGATCAGCGTCATGCAATTGCCGGATGCACAGCCGGTGTTCATCTACTGCACCGTGATGGCGATGTACTTGTTATTCAGCCATCGTTCCAACATCGCTCGGATGTTCCGGGGTGAAGAAACTCAGTTTCGGCGCGCTATGATCTTCCGCAGGCGTACCGAGTGACGAAGTCGTCGGATGCCGATTTAAATTCAGAAAAAATCTCTCCTGGTGCGCGTGATTTTTTGGCCTCTATTGAATGGTTCGATGAAATCGGATCGACAAGTGACCATCTGATGGCCCAGATGGCGCCGGCACCCGGACAAAGTCGAGTGGCCATTGCAAAACACCAAACGACGGGTCGTGGCCGGCGCGGCCAAAAATGGCATTCCTCGTCGACCTCTAGTATTTGTTTGTCGATGGCTCACACATTCGCGCGTGAACCAGACAATCTGGCAAGCGTTACGTTGGCGGTAGGTGCGTCGATAGTTGCTGCTCTTGACGATCTCGGTGCTACAGGCGTCGCTCTGAAATGGCCGAATGACTTGATGATTAATGACGCCAAATTGGGCGGAATTCTGACAGAAAGACATCAAAGCAAAGAGGGAAACGCGACCATCGTCGTTGGTGTTGGCCTGAACGTCGATTTGAGCAGTAATCCGCAACCGTTCGTCGGAACGTCACTTAATCGAGCTGTTGGTGACCTTGCAGAATGTTTCAAGCAACTTCCCGCTTTTGACGATATTGCGTATTTGTTGATCGATTCATTACGCAGAGCATTGGTTGAATTCGAATCCTGTGGATTCTCCGCATTTAGAGACGAGTGGCAGTCATTTGACTGGCTCCGAGGAAAATCAGTTCATATCGCTGTGGCCGATCAATTATCAAGCGGTATTTGCGAGGGCATTGATTCCGATGGAGCACTACTTTTGAATACGCCTGACGGTATGCAACGAATTACATCGGGAAGCGTCAGTGTCCATGACAGACTCAGTGGTGCCGTGAGCAGCCAATGAGCGATCGGACACTCTTATTCGACGTTGGTAACACACGGCTGAAATGGGGTTTGCTGGAAGGCGACACCCTGGCCCACACAAGCGACGTTCCACACACCTCGCTAGTCGAGAGCGGTTTTTCTAAACTCGCGACGCGGTTGCCACGCAGGGTTGGGGCGGTACTCGCCAGTAATGTTGTTGGACCAGAGTTTGCGGCGCGCTTATCCCGTTTTATTGGAATTCATTGTGGGTGCGAATTGCGTTTCGCGCGCTCAGAGAGGGAAGCGTTCGGAGTGACGAATGGATATAAACGGCCTCGCCAACTCGGCGTCGATCGATGGGCGGCGATGATAGGTGCGCGTGCGGAATTTAAGACGGCCTTATGCATCGTCGACGCCGGTTCGGCCGTCACTATCGATGCAATGGATAGACACGGTCAGCACCTTGGCGGCGAGATCATTCCTGGGCTTCACCTGATGTCGAGGTCATTGATCAGGGCAACCAATGGTATTAGCAAGCTTCGGTCGAGCTCCACTGAACTGGGAACCGGAATGACATTGTTGGCAGATAGCACCGAGCGAGCTGTTCAAGCAGGTGCGTTGAATGCGATCTGCGGCGCGATTGAGAGAACGGTCAAGATCATGCGTGCAGAGAAACTGAGGCCCCGAATCGTATTAACTGGCGGCGGCGCGTCGCCGATCCTGAAGCAACTCAATGCGAAAGTTGTGCACCGACCACACTTAGTCCTGCAGGGGCTGGCAACGATGCAGAAGAGTAAGGTTTGACGATGCACAATTTCCCTAATGCTGACAAAGTGTTTATCGGTGGAGAGTGGCGACCGGCAAGTGGCGGTGTATTGCCGTTGGAGAATCCGTCCACTGGCGAGAAGATCGGCGAGATCGCCGCGTCACAAGCGGACGATATCGATGCGGCGGTTGCGGCAGCGCGCGCGTCACTATCGGGACCCTGGGGCAAGCTGACGGCAGCGGAGCGTGGGCGTCTGCTTTCATCCATCGGGCAGGCTGTCGCCAGAGAAGTTGAATCTCTCGCTATGCTAGAAGCATTGGACGTTGGTAAACCGTTGCAGCAGGCGCGTGCCGATGCGTTGGCACTTGCTCGCTATCTAGAGTTCTATGGCGGTTCTGCCGATAAGTTTCACGGTGAGTCCATTCCCTACCTGAACGACTACACGGTCTATACTTTACGTGAACCGCATGGTGTTACGGGACACATTATTCCCTGGAATTACCCGATGCAGATTATCGGGCGGTCCGTCATTGCCGCACTAGCGACCGGGAATGCAGCTGTCTTAAAACCGGCTGAAGAAGCTTGCCTTACGGCGTTAGCGTTTGCGCGAATTGCGGGCGAAGCGGGCCTTCCTGCCGGTGCGCTTAATGTGACGTCAGGAACCGGGATTGACGCAGGTGCACCCTTGGCGGCGCACCCCGGTGTTAACCACATTTCCTTTACAGGCTCGACTGACGTTGGTGTCGCGGTGCAGTCCGCTGCTGCCCGAAATACGGTGCCGGTGACACTCGAGTTGGGTGGAAAGTCTCCCCAGCTTGTTTTCGACGATGCCAATCTCGATGCCGCCTTGCCCTATCTTGTGAATGCAGGCATTCAAAATGCCGGACAAACCTGCTCGGCTGGTTCGCGCATTCTCGTGCAGCGCGGTGTATACGATCAGCTGGTGAGCAAATTGTCCGATCGTTTTGCGGCGTTACGAGTCGGGCCGGCGGTCGACGATCTGGATGTTGGCCCCTTGATTTCTGCTAAACAAAAAAAACTGGTGTCCGAATTCCTGGGTCGTGGTGCAGACAGTGGTCTAAAGATTGCGGCAGAAGGGTCGGTCGTCGTCGACGCGCCGGATGGCGGATACTACGTCCGGCCAACACTTTTTGCGGATGTCGATCCGGATCATGAACTGGCGCAAAAAGAAATTTTCGGTCCAGTCGTGGTTGTCATTCCGTTTGATACGGAAGAAGAGGCGGTACAAATCGCGAACGGTGCACAATACGGATTGGTCGCCGGCGTGTGGACGCGTGACGGTGCGCGGCAAATGCGACTGGCTCGACAAATCCGTGCGGGGCAGGTGTTCATCAACAACTATGGTGCCGGTGGTGGTGTTGAATTGCCTTTCGGCGGTGTCGGGCGATCGGGACACGGTCGTGAAAAAGGATTTGAGGCGTTGTACGGCTTTACGACGGTGAAGACTGTCGCTGCTCTGCACGCCAAAGGGAACGACTGAATGAAACTAAGCGGAAAGTCAGCCATTGTGACCGGTGGGGCATCCGGATTCGGTGCAGGCATCGTCAGAAGATTTATCGCTGAAGGGGCCCAGGTTGTCATTGCTGATATCAACGGAGGCGCGGCGACTTCGCTGGCCATTGAATTGGGCGAAAATGCGCTGGGCGTGCAAGCAGATGTTTCCAATGCAAACGATGTTGCAATGATGGTGGAAGCCGCGGTCGAATTTGGGGGCGGCGTTGATATCCTGGTCAACAACGCAGGAATTGGCCACACGCCGCAACCGCTAGACGTTTTGTCCGAAGAAACTTTCGACAATATTTTTGAGGTAAATATAAAGTCAGTTTACCGGACCGCTAAACAAGTGGTCCCCATCATGAAGAAAGCGGGCACTGGTGCAATCCTGAACATTGCGTCAACCGGTGGCGTCAGCCCCAGACCAAACCTCACCTGGTATAACGCGTCGAAAGGATGGGTGATTACAGCGACTCGAGGCATGGCCGTAGAACTCGCAACCAGTGGCGTGCGTGTCAATGCACTCAATCCTGTTGCCGGTGAGACGCCGCTCTTGAAGACATTCATGGGTGAAGATACACCTGAAATTCGCGCTAAATTTCTCGCCTCAATTCCGATCGGCAGATTTTCAACGCCGGAAGACATGGGTGCGGCTGCGTGCTTCCTCTGTTCCGACGATGCATCCATGATTACGGGTGTCGCTCTCGACGTTGATGGCGGTCGGTGTATTTAGAATGAAGTCTGACACCAATTTTCGATTGTTGGTTTTACCGGGCGATGGCGTTGGACCAGAGATCGTTACCGAAACGCTCCGAATTGTTACATGGTTTGGCGACTACCTGGGCGTCGACTTTCAGGTCGAAGCGGCTGCCGTCGGCGGCGCCTCCATTGACGAGTACGGCAAGCCAATAACGGATGCTGTGATGCAAAAAGCATTGCAAGCAAACGCTATTCTATTTGGATCAGTCGGTGGTCCGAAATGGGATGATCTCCCGAGAGTCGACCGACCCGAAATGGGCATTCTGCAATTAAGAAAAACTCTGGATTTGTTTGCGAATCTGCGCCCCGCGGTGAATTTCCCGGAGATTGCCTCAGCGTCTTCGTTGCGGCCTGAGCTGGTCGAGGGCATCGATATAATGATTGTTCGCGAAAGCACATCCGGCGTTTATTTCGGCGAGCCGCGCGGCATTAGCATCGACAAGAACGGGCTGCGCCAGGCGATTGACACGCAAGCGTACAACGAAACGGAGATTGCTCGCGTTTGCCACGCAGCGTTTAAGATCGCCCGTCGCCGCACAGGTCGGTTATGTTCCGTAGACAAAGCGAATGTGATGGAGACGGGCCAGCTCTGGCGAGCCGTCGCCATCGAGATTGGGCGCGAATACGCTGATGTGACGCTGAGCCATATGTATGCCGATAATTGTGCGATGCAATTGCTTCGCGAGCCGAAGCAGTTCGACGTAATCGTGACCGACAATCTGTTCGGCGATATTTTATCGGATGAGGCGGCGGCGCTCAGTGGGTCGCTCGGATTATTGCCATCGGCCACACTGAACATTTCCGCGGAGGGAGCGCCTGATCGAGCGCTCTACGAGCCGATACATGGATCGGCACCGGACATTGCTGGGCAGGGTATAGCCAATCCACTCGCATCAATTCTTTCTTTTGGTATGTGCCTTGAGCATTCGCTAGATGCGCGCGAAGCTGCGGAGCTACTGAACCGCGCAATTCGTCTGGTGCTCGCACAGGGTATTCGTACGGCTGATATAGCGAGGCCTTCCGAGAAGATAGTCGGTACGGAGGTAATGACCGATGCAGTTCTGGCTGGGCTCGATGACATAACCGCGAGTTCAAAAAAGGCAATATCGAAATGACAGCGACGCTTGATCAGGTGTTGTACAGAATCGACGCTCGGGTTGACGAGATGGTCGAGCTGACCCGTGATCTTATTCGTTTCCCGACCATCAATCCGCCTGGCGAGGCTTATCGTCCATGCGCTGAATTCATCGGCGACCGTTTGTCAAAACGCGGCTTCGACATTGAGTACGTGCGCGCCGACGGCACGCTTGGAGACAGCGAAAAATACCCGCGCGTGAATGTCATCGCAAGAAGAGAGGGTTCCACAAGCGGACCCTGTGTACATTTTAATGGTCACATCGATGTAGTTGAAGTTGGGTCGGGTTGGACTGTGCCGCCGTTTGAAGGGTTGGTCCGCGACGGAAAAGTTTACGGCCGCGGCGCATGCGATATGAAGGGCGGTCTGGCATCGGCGATTATCGCCGTTGAGGCACTGATTGATACGGATCCGGACTATCCCGGCACGATTGAGATATCGGGAACGGTTGATGAAGAGTCTGGCGGTTTCGGCGGCGTCGCCTACCTGGCTGAACGAGGCTGGTTTTCAACACCGCGGGTTGATCACGTCATTATTCCGGAACCCTTAAATGTCGACCGTGTTTGTATTGGGCATCGCGGCGTTTGGTGGGCCGAAATCGAAACACGTGGTCGCATGGCACATGGGTCAATGCCGTTTCTGGGTGATTCCGCCATACGTCATATGGCTGCCGTGTTAGAGCGCTTCGAAAAGGATTTGTACCCGGCGCTCGCCGCGCGCCACTCTGACATGCCGGTGGTGCCCGACGGCGCCCGGCAATCAACTTTGAACATCAATTCTTTGCATGGCGGTCAGGCGGAAGGGCATGGGGGTCTACCCGCACCTTGTGTTGCAGATTCCTGCCGGATGATTGTCGACCGTCGCTTCCTTATTGAAGAAAGCCTGGCGGACGTTAAAGCGGAGATAACGGACATTCTCGAAGATCTCGCTCAGACCCGGCCAGATTTTCAGTTCGACATTCGTGACATGTTTGCCGTCGAGCCCAGCATCTCGGATCGCGACGGTCCTGTTGCGAGCACAACTGCTGCGGCAATTAAGGATGTCCTAGGACTGGAGCCTGACATTGTTTGTTCGCCCGGCACGTACGACCAGAAACACATTGATCGAATCGGAAAGTTGAAGGACTGCATCGCCTATGGACCGGGGCAACTCGATCTCGCCCATCAACCAGACGAGTGGATTGGCATTGCTGACATGAACTCAGCCGCGAAGGTAATGGCTACAGTCGCGTCCCGTCTGCTCCGACGAACGGCGTAACAGATACCGTTATGCCCGGTAGCGGATAATTTCATGACGGTCCGGGTAGGCCTCGCATCCCTGTTGTTGATTGCCATTGTCGGCAGCCTGATCTTGCCGACGGCCAACGCCGAGGATCGACTTGTGCTCGGTGTGCCATTGGAACCACCGAACCTTGATCCGACCTCCGGCGCTGCAGCCGCCGTGGATTCGATCGTGTATGGCAACATCTTCGAAGGGCTGACCCGAATCTCGCAGTCTGGCGACGTCGCCCCCGCATTGGCGGAGTCCTGGGAAATCTCTGCTGATGGCCTGAGTTACGTTTTCCGCCTACGAAAAAACGTTCGTTTTCACGATGGCACGGCCTTTGATGCTGAGGACGTGAAGTTTTCGCTAGATCGCGCATTGGGGCCGGATTCGACCAACGCGCAGAAGGCATTACTGAGCGCTATCAGTCAGGTCGATGTACTCGATCCCTATTCTGTTCGGCTTCTTCTTAGTCGACGTTCCAGCGCGCTCCCATGGTTTCTCGGTTGGGGCGATGCCGTCATAGTGGCGGCCGATAATGCTGCCAACAATGCGAGTCAGCCGGTTGGTACAGGGCCGTTTCAATTTTCTAGCTGGCGCAGAGGCGTATCTATTCAGCTAGACAGAAACGAGGACTACTGGGGCGTTACCGCCGTTGTGGATAATGTCATTTTCAGATTTATTGGCGACCCCGCCGCGGCTTACGCTGCGATGAAAGCGGGCGATATTGATGCATACCCGAATTATCCGGCGCCCGAGAATATTGCCGAATTCGAAAGCGACCCGAATTTCAAGGTCGTCATTGGCGCAACGGCCGGTAAGGTCATCATGGCGATGAACAATCGTCAATCGCCCTTTGATGATAGAGACGTGCGCGCTGCAATTTCTCATGCGGTTAATCGCAATGCAGTCATCGATGGCGCCATGTTTGGTTTCGGCGAGCCGATCGGTAGTCATTACACCCGGCAAGGTGAAGCCTATGTCGACCTAACGGACACGTATCCGCATGATATCGAGCGTGCGAAAGCGTTGTTGACGGCTGCCGGATATCCGAACGGCTTCACAGTCACCATGCGCCTTCCGCCGCGGCCGTACGCTCGTCGGGCCGGCGAAGTCATTGCCGCCCAATTGGCAGAAATCGGTGTTCGAGTCGAGATCGAAAATCTGGAATGGGCGCAGTGGCTCGACCAGGTTTTCGGTCGTCGTCAATATGATCTGACGATTGTCGAGCATATAGAACCGATGGATTACAGCATTTATGCACGCGACGATTACTATTTCGGCTATTCCGACCCGGAATTTAAAGCGTTGGTCGCGGACGTTGAGGTGGCGACGGACGATCTCGTCCGACAGTCGTTGTTGCAACGAATTCAAACGAAGATTGCAGACGATACAGTAAATGTATTCCTAGTCCAATCCGCACAGCTTGGTGTTTGGAAGACCGGTCTCAATGGACTTTGGGTGGATGCGCCCATTCCGGCCAATATCGTTGTGTCTGCGTCTTACGATGGCGGTGGCGCGCAGCGTATCGCGCGTCGTGCCAACGAAGCCTCGGGTTCCTCGTGGTTGGAGCTTACAGTTTCCATCCTGCTTGTCGCCATCTTTACCGTGGCGATTCGCCAGATGGGGGCACCATATTTACTCGGGAAGCTCCTGTCGCACGCAGGGACACTGTTTGCGGCAACCGCCGTAATCTTCTTAATCTTGCAGATCGTCCCTGGAGACCCTGCCACCTACATGATGGGGATGAATGCCAGCCCCGAATCGGTTGCGGCACTTCGCGAGCAAATGGGACTCGATGCACCGGCGTTCCAGCGCTACGTTAGGTGGCTTGGTGGCCTCGTAACGGGCCAACTCGGAACAAGCTATACCTACCTGGTGCCTGTTCGTGATCTGATAATGGAACGTCTGGCTGTATCCGTTCCGCTTGCGTTAATGGCGATGATTATATCGTTGAGTTTGGCCTTGCCTGCGGGTGTACTGGCCGCCAGTCGGCGCGGTAGCTTCGTTGACACTGCGCTGAATGCCGTGATGCAGATAGGCGTGGCCATGCCGAACTTCTGGATTGGTTTGTTACTGATACTGGTTTTTTCCACGCAACTGCAATGGTTTTCTGCCGGTGGTTTCGTCGGCTGGGAGGCAGGTCTTCTACCTGCTTTAAAAGACTTGCTGTTACCGGCGATCGCACTTGCCGCACCACTCGCCGCAATCACCGCCAGAGTATTGCGAACCGCATTGCTCGAAACAATGCACGAAGACTATGTACGCACAGCACGTGCGAAAGGTTTAAGTTGGCGGCAGGCGCTGTGGCGTCATGCATTACGCAACGCGATGATTCCCGTGTTGACGATTATTGGTTTGCAGTTACCGTTTCTCCTGGCTGGCGGAATTATTATCGAAAATGTTTTTTCCTTGCCAGGCCTCGGCCGACTCGTATTTCAAGCCATCACGCAACGTGACCTTATCGTTGTACAGAATGTTGTCGTGGTGCTGGTGTTTGCCGTTGTGTCGGTTACCTTTCTGATTGACATTGCGTACTCGGTGATCGATCCCCGTCTCAGGAGTTCTAAGCAATGACGAACGGGGAAATAACGATCGGGCAGGGGAAAAATACGAGCGTTGGTATGGCACTCGGACTTCGAGTCGGGTTTTTCCTGGTTGCGATTGCCGTTGCGGCAGCAGCGGTTTCATTTGTCTGGACACCGTATGACGTCACCGCGATCGATATAGCGAGCAAATTGATTCCCCCGTCCATGCAGCATCCGCTTGGCACGGATCATTTCGGTCGGGATATCTTGTCAATGATCATGGTCGGTGCTCGCTATTCGTTGGTCGTGGCATTAGTCGCCGTTAGTATTGGGGCCGGAATTGGAGTGCCGCTCGGATTGCTTGCAGCGAGTCGGAAAGGCCTGATTAGCGAAACAGTCTTGCGAATGAATGACCTGGTTTTTGCCTTCCCGTCATTGTTGATGGCCGTAATGATCACTGCGGTATATGGCGCAGGAGCGATCAACGCTGTTATCGCAATCGGTATCTTTAATATTCCGGTGTTTGCGAGAGTGACGCGCGGTGCGGCGTTGAGTCTGTGGTCGCGGGAGTACATTCTGGCGGCAAGGGTTGCCGGCAAAGGTTCCTTTTTGATTTCGGTGCAGCACATTTTGCCCAACTTGGGCGGTTTGTTAATTGTTCAGGCGGCTGTCCAGTTTGCACTCGCAGTCGTTGCCGAGGCGGGCCTGTCATATGTTGGCCTGGGTGTTCAACCACCGGATCCAAGTTGGGGCCGAATGTTGAGCGAGGCACAAACGATGATCAGCTTTGCGCCATGGCTTGCCATTTTTCCGGGTCTGGCCATCATGCTGCTGGTCTTCGGTTTCGGTTTGATTGGCGACGGTTTGAATGATCACCTTAATCCTCGAATCAGGCGAGCGCGTTAAGCAATGGCGCTTCTCGAAATTAACGATCTGAACGTTTCGATTGGTTGCACGCCGATACTGAACAATGTTTCTTTGCAGTTGAAGGCCGGCGAGGTTCTTGGAGTAGCAGGAGAATCGGGTTCTGGCAAAACGATGACAGCGCTGGCGATTGCTGGGCTGCTGCCTGCTAGTGCCAAACTGACCGGTGACATTGTTTTCGATGGGACAACAGTGTCGGATGCGAACGATAAAGAGTACTGCAAAATTCGCGGTCGAGATATCGGCATTGTTTTCCAGGAGCCAATGACAGCGCTTAACCCGGTAATGACGATTGGCGACCAGGTTGCCGAAACCGTCCGCATACACCAAAGCATTTCACGCCGTGACGCATTGCAGATTGCGCGTGAAACGCTAGCCATAGTCGGGCTTCCGGAATCACGATTTCCAATGAACCGGTACCCGCATAACCTCTCCGGCGGTCAGCGCCAACGCGTCGCCATTGCTATCGCGATGGCGCTCAAGCCGAAGTTATTAATCGCCGATGAACCGACGACGGCACTCGACGTGACGACACAAGCTGAGGTCCTCGCGCTGTTTAGGCAGTTGGTGAAGGATGACGGGATCGGACTCATTTTGGTGACCCACGACCTGGCGGTGATTGCGCAAACGGCGGATCGTGTGGCCATAATGAAGGCTGGCGAGATCGTCGATATGGGACCCGTTGGCGAAATTTTCCGAGATTCGCGGCAGCTGTACACAAGGGCATTGCTGGCGAATACTAAATACGTTCCGTTGCGAACTACGGCGAGAGAGGTTGGTCCTGAGCCGGTATTGGAAGCTCGCAATGTCGTCTGCGAGTACGCCGGGCCGCGAAAACTTTTCGGCAAAGCTGCGCCGTTTCGTGCGGTTGACGACGTGAGTCTGCAAGTTTATGCGAATGAAAACGTCGGTTTGGTGGGCGAGTCCGGTTGCGGCAAGTCGACGCTATTGCGAACGATCCTGGGATTAGATCGGGCTCAATCGGGAGAGATTCGAATTTTCGGTCAGTCGTTTCCCGATGATCGCCAGCGAGAAATGAAACAGTTGCGGCAACACATCCAAGTCGTGTTCCAGGACCCGTTTGGCACCTTTGATCCTCGTTGGCGTGTGCGGCAGCTAATTGCCGAAAACTTCTATCTGCTTGACGCACCGCCGACTGGAATGGAGGCGCGTAAAAAGATAGACGAGATTCTTGAGAAAGTGGGGTTGCGGTCTTCTGATGCGAGCAAATTCCCGCACGAATTTTCTGGTGGTCAACGCCAACGTATCGCTATCGCGAGAGCGCTCATTACTGAACCCGCCATTATTGCGTTGGACGAAGCGGTGTCGGCACTCGATGTGTCAATTCGTGCTCAGATTCTCGACTTGCTTGCGGATTTGTCAGATCGGCTTGGCATGTCTTATCTCTTCGTTACGCATGACTTGTCGGTAACACGATCGATTACGGATCGCGTACTGGTCATGAAGGATGGTCGCATTGTTGAACAGGGGCCAACGGCAGACTTGTTCGCCCGCCCGGCACATCCTTACACTGTCGAACTTCTTGGTGCGATTCCTGATATCGATCGGGCACTGCAAAGCGCTAGCCCGGAGTAGTCATGAAATGGCCGCGCCCTTGCATGAATACTTCGGGCTTGGGTTCGATCGACATCGAACTGAAATTTGAATAATGTGGTCAATTGGGCACTGGCGTTTGAGAAGACTTCCTGCCTCGCGCCCAACAGGCTGTTTAACATGACACCTCGCGGATGGAACAAAAGATGAATCGGAGAGAAGTACTTGGAGTATTGGCGGCCGTCACTGCATCGGGGGCAGCTGCTGCACAAAGTACCGTCGAGAGCGGCACACAAACGGCTGCATCCCGAGCCGGGCCGCGCAACCTGATAACTGACGTCGAAGGCTTACGGATTGGCCATTCCAACGATGCTGAAATTCGGACGGGTGTTACCGTCATTCTGCCGGACGAAGCAGCAGTGACCGCTTGCGACATTCGGGGTGGCGGTCCCGCGAGCCGCGAAACGGATGTGCTTAAACCTGAAAATCTTGTGCAGAAAGTGGACGCCATTGTCTTGTCGGGCGGTTCTGTTTACGGATTGGCTTCGGCCGATGGCATCGCCGCCCGGATGGGCGCGCGAAATCAGGGGTTTGCATTGCGAGAAGCGCCGGGCATCCCTCCTTCCCCCATTCTTCCGACGGCCTGTTTATACGATCTCGCAAATGGTGGCGAAAAAGCCTGGGGCGAAGCGCCGCCGTACAGGCGTCTGGGGCTAGAGGCACTGGAGGCGGTGTCCTCAGATTTTTCACTCGGCACAGTCGGCGCGGGATACGGTGCAAATTCGGGTGGCTTGAAGGGTGGGCTTGGATCGGCGTCCGTTGTATCTGCTGATGGAATGACGGTAGGCGCCGTCGTGACGGTCAATAGTCTGGGTTCTGCTATCGCACCCGGAGGCAAGCAGTTCTGGGCGGCTCCCCTGGAAATGGGCGACGAATTTGGTGGGCTGGGGTCAGATGCGTTAGCAGCGGGTCCTGACGAATACCGCCGAGACACTAGCCCGCGTACCAACACGACGCTTGCCTGTATTGCCACGGATGTGATTTTGAGTCGCGTGGAGCTGCAGCGCGTGGCGATCATGGCGCAGGATGGCATGGCCCGGGCACTGCGCCCGTCGCACGCGCCGTTCGATGGGGATATCGTGTTTGCGTTGACGACCGGAAAACGTGTCGGTGACGAAAAACAGCTTCGTTCAGTGGTGACGATGCGTATTGGCGCTTTGGCCGCCGACGTTCTGGCACGTGCCATCGCGCGCGCGGTCTACGAGGCGACCGCATTGACCGGCTCCAACACGCCTGCTTGGCGCGATCTCTGAGTATTCAGATGAGGTGGCCCTAGGTGCGAATCGTCTTGACCGGCGGTGATCGCTCGCGCATCCTAACGGTGCTTGGCGGCAAAATCCTACACCGTCCAAATCTTGTCCCGCAGGGTCTGGCGTTAATGTCTAAAGAACCATCATGAAAATCGCTCTGATGTTTCTGGCTGTGGCGAATATCCTATATTTCATGTGGGGACAGTTCGTTTCAAAGCCAGTAGAGCCCGGCGTGGTCGTCGTTAACGAAAAGGAATTGGGCCCGGCTCTTAGCGTGTCCAGGACCTCTGATGTTGAGGCGGCGACAAGTGTCGGAACCGTGCTTGGCTCAGGCAGGTCTGCTGAGTTTGCAGCCGTTGTGGGAAGCTCTTGCGTCAGTATCGGACCCTTCAAATCCAGCCCGGAAGCGGATGCCGCCATGACCGAGTATCGGACTGAAGGCATGCGGGCGAGTGTGCGAATCACCGAAGGACAGCTGTTCGTTGGGCATTGGGTCCAGATTCGAAATATCCCAGATCGCGAAGCCGGCAATGCAATCCTTGAACAATTGCGCATCGGTGGGCTAGGTGATGCCTATCTTGTGCCGACCGATGAAGAAGGTCTAAAAATCTCGTTAGGTCTGTTTGGCGAGATGAGTCGCGCGGAACGGGTTGAGTTGCAAGCTAAATCTCTGGATTTGCAGGTGGACATAACCGCACGAATGCGCGAAGCAACAGTATTTTTTGTCGACATAGGACTTCCGCCCGGTACGGGCGCCGGGGAAATAATTGAAAAGCTCGGTGAAGAGAACGTTTTGTTTCGTGATCTCGCCACCTGCCCCCGACCAGACTAGTCAGGTAATGGCGGATATGCACTGGTGATATCGCCTTACCTAGGTATAATCCGCGCGGTTCCAGTTTAGCCGGCGTAGCTCAGTTGGTAGAGCAGGGGTTTTGTAAACCTCAGGTCCGCGGTTCGATTCCGTGTGCCGGCACCAATTATGAAGGGTCCCTCAAGGGCCCTTTTTTTTGCTTTTCCAGCAGTCATAGAACGGAATTGATGGACTCGGTCCGTCCCTGGGCCTCGCCCTCGCTTCGCTCGGGTCGCTGCGCGATCCAAATCGGCAGTCCTGCCGATTTGTACGTGTGCTAGCGCTCTATTTGTAATGGGCCGAAAAGGGACAGCGTAAAATTCACGTCTTCGTCATTGCGAGCGTAGCGAAGCAATCCATACTTTGTTGATTTTTACGGTTTGCGTCGTCGGTTGGCGCGACCGTCAGTCGCAAACATTTGTTTTGTTTGTTGGGAGTCGAGAAACGGAATCAGATTGTCCCGTTCCTTTCATGACTCTCACCAAAATCGGGAAAAAATCTGAGTATTACTCTGTCCCTAAATGAAACTCTCGAATGAAATCGCCCAACATCTCAAATTCATCGGTTCGTGCACTTCCTTTGCGCCAAACCAGACCGATTGTTCGATAACTGTTTTCGTTCATTGGATACATACGGACACGCGTATTTTTTAGAAGCGAGGATCCTCGCGCCATTTCCGGAAGAAATGATATGCCCATGTCGGCGTCCAGCATTTCCACAAGCGTCAGTAAACTGGTCGCGGCAAAACGACTCACTTTTTCAGTGCTCTTAATCCGGCAGGCGGCAAGCGCGTGGTCGCGCAAGCAATGACCATCTTCGAGTAGCAGCACGCTATCCGACTGCAGCCGGTTAAATCGATAATTGTCGGGATCGACGTGTTCGGTGCCTGCCCTTGCGGCTAAGCAGAAGCGATCCTTGAATAGGCTCATTGATTGAGTGCTACGCAGCTCATACGGCAGTGCAACGAGAATGACATCAAGGTCACCGTCCAGCAATTTTTGATGAACTCGGTCTGTCTGGTCTTCTGACAAGAACAGTCGCAACGACGGATACGCCCGCCGCAATTTCGGCAGCATTCCAGGCAAGAGGAATGGAGCGATCGTAGGAATAACGCCGAGCCGCAGCGGACCTTCCAACGGTTGACGTTTTTGGTCGGCGATTTCGATAAGGCTTTCGACGTCACGAATACAGAGCCGCGCTTGAGTGGCGACTTCCTTTCCCACCGCCGTAATGGTCACCTGACGATTTGTTCGGTCGACGAGCTGCGTATCCAAAACGGTCTCTAGATCTTGAATGGCCGTACTAAACGCAGATTGTGAGATAAACGACAATTCGGCGGCACGCCCAAAGTGTCCCTCCTCGCAGAGGCTCAAAAAGTAACGAAGCTGTTTTATTGTTGGATAAATCATAATCGGATAAACCGATTAGTATGATAATAAAAATCGGATTAATAAATCAATAGAAAAGACGTATCGTTTACTCAATTACTTGCTTCCACAGGATAGAAAAATGGACATTAACATTGGCATAGGCGAGCAGGAGCGTAGAGATATCGCCGGAAAGCTGTCTGGGCTCCTTGCCGACAGCTATACCTTGTATTTGAAAACGCACAACTACCACTGGAATGTGACGGGCCCGTTATTCAACACCCTACACACGATGTTCGAAGCTCAATATGTCGAGCTGGCGATTGCTGTCGACGACGTTGCAGAAAGAATTCAGGCGCTCGGCGTAAAGGCGCCTGGCTCATACAGTGAGTTCGCGCAGCTGACTTCAATCGAAGTAGCCGTTGGTGGCGAGTCCGCCGAAGAGATGATTCGGGATCTTGTCGGGGGACAGGAAACGATTGTGCGCACAGCCCGGAATGCGATTTCAGCGATAGCCTCGGCCGGTGATGAGCCGACTGCAGATCTGCTCACGCAAAGAATGCAATTACATGAAAAAAACGCCTGGATGTTGCGCAGCATGCTCGCTAACCAGAGTTAAGAATTTATTGAATTAAATTGAGGAGAGCTTCAGATGTTTGTATCAAGAGAAAGAAAACGGGTACCGGATGTTACTTTTAGAACGCGTAGCGACAACGCATGGCACGACGTGACTAGCAACGATATATTTGCAGGGAAAACCGTAATTGTATTTTCGTTGCCCGGGGCCTTTACGCCGACTTGCTCCTCATCACACGTGCCACGGTTTAATCAGCTCCTGCCAACCTTCGGGTTGCATGGTGTTGACGAGATCGTTTGTATCTCTGTCAATGATGCGTTCGTGATGAATGAATGGAAGTCGAGTCAGAACGCGAGTGGCATCACCTTCTTGCCAGATGGCAATGGCGCATTCACCGAAGCTATGGGACTTCTGGTCAATAAAGATGACCTCGGTTTTGGTCGTCGCTCGTGGCGTTATTCTATGTTGGTCAGGGATGGCGTAATTGAGAAAATGTTTATTGAGCCGGAATTGCCCGGCGATCCATTTCAAGTATCCGACGCCGATACGATGCTGGAGTTTTTGGCGCCCGGTGAAGCGAAGCCATTGGATGTCACTGTCTTCTCCCGCGCCGGCTGTGAACACTGCGCCAGAGCCAAGGGCATGCTCCAGGATGCCGGTATCGGCTTTGAGTCTTTAGAACTCAACGAGGCATTTACAGATCGAACCGTGCGGGCAATCAGCGGCGCCACAACGGTGCCGCAAATATTCGTCAACGGTGAACTGATTGGCGGTGCTGCGGAGCTTGAAGTCTGGTTAGGCAAAGAGCGCGATAGGGCAGCCTAGGCGTTCGTGCGGCGCGATTTTCGCAGTGAATACGCGGAATCGCGGCGCGTTACTTTTGGCGGTTTTTTCGTTGCTGAGCGTTCAATTAGCCTTTATGCTCGATCGCGTACTCGCGTGGACGTAAGAAAAGGAGCTGGATTAGTGAGCATGCAGATTACCGACCAAGGACTATTGAAGACGCAGGCCTATATTGATGGTCAATGGGTCGATGGTGACGATGGCAGTACGTTTGACGTATCGGATCCTGCCACAGGCGAATCTATCGTACGGGTTGCCTCTTGTGGCACCGCGGAAACGCGACGCGCGATTGATGCTGCCGAGGCAGCGATGGTCGAGTGGCGCCAGCGTACGGTCAAAGAACGGTCCGGAGTTCTTCGCAAGTGGTTCACTATGATGATGGAGGCGCAAGAAGATCTGGCGCAGATCCTGACCGCGGAGCAAGGCAAACCGCTGGCCGAAGCACGCGGGGAAATAGCCTATGGCGCGAGCTATATCGAATGGTTCGCAGAAGAGGCGAAAAGAAACTACGGTGATACCATTCCCGCGCCATCTGGTGACAAACGGATTGTCGTTATTAAACAGCCAGTCGGTGTTGTCGCCTGCATTACACCGTGGAATTTTCCGAACGCGATGCTTACCCGAAAAATTGCGCCAGCGCTTGCAGCAGGTTGCACGGTTGTATGCAAGCCCGCAAACGCGACGCCATTGTCCGCATTAGCCTTCGTCGAATTAGCTGAGCGAGCGGGTGTTCCGGCAGGCGTAATTAACATTGTTGCCGGCAGAACGTCTGAAATCGGCAAAGAAATGACCTCGAACCCGAAAGTTCGCAAGCTCACTTTTACTGGCTCCACGCCCGTTGGCAAGCAGCTGATGGCGGAGTGCGCAGTAACGGTCAAAAGAACATCAATGGAACTTGGTGGCAATGCACCATTTATTGTTTTTGACGATGCAGACATCGATGCGGCAATTGCGGGTGCGATGATTTGCAAATTTCGAAATGCCGGACAAACCTGCGTTTGTGCGAACAGAATTTTGGTTCAGGATGGCATTTACGAAGAATTCGCAAAACGCCTCGCAGAGGCGGCGGCGAGTTTGACGCTTGGTGTTGGTTCTGCCGACGGCGTCACGATGGGTCCATTGATAAACGAAGGTGCGGCTAATGGTGTGCTTGAGTTTATTGATGATGCCGTTGCGAATGGAGCCAACGTTACACTTGGCGGTGGTCGATCCAACTTGGGCGCGTGCTTTGTTGAACCTACCGTGCTGACCAATGTGAACGACAGCATGCGTGTGTTCAAAGAAGAAATTTTCGGACCCGTTGCACCGTTATTTAGGTTCTCAACGGAAGAAGAAGCCGTTGCAATGGCGAATGATACTGAGTTCGGTCTTGCGTGTTATTTTTATTCGCGAGATATCGGTCGAATCTGGCGGGTTGGCGAAGGTTTGGAATACGGCATTGTCGGCATCAATGAGGGAATCATTTCTAACGAGATGGCGCCTTTCGGCGGCGTTAAAGAATCTGGACAGGGTCGAGAGGGCTCGAAATACGGTATGGATGACTACCTCGAAATTAAATACATGTGCATAGGTGGCATAGACAAATAGCACAATATTTGGGAATCCTGTTACGCGGATTCGCGCCGGCAGCGGCCAATTAACTAAAGGTCCGATTCTGGCTATTATCACTTAGCCGCCGGCGTATACTGGCCTCAGATCAATTGAGGCCGGCAGATGTTGCAGAACGAAGTTTACGAGAGAGCACGACTCGCGAGAGATTCTCGGTTTGATGGTCAGTTTTACGTTGGCGTCAAAACGACTGGCATTTACTGTCGCCCGATCTGCCCGGCGAATTCACCTAAAAGTCAAAATATCGCGTTCTACCCTAGCGCTGCCGCCGCTAGCGAGGCAGGTTTTAGGCCTTGTCTCAGGTGTCGCCCGGAAAGTGCCCCAGGTACACCGGCGTGGAGCGGTACTTCTACAACGGTTAGAAGAGGATTGCGCCTCATTTCCAGGGGTGCGTTAGACGAAGGCAATATTGAGAAACTTGCGGAGCGGCTCGGTGTCACCAGCCGGCATTTGCGGCGCCTCTTTAGTCAGCACTTAGGCGCATCGCCTCTGGCAGTTGCCCACACGCAAAGACTGCACTTTGCGAAACAATTAATAAGCGAAACGTCGCTGCCGATGAGTCATATTTCAACGGCGGCAGGCTACGGGAGCGTGCGCCGTTTCAACGATACGTTTCGCAAGACCTATGGCAAAACGCCGCGAGATTTACGCTGCTCAGGCGACAGAGTTGATCCCATTGGGCGCAATGCAACGTTAAGCGTACGACTCGCCTATAGAACCCCATTCAACTGGCAAGCGATGTTGGATTTCTTTACGCACCGGGCAACGCCCGGTGTTGAGCAAGTCGATGGATTGGTCTATCGGCGCACGATGTCATTTGATGGGCGCCACGGAATAGTAGAAGTGCAGCCCGATGCGCGTGCCGGATATTTGTCGCTAACGCTGTCTGGAATTAGTACGGGAGCACTTTTCGATACTGTTCAGCGTGCTCGAGAGGTCTTTGATCTCGACGCGCCGGCCGCCGAAATAGGCGCGGCGCTGGGTAAGGATAGTGCACTTAGAAAGATATTGAAGAAGCAACCTGGCGTTCGCGTGCCGGGCGCGTGGAACGGCTTCGAGCTCACCGTGCGGGCGATATTGGGACAGCAAATATCTGTAAAGGGTGCAACAACCATTGCAGGGCGAATCGCTGCACGCTATGGCGAGCGCTTAGAAATTGAGCATGCTGACGCTCCTGAAGCGCTACATCGCCTGTTTCCAACGCCGGATCGTTTAGCGAGGGCCAGGTTTAACGACATTGGGCTAATCAGCAGTCGTGCACAGACAATCCGAACTTTGGCCCGGGCGGTCAAGGACGGTGATGTCGATTTTGAGGCAATCCAGGATCCAGACGCGTTCTGCGAGAATCTGCAGTCGATTCGAGGCATTGGCGACTGGACTGCACAATATGTTGCGATGCGTGCCCTTAAAAACCCGGATGCGTTTCCGGCAAGTGACCTTGCGTTGCTCAAAGTCCTGGCATTCCCGGCGCGGATGACACCTAAAGAATTGGAAGCCCGGGCCGAAAAATGGCGCCCGTGGCGTGCGTACGCTGCAATGGCTTTATGGAGCTCTTTGTCGAGCTCTGGAGGATGAGCATGTACTACTGTTATCTCGACACACCAATCGGCGAACTATTGCTAGCCGGCGATGAAGACGCGCTTTGTTTCATCGGATTTCCGGAGGGTTCGATGCGACTGGAGCCAGAATCGGATTGGATATTCACTGAAAAACCTTTCGCCGCCGCTCAGGAACAATTGACGAGCTACTTCGCAGGGGAGCGGAAAGCGTTCGACTTGCCGCTAAGGCCTAATGGCACGGAATTCCAACTCCGGGTGCTTGATGAGTTGCAGAAGATCCCTTATGGAACAACAGCGTCCTATGGCGACATTGCAAACCGAATTGGACGGCCGAAAGCGGTTCGCGCGGTTGGTGCGGCGAATGGCAGAAACCCGCTGCCCATCATTATTCCGTGTCATCGGGTCATCGGCGCTAGCGGTAAGCTGACCGGTTTCGGCGGCGGAATTCCGACCAAGAAGGCTTTGCTAAAGTTAGAATTGGAACATAGTCAGTTTCCACATTCTGGTTAATGTCTGCCCATTTCTGCGTACCTTCTATTTCGATTCAACATGGTTAAAACCCTATGCGCATAAACGCTGATTTTTCACTTGCCGCTACCATTGGTGTAGAGGAGCAAGAGTGGATTCACTCGCCCGAGAATGGTGTTGACAGAATCATGCTTGATCGAATCGGAATTGAAGTTGCCCGCGCTACGAGCATCGTGCGTTACGCACCCAATAGTTCATTTCCATGGCACGAGCATGCACTCGGCGAGGAGTTCTTGGTCCTTGATGGTGTCTTTTCGGATGAGCATGGGGACTATCCGCAGGGGAGTTATGTGCGAAACCCGCCGGGCAGTGGGCACATTCCGCGGAGCGAACGTGGGTGTCGTATTTTAGTTAAATTGCGTCAGTTCGACCCAACCGACCTGAAGCAATTTTCGGTGGATACTGCCGACGAAGATGTCTGGCCAGCAGTCGCGTTGGATACGATAACGAAACTTCATTTGCATAGTTTCGAATCTGAGCGAGTAGAGATGTGGCGCATCCCGCAGGCAACGAGCGCCTCTGAACTTGCGCCACTCGGCGGGTTGGAACTGTTTGTCGTCCAAGGGTCGGTGCGCGTCGATCAGTGTCAATTTGCAGCGAACTCGTGGTTGCGATTCCCACCGGGCGCTCGATCGGACCTCTACGTAGGCGAAGATACTCTTCTATAGGTGAAATCCGGACATCTGCCCATTGGCAATTGAGCTATAGCGTTCTGTTTTGAAGCGCTCTGACTGCATCCGATGGATCAGCGCCTGGCAATAGACGGTCGTCGTTTTCCAGTGCGCCGATTGTTGTTGTCACTGGCAGTACACCTGCCCACACCGGGATCTCGTAATCTTCCTCTTCATCGTCAGGTTTCCCGCTAGAAATTTTCGCGGCCGCCGATTGAATCTTGAGGGCTATTACACCGGTCATTTTGACTTCCCGTTCGTGCGAATCGCGAACATCGGCCCAACGGCCGGGCATACTGTGTTCGGCCACAAGCCGCATCGCGTGCAGTTTTTCGTCGTCACCTTCAACAAGAGTGGGCTCCCCAAACACAGAGACTGACCGATAGTTCATTGATGAATTGAATGCCGAGCGGGCCAGCACCAGTCCGTCGAGCAACGTGACATTCAAACAAGCGCGAGTCGTATTCTCCAACAAGCGAATAACACGAGCCTTTCTAGCGCCGTGCAAATAGATCGTGTCATCTTGTCTGCCATAAATCATGGGGACGACGACGGGGCCGTCGTCCTGGACGAAGGCAACATGCGCGACGATGCCCGCGTCGAGAATCTGATGCACCGTCTCTACGTCGTAGCGCGCATTTTCGCGTAACTGACGAACTTTGTTGTCCTTGCTAACAGCGAATGATTCAGTCATGTCGTGATCCTTCAAAAGTCGGACAGAAGAGTACTGGTTTTGTGGCGTGCGGTCGAAATATTCATGTAAAAGGAAAATTTTAGGCTACTCAAACCACATCTTGTAGAAATCTCGCCTTACAGCACAAGATGTAGTAGCATTCGCGCGTACCACAACGGTACGCACGGAGATGGGGTGTCTTTCGGGCGGTGCCAGCGTGAATGTCACGCAGGAAGCAATTTGGTTGTGAGACGACGCGTTACCTCTCAATGCAGTCTCATTTAGATTTAGATTCGTTTGCCTGGACAGCGCGAGTTCGAATCGGCCGAAGTCTTTTCGCGGGCAGAAATGGTTAAGTGGGTCGAATTCAGAAAGCATCGACGCTATTTGAATTCGACGAAAATTTAGTCTGCGTCTGACACACCTTATGCTTTATGCGCCGCCCATTTTATGGGCGGCTTTTTTATGGGTTAGTCTTTTGTCGATTCGTCAGCCGAAAAGGTCATCGTCGCGACGAAATCGCCGGTAACGGCTAAATTGAGAGTATTAAGCTAATCAATGATTCGTGCCGTCGTTCACATGGTCTTTCACGCGGTCATACCGGCCGCCGCCGCGCGTTCTTTTTACCGTCAAACAATGCTTCGAGCGTGGCTATTAATGATGGCGACCATGCTGGTCGATCTCGATCATTTGTTCGCCGACCCGATTTACGATCTGGATCGATGCAGCATCGGTTTTCATCCACTTCACCAATACCCGATAATGTTCCTATATGTCGCCTTGGCCGCGTGGAAAAGGACTCGGCTGATCGGTGTGGGTCTCATTATTCATATGGTTCTAGATGGCCTGGATTGTTTATGGATGCAATATGAAATGTAGTATTAAGATACTAGCGGCACTTCCGTGCGCTCTGTTACTCATGTCGCTTGCAGGTTGCGGCGCGAGTACGCCGCCCATTCCCTATCCCACATTTATTGACGTCAATGCACTTGATAACGTGTTTTTTGCCGGGCTCCCTGGCGCTAGAGCAAAACAATTAGCTGGAGACCCGCGTTCGCGTCGTTCGAGTAACCGGGTGTTACTTCCGGAAAACTGGCAATTTACAACCGGTGCATCCCCGACGCAGAGCGTCGAGTTATTCGTACTTGTCGGGCAAATTAAGCTTGGAGAATTCGAGTTGGGACCGGGCGGCTACGCGCACTTGCCGGCCGGTACATCCGGGGTTCAAATGCAGAGTGAATCTGGTGCCTACATCTTGTACTTTATTGACGCCGCGGATGACGCTGCAGTAATTGAAACGCCGTTAATCGCAAGTAGCGACTTGCTCGAATGGGAGCCGGCAGGCGCTGGGTTTATGATCAAGGAGATGCGATTCGATCCAGGTAGCGGCGCATGTACCTGGTTCCTTAAGATCGAGCGAGAGGCAATGGCAACGGTCATCGCAAGTGCTTGAAGGATATTTATTATCGGGAACGGTTACCGAAAGCGAATGTGTTTTTGGGACCGTTGTAACCGATGACTATCGAACAGGCGGCTACTTTTATCGAGCTGCAGGGGCTATTAGTGGTGGTCCTGAATCTGTCGCGACCAGCGAGGCGGTATGGTTCTTGCGCGTTCAGGGGAATGAACAGATCGAGGTGCTTTCCGATTGCGTCGAAGTCCTGCAGTAATTAATTAGAGATTCTCAAGCTAGAAATTTTCGTTATTGCGCTTGGCCAAATTATTAATTTTCGATTTCCGCAACAGCTTCAGCAATAAGTTTCTGCACGTCCGTAACATCGGGTACAAGACTTTCGCGACTCGTCTTGATCGAAAAACGTGATACGCCAGGCGATTGAAAACGCTGATTCGTGTGCTTAATAGTGACAGCATTTGAATCGCTTCGGCGCCGAAGTAGATTTCATCGTCCAACATCAAATCTACCTTGGTGGACCACTAAGTCAGTTTGCCGACAGAGTCGTCAATTCGCGCAAGCTCGCAGTAGAAGTTGCACGCTGGGCATTCATTATCGTAGACCAGTAAAATTTCTCGGTCAGCAGACATAGACTATTTTTTTAGCGCGCTGGTTATGCCGGTGCCAAGCTTCATGAGTTTTTGTAGGGTAGGGGTAGGGACCGCTTGAATATTGTCGTACCAGTCGCTAGTGCTCTCGATAAACTGCAACATGTTTTGGATTCGTTCTTTGGTCACGGGATCCGTCTCATCTTCCTTCTCCACTTCGACCGCAACACCTTTCAGCATATAGAGAGTTGGATTTAACTCTCTTTGTTTGCGCTGTTCGAGTATTACTCTGAATAATTCCCATACATCGCTCATGCATTCGAAATAGTCACGTCTGTCACCCAGCATGTGGGTCATCTTGACCAGGCCAAAGCTTTGCAGTTCGCGGATGCTCGTGCTGACGTTTGATCGCGCTACGGATAGAAGGTCGACAATTTCGTCGGCGCGCAGCGGGCGCGGCGACAGGTAAAGTAACGCCTGAATTTGAGCGACAGTACGGTTGGTGCCCCAACGGGTGCCCATTTCGCCCCAATGGAGCACATATTTTTCGACAGCGGGTGTAAGTTGCATAATATTCTCTAATTTCTGTTAAGACAGAAACTAGAGAATATTCGCTAATGAGTCAAGCGCTTCCGTTGCTGGCGCAGGCGATGACGGCACGGGTTGGGGCTGGATATCCCTCAATGGTCAGCGACGGATCTTTAGCATCCAGTGCCTCCGACAATGATTCAAATGGCATCCAATCGGTTGCTCTTTGCTCGGCAATGGTCGTAGTCGACACATCTATCACGCGAATGTCCGCATAGTTCGCGTCCTGCAACCATTTAGTTAATGCGGATATTGTTGGTAAATGCCAAACATTTCGCATACGTGCATAGCGTTCTTTTGGTTCAAGTACTGTCGATCCTGAACCTGGCAAAACCAGCGTTTCCAATATGAGTTCGCCACCTGACCTTAAAGTTTTGCGAAGTTGCGTCAGGTGTTCCTGTGGATTTCGTTGATGATAGAGAACACCCATTGAAAAAGTTGTGTCGAAGGTTTTTGAGTTGTCAGGTAGTTCGTGCAAGCGAAGCGGCATGACGTGGACCGATTGAACGCCCGACATTTTTTTCAATGCAGCAAACTGACAAACAAATAGCAACGTTGGATCGATACCAATTACAGTCTCTGCACCTGCTTCGTGCATCTTCAATGCGTAATAGCCGTTGCCACAACCGACATCCAATACGTTGCGTCCAGCGAGTGGCTGAATTTTGTCCCTGATTCGATTCCATTTGAAATCTGAGCGCCATTCGGTATCAAGTGCAATGTCTTGAATTTTGAACGGGCCTTTGCGCCATGGGGTCAGATCCATGAGGAGCTCGCGCAGATCGGATTCAAGCATTCCCTCGAGATGCTCGCCGACTATTTCAATTGCGTTTGGATGTGTTCGCAAGCATGAACCGTCCGTGCTAGGCAGTTGCGTGACTACGTGCTGCCAGTCTTCTAAATTTCCGTGTACGCTGGGGGCTAGTTTTTCGGACAATTGTTTTTCGAGCAGGGACTGCCATGTTGTTAATCCAATGCGATTCAGGTCGCTGAATAATGCTTTTAGATCAAACATAACTACTTAATGGCAAGCATCGAAATGAAATTGAACTGTCGCAACCAAACACCGCAATGTTCGAATCCCGCGGAAGTAAGGCGCTCGATATGCGCGTTCGTGGTTTCGGGAATTAATACATTCTCAATGGCCGCGCGCTTGCGACTAATTTCTAATTCAGAATAAGCGTTCGATCTTTTAAAGTCGTGATGCAGATCAACCAGTAAACGCTCTACTTCCGAATCTTCGTAGGCAACTTTTTCGGACAATACGAATACACCCCCCGGCGTCATACCATCATAAATACGCTTGATCATCTCTAAGCGGTCATCGACGGGAATAAATTGCAATGTGTAGTTCATGACAACCATCGATGCATTCTCGATGTTGGCATGTCGAATGTCATTCTCAGAAATGGTTGTTTTGATTCGGCTCCCGTCGCTCTCAGTCAATGCTCGGCAGCGCTCGACCATAGCCGGTGAAAGATCGATGGCGATGATCTCGCAACCGTCCACCGTTATGTGCTCGCGCATTGCGAGTGTTGCAGCACCGAGCGAGCAGCCAAGATCGTAGCAGCGCGTGCCGGGCTGAACGTAGCGCGACGCTAGTGCGCCAATTGCGGCAATCGATTGCCCGTAGCCAGGAATCGATCGCGCGAGCATATCCGGAAAAACCTCAGCGACCGCGTCGTTGAACTCGAATGAACCGGGTAATGAATTCTGGCTGGAAAATATCTGATCTTTGGACATGGCCTGTCGAACCGTCAAGTGGGAGGGTATTGTAAGCGGTGATTCATTTTATCGACACCCATTGGATTGTGCATCGCTGATGCCAATATCGTTCGTCCGCAGGAATGTTCGGCGAGTGCTTTTGACGCTTCCCGGGCCGAATCGGAACCGTATGCCCATACCGGTAACCGGTCTCGGCCTTACGGTTGAGGACTTTTGTGGGACAATCGCACTTCAGGCGCATTTCATTTGATGCAGAAGACACATTGAACGATCTCTACCGAAAATTGCATACAGAACTTGGAATTTCAGCTGATTACGGTCAAGTCAGCAGTCTGCCGTTCTATCCCGAATCGACCGAATTGGTCGAGGTAGGCCCCAATCTGGTGGGTCGTATGCAGTCTTTAACGCCGATCGCCGCAGAAGCTTGGCGAAGCATGGTTAGGGGCGGAGCAGGTGAGGGGATTCAGCTAATGATTGTGTCTGGCTATCGCAGTTTCGACTATCAGGCAGACCTGATTCGACGAAAAATTGCGGCTGGGCAGGTAATCGACGAGATTTTGACCGTGAATGCTGCGCCAGGATTCAGCCAGCACCACACGGGCGCGGCAATCGATATCGCCTGTCCGGGAAGTCGGCCGCTGACCGAGGAATTCGAAATATCGGCGGCTTTTTCGTGGCTAAATGAAAACGCTGCAACATTCGGTTTTTCGATGACTTATCCACGCGACAATGCATTCGGATTTATCTATGAGCCATGGCATTGGGCTCATGACAGCGGAAATAGAGCTGAAACGGCGTAAATAGTGGGTTCCTGCTAAAAAACGGACGATTGCGGCTTACGAAAAAACAATCGTTTATGTGTTGACAGTCAGATAAGACGATTAGACAATACCCGGCTTGAATTTGCGGAGGGGTACTCAAGCGGTCAACGAGGGCAGACTGTAAATCTGCTGGCTATGCCTACGTAGGTTCGAATCCTACCCCCTCCACCAGATCAAGCAGTGGAAGGGTGTGATTTCTTCGGATCGGGCAACAGCATTAGTATTGTCTAGTGATCGATTGAATGTTCTGTGACGCAAACTGAATTTATGACAGGGTAACTGTAGAGCGAGCGAGGCAGTTTATCTTTTAGTTAATACACATATTGATAGATTTTGAGATTCGGACGGTTTAATTGTTGTCTGAGCAACAAAAGACTGCCGGATTTTGTGTGCGCCTGATAAAAAAGGCGCTGAAAGACCAAAGAGCAGGCGGGTGTAGTTCAACGGTAGAACCTCAGCCTTCCAAGCTGATGATGTGGGTTCGATCCCCATCACCCGCTCCATTTGGAAAGCTTGGCTCAACTGAATGACTATTGCCCACATAGCTCAGGGGTAGAGCACTTCCTTGGTAAGGAAGAGGCCCCCGGTTCAAATCCGGGTGTGGGCTCCAGTTATAGGGGCGGTAACGAAAGCGATAGAAAACAATTTTTGTTTTTTTGTTTAGACACGAATCACGAGAGAGTAGGTCATGGCCAAAGAAAAATTTGAGAGAAACAAGCCGCACGTAAATGTCGGCACGATTGGTCACGTAGATCATGGTAAGACGACGTTAACAGCGGCGTTGACGAAGGTAATGGCGGAGCTGCACGGAGGCCACGTATCGGCGTACGATCAGATTGATAATGCTCCGGAAGAGCGCGAGCGTGGGATCACGATTGCGACGGCGCACGTTGAGTATGAGAGTGAGAACCGTCACTACGCTCACGTTGATTGCCCAGGCCATGCTGACTATGTGAAGAACATGATCACGGGTGCGGCACAGATGGACGGCGCGATTCTGGTCTGTTCAGCAGCAGATGGTCCGATGCCACAGACGCGCGAGCACATCTTGCTTGCCCGTCAGGTAGGTGTTCCTTACATTGTGGTTTACCTGAATAAGGCAGATCAGGTTGATGATGAAGAGCTTTTGGAGCTTGTTGAGATGGAAGTACGTGATCTTCTGTCGATTTACGAGTTCCCAGGCGATGACACGCCGATCATAACGGGTTCAGCGTTGAAGGCTTTTGAGGGCGATGAGTCTGATATTGGCGTGCCATCGGTGATTAAGCTGGTTGCGGCGATGGATAGTTACATTCCGATGCCGGAACGCGCGATCGATGGCGATTATTTGATGCCAGTTGAGGATGTGTTCTCTATTTCGGGTCGCGGCACAGTAGTGACGGGTCGAATCGAGCGCGGCGTGGTTAACGTTGGCGACGAGATCGAGATTGTGGGTATTAAGGACACGATGAAGACGACTTGTACGGGCGTAGAGATGTTCCGCAAGCTGCTTGATCGTGGCGAGGCGGGCGACAACGTCGGTGTGTTGCTGCGTGGTACGAAGCGCGAAGAAGTTGAGCGCGGCCAGGTACTGGCGAAGCCAGGTTCAATAACGCCACATACGAAGTTTGAAGCTGAAGTTTATATATTGACCAAGGAAGAGGGTGGTCGACATACGCCGTTTTTCAAGGGATATCGGCCGCAGTTTTACTTCCGTACGACGGATGTCACGGGTGCTTGTGAGTTACCTGAGGGCACCGAGATGGTGATGCCGGGCGATAATGTGCAGATGGTAGTTGACCTGATCGCCCCGATTGCGATGGAAGACGGACTTCGGTTCGCGATTCGTGAGGGTGGCAGAACGGTTGGCGCCGGTGTTGTGGCGAAAGTCATCGAATGATTTAAGCGGGGTCAGAGTAAACCTCTGACCCCAATTCGACTTTGATGATGGGTAGGAGCGGCTTCTAGCCGCGATAATTTTTAGCGGTTGGCTACAGTTTATGCACAATGTGCCAATCGATAACGGCAGGTTAAATTTAGACTAGGCCAGTAGCTCAATTGGCAGAGCGGCGGTCTCCAAAACCGCAGGTTGGGGGTTCGATTCCCTCCTGGCCTGCCACGCAAGAAAATGTGATCTGAAATCGGCTTGAGACAACGTGGAAAATTGTCGTAATTAAAGCCAAGTAGAAAATCACATCATTAGAAAGCGACGCATTGTCGAAGCGCAGACAGAGAACAGAGCGGAAATTATAAAAGTGTCAACTCAAACACAAGACGAGAGCCAGTCGGGCGTACTCGACACTATCAAGCTGCTGGGTGGCGCTGGCATTCTTGTTGGCGGCCTCTACGGTTATTACTACCTACTTGAGTGGTCGCTTCCATTGCGAGCACTGATGGTCCTCGGCGGATTAGTCGTTGGAATCGGTGTGGCAATGACCAGTGTTCAAGGGCAGCGATTGTGGGCCTTTATTCAGGGTTCGCGAGTTGAAATTCGTAAAGTTATTTGGCCGACAAAGCAAGAAACTACACAAACCGCAATTGCGGTATTTATTTTCACATTCGTTATGGCGATGTTTTTCTGGGGACTTGATTCCGCGTTGCTCGCACTAACTCGTTGGCTGGTCGGTTAGGCCCTCGTACCTGAATGGAACATAGAAGGAATTAGTGGGTGTCACATCGTTGGTACATAGTCCATGCCTATTCCAACTTCGAGTATAAGGTTAAGTCTTCGCTCGAGGAGCGTATTCAATTGATGGGTCTGGAAGAGAAATTCGGCGACATACTGGTCCCGACCGAAGAAGTGGTCGAGATGAAGGAAGGTCAAAAGCGGCGTAGCGAGCGCAAGTTTTTCCCTGGCTACGTTCTCGTGCAGATGGAAATGGACGATGAGACCTGGCACTTGGTTAAAGAGGTGCCGAAGGTTCTTGGTTTTATCGGCGGGTCGAGTGATCGTCCTGCGCCGATCACTGAGAAAGAGGCGAATCAGATCCTGGATCGAGTTCAGGAGGGGGTTGATAAGCCACGGCCGAAAGTGTTGTTTGAGCCAGGCGAGGTTGTTCGCGTCATCGACGGACCGTTTAACGACTTTAGCGGCGTGGTCGAACAGGTCAACTACGAGAAGAGTCGTCTGCAGGTAGCGGTACAGATTTTGGGCCGGTCTACGCCGGTTGAGCTTGATTTCGGTCAGGTTGAGAAAGGTTAGTAAAACACGGGGCTAGCGCCCTTTTCATAGAAATCTGAGGAGGCCGAAAAGGCCGCTTGCACTCACAAAGGTAAATAGAATGGCTAAGAAAGTAACTGGCTATATTAAGCTGCAGGTTCCTGCGGGTCAGGCAAATCCAAGTCCGCCTGTCGGGCCCGCTTTGGGTCAGCATGGCGTCAATATTATGGAATTTTGTAAGACGTTCAATGCGCAAACGCAGGGCACAGAGCCCGGACTGCCGATCCCAGTAATCATCACTGTATACAGTGATCGTAGTTTCACATTTATTACCAAAACGCCGCCAGCTGCGGTTCTTTTGCGTAAAGCTGCCGGCGTACCGAAGGGTTCTGGCACACCGAATACGGAAAAAGTTGGCAAAGTGAATCGTGCGCAATTGGAAGAGATTGCGACGACTAAAATGCCTGACCTTACCGCCGCTGATATGGATGCAGCAGTACGGACGATCGCGGGAACAGCTCGTAGCATGGGTCTGGATACCGAGGGAGTGAAATAATGGCTGCCTCGACGAAGCGTAGAAAAAGCGCGCGCGAAAAAGTAAGTGCGGACCAGACCTACGCAGTTGATGAAGCGTTAGGCTTGGTTAAGGAATTGGCAACGGCCAAGTTCGCCGAAAGCATTGACGTATGCGTAAACCTCGGTGTTGATCCGCGTAAATCGGATCAGGTCGTCCGTGGATCTACTGTATTGCCGAACGGAACAGGCAAGTCAGTTCGGGTTGCGGTTTTCGCGCAGGGCGAAAATGCGGAGAAGGCTAAGGCCGCTGGTGCCGATATCGTTGGATTTGAAGATCTTGCCGAAACCATTAAGGGTGGCGAGATGAATTTCGAAGTGGTTATAGCTACCCCCGATGCAATGCGAGTGGTCGGCACGCTGGGCCAGATTCTTGGGCCGCGCGGCTTAATGCCTAACCCTAAGGTTGGCACGGTGACGGCCGACGTTGAAACGGCTGTGAAAAATGCAAAAGCAGGTCAGGTGCGATACCGCACGGACAAGGCCGGCATTATTCATTGTGCGATCGGTCGTGCAGATTTCGAAGTTCCGGCATTGAAAGAAAATTTGGAAGCGTTGTTGACTGACCTTAGGAAGGCCAAGCCGGCAGCGTCTAAAGGCGCATTTTTTAAAAAGATGACTGTGTCCTCAACGATGGGGCCTGGTGTGGCCATCGATCGGGCGACATTAGACGTCTGAGTGCGTTTTTTTGAAGAGAATTTGCGGCCGCGCCGAAAGGTTTGGCTGTAATCGAAGGATCGGGGTTAAGCCCGGTCATCGTCGAAGACCGTAGGTGGCAAGGATTAGGCCTCGCCTTAATAAATGCCTACGTAGATGGTTAGCTTGAGTCAGAGCGATCTGGCAACGGTTGCCCGTTATCGACAGTCGTGGCTGATCTAGGACAGATGTTCTGTTTTTGATCGATGCGATAATTAAGGGGAATGAGGTAAGGCCTCATTCATTGTGTAACCGTTAGCCAGGAGAAATTCATGGCACTGAGACTCGAAGACAAGAAAGCTTTTGTCAAAGAGGTGAACGCGGTTGCAGGCGAATCTCTATCTGCGGTAGCAGCAGAATATAGAGGTTTGACTGTTGCAGAAATGACGGAGTTGCGGCGTGACGCTCGCAACGCCGGCGTATACCTGCGTGTGGTTAAAAACACGTTGGCACGTCGTGCCGTTAAAGGGACTGATTTTGAGTGTATGCAAGACACGCTCAAAGGCCCGCTTCTGCTCGCGTTTGCGAAGGAAGACCCAGGTGCCGCAGCCAGGGTTATCAAAGACTTTGCCAAAGAGCACGACGTTCTGCAGGCAGTGTCGCTATCAATAGGTGGGCAGTTATTGCCGGGGTCCGATTTAGGTAAGTTGGCTGATTTGCCAACCCTGGATCAGGCGCGCGGAATGCTGCTTGGCGTGATGATGGCACCAATGTCCAAACTGGTGCGGACCCTTGCTGAACCGCCTGCGATGCTTGCTCGGACAATGTCCGCGCGTGCTAGCCAGAAAGCAGCATAAGACTGAAAACTAACTACACCTGACTCAGGTTTAAAAATTTAGAGGAAAAGAGAATGGCACTGTCAAACGAAGATCTACTCAAAGAATTGAGTGCGAAGCCGATTATGGAAGTTGTCGAGCTTGTTAAAATGCTAGAAGACGAATGGGGCGTATCTGCAGCGGCACCTGTTGCTGTTGCTGCCGCAGCCGGCGGCGACGCAGCTGCAGCTTCCGAAGAACAGACGGAATTCGACGTTGTTCTGACCAGTTTCGGCGAGGCTAAAGTTGCGGTCATTAAAGCTGTACGTGCGATCACTGGACTTGGATTGAAAGAAGCCAAGGACGCGGTCGAAAGTGCTCCGTCAACCGTTAAGGAAGGCGCATCGAAGGACGACGCTGAGGGCTTCAAGAAGCAACTTGAAGAAGCAGGCGCTTCAGTCGAGCTTAAGTAAAAGAGTTTGATAAACATCCTTGAGATGTGGGGTCTGGGAGCAGGTAGCTCGGCACCAAATTGCTCCGAGCAGCTTGCGGAATTGAAGCAAGCTGCTTTGGTGCACCTGCACGCTTTGTCAGTGCGGGGACAGAATTAAAATTGCATTAGTGACGAGAACGGTGCGCTTGACTGGCAGCATACGTATTCTCAACTGAGGACTGACTAGAATGACTTATTCATTCACAGAAAAAAAGCGCATACGTAAGAACTTCGGTAAACGTCCGACGACGCTCGAAGTACCCTATCTTTTGTCGATTCAGCTGAATTCGTACAGTAAATTCCTGCAGGTTGATAAAGAGATTAAGGACCGGACCGACATTGGTTTGCACGCAGCATTTCAAACCGTGTTTCCGATCGTTAGTTATTCCGGTAATGCAGCGCTTGAGTATGTTAGCTATCGATTAGGTGAGCCCGTATTTGATGTCAAAGAATGTCAAATGCGTGGTATGACTTATGCAGCGCCCATTCGCGTGAATGTGCGCTTGGTCATTTATGATAAAGAGGCGAGCGGCACACCGAAACCTGTGAAGGATATTCGGGAGCAAGAAGTCTATCTAGGCGAGATGCCGCTGATGACGGACCACGGCACGTTTGTAATCAACGGCACCGAGCGCGTTATTGTGTCGCAACTACATCGATCGCCGGGCGTGTTCTTTGATCATGATAAGGGCAAGACCCATTCATCCGGTAAGCTCCTGTTCTCTGCCCGAATTATTCCCTATCGCGGTTCTTGGCTCGACTTCGAATTCGATCCGAAAGACAGCGTATTTGCGCGTATCGATCGCCGCCGAAAATTGCCAGTCACTATTATTCTGCGTGCGCTCGGGCTTAATAACGAAGAGATGCTCGATCTGTTCTTTGACAAGAACGATTTCTACCTGTCAGAGAAAGAAATTCGCATGACTCTTGTGCCCGAACGGCTCCGCGGTGAAACGGCCGCCTTTGATGTCAAGCTCGGTCGCAAGCTGATTATCGAAGAAGGCAAGCGAATCACAGCAAAACACGTACGGGACATGGAGAAGTCTACGGTCGATAAACTGATCGTTCCGACCCAATACCTTGAAGGTAAGATTCTTGCGCACGACATTGTCGATGAGGAAACTGGCGAGCTGCTTGCCGCAGCGAACGCTGAGTTAACGGACGAATTGATTCCGTTTTTGATCGAAAGCGGCGTTGAACATATTCAATGTCTTTACGTAAACGACTTGGATCGTGGACCTTATATTTCGAGCACGCTTAATATCGATCCGTCGACGACGCGACTTGAGGCACTGGTCGAGATTTATCGCATGATGCGACCGGGCGAGCCGCCGACTAAAGATGCTGCGGAGAACCTGTTCCAGAATTTATTCTTTAACTCGGATCGGTATGACTTGTCTGCAGTTGGACGAATGAAGTTTAATCGACGAGTTGGTCGGGATACGTCCGAGGGCATCGGAATTCTTGATAACGATGACATCCTCGATGTGTTGCAAACATTGATCAATATTCGTAATGGCTACGGTACCGTCGATGATATCGATCATCTAGGTAACCGACGCATTCGAAGTGTTGGTGAAATGGCTGAAAATGCTTTCCGTGTCGGTCTCGTGCGCGTCGAACGCGCGGTCAAAGAGCGTCTGACGCAGGCAGAGACCGAAGGTCTAATGCCGCAGGAGATGATCAACGCGAAACCAGTTGCCGCGGCTGTGAAGGAATTTTTCGGATCCAGTCAGCTGTCGCAATTTATGGATCAGAATAATCCACTATCAGAAGTAACGCATAAACGCCGTGTGTCGGCGCTTGGACCTGGTGGTCTGACCCGCGAGCGAGCTGGATTTGAGGTTCGCGACGTACACCCGACGCACTACGGTCGCGTGTGTCCGATTGAGACGCCTGAAGGTCCAAATATTGGTCTAATTAACTCATTGGCCGTGTACGCTCGTACCAACGCATACGGCTTCCTTGAAACACCTTACCGTAAGGTAACCAAGGGTAAAGCGACCGTTGATATCGAATACTTGTCCGCGATTGAAGAGAGTCAATATGTGATTGCTCAGGCGAATGCCGAGCTTGATAAATTGGGTCGCTTCGAGCAAGAGTTGGTTGCTGTTCGACATAAAAACGAATTCACGTTGGCAGATCCATCGGCGATCAATTATATGGACGTCTCGCCACGCCAGATCGTTTCGGTTGCCGCATCGCTGATTCCGTTCCTTGAGCACGATGATGCAAACCGCGCGCTCATGGGATCAAACATGCAACGTCAGGCAGTACCAACACTGCGTGCCGAAGCACCGTTGGTCGGCACCGGCATGGAAAGAATAGTCGCTGTTGACTCAGGCGTTACGGTCGTCGCGAAACGTGGCGGCGCAGTAGATTCAGTTGATGCCTCGCGAATTGTTGTTCGGGTCAATGATGACGAAACTGACGCTTCGGAATCTGGCGTCGACATCTATAACCTGACCAAGTACACGCGTTCGAACCAGAATACCTGTATTAACCAACGTCCGCTTGTTAATTCCGGCGACTCAATTGCCAAAGGCGATGTCTTGGCGGATGGGCCATCGACCGATTTGGGTGAGTTAGCGCTTGGCCAGAACCTGTTGGTCGCGTTCATGCCTTGGAATGGTTACAACTTCGAGGATTCGATTCTGATCTCAGAGCGAGTCGTGAAGGAAGATCGTTTCACGACGATTCATATCGAAGAGCTTTCTTGTGTTGCGCGTGATACCAAGCTTGGGTCCGAGGACATTACTTCGGACATTCCAAATGTTGGTGATGCGGCGCTGGCGAAGCTCGATGAATCCGGTATCGCGTTTATTGGCGCAGAAGTAAATGCCGGCGATATTCTGGTCGGCAAGGTGACGCCAAAGGGTGAAACACAGCTCACGCCGGAAGAAAAACTATTGCGTGCGATCTTTGGTGAAAAAGCCTCTGATGTAAAAGATACGTCATTGCGCGTACCGCCAGGAATGGACGGTACGGTTATCGACGTACGCGTGTTTACTCGTGATGGCGTTGAGAAAGATACGCGAGCGCTTGCAATTGAGAAGTATGAGCTCGAAGCGGTCCGAAAAGACCTCGACGACACTTTAAGAATTCTTGAAGAAGATATTTACGACCGTGTTGAGCGTCTGCTGACGGGCAAAGTGGCCCAGGGTGGCCCGAACAAGTTGAAATCTGGCAGCAAGATCGCCAAGGTTTATCTTGATGAGGTGCCTCGCGAGCAGTGGTTTGAGATTCGCCTGAAGAATGACGATGCGAATCAGCAACTCGAAACTGCCGCGGAGCGTCTTAAGACGCAGCGAGCAGAATTCGATCGTCGTTATGACGAAAAGAAAGAAAAAATCACCGCAGGTGATGATCTCGCACCGGGTGTTCTGAAGATGGTTAAGGTTTACATGGCCGTCAAGCGTCGTATTCAGCCGGGTGACAAGATGGCTGGTCGGCACGGTAACAAGGGTGTGATTGCGACAATTGTACCCGTCGAAGATATGCCTTATCTCGATGATGGCACGCCGATCGATATCGTACTTAACCCGCTTGGCGTTCCTTCTCGAATGAACGTTGGGCAGGTGCTCGAAACACATCTGGGTATGGCTGCCAAGGGTCTCGGGCACAAGATCAACGCGATGCTGAAGGGCCATGAATCGACGGCGAAAATTCGTCAATTCCTGGAAACTATTTACAACACGACCGGCGGCAGGATTGAGGATATCAAATCGTTTAACGACGAAGAAGTTCTCGAGCTCGCTCGCAATCTGACCACCGGTGTGCCGACGGCAACACCGGTATTCGATGGCGCAACAGAAGTGGAGATTAAGGGCCTTCTGAAGCTTGCCGATCTGTCAGACACCGGTCAGTCACACTTGACGGACGGTCGAACCGGTAAGTCTTTCGATCGTGACGTCACGGTTGGCTACATGTACATGTTGAAACTCAATCACTTGGTTGACGACAAGATGCATGCGCGGTCTACCGGTCCGTACAGCCTTGTAACTCAGCAACCGTTGGGTGGTAAGGCGCAGTTCGGTGGGCAGCGATTCGGTGAGATGGAGGTTTGGGCGCTAGAGGCTTATGGCGCTGCTTATACCTTGCAGGAAATGCTGACCGTTAAATCTGACGACGTTCAGGGGCGTACTAAGATGTACAAGAATATCGTAGATGGAGAACACGAAATGGACGCCGGCATGCCTGAGTCCTTTAATGTTTTGGTTAAGGAGATTAGGTCTCTGGGCATCAATATTGAACTGGAGACAGAATCATGAAAGATCTACTGAGACTGTTTAAATACCAGAACCCCGTTGATGACTTTGATGCTATTCGTATCGGATTGTCCTCACCAGACATGGTTAGGTCGTGGTCATTCGGTGAAGTCAAAAAACCCGAAACAATTAACTATCGAACGTTCAAACCGGAACGCGATGGATTGTTTTGCGCCAAAATTTTCGGACCGATTAAAGACTACGAATGTTTGTGCGGAAAGTACAAGCGACTGAAGCATCGCGGCGTTGTATGTGAGAAGTGTGGTGTCGAAGTTACGCAGACGAAAGTTCGTCGCGAACGTATGGCTCATATCGCTCTGGCGAGCCCGGTTGCGCACATCTGGTTCCTGAAATCACTGCCGTCTCGTATTGGGCTTATGCTCGACATGACGTTGCGTGAAATCGAACGCGTTTTATATTTTGAAGCATTTGTGGTTGTCGAGCCCGGCTTGACACCGCTGGAACGCGGTCAGTTGATGACGGACGAGATGTATCTCGACGCCATCGAACAGTATGGCGACGAATTCGATGCTCGCATGGGCGCCGAAGCGGTTCGCGAAATGCTGATGACGATTGATTTGCAGCGCGAAGTTTTGCAGGTTCGAGAAGATATCGGTGCGACGCGATCTGAAACTAAGATCAAGCGTTTGTCAAAGCGCTTGAAGTTGCTGGAATCATTCATCGAATCGGGCAACAAGCCGGAATGGATGGTAATGACCGTTTTGCCGGTATTGCCGCCTGACCTGCGTCCATTGGTACCACTTGATGGTGGTCGATTTGCGACTTCTGATCTTAATGACCTCTATCGTCGTGTGATCAATCGCAACAATCGTTTACGACGACTGCTTGAACTGAATGCGCCGGACATCATCGTCCGTAACGAAAAACGCATGTTGCAAGAATCGGTCGATGCGTTGCTCGACAACGGTCGTCGAGGTCGCGCGATAACGGGCACGAACAAGCGTCCGCTGAAATCACTCGCCGATATGATCAAAGGCAAGCAAGGACGATTCCGCCAAAACCTTTTGGGTAAGCGTGTCGACTATTCCGGTCGTTCGGTTATCGTGGTTGGTCCGACGCTGCGTTTGCACCAGTGTGGCCTGCCGAAGAAAATGGCGCTGGAACTGTTTAAGCCGTTCATTTTCTCCAAATTGCAGCTCCGTGGTGAAGCAACCACGATTAAGGCGGCAAAACGATTAGTAGAACGTGAAGGTGCGGAAGTCTGGGATATTCTCGAGGAAGTCATTCGCGAACATCCGGTCATGCTGAATCGTGCGCCAACCTTGCACAGATTGGGTATTCAGGCCTTTGAGCCGGTATTGATCGAAGGTAAAGCCATTCAGCTTCATCCTCTTGTTTGTACTGCATTTAACGCCGACTTCGACGGTGACCAAATGGCAGTTCACGTACCGTTGTCGATCGAAGCACAGATTGAGACGCGTGCATTGATGATGTCTTCGAACAATATTCTGTCGCCAGCGAATGGCGATCCGATTATTGTGCCGTCACAGGACGTTGTACTCGGTCTTTATTACATGACTCGTTCCGCCGTCAATGAAAAAGGAGAGGGCATGGTGTTTTGTGACATCAACGAGGCGCGTCGCGCCTATGAGGACGGATTGTGTGCGCTGCAGGCGCAGGTGAGAGTTCGCGTTCCGATGCATGAGCAGGATGATGACGGTGAAGTTGCGACAAACGTGCAGTTGGTTGAAACAACCGTTGGTCGTGCCTTGCTGTCGAATTTGTTGCCGAAAGGATTGAGTTTTGATCTCGTTAACCGAAATATGACTAAGAAAGCGATTTCTAATGTCCTTAACGCGTGCTACAGAAACCTAGGTCTGAAAACGACTGTCATTTTCGCGGATCGTCTGATGTACACCGGATTCCGTTTTGCGACGACGGCCGGTATCTCGATTGGCATTAACGACATGATTGTGCCGGAGAGTAAGGGGACGATTCTTGCCGCGGCTGAAGCTGAGGTTAAAGAGATCCAGGATCAATACGCATCGGGTCTGGTAACCGACGGCGAGCGTTACAACAAGGTTGTCGATATCTGGTCGCGCACCAATGATCAGGTTGCTAAGGCGATGATGGACAAGCTTGGCTTTGAGACAGTGAAAAATGCTGCTGGCAAGGATGTCGAGCAAGAATCGTTTAACTCGATTTACATGATGGCCGACTCAGGCGCTCGTGGCTCTGCTGCGCAGATCAGGCAGCTGGCCGGAATGCGAGGCTTGATGGCCAAGCCGGATGGCTCAATTATCGAAACGCCGATTACGGCTAATTTCCGCGAAGGACTCGACGTACTTCAGTACTTCATCTCCACTCACGGTGCTCGTAAGGGCCTGGCAGATACCGCTCTCAAAACGGCGAACTCAGGTTATCTGACACGCCGATTGGTCGATGTGGCACAAGATCTGGTGGTTACCGAAATCGATTGCGAAACGCGAAATGGCATCTCGATGACGCCTCTCGTAGAGGGCGGCGATATTGTGGAGCCGTTGGGTAATCGTGTGCTGGGACGTGTTCTAGCCGAGCCGGTTTTGATTCCAGGTTCGGACAAGATTGCGTTCGATGTAGGAACCTTGCTTGACGAGGATGGTGTAGCGCGACTTGAAGAATTGCAGATCGATTACGTTTTAGTTCGATCGCCAATCACTTGCGAAGTTCGCTATGGCATATGTACGCAGTGCTATGGGCGCGATCTTGCTCGCGGCAAGCGGATCAACATCGGTGAGGCAGTCGGCGTTATCGCGGCGCAATCAATCGGTGAGCCGGGCACACAGTTAACGATGCGTACGTTCCACATTGGTGGCGCGGCATCTCGTTCAGCAGCAGTGAATAGTATCGAGATCAAAAACAACGGTGTTGTTAAGTTGAACAACATCAAGACCGTTAAGCATCACAAAGGATACTTGGTCGCTGTGTCTCGTTCGGGCGAAATTTCTGTATCAAATGAACACGGACGTGAGAGAGAGCGCTATAAGGTTCCTTATGGTGCAACCATTAGCGTTGACGATGGTGCGGATGTAAAGCAGGGGCAGGTTGTTGCCAACTGGGATCCGCATACTCATCCAGTGGTCACGGAAGTTGCTGGTCGGTTGCAGTTCCAGGACTTTGTTGATGGTGTCACCGTATCTGAGCAGGTCGATGAATATACTGGCCTAACCAGTATCGTGATTCTTGATCCAAAAACCCGTGGACCATCTACTAAAGATATGCGCCCGGTTGCAAAGCTGGTCGATGAAAATGGCGATGATCTATTTTTCGCTAATACCGAAATTCCTGCGGTTTACGCGCTGCCAACGGGCGCTAATCTCAGTATGGGTGATGGAGCTTCCGTTGCGCTAGGTGACATCATCGCGCGAATCCCGCAAGCGTCGTCAAAGAACCGCGATATCACGGGTGGTTTGCCGCGAGTTGCTGATCTCTTTGAGGCCCGTAAGCCGAAGGAACCGGCGATTATGGCGGAACACACGGGTACGGTTAGCTTTGGTAAAGAAACCAAGGGCAAACGACGTCTGGTGATCACTGATGATGCGGGCGAGAGCTACGAAGAGTTGATCGTCAAGTGGCGTCATCTGAATGTATTCGAGGGCGAGCAGGTTGTTCGTGGTGAGGTAATTGCCGATGGTGAGCCAAATCCGCACGACATCCTGCGATTGCAAGGTGTTGAAAATCTGGCCGATTATTTGGTTAAGGAAATTCAAGACGTTTACCGACTCCAGGGTGTGAAGATCAATGACAAGCACATTGAGGTGATCATTCGCCAGATGCTGCGGAAAGTAATCGTGGTGAGTGCCGGTGACAGTAACTACTTGCGTGGCGAGCAGATCGATCGTGCTAGAGCTTATGAAGCGATTGACCAGCTAGAAGTGACGGGCAAAGAAACGCTGACATATGATGCAATTCTGCTTGGAATTACCAAGGCGTCCCTGGCGACTGAGTCGTTTATTTCGGCTGCATCCTTCCAGGAAACTACGCGCGTTTTGACAGAAGCTGCTGTCCGGGGCTTGAGCGACAGTCTCCGCGGCCTGAAAGAAAACGTGATCGTCGGTCGTTTGATTCCGGCTGGAACGGGTTATGCGCACCATGCAGAACGTCGCCGTACGCGCGAGCAGGATCTTGCGGATCAGCTCAAAGAGTTGGATGTAAAAACGCAAGTAACTGAACCAGAAGAAGAAATAGTCGTTGAAGAGCTTTCGCCGGAAGCTGCAATTGCAGCGGCGATAGCAGCAGAGGCGCAGGTTGAGGGAAAGTAGTCGCCGACCGCAGTCAAGCTAAGCAGGTTGTTGCCGCCGGCGTGGAGCGATGCTTCGCGCCGGCAGCAAATTCTGCTGCTTGACAGCGATTAGCGGGCCTCCATACAATGCCCGCCCTTAACCCCGGACTCGAACGCTAAGAGCCCTACAATTAGAGGATGCGGTGGCGCTTAAGCCGTTGAAGTCAGTGTACTTTTACTGATTTCAGGTAGGCCATTGATCGAGCAGGCTGGGCTATAGGTAGTCCGGCCGATGGCGCGCGCAACTTTCGCGTGTTTAATTTTGAGTGAACAGATAAACCAAACTTGAGAGACGAGAAGGCCTATGGCCACAACCAATCAGTTAGTACGAAAACCGCGCGTTAAAAAAATAGTGAAAAGCACAGTTCCTGCGCTTCAGGCGAGCCCGCAAAAACGCGGTGTTTGTACGCGTGTCTATACAACGACGCCGAAGAAACCTAACTCTGCGATGCGTAAGGTTTGTCGTGTCAGATTGACTAATGGCTTCGAAGTGACCAGCTACATTGGTGGCGAGGGTCATAATCTTCAGGAGCACTCGGTCGTATTGATTCGCGGCGGACGAGTTAAAGATTTACCGGGTGTTCGCTATCACACAGTGCGAGGCACACTTGATTGTTCCGGCGTTGGAGATCGTAAGCAGGGAAGATCAAAATACGGCACCAAGAAACCAAAATCATAACTCAGATTAATCTCGCCGCTAACGCGACGACCACATTTGTAGTAGCAATGATCTCGGCAGACCAAAAAATGCTGTCGAATACTTAGAGACAAACTAATGTCAAGAAGAACACAAGCACCGAAACGCCTCATTCTGCCGGACCCAAAGTACGGTAGTGAATTGTTGGCGAAGTTCATGAACATGATCATGAACGACGGGAAGAAGTCCGTTGCCGAACGCATCATATACGGTGCGTTGGATCGCATGACCGAGAAAGGTTCTGCGGAGGGCAGTCAGTCTCTAGAAGTTTTGGAGCAGGCGCTTGAGAACGTTAAACCGATGGTCGAAGTGAAATCTCGTCGCGTGGGTGGTGCAACTTACCAGGTGCCCATCGAAGTTCGTCCCGCACGACGTCAAACACTTGCGATGCGTTGGGTCATTGAAGCGGCGCGCAAGCGTAGCGAAAAATCAATGGCACATCGGCTTGCGCACGAGCTAATGGATGCGGCGGATAATCGCGGCACGGCAGTTAAGAAAAAAGAAGACACCCACCGTATGGCGGAAGCCAACAAGGCGTTCTCACATTACCGCTGGTAAGCATTGCTGACTGGGATTTTTAGGTAATTGCCGCATGCCACGCACAACCCCAATTGAGCGCTATCGCAATATAGGCATCATGGCGCACATCGATGCGGGCAAGACGACTACCACAGAGCGAATTCTTTTCTACACCGGTGTGTCACACAAAATCGGTGAGGTGCATGATGGCGCCGCAACGATGGACTGGATGGAGCAAGAGCAGGAACGCGGCATAACGATCACGTCTGCTGCGACAACTTGCTTCTGGTCTGGCATGGACCAGCAGTTCGATGAACATCGCATTAACATTATTGATACGCCGGGTCACGTCGACTTCACCATTGAAGTCGAACGAAGCTTGCGTGTGCTCGATGGCGCGGTAACCGTTCTTTGTTCGGTTGGTGGCGTTGAACCGCAAACGGAAACAGTTTGGCGTCAGGGTAATAAATACGGCGTGCCGCGGCTGATATTCGTCAACAAGATGGATCGTGCCGGCGCGGATTTTCTTCGTGTTGTCGAGCAGGTTAAAGAGCGCCTGGGCGCAAATGCTGTACCTGTGCAACTCCCTATCGGTGCAGAAGAGAATTTCGCGGGCCTAGTCGATCTCATCCGGATGAAAGCGATCTACTGGGATGAAGACAATATGGGCACGAGCTATGAAGAGCGTGACGTCCCGGAAGATATGCAGGCAGAGTGCCAAGAATGGCGCGAAAAGATGGTCGAGGCGGCAGCCGAGGCCAATGACGAATTGATGGACAAGTTTCTTAACGACAGCGATCTCTCCGACGATGAAATTAGGGAAGGGTTACGTCAGCGAACGCTCGCGGGCGTGGTCGTTGTGACGATGTGTGGTTCCGCATTTAAGAATAAGGGTGTACAGGCAATGCTCGATGGCGTTGTTTCCTATCTGCCATCACCGGCTGATGTTCCCGCTATCACCGGCATCGAAGATGACGACTCGGAGGGTACGCGGCCGCCAAATGATGACGATCCGTTTGCAGCATTGGCGTTCAAAATAGCGACGGATTCATTCGTTGGAAATCTAACCTTTTTTCGAGTGTATTCTGGCGTGCTGAATTCGGGTGACACGATATATAACCCGGTTAAAGGCAAGCGGGAGCGTATCGGCCGCATTTTGCAAATGCACTCGAATGATCGAAAAGAGATCAAAGAAGTACGCGCTGGCGACATTGCGGCAGCAGTTGGGCTAAAAGACGTCACGACTGGCGACACGTTGTGTGAGCCGAAAAAGGTAATAACCCTCGAACGGATGGAATTTCCTGAGCCGGTCATTGCCGTTGCAGTAGAGCCAAGGACAGTAGCTGATCAGGAAAAGATGGGGGTTGCTTTGCAGAAACTCGCTAAGGAAGACCCTTCTTTTCGTGTGGCGACTGATGAGGAGTCGGCACAAACAATTATTTCCGGCATGGGCGAGTTGCATCTCGATATAATCGTTGACCGGATGAAACGCGAATTTGGTGTCGAAGCCAATGTTGGCAAGCCGCAGGTCGCTTATCGAGAGACCATTCGCGAAGCAGTCGAGCAAGAAGGCAAGTTCGTACGCCAAACAGGTGGCCGTGGTCAATACGGCCATGTGTATTTGAAGTTGGAGCCGCAGGAACCAGGGGAAGGCTACGAATTCGTTAATGCGATTGTAGGTGGGGTGGTACCGCGAGAATATATTGGTGCGGTCGACAAAGGTATACGCGAGCAAATGGAAAATGGCGTGGTTGCCGGTTATCCCATGGCCGATGTCAAAGTCACGCTTTATGATGGGTCTTATCATGATGTTGACTCAAGCGAGATGGCATTCAAGATTGCTGGCTCGATGGCATTCAGAGATGGGGCCCAAATCGCGAAACCAGTGCTGCTTGAGCCGGTCATGAAGGTTGAGGTCGTTACACCAGAAGATTATATGGGCGACGTGATGGGCGATTTGAATCGTCGTCGTGGTTTGCCTCAGGGCATGGAAGACTCGCCATCTGGCAAAGTCATTCGTGCCGAAGTTCCATTGGCTGAGATGTTTGGCTATGCGACGGACGTCCGCTCGATGAGCCAGGGGCGTGCCGTCTACTCAATGGAATTTGAAAAATACAGCGAAGTCCCGCAAAGTGTCGCGGATTCAGTAATCAAGACAAAGTACTAGCACTAAATCACTAACTCATAGGATTAAAATCGGAATTCAGTCATGGCCAAAGAAAAATTTGAGAGAAACAAGCCGCACGTAAATGTCGGCACGATTGGTCACGTAGATCATGGTAAGACGACGTTAACAGCGGCGTTGACGAAGGTAATGGCGGAGCTGCACGGAGGCCACGTATCGGCGTACGATCAGATTGATAATGCTCCGGAAGAGCGCGAGCGTGGGATCACGATTGCGACGGCGCACGTTGAGTATGAGAGTGAGAACCGTCACTACGCTCACGTTGATTGCCCAGGCCATGCTGACTATGTGAAGAACATGATCACGGGTGCGGCACAGATGGACGGCGCGATTCTGGTCTGTTCAGCAGCAGATGGTCCGATGCCACAGACGCGCGAGCACATCTTGCTTGCCCGTCAGGTAGGTGTTCCTTACATTGTGGTTTACCTGAATAAGGCAGATCAGGTTGATGATGAAGAGCTTTTGGAGCTTGTTGAGATGGAAGTACGTGATCTTCTGTCGATTTACGAGTTCCCAGGCGATGACACGCCGATCATAACGGGTTCAGCGTTGAAGGCTTTTGAGGGCGATGAGTCTGATATTGGCGTGCCATCGGTGATTAAGCTGGTTGCGGCGATGGATAGTTACATTCCGATGCCGGAACGCGCGATCGATGGCGATTATTTGATGCCAGTTGAGGATGTGTTCTCTATTTCGGGTCGCGGCACAGTAGTGACGGGTCGAATCGAGCGCGGCGTGGTTAACGTTGGCGACGAGATCGAGATTGTGGGTATTAAGGACACGATGAAGACGACTTGTACGGGCGTAGAGATGTTCCGCAAGCTGCTTGATCGTGGCGAGGCGGGCGACAACGTCGGTGTGTTGCTGCGTGGTACGAAGCGCGAAGAAGTTGAGCGCGGCCAGGTACTGGCGAAGCCAGGTTCAATAACGCCACATACGAAGTTTGAAGCTGAAGTTTATATATTGACCAAGGAAGAGGGTGGTCGACATACGCCGTTTTTCAAGGGATATCGGCCGCAGTTTTACTTCCGTACGACGGATGTCACGGGTGCTTGTGAGTTACCTGAGGGCACCGAGATGGTGATGCCGGGCGATAATGTGCAGATGGTAGTTGACCTGATCGCCCCGATTGCGATGGAAGACGGACTTCGGTTCGCGATTCGTGAGGGTGGCAGAACGGTTGGCGCCGGTGTTGTGGCGAAAGTCATCGAATGATTTAAGCGGGGTCAGAGTAAACCTCTGACCCCAATTCGACTTTGATGATGGGTAGGAGCGGCTTCTAGCCGCGATTCGTGAAAAGAATATTGGAGCGGCATGCAGCCGCTATTGATTTTTAGTGGTTGGCTATGTTTAATGCGCATCGCGCCAACCGAAAAGACAAACTTAGGAATTTAACGTGGCTACAAATCAAAACATTAGAATTCGGCTGAAAGCCTTTGATCATCGCCTGATCGATAATTCATCACGTGAAATTGTGGATACTGCGAAACGTACTGGCGCGACCGTGAAAGGTCCGATTCCACTGCCAATGAAAATGGAACGCTTTACCATTCTGATTTCACCGCACGTTAATAAGGACGCTCGAGACCAATATGAGATCCGGACGCACAAGCGGTTGATGGATATCGTGGATCCTACGGACAAAACAGTTGATGCGTTGATGAAGCTTGAGCTTCCGGCGGGTGTGGATGTGCAAATCAAACTGAACTGAGTTTTCGGGCTAATGACGATAGATCAGTTCGCACCGATCTGAGGCGCAAATCAGAAAACCGCACGCGAATTGGGCGTGAACGTTCGAATTAAACGCAGCTGATTGCGTTACAGCCGCGGCTTTAGAGCGCCGCAATTCGAAATTTACACTCACGGGCAGTTTTCGAGTCCGTTTATAGTTGAGAATCAAATAGATAGAGTTAATACAGCGCCAGCATTCGGTGTTGTACGTAATTCGAATGGCAACAAATTTTGGCATTTTGAGCGAGCAAAAAATGTCTCAGTCGAATAGCTGAAAAAACCCTCAATACAAACTCTTACGGACTTGTATTGGGAGTTTTCCGCAGTATAATGGCGGGCTCGCAGGATCTGGCCGGGCGGGAGTTGGCCAGTTTCTGAAATGGGTACCTCGAAGCTTCGGTTTCAAGTGTGCTTTAAAGTTTGGTCGCTGGGAGATCGAAGGCGACTCGGCAAATCCCGAACAGCCGGTTTTACCGGACTGGGGTCAGCTCAATAGCAACGGAACAGGGAAAATGTTCCAGGCGATGGCTGGCCCTTTCGTGTGTCTGAAGGATGCACGATTGGACCAAGGCAGCACCAGCCAATCGAAGTTGGTGCGGAGAAAATGAGCGAAAAGTTAGTAACCTGAATTTAAGATTGACGCCGACCAATCGAAGTTGGCGTGAGGTTTTTGAGATGACAATGGGTCTTGTTGGCCGCAAGTGCGGTATGACGCGTGTGTTTACGGAAGAGGGGGAGTCTATCCCTGTCACCGTAATCGAAGCACAGCCAAATCGAATTACACAGATTAAGACTGTGGAGAACGACGGCTATAGTGCCCTGCAAGTTACTGCTGGTGCGCGAAAAGCGTCCCGCGTGACTAAATCTGCAGCCGGCCACCTTGCAGCAGCAAAGGTTGAAGCCGGCGATCTTATGACTGAGTTCCGCCTTGAAGAGGGTGATAAGCCGGAAGAGGGCGAGTTTGAGAAGGGCCAAGAGCTCAAGGTTGATCTGTTTGAGGCGGGCCAGAAAGTCGATGTCATTGGCACGACGATTGGTAAGGGCTTTGCAGGCACCATCAAGCGACACAACTTCTCAATGCAGGATGCAACGCACGGCAACTCTCTCGCGCATCGCGCTCCCGGTTCAATCGGCCAAAACCAAACGCCAGGTCGTGTTTGGAAAGGCAAGAAAATGGCTGGGCATATGGGTAACGTCAGACGCACAGTGCAAAACCTCGTCGTTGTTCGAGTTGATGAAGAGCGCAACTTGCTCCTGATCAAGGGTGCAGTTCCCGGTCATGCCGGTGGTCGCGTGGTGGTTCAACCCGCAGTGAAGAAGAGGAATGCATCGTGAAGTTGAAGATGCAGGGAAGCGGTAACGTGGACGTTGCCGATAGCGCATTTGGCGCAGAATTTAATGAGCCGCTGGTTCACCAGGTTGTGACAGCGTTTCTTGCCGGCGGTCGTGCGGGCACTAAAGCACAGAAGAATCGTGCCGCGGTTCGTGGCGGTGGTGCGAAGCCATGGCGCCAAAAGGGCACTGGCCGAGCGCGTGCTGGCACAATCCGTAGCCCAATTTGGGTTGGCGGAGGTCGGACATTTGCGGCCAAGCCCCGCGATCACAGCCAGAAAGTTAATAAGAAAATGTATCGTGCTGCATTACGGTCTATTTTCTCTGAGTTGGTTCGTCAGGACCGAGTTATTGTCACTGAGTCCATCACGATGGATGGGCCAAAAACGAAAGAGTTGGCGGCCAAGCTTAAAGCTCTCGAGCTGACCAACGTCTTGATCGTTAACGAAGCTTTCGACGAAAACGTATTCTTATCCGCACGCAATTTGGCCGATGTTGGAATTTGCGACGCGGCAGCTGTCGATCCGGTCGTGCTGATGCGCTTTGAAAAGGTGTTGATCACGCTACCTGCGTTGAAATTGATCGAGGGGCGCCTGACATGACTGTTGCCGGACATCAAGAACGATTGATGACGATCATCCAGGGTCCGCATCTTTCAGAAAAGAGTCATATTGTCGCCGAACACAACCAGGTTGTTTTTAAGGTTCGTACAGACGCGACGAAGCCAGAGATCAAAAAGGCAGTTGAGCTGTTGTTTGAGGTTTCTGTTGAAGGCGTAACAGTCATCAACTATCAGGGCAAAAGTAAACGACACGGCACGACCAAAGGTCGCCGCGCAAGTTGGAAAAAAGCATACGTGAAGCTGGCTGAAGGTAGCCATCTCGATTTTATCGGCGGCGATTAGAGAGCGGTAAAGAATAATGTCATTACATAAATCCAAACCGACATCAGCCGGACGCAGATTTCAGGTCGCAGTAAAAACGCCTGGCCTGCACAAGGGTAAGCCACATAGTGCGTTGCTCGACAAGAAGTCGAAATCGGGCGGACGCAACAACACTGGTCGCATTACGGTTCGCCATCAAGGTGGTGGGCACAAACAACGTTACCGCATTGTCGATTTCAAGCGCGATAAAGACGGTATTCCCGGCGTCGTTGAGCGCTTGGAATATGATCCAAATCGTAGTGCTCATATTGCATTGATCAAGTATGCCGACGGTGAACGCCGGTACATTCTTGCTCCGAAAGGCGTTGAGGCTGGAACACCAATAGCCAGCGGTGAGGATGCGCCGATTAAGTCGGGCAACGCATTGCCAATAAAATGCATTCCGATTGGAACGACGATACACAACGTAGAGATGAAGCCAGGCAAGGGTGGACAACTTGTGCGTGCAGCAGGTGGCTCTGCGCAATTGGCGGCTCGCGATGGCGCATATGCGACGCTGCGGCTACGTTCCGGCGAGACGCGCAAGATTCACGTCGAATGCCGAGCGACGGTAGGCGAGGTCGGCCACGGTGAACACAATCTTCGCAAGTTAGGTAAGGCAGGAGCGAAGCGTTGGAGAGGTGTTAGACCGACGGTGCGCGGTGTTGCGATGAACCCGGTAGATCACCCGCACGGTGGTGGTGAGGGTCGTACTTCAGGTGGACGACATCCGGTGAGCCCATGGGGCACGCCAACCAAGGGATACAAAACGCGATCGAACAAGCGCACGGACGGTATGATTGTTCGTCGACGCAAGCGTAAATAGCAGGAATTGCGAACTTTTAATGCACAGAATTTGAGTATTCGTACTCTCGAAGTTTATAGGAGCTGGTAGCAATGCCACGTAGTGTAAGAAAAGGCCCATTCGTCGATACGCATTTGGCGAAAAAGGTGGCCGTTGCAGCTAAAGCGAATGATCGTCGACCCATCAAGACATGGTCGCGTCGTTCAATGGTATTGCCGGACATGGTTGGTTTGACCATCGCGATTCACAACGGGCGTCAGCACGTGCCGGTTTTGGTATCTGAGAATATGGTTGGCCACAAGCTCGGTGAGTTTGCGGTAACCCGAACTTTCAGAGGTCATTCCGGTGACCGGAAAGTCAAGTAGGTCGAAGGAGTAAGTCATGCAAGTTGCAGCAAAACTTCGATATGCGCGGATCTCACCGCAGAAATGTCGACTGATGGCAGATGCCATTCGTGGCAAGAATGTGGACGACGCGCTGAAGACGCTTGCTTTTTCACCACGAAAAAGTGCCGGTATCGTCAAGAAGGTGCTGGAGTCAGCAATTGCCAACGCTGAGCACAATCTAGGTGCGGATATAGATGAATTGAAGGTTTCGACAATTGAAGTGGACGAGGCGCCGACTTTCAGGCGTTACCGCGCACGAGCGAAGGGTCGTGGCACGCGCATTATTAAGCGTAATAGTCACATCACCATTCGCGTTGGGGACGAATAGTATGGGTCAAAAAGTACATCCAACAGGTATTCGCTTAGGCATCGTCAAGGACTGGTCGTCGACGTGGTATGCCGATACGAAAACTTTTCCTGAATATATTCGCTCGGACTATTTGATTCGCAGTCACATCAAGAAAAAGTTGAAAGATGCGTCTGTTAGTCGCATTGGGATCGAGCGACCAGCCAAAAAAGCCAACATCACCATTCACACGGCACGCCCGGGTATCGTGATTGGCAAAAAAGGCGAAGACATCGAAAAATTGCGCAAGGAAATATCAGCGCTGATCGGTATGCATATCAATGATGTGCGCATCAATATTTCCGAAGTGAGAAAGCCGGAAATGGACGCGCAGTTGGTGGCGGAAGGTATCGCGCAACAACTGGAACGACGCGTAATGTTTAGACGTGCCATGAAGCGCGCTGTTACCAATACGATGCGAGTAGGCGCTGAAGGCATCAAGGTTAAAGTTGGCGGCCGATTGAATGGCGCGGAAATCGCACGATCAGAGTGGTATCGAGAAGGTCGAGTGCCACTGCATACGCTGCGAGCAGATATTGACTACGGTTTCGCCGAGGCACACACGACGTATGGTGTGATCGGCGTGAAAGTCTGGATATTCAAAGGCGAAGTATTTGACAAGCCTGAAGTAGTACCAGCGGAAGAGAAGGAAGCAGCTGCCGGCGCGTAGCCAGCAGGCAGGATTAGCCATGTTACAACCGAAAAGAACAAAATTTCGCAAACAAATGAAGGGACGTAATCGTGGCCTGGCGCTTCGCGGCAGCACGGTGGCATTCGGTGAATTTGGTCTTAAGGCCACAGAGCGTGGTCGTTTGACTGCACGCCAGATTGAAGCGGCGCGACGTGCGATGACACGTCATATCAAGCGTGGCGGAAAAATTTGGATACGTGTGTTTCCGGATAAACCAATAACGAAGAAGCCCCTCGAAGTTCGACAGGGTAAGGGTAAGGGCAACGTTGAATACTGGGTATGCCAGATTCAGCCCGGTCGTGTGCTCTATGAAATGGAAGGCGTATCGGAAGAAATAGCTCGAGAGGCATTTCGACTGGCCGCTTCAAAGCTGCCGTTTCCGACAGCGTTTGTATCGCGACAGGTGATGTGATGACTGCGGATGAGTTAAGAGGCAAAACGACTGAGGATTTAGCCGAGGACCTTTTGGTGCTCCGGCGAGAGCAGTTCAATTTGCGTATGCAAAGAGCGACTGGCGAGCTAGCACGGCACTCAGAATTCAGTCGGGTCAGAAAAGACATCGCTCGGATTAAGACAGTTATGAATGAGCTGAAGAAAAAGAGTAAAGCCGAATGAGCGAAGAAGCGAAACCAGCTGAGCAGAAAGGTCAGCGAACAGTCATTGGCAGAGTCGTCAGCGACAAGATGGACAAGACGGTATTGATTGCGATTGAACGTCGCGTTAAGCATCCGGTATACGGCAAATACATCCGTCGCACGACCAAATTGATGGCGCACGACGAGACGAATCAGTGCAAGGCCGGTGATAGGGTTACGATTAGTGAATGTCGCCCAATCGCAAAAAACAAATCATGGCGTGTAGTCGACGTAGTCGAACGCGCGCCCGAGCAATAAGCGACTTTTGGTCGGAAGCGACAAGCTTGAATAACGGAATAAAACCATGATTCAGATGCAGACAGTACTAGATGCAGCCGATAATTCCGGCGCAAGACGCATTCAGTGCATCAAGGTGCTTGGTGGATCGAAGCGGCGTTACGCTGCGGTCGGCGACGTGATTAAGGTCAGTGTCAAAGATGCGATTCCACGAGGCAAAGTTAAAAAGGGCGAGATTTACAACGCCGTTGTTGTGCGAACACGTAAGGGTGTGCGCCGCAAAGATGGATCTCTGATTCGCTTTGATGGCAATGCCGCTGTTCTGCTCAATGCCCGTCTGGAGCCGATTGGCACGCGTATTTTTGGGCCAGTTACACGCGAGCTAAGAACAAACCAGTTTATGAAAATTATTTCGCTGGCGCCGGAAGTGCTCTAGCGCAGTTGGATTAGAAGAGATGAATAAGATTAAAAAAGGTGATGAAGTCATCGTAACCACCGGCAAAGATCGGGGCCGTAGAGGCACCGTCTTGCAAATATTTGAAGACGAGCGGGTGCTGGTAGAAGGCATCAACATTGCTAAGAAACATCAGAAGGGCAATCCGAATGCTGTTCCGCCAGTAGAGGGCGGCATCGTAGATAAGGCAATGCCGGTTGATATTTCTAACGTTTTGGTTTTTAACCCAAAGACGAAAAAAGGCGATCGCGTGGGCATTAAGATTGCCGATGACGGCAGCAAGGAACGAATATTTAGATCAACGGGTGAGACTGTAGATATATAAGAGATATTGTTGGTGGTTCATTGGCAAACTTAGATTTACCAGTGAAGACTTAAAAGAAAGGCATATAACGTGGCAAGACTACAAGAAAAATACGACAACGAGATCCGCGACGCGGTTCAGCAAAAGCTCGGCCTCAAGAACGTGATGGAGGTACCACACATCACAAAGATCACACTCAATATGGGTGTGGGTGAGGCTGTTGCGGACAAAAAAGTGTTGGATAACGCAGTCGGAGATATGCAAAAAATCGCGGGCCAGAAAGCGGTTAAGACGTTGGCACGTAAATCAGTTGCCGGCTTCAAGATTCGTGACGGCTATCCGATCGGCTGCAAAGTTACGTTGCGTCGTGAGCGGATGTACGAGTTTCTTGATCGTTTGGTGAGCATTGCGATTCCGCGAATTCGAGACTTTCGTGGTTTGAATCCGAAGTCATTTGACCGTCAGGGCAATTACAGCATGGGCGTTTCCGAGCAGATTATTTTTCCGGAAATTAACTATGACGAGATTGATGCAATTCGCGGTTTGGATATAACTATTTCGACATCGGCGAGAAACGCTGATGAAGGTCGAGCGCTTTTAGAAGCGTTTAGCTTTCCGTTTAAGAAATAACTAAAGAGACTTTATACGTGGCAAAGAAATCAATGATCATGCGCGAGCTAAAACGAACAAAACTCGTTAAACGACATGCTGCGAAGCGTGTTGAGCTCAAGAAAATTATCCGCAACCTGAACACCAGTGACAACGATCGTGCTGTGGCAGTTGCAAAGTTAAGTTCGTTGCCTCGGGATTCAAGTCCGTCGCGGCAGCGCAATCGATGCGCGATCACTGGCAGACCACATGCTGTCTACCGTAAGTTTGGCCTCGCCCGTAATAAGTTACGTGAAGCGGCGATGAACGGTGAGATTCCGGGCCTGACGAAAGCGAGCTGGTAGGGAGAAAAAATATGAGTATGACGGATCCTATTGCAGACATGTTGACCCGCATTCGTAACGGACAGAAGGCGCGCAAAGTCACGGTATCGATGCCTGCCTCAACTGCGAAAGAAGCGGTAGCGGCAGTGCTGAAAGATGAAGGCTATATCATGAGTTTCGGTGTGTCGGGCGAAGGCTCGACGAAGGCGCTGGAAGTCGAATTGAAATATTACGAAGGCGTACCAGTCATCGAGACTGTACAACGTGTGAGTAAGCCAGGCTTGCGGGTTTATCGTGGCAAGGAAGAATTGCCGAAAGTCCTTGGAGGCCTGGGTATTTCGATCGTTTCAACCTCCGCTGGCGTAATGAGTGATCGCCAAGCGCGGGAAAAAGGTATTGGTGGCGAGGTGATCTGCGTCGTTTCGTAACGCGTGGATACTTGTTGGATGAGATTGAGACACGACTATGTCTAGAATTGCAAAAGAACCGGTTGAATTGCCAAAAGGCGTCGAATTTAGCCAATCAGGAATGACGGTGTCGGTTAAAGGCTCGAAAGGGTCATTATCGATGGATCTGAATTCTGAGGTTGAGTTGTCGCAAGAAGATTCAACCTTACAGGTCAAGCCACGATCAGGATCAAAATTTTCAACGGCGATCTCTGGTACCACTAGAGCGCTGCTCGCTAATATGGTTAAAGGCGTTAGCGAAGGTTTTGAGAAGAAGCTGGAATTGCGTGGTGTTGGTTATCGCGCACAGGCACAGGGAAGCAAGCTTAATTTGACGCTTGGCTTCTCACATCCTGTTGTCTACGACGTACCTGCAGGGGTATCGGTTGAGACACCCAGCCAGACTGAAGTATGGGTAAAGGGTACGGACAAACAGAAAGTTGGCCAGGTGGCTGCCGAGATTCGACGCTTTCGTCCGCCAGAGCCATATAAAGGCAAAGGCGTTCGTTATTCGGATGAGAATGTCGTAATCAAAGAAGCGAAGAAGAAGTAACTAGGTTTAGATATGAAACTCGACAAAAAACAAAATCGTTTACGTCGCGCCCGAAAAGCGCGTGCCAAGATCCACGAACTAGCGGTCAACCGTCTGAGCGTCCACCGTACGCCGCGACATATATATGCGCAGGTGATCGCTCCGGATGGCGGCACCATTCTCGCTTCGGCGTCTACCTTGGAAAAGGATATTCGCAAGGGCACGAATGGCACGGGAAATTCTGAGGCAGCTGCGATTGTTGGCGCTCGGATCGCGGAGAAGGCGAAGGCTGTCGGTATCGACACAGTTGCGTTTGATCGATCAGGTTTTCGCTACCACGGACGTGTTAAGGCGCTTGCAGATGCAGCGCGTGAAGCTGGATTGAAGTTTTAATTATTGGCCTGCGTTGAGTCGCTGGCCGGGAAAACAAAATGGCAAGAATGGATCAAAATCAGAATTCCGACGACTTCATTGAGAAGTTGGTCACTGTTAATCGCGTTGCAAAAGTCGTAAAAGGTGGCCGTCAATTCGGGTTCACCGCGCTGACTGTTGTGGGCGATGGCAAGGGTCATGTTGGCTTTGGCTATGGCAAGGCACGCGAGGTACCCATTGCAATTCAGAAAGCAATGCAGTCTGCGCGCAAAGATATGATCAAAGTTAATCTGACCAACGAAACATTGCAGTATGCGAAGAAAGGTCGACACGGCGCGACTTACGTTTACATGCAGCCGGCATCTGAAGGTACCGGTGTCATTGCGGGTGGTGCGATGCGTGCAGTATTTGAGTGTGCAGGTGTGCGTAATGTACTGGCGAAGAGTTACGGATCACGCAATCCAATCAATGTTGTCAGAGCTACCATTGGCGCATTGAAGGATATTCATTCTCCGCGACAAATCGCGGCGAAGCGTGGCAAGAAAATTAAGGAAATCCTGGCGTAATATAGTCAGTAATTTAACCATAAGAGATTAGAACGATGGCGAGCCAAAAACAGTTGAAAGTAACGTTGCTGAAGAGCCGTTTCGGTCGGCTGAAAAACCACCGGGCCTGCATAGCGGGTCTTGGATTGAGGAAGATCCGTCAATGCGTGACCGTTCTCGATACACCTGAGAATCGCGGCATGATTGATAAGGTTTCTTACCTCGTTTCGGTAGAGGAAGTCTGAGATGCGTCTCAATGAATTAGCGCCTGCTAAAGGTGCAAAAAGTAACGGCAAGCGATTTGGTCGCGGTCATTCTGCTGGTCAGGGTAAAACCTGTGGTCGCGGTCAAAAGGGGCAGCATGCGCGCTCTGGCGGTTACCATAAAGTCGGTTTCGAGGGTGGCCAAATGCCCCTGCAACGACGCCTGCCAAAAGTTGGTTTCACGTCACGTATGGCGCGAAACTCTGCAGAACTTCGTTTGCACGAACTTGCAATTCCGACTGATGACATCATTGATATGGACTGCCTAAAGAAACTGCACCTAGTGCCGGCGACAGTATCAAAAGTGAAAGTCATCTTGTCTGGCGTATTGGATAAAGTGGTAAAGGTGAAAGGCCTTGCTGTCACCAAGGGCGCACGTACGGCAATCGAGGCTGCCGGCGGCAGTGTCGAGTAGGCCGATTTTCGGATTACCGAACTAATTTAGATTTAACTGAGTAAGAAAGAGAGCAATAGAAAAGTGGCAAAGGGCCCTAAGAAAAATGCATCAGATGCAGCGAAGGAAGGCAGTAAGCTTGCCGAACTGAAGCACCGCATCTTGTTCCTAATTGGAGCATTGATCGTGTTTAGAGCTGGTACCTTCATTCCCGTACCGGGAGTGGATCCGGCTGCGCTCGCCTCATTTTTTGATCAGCAAGCAGGTAATATGTTGGCGCTCGTTAATCTCTTCTCAGGTGGCGCGCTTTCACGATTCGGGATCTTCGCGCTCGGCATCATGCCGTACATTTCTGCATCCATCATTATGCAAATGGCTAGCCACTTGGTTGAGCCGCTGCAGCAGCTGCGTAAAGAAGGTGAGGCAGGTCGCCGTAAGATCACTCAATACACGCGTTATGGCACAGTCGGATTGGCAAGTTTCCAGTCGATTGCGGCCGCCTCCTGGTTGCAAAGCCAGCCTGGCGTAGTCGTTAATCCGGGCCCGGCGTTCCTTGTGACAGCCTGTATTACGTTGGTCACTGGCACTATGTTTCTGATGTGGCTTGGCGAGCAAATTTCTGAACGCGGCATTGGCAACGGTATTTCCATGATCATTTTGGCTGGCATCGTTGCGGGCTTGCCTGGCGCGGTTGCAGGAACCGCAGAGCTCGTACGTACGGGTGAAATGTCTCCTGCGACAGCCATTCTTTTGCTTGTCGGTAGCATCGCTGCAACGACGTTTGTGGTTTACATGGAACGGGCACAGCGGCGAATTACCATTAATTACGCCCGGCGTCAGCAGGGGCGCAAAATGTACGCGGCCCAAAGCACCCACTTGCCGTTCAAGATCAATATGGCGGGTGTTATTCCTCCAATTTTTGCTTCGAGCATCCTGATGTTCCCAGCGACGGTCGCACAGTTTTTCGGTCAGTCTGCGGATCCTGGATTTGTACAAAGCATGTTGCAGACAATTGGCGCCAATCTCGGGCCAGGACAGCCGGTGTATGTAATTTTCTACGCGGCACTCATAATCTTTTTCTGCTTCTTCTATACGGCCATCCAATTTAACTCGAAAGATACAGCCGATAATTTGAAGCGATCCGGCGCTTTCGTACCGGGTATACGGCCAGGTGCACAAACAGCAGAATATATTGATCGAGTATTGACCCGCCTGACGTTTTGGGGCGCGCTCTACATCGCAGGTGTCTGTCTGCTGCCAGAAATTTTCAGAATGTTCTACCCAAGTATTCCGTTTAACTTCGGTGGTACATCACTACTTATTCTCGTTGTCGTAACGATGGACTTCATGTCGCAATTACAAGCGCATTCGATGAGTCATCAGTACGACGGCATGATGCAGAAAGCCAACCTGCGAAACTACGGCCGCGGTGGCACTGTTCGCTAAGTCGCGAATGATTTTGGAGACGACTCATGAAAGTTAGAGCATCGGTTAAAAAAATGTGTAGGAACTGCAAGATCGTGCGACGACATGGCGTGGTGCGCGTGATCTGCAGCAGTGACAAGCGTCATAAACAGCGGCAGGGCTAGAAGGTCCACGCCGAACAAATTTGAATTGACGACTCCGACGCCAGGCGGACCTGGTGAAAAAGTCGTTAGACAGAAAAACATAAGGTAATCGAAGTGGCACGAATAGCAGGCATAAACATACCAATCAACAAGCATATCGTGATTGCGTTGACTTCAATTTTTGGCATTGGAAGTACTCGCGCGCAGCAAATTTGCGCAACAGCCAAAATTGCACCGCACACTCAGGTAAAGGATCTTGCTGAACCTGAAGTCGCGGAACTTCGTAGCGCTGTTGCGAAATTTGTTGTTGAGGGTGATTTGCGTCGCGAAACATCCATGAACATAAAACGCCTGATGGATTTGGGTTGTTATCGTGGCATTCGACACCGACGTGGGTTACCAATGCGTGGACAACGAACGCAAACAAATGCGCGCACTCGCAAAGGTCCGCGTCGACCCATTAAGCGGTAGATCTACTTAAATATTAGGACTGTATTTGTACGGTGCCGACATTTGTTGGCAACGCAATAGACGAATAGAACGATTAGGAGCCATCCGTGGCAGAAGCAAAGAAGAAGAAGGTTAAAAAGCATGTGGTGGATGCAATTGCACACATCCATGCGTCCTTCAATAACACAATTATTACGATAACCGATCGTCAAGGTAATGCTTTGTCGTGGGCAACCGCTGGTGGATGTGGCTTTCGTGGCTCACGAAAATCAACGCCGTTTGCTGCACAAGTGGCATCTGACAAAGCAGGCAAGGCAGCGCTTGAGTTTGGCGTCAAGAACGTCGACGTACGTGTTCGTGGGCCAGGGCCAGGCAGAGAATCTGCAGTCCGTGCATTGAACGCGCTCGGTTTTCGTATTCAGAATATAGAAGACGTAACACCTATTCCTCACAACGGCTGTCGGCCGCCCAAAAAGCGTCGCGTCTAAACCATTAACGCCGTTTATAGAGACTAAGTAATGGCAAGATATCTCGGACCAAAATGTAAACTGTCCCGCCGCGAAGGTACGGATCTGTTTTTGAAAAGTGGCATACGGCCGCTTGAATCAAAGTGCAAACTGGATGTTCCTCCAGGTGGCGCGGCTCAACGCCGCCCGCGTGTCTCGGAGTACGGTCTGCAGCTTCGTGAGAAACAAAAACTGCGTCGTATGTACGGGGTGCTGGAGCGACAGTTCCGTAATTATTATAAGAGGGCTGCTCAGCTTAAAGGCTCAACGGGTGAAAATCTGTTGCGTTTGCTAGAGGGCCGTCTAGACAATGTCGTCTATCGCATGGGTTTTGCATCAACTCGCGCTGAAGCTCGTCAACTCGTCAGCCATAAAGGCATCGAAGTGAACGGCACAATTGTCAATATTCCATCAGCACAAGTTGGAGCGGGTGATGCAGTTGGCATTCGCGAAAAATCCAAAAAGCAACTTCGCATTCAAAGCGCGCTGGAAATTGCGTCTCAAGTCGGCTTGCCGGAATGGGTGGATGTGGATGCTAAGAAGATGACGGGGACATTAAAATCCCTACCGGACCGTGAAGATATCCTTCCGGACATTAATGAAAACCTTGTCGTCGAGCTGTACTCGAAATAGTCAGGAGTTACACCCATGCAGGAATCTGTTAACGAGTTTCTGAAACCGCGTGTTGTCAAAGTCGCGCCAGTCAATGATCTTCACGCGAAGGTTACGATTGAGCCGTTTGAACGTGGTTACGGTCATACACTTGGAAATGCACTACGCCGAATACTTCTTTCCTCAATGCCTGGAGCGGCAGTAACGGAAGCGGAAATAGACGGTGTGCTTCATGAATACACCAGTATCGAAGGGGTTCAGGAAGATGTCGTCGACATTCTTTTGAATCTAAAGCAGGTCGCGGTGCGTATGCATACTCGCGATACGGCAGAGCTCAGAATTTCAAAGAAAGGCCCCGGAGTTGTAACCGGTGCGGACATTCAGCTGGATCATGACGTTGAAATCATGAACCCTGATATGGTTATTGCTAGTTTGACTAAAGATGGGCACTTGAACATGGTGCTTAAAGTTGAACGTGGTCGTGGCTACCGTGCGGCAACCCACCGTCCGGCATTTGAAGAGCAAACTGGCCCAATCGGTCGTTTGCAGCTTGATGCATCCTTCAGCCCCGTTAATCGTGTTACTTATGACGTTGAGGCTGCACGAGTTGAACAGCGTACTGACCTCGATAAGTTGATCATCGATATCGAAACAAACGGAACGATTGATCCGGAAGAAGCTATTCGCCATGCGGGTAGCATTCTTAAAGATCAGCTATCTGTCTTTGTTGATCTTCAGGGTCAGGATGAAAGCGATGGCACGGCGGCAGAGCATCAGGTTGATCCGATTCTCCTGCGTCCGGTCGATGAGCTTGAGTTGACAGTACGTTCAGCGAATTGCCTCAAAGCCGAAAACATCATGTATATCGGTGACCTTGTTCAGCGTACAGAAGTTGAGCTTCTTAGAACGCCAAACCTTGGCAAGAAGTCGCTCACAGAGATCAAAGAAGTGCTCGAAGGGCATGGATTGGGTCTTGGTATGCTGCTGGACAACTGGCCACCTGCGAGCTTGCGTCCCGAACACGAACTCGCAATCTAAGAAATCCCCGTTTGGGGTCAGAGACAAACTTGGACCCCGATCGTTGGCACTTTAAAGGCTAGAAAAATGCGTCACAGAAAATCCGGTCGAAAACTTGGCCGCAACAGCTCTCACCGCAAAGCTATGTTTCGCAACATGGCGACATCACTGGTGGTGCACGAAACAATCAAGACGACGTTGCCGAAAGCGAAAGAGCTTCGTCGGGTTATCGAACCATTGATTACGCTGGCAAAAATAGACGGTGTTGCAAATCGTCGTCTCGCTTTCAGCCGATTGCGCGATAAGGCTGCCGTGGGAAAATTATTTTCGGACCTTGGCCCTCGTTTTAAAGAGCGGCCGGGTGGGTACCTGCGCATCCTGAAAATGGGACCGCGTGCGGGCGACGCTGCACCAATGGCATTAGTCCAATTAGTTCAAGGGCCTGCTGAAGTGGAGTCATCTGAAGACTAGATAGTCATCGCAATGAATCGAAAAAGGCCGCACATTTGTGCGGCTTTTTTTGTTGCGCTGAAGACAAATATTGTATCGAACAAATTTTGACGTACAGCCCTTCGCAGAGCGAGGGTCGCGAACAGGGACGTTTGTGTTCAATTTGCACTCATCGAAATACAGTTTTCGTCGTCGCGGAACAAAGGGTTCAAAGCCTGTGATTCTGACCCCACGCAGTGAGATTTTGCGAGCTATTCGGCACGCTCCAGCTAACGCCGAAAAATAAGGCATAAAGATTGAGGCCATCATTCAGCTCCTAAAAGTAGTGATCTCTAAGGGGGTCGTCCTATTGGCGCGATGTTTAAAAATGCCTGCGGGATCCGCATGGGCACGGGTCGTTACGTCCTTATTCTTCGATGCGCGCCGTATCCCCGCGGACTACGTGGATACGTCGTTTTACCTGTGTTCCCGACGGACAGCCTTTGCGGCGCTTACTCGTAGGTTCGAAACCAAAATGAGTTTTTATCCTTAGACATTCGTGCGTTTCACCTCACGGTCGAAGGTCGAGTGAGGGCGGCTACTACAGCTGTCACCATCGTCATTCCAATTCCATTGGATGCCGGGAACGGCTGTGATGCCTGTTTATACCCAAGTAAGACCGTTGAAGTTCATTTACATAATCCATAAAACGCCTGAATGAGTTGTTCGGCTCATATATCAAACTCAATTATGATCGTTTTTGGGCAACCTCCACGAGCGAGTGAGGACCATAACATATTAATAAATAGCGCATAAAAACGAGATTATCGGTCTTGTGAGGAGGCTCACAATCATAATTTATTGATCGGCCTAAAGTGATTCCCACTTAAGGCGGAGCCCGATCATCAGCACGATAGACAAACATTCTGATTGCGTCATCCTCGACAAAGACGCGTTTGATCCCGATGCTGTGTTCATGCAGGACATCGTTGATGACAATGTACTGCCTTGCCTGAGCTTGGCTGTGGATGGGACTCATTGAGTCAGATCGGAGGTCGGTTGCGAGTCTGGAGAGAGCGACTGACGAAATAGTCCGAATTATGCAGATCAAGCCGTCGACAACAATGCCGATAGGGGTATTCGATCCCGAAATTCTTGAGGTTTACGGATGGGAGTCGTCGCTGTGGAGAAAAGTCAGAGGCTATCTCGGTTTCTAATCTGAATCTTGAAGATTATTAACGAAAAAGAGGCCACTGCAGGTCTCTTTTTTTGTCCCGAATATTGGGCGGACCTAAGAGACCAGGCAGGTCTTTGCAGCCTCAGCTGGCAGTTTTCGATTTCTTTTAACAATATGCCGCATAGTCTAGACTGCTCCGATGGATTTCAAAGACAAGACCGTTATCGTGACCGGGGCCTCTGAAGGGGTCGGTGCAGCCACTGCACGCGCTTTTGCCGACGCAGGCGCCAATCTTATGCTGGTTGCTCGCGGCAAAAGAAAGCTCGATCGGATAGCGGTAGAGCTGCGCGAGAAAACACGTGTTGAGATCTACGCGATGGATGTTGCTGATGAAGATGCATGTTCAAGTTTATTCAAAAAAGCCAAGTTCGAGTTCGATCGTATTGACGTGTTGATCAACAACGCTGGCTACCACGTTCGTGGACCCGCTGAATCGATAGACGCGCACGAATTGGGCAAGATGATTGATGTCAATCTGAAGGCGCCAATTGTGTTGAGTCGCCTGGTGCTGCCCTATTTAAGGGAGTCTGGGGGCGGAGCGATTATTAACGTTGCATCGCTGACTGGACGGACGCCGGTTCCGGGAGCGGCAACCTATTCTGCGAGTAAATTTGGCTTGCGCGCATTTACGTTTGCACTTGCAGATGAAATTCAGGACAGATCGATAAAACTGGCAGTTGTATCGCCAGGCCCGATCGATACGGGCTTTATCATGTCGAACATCGATAATGTCGTAGACCTGACATTTTCGCAGCCTATGAGCACTGCAGAAGGGGTTGCTGATGAAATTCTTAAGCTGTGTGTGAACTCAAAACGCGAACGTTCGATGCCTCCCGTAAGCGGGCTGCTTACAACGCTCACCTACTTATTTCCGTCTTTAGGCAAGGGGCTTCGACCATTGCTTTCTATGCATGGTCGTCGTGTGAAGAACAAATTGAAAGCCAATTTATTCGACGCTGAACGAAGTTCAGAGTAATGAATTGGTATCTTGCTCAAGTCAATATTGCGACGGCTAAGTATTCTTATGATGATCCGCGATTCGCGGGTTTTGTCGACAATCTTGACCGAATCAATGCGTTGGCCGATGACGCGCCGGGATTCGTGTGGCGCTACGTCGCCGAAGATGAAACGGCAGCTGGTACAGATGTGTTCAAAGATGAATCAATGTTATTTAATATGTCTGTGTGGGAATCACGAGACGCATTGATGGACTATGTATACAAATCCGATCATGTTCATATTCTTCGCAAGCGCGCAGAGTGGTTTGCTCAACAGCAGGGCCCAATTCTGGTTTTGTGGTGGCAGCCGGCGGACGAGTTGCCGATTGTCAATGAAGCGAAGCGTAGGCTCGAACTCCTGGCGCAACACGGTCCGGCGCAAGAGGCATTCACGTTTAGGCGGTTTTTTGAGGCGCCTCTGGCCAGGGCCAGTATCCATGAGTGATCCTCTACAAGTCATTCCTGGCATAGGTCCCAGCATGGCGCAGGACCTACGCGACTTAGGCATCTTCAAAGTTAGTGATTTGATCGGGCAGGAGCCGACAGTGATGTATAAGCGACTGTGTCAATTTCACAGCATGCAACTCGATCGTTGCGTGCTGTACGTATTTCGATGTGCGGTCTACTTCGCAACTGAAAAAGATCATGATGAAGAACTGCTGAAATGGTGGAATTGGGAAGATAAATTCCTATCCTACAACGGCGTTAATTCGGTGCCTGCCTGAGTGGGCGGTTTTCACTGCAGTCAAATTAGAGGTAGAAGTGACTAGTGGCCAATAAATTAAATGACGAAGCGGTGCAGGACCGACTTTCAGATCTTGAGGGCTGGACACTGGATGAGGGAAAACTTTTTCGTGCTTTCAAGTTTGCCAATTTTGTCGAAGCGATAGGCTTCATGACCCGCGCCGCTATCGAGGCAGAGAAAATGGATCATCACCCCGAATGGTTCAATGTTTATAGCAAGGTAAATGTGCACCTGACCACCCATTCAGCTGGCGGCATTACGGAACTCGACTTTACGCTCGCAAAGATAATGGACGAACTCGCTAAATAGTACTTTGGGGTCAGAGTCCTACTCTGACCCCAAAACGTTACTGCTATACAGAAAATGCATCTCGGGTGAAATTTTCACAGCCGTCGGCCAGAATTCGCACGTTATCCTCAATTCGAATTCCTCCGTACGGACTCAACCAGTCAATTCTTTTTTGGTTGAGCATTTTCTCGGCAGGCGTGCCATTCAATTCGTCGAGCAACATGTCGATAACATAAAGACCCGGTTCAATCGTAATCACCTGATCCGCTTCCAAAAAACGCGTTAATCGAAGGAAGGGATGCCCGTCTGGCGGTTCGATCAACGTGCCGGAGTCATCTCCTGAATGTCCGCCAACATCGTGCACTTGAATGCCCAACAAGTGACCAAGACCGTGCGGATAAAATGCAGATGTCACGCCCGATTCGATGAGCGCCTCAGCACTGCCTTTTGCGACGTCTATTTCAAGCAGAAGATCTGCAATTTTTTGGTGGCATAGTAAATGTAATGAAGCGAAGTCCAGTCCAACTTTGACTTCGGCTACTAATTCGCGCTGTAACTGATCAAAGCGCTGTATCAATTCGGAAAACTCGCCATCTCTTTTCGCGTAGGTTCGTGTGATATCGCTTGCATAACCGTGCACGCGGGCACCGGCATCAATTAGAAAAGACCGAATCTCGGCAGGCTTGTCTGTATCCTGATGTTGGTAGTGCAACACCGCGCCATTCTCATTTAGTGCGATGATATTGCCGTAGGGCAGATCGTTCTCCAGGTGGCCGACTGCCCTGCAATAGTCCAGGTGAATATCAAATTCTGACTTGCCAGCATCGAATGCGCGGGCCGCTGCGCGATGACCTAGTACGCCGCGTCGCGAAGCACTGCGCATACATTCCAGTTCATAGTGGGTTTTCGACCCTCGTTCGAAATGCAGAACGTTAAGTGCCGTCGTTGGATTGATTCGTTCTATGCCAAAGGCATGCGCATCTTCATTCACCTCGCCAATCAAAATGCATTTGTCGAGCGACTCGGGTAGATGCCCGGCGATGTGGTCGAGATTGTGCACAATGCGTATATCAAATTGATCAGGCCAATATCCCTCTGGTTTGGCCGGCGAGACGTGCCAGTAATCCTTCTCCTGATAATAGATTAGAACCGGTTTTTCACCAGACGTGTAGACCAGGTAGCAGAATGGCGTATTGGTCAGCGGCAACCAACTCACGAAATGCGGGTTGGCCTTAAATGGGTAGTTGTAGTCGTCCAGAAATACGCCGTGCGGCGCACCAGAAAATATGACGGCATGGCCAGCACCGGCGCGCTCAAGTGCGTTGTCATGGCGACTTTTGATCGTCGCCACATGTGCCGGGTAGAGGTCGGTGAGAGCGGTGTCGCTTACGTAGTTATTCACATCCATAGGGGCATCATAACCCCGCCCCCACGAGATTCAATGGAGACTCAGTTGTTGGGGGCAGAGTAATTCTCTGACCCGCGGATTGGATTTCGTATCGTTCAACACGGTCAGAGCCCGTGCTCTGACCCTCAGCGAAGGCTACTCCTATCGGTCTTTGCGAGGAACGCAGTGACGACGCAATCCAGTTTTTCCGAGATTTCGACTGAATAGCGTCGCTGTGCCCGCGATGACGACAGTCGGATTCCGCGTGAATCATTGGAATCACTGTTTCATGCCATCGTGGAACGGGGCATAATTTGTGATTTCCCAGAGTGGTCCGGAGATATGTATGCATCGTTTAATGGCAGTAACGTTGGGAATCATGATTAGCTTCACGGCGGCGGCACAGGGCTTTGATCGTCCAATTGGAAAGCCGTTTGCCTCGCGGTCTGAAGTCATTGCTATGCAAGGCATGGCGGCGACCAGTCAGCCACTCGCCACTCAGGTCGCTCTGGATGTGCTTAAGGCTGGCGGCAGTGCAGTAGACGCGGCTATCGCAGCAAATGCCATGCTGGGCTTGGTGGAACCGACGGGCTGCGGCATTGGCGGAGATCTTTTCGCCATTGTTTGGGATGCGGAGGCTAACGAACTGACCGGACTCAATGCGTCGGGTCGATCGCCACAATCACTAACTCTGCAGCACTTTCGTGATCTGGGGATGGAAAGTATTCCGTATCTAGGGCCACTGACCGTGAGTGTGCCGGGTGCCGTGGATGGCTGGTTCGAATTGCATGCTCGTTACGGCCGCTTGCCTATGTCTGAATTGCTCCAGCCTGCCATCGAATATGCAGATCGGGGATTTCCGGTTACCGCATTCATTGCCGATCTCTGGCAGGCAAACGCACCTTCAAGAGCAGAATTTCCCGGCATGAAAGAAGTGTTTATGCCTGGCGGTGGCGCTCCGAATACCGGCGACGTTTTCAAAAACCCGAATCTTGCCAACACCTATCGATTAATTGCCGAGGGTGGACGCGATGCATTCTATAAGGGCGAAATTGCCACAAAGATCGACGCCTACATGGCAGAGCAAGGCGGGTTTCTGACCGCTGACGACCTGGCGGCGCATACCTCGGAATGGGTCACTCCGATGTCGACCAACTATCGTGGCTATGACGTCTTCGAGTTGCCGCCGAACGGACAGGGTATTGTTGCGTTGCAAATGCTGAATATTCTTGAAGGCTACGATCTCCGCAGCATGGGTTTCGGCACGCCTGAGTACTTGCACACATTAATTGAGGCGAAGAAGGTCGCATACGAGGATCGTGCAAAATTTTACGCTGATCCGGACTTCTACAACGTACCGACAGACATGTTGTTGTCTAAGGAATATGCGGCAGAACGACGCGAACTCATATCGCAAGAAGTTGCCGCCAAGTCTTATCCCGCCGGTGATGCGGTGCTGGAGAACGGTGATACCATTTATTTAACCGTTGCCGATAGTGACGGCAACATGGTCTCGCTGATTCAATCAAACTACGGCGATCTTGGCTCAGGAATGACGCCAGAAGAGCTTGGGTTTCAACTGCAGAATCGTGGCCAGTTGTTCAGTCTCCAGGATGGGCATGCAAACGTGTATGAGCCTGGCAAGCGGCCATTCCATACGATCATTCCCGCATTCGTTATGAAAGACGGCAAACCCTGGTTAAGTTTTGGTGTGATGGGCGGTTCGATCCAACCGCAGGCGCACGCTCAAGTCATTATTAACCTGGTAGATTTCGACATGAATTTGCAAGAGGCCGGCGACGCAGCTCGCATGCGTCATACAGGCTCATCGCAACCGACAGATGAAGTCATGACGGATGGCGGAACTGTTTACATGGAAAGCGGAATATCAGCAGAAGTTCGTGAACAGTTGGAAGCGATGGGGCATAGCATCGGTACGCAGAAAATAAAATACGGCGGCTACCAAGCAATCCTCGCTGATCATGTGCAAGGTGTTTACTATGGTGCGTCTGAATCCAGAAAAGACGGCCAAGCAGCCGGATACTAATACATGAAAGCAAACGCTTCCTGCCACAGACAAAGTTCACGAGCTAAATGACTAAAGAAATTCATCTAACCGGTATCACAACGACCGGTACACCTCATATCGGCAACTACGTTGGCGCTATACGGCCATCTGTCGAATCGAGCAAGGATCATTCTCGTGATAATTTCTTTTTTCTCGCCGATTACCATTCGCTGGCGAAAGCAGAAGATCCCGATCGCATTCATCGGTCTGGTCTTGAAGTGGCGGCGACATGGCTGGCCTGTGGCATGGATACCGATAACGCCTGTTTCTACCGCCAGTCAGATATCCCAGAGATCCCTGAGTTAACCTGGATCCTGAACGGTGTGACCTCCAAGGGCCTGATGAATCGTGCGCATTCCTACAAAGCACAAGTGCAGGCTAACGAAGAGAACGGCAGTAGTGACCCGGACAAGGGCATCATTATGGCGCTCTATAACTACCCGATTTTGATGGCTGCCGACATCCTGATGTTTAAGGCGAACAAGGTGCCAGTGGGTCGCGATCAGAAGCAGCACATGGAAATGACGCGCGATATCGCGCAGCGTTTTAATCATCGTTACGGCGATATTTTAGTGCTCCCGGAGGCCGATATTGACGACAACACTGCAGTTCTTTCTGGTCTCGACGGACGCAAGATGTCCAAGAGTTATAACAACATCATTCCATTGTTCGCGCCGGAGAAAAAGTTCAGAAAACTCATCATGAAAATTAAGACAAACAGTCTCGAACCCGGTGAACCGAAAGATACAGAAGGCTCGACGTTGTTTGAAATTTACCGAGCCTTCGCTACCGAAGATGAAACCAAGGCAGTCGAAAAGCTGTACGCCGATGGCATCGCATGGGGCGAAATGAAACAGATGTTGTTCGAATACATCAATGACCACATAAAACCAGCGCGCGAAAAGTACGAAAGTCTGATTGCGGAACCGTCGATTGTAGAGAAGGAACTGCAGCGAGGTGCAGAAAAGGCACGGGAGATTTCAAAGCCCTATCTCGCTGAAATTCGTCACGCCATTGGCATTCGTAAGCTCGGTTAATCGTGAGCAAGGTAAACCTCGCCGATAAGTTTGCCAAGTTTGACGACATCTGGTCGCCAAAGTTAGTGGGCGAGCTCAATGAAAACTACGTCAAACTTGCGAAAGGCGTCGGCGAGCTCGACTGGCACAGCCACGATAACGAAGATGAATTCTTCCTGGTCGTCAGCGGGCATCTCGACATACATCTTCGCGACAACGTTATATCATTAGATCCTGGTGAGTTTTATGTTGTGCCGAAGGGCGTCGAGCATCGGCCGGTGTCAATCGAAGGTACCGAGATCGTTTTGATTGAGCCGAAAGAGACGTTGCACACAGGAAACAGCGAAACCGACCAAACCGTGGCAATCGAAGACCAGACCTGGATCTGATTCGTCGAACAAGCAAGAACAATTCAAGGGAAAAGCACATGACCTGGAATGTCTATTTATCAGGCGAGATTCACACCGACTGGCGCGACCAGATTGTTGCGGGCGCAGAATCACGTGGATTACCGATCGAGTTCTCATCAGCCGTCACTAACCATGAGGCGAGTGATGCAGCAGGCGATTTACTGGGTGCGGAAGACAGCAACTTTTGGCGTGATCACAAATCCGCCAAAGTGAATGCAATGCGCACCCGAAACCTAATTGAGAAGTGCGATATCGCCGTTGTTCGTTTCGGTGACAAATACAAACAATGGAATGCGGCATTCGATGCCGGTTCTTGCGCCGCTCTGGGCAAGCCCTACATCACGTTGCACGACGAAGACATCATTCATGCGTTAAAAGAAGTCGATGGCGCTGCAATGGCCTGGGCGCAGTCAACTGATCAGGTAGTTGAAATGTTGGCTTACGTTATCGATGCGAAGTAGGCGGGCGCGTTATTCAGCTTGATCCGGCGTTGTCCGATCAAGCTGACGAATGAGGTTGAAAATCCGTCTTGCATTTCCAAGTCGATCGACAATGATGACGGAATTCGACATGGCGTTTACGGTTATATGACCTGCTTGTGGCATCATCGGCCGCATTATCGGGATGAATGTTGCAGCTGAGGCATTCTCCACGCGCAGTACACCTGTCACCCATTCTTCTTCATCCAACGCGCCGCCCCGATCACGATACTCCGGCAACGGGTACATTCGAATAATCTCAACGGGCACGATACCAACGATGCCATTATTTGTGAACGCGGCCAGATCGTTGTTTCTTAATATCTGCAATAACTCGGCATAGCCTAAATCGTCGATAGCCGCCCGGCCGGTAACTAGAGCTGCGGGGACATGGCGATTGACCAGAAACGTCTTGTCCGATGACTTTTCGACTGCGGCTAAAAGGTCTTGCAACAATTCTGTAACGTTGGGCTGCATAGCAGGTTGTTGTTTTAAATCTGGTGCGTCATCCGATTGGGCGACTGATGAATTCGGAAAAAACGATATCGTTAGTAAGGCCAGCCCTGCGACAGTGAGTATTTTCATCGGTAGGTTCCTCAGTTTGCTGATTATCCGACTATTGAAATGTTAGTAAGTCCATATTCGGGTTAATCATAGCCGGATCAATTCTATCATTGGCTCGGAAGCACCGTTTGATTTGAGGTATCGCGCAGAGGCCTATCGATCAAATCGCTGTACTGATCGCGGATGCCTAACGTTGTGTGGTGTTACCATTTACGCATAATAGGAATTGCGCCTTTTACACGGCGCCAGTGAGTTCATTGAGTAGGAGGCTCTCCAGACACCGAATGGATATTCAGCTCGTTTTTCAGTTTGCGATAAGTGAGGTAACAGATTTCGATAAGCTTTTATCTCTTGAGAACTTATTCCAGATAATCCTCGGAGAGAATCATTTGGTTGATGGGCATGATTTTGGGTCTGCCGAGATGAATATCTTTGTCCATACGAATGACCCAGAGCGCGCATTTGAGCTATGCGAACCTAACATTCCCCCAGAACTTAGGACATCCTTAAGAGTTGCCTACCGCCCATTGTCAGAAGACGAGTATCACTGGGCCTATCCGGCAGGCAGTTCCAGTGAATTCAAAGTTGCTTGATTTGCCGCCTAGCCGTTCGCTTCACTAATCACATGGTCGCAGCTGTCACGTTTTATGCAGTGTTATGATTTGTACTTCGCACAAAGTGCGCCAACTACTGGCGCCAGTGAGCTAAAGCGTTAGGCGACTTTTGCCGGCAACTACTCAAATCGTAATACTTTTGTCTCTTTTCTATTTGGGATGCTCGGTATTGCCGACACCACGTGAACATTACGATTTCTTTGAGGCATCAGAATATGAGTTACTTTCAAGGCCACCGGCAAATGGATTTGACCTTATGACGATGGTCAGTTCAGGTTTGGAGGACGAATGGTTTCCTGTCAACGGAAAAAATGGTTGGTCGGAGGCATGGTTTAAAAAAGAGGAGATGCTGAAACTGTGTGTCTATAGAAATGGCCATGACACATGTGACAATGACAGGCAGATCGCAACATACCAACTGAAGGACGAACTGTGGATTCCATCGGAAATCTTTGAATTCGCGATTTGCGCTAGACCATGAAAAAGAGGCTCAGAAGTCACCTAAAAAGTCGCTGCACGGGCCGCCAGTCGGCACTGTCACACTCCGTAAATTGTACAGATTGAGCCAGCTACTGGTGCCAGTGAACTAAAAATATAAGCATTGTTTTACGTTACGCACATTCCAAGCACTAGGGATGTGTCGGCATTGTCCGACTGCCGTTCACGACAGGCGGAAAGTCTTTCACCTCGTCGTACACAGCTGTTATGAAACGATCCTTGCTTCGTTGGGTGTCGCCCTGGGTCGTTTGCTCATACGGTGCCGTTAAATTTTCCGCTAGCACTTCTTCAAGCGCCTTACCTTCGTCGCGTAGTGCCGTAACCCAGGACAGAATGTCGACTAACATAGCGCGATAGGGCAGGAGGTCGTCTTTTTGGATGAGTGTGCCGTGGCCGGGGATCAGCCAGGTATCGGGGCCGGCGATCGATTGAAAAAGCTCAATTGCCTCAATCATGCCGTTGATCGAGCCGCCACGCCGTTGCGCCGCGTAGGGGTAGCCGACATTGCGGTAGAAATCTTCTATGTAGATTACGTCGGCGTTCCGAAAGCGAACGGCGGTGTCCCCCGCAGTGTGAGATGGCATCATCGGGATGAAATCCACTGTTTCGCCATTCATGTGCAGGGTAACGGCGGGCTTGCCGGGTGCGGAAGCGTCATATTGATAAGTCACAACCGGAACCGCGGCCGGATGGCGCGGTGATGCCGGCCGTCCATTCACGTCCTGTGGATTGATCATGTCGAGGCGTAGGTTTTCCTGGCCAAAGATCACTGCGCCCTGGTTTGCGAAAAAGGCGTTAGCGCCCGAGTGGTCCGGATGAATATGCGAGTTGACCAGTACTTTTATAGGGCCATCTGAAAACGTCCGGATTGCTGCCAGTGTCTTGTCGGCGACCTGTCGGCTCTGGGTGTCTACCAACAGGACACCGTCCGGTCCGAAGAGCACCATGACTCTGCCTCCGGACGCGTCAGGGTGTAAGCGATCAAGTCCTTCCGAACCGTGCAGAACAAATAGATTTGGCGACAGCTTTTCGGTCACCCTGATCTGAATCTGGTCCCACGGCGTTTGGTATCCCTTGGGAAAAGTGTAGGTGTCAGATCCCGTCGGTACCAAGATGATGGGGTATTCCACTTCCGCTGCCCACACCATCGAATGAGGAGCACCTATTACGCTCAGACATACGAACAACAACCCGAAGTTTTTCAAGTGCCCACTACTCCTTATTTTTCGCTGAAACTCGGCTCACGCGTGTCGACTGTCATTCCACGATGCGCGGTTGAATCGGTGCGTGACCAGGGATCGGTTCCGACACGACTCTGTTGCGCAGCGTACCGAGGTTTCCGATTCTAACCTCAACGACCTGTCCTTCGGCGAAGATCATTGTCGGTTGTGGAACGCCGGTCGCTATCACGTCGCCCGGTAGCAACGTCATTCGTTCGCTGAGGTAGGCGATAACTTCTTCTACCGGGAATGTAAGGAACGACGTGTTGCCGTTTGGGATGGGCCAGATATGGCGTTCGCCATTGATGACCCCGACAACATCGATGTTGTTGGGGTCCGGGACGTCTTCCTTCAAAGTAAGATACGGGCCCAGTGGCGTAAATGAATCCAGCGACTTGCTCATGGACCCTCCTTGGACTGGATGCGCGCCCATCGGGAGGTCGCGCGAACTCACGTCGTTCATCATCGTGTAACCGACGACATAGTCGAGTGCCTCCGCTGCCGAGACGGCGCGGGCCTTACGGCCGATGACGATCGCGAACTCGGGTTCGTAAACGCCCGTCGTCAGCAATCCCCATAGGTTGATATCGGTGCCATGCCCGGTCAGCGACGTGGGAGATTTGAAGAATAAACTTGGATATTCAACATCGTCCCACGCGCCGGGCGTACCATCCGGCGACGTACGTTGATAGGCACCCGCAAGTGATATCACTTTCGATGGTGCCGCGATGGGTGGCAGGTAGCCGATGCTTTCAGGCGGGTGGAACACACGGCGCTCGCCACCAGCTTCTTTGAAGTCACCCATTTCCCTTATCGTTGTCATGGTGTCGTGAAGCGATCGTGCCGCTTGAATAGGAAGGTCACCGGCTTCGATTAGCGATTTCATATCGATCGAAATCGCGGGTAGGTTGTGAGCCTCTGGCGCGTCCGACGCGTACAAATAAGTCATCGCGTTGTGGACGTCTACGATGTCCTGATCACCGTTGCCGCGCGTTGTACCGAGGCGGGGCCCGCTATTCGCGACTTCGAATGACAGAAGCCGAAAGGTCGTGTCTGCGGATTGATGGGCGAATAGTTGCCCGGAGACTAAAACGATTACAGCCACGACTGCGAACTTAGCGATTGTCGGGCCTGGTTTCTTGTTACTCATTACGCGCTCCCTCGAAAGGCAGTGTCATGACGTTAGCATCGCCCAGGGTGCACCCTGTATTGGCAACTACGAGGTAATCCGTTTCGCGATACAGGATACGTCGTACCCATACAAAATTCATTATTCAGTCTCCCGGTGTTCGTGAACTTTGGGACGACGTGGGCCTGGTATTTTCAGGAGGCAGAACGGATAACCAAACGATTGGACGAAGTCGTACCTAGCGCTGCTCAACGAATCGCTGCTTGGTCGTTTGCTACAGCTGCCTGACCTCGTGCGATGTTAAGATACCTCCCGGTAATGTTGTGATCGAGCGTTCCCGCCGTATCGACACGGATAGCGACAGATCTTACGTAGCGGAGGGGAGAACACTATGTCGAACAATCCAGACTTGACTGATCGGTCGGCAAAGCTGTCCGTTGAAAAGAAAATGACAGCAAATCCAGACGATATTTATATTGCGTGGACAGAACAATTCGAACAATGGTTTGCTGCTCCCGGTACGTTAACTTCCAACGTCGAAGAAGACGGGCTATATTTTTTCGAAACTCATTTTGAGAATGGACGACACCCGCACTATGGTCGTTTTCTATCGCTTGTGCCTGGGAAACTAGTTGAGCAAAGCTGGGTCACAGGCGAGCCGGGAACCAGGGGAGCGGAAACCGTTGTATGAGTTGAACTCGAGCGTGTATCCGATGGTACGAACGTGACGTTGACCCATGCAGGATTCTATGACGAAGACGCAATGCTAGGACATAAAGAAGCGTGGCCTGTTGTTCTCGATTTGTTGGAATCCCATTTAATTGAAAATAATGTATAGATGAGTTTGCCAACCGCACACGACATGAATCCCAATATCGAAATATTCAAGACGAGTGAAGCAGAGGCGACGCGCATGCGTCGTGGTGTCTTCTTGCCGGCGCTCCTCATTTTGCCGATGGCAGCAATGTTCGGGTTCGACGAAAGTAAGTCGCAACCGTTGCATTTCCTGATGATATTCGCGATGGCCTCCGTTCTTGCAGCGGTCGTCGTCTCAATCAGTTGGTACGGTGCCAAACGCCGTATAGATGAATTCTCACGAATGACATTGACGGTCGCCGCCGACCGTCTAACTTGGGTTTCTTCTCTCGGCGAAACGGCTATTCCTTTCGCTGAAGTGACATCGATTTCGATCAACAAAGTGCGTGGAGTCGTTCGAACAGTCACACTCACGCGTCGCGATGGAAGAGAGTCGACGATTGAGGGCTTTGAAAAGATGGAGTCAATTGCAGGCCAGCTTACTCAAATTCAAAATGCCGAGATCGCCGTTGTGAACAATTGGTTTAGTATTTGAATTATTGATGAACAAAATCCCAAAAGGTATTGCAACATTCACTGTTTCCCAGATAATTGGTATCTGATGATCTCCCACGGAACTCGCTAGATGAAGACCATAGGTATGCTAAGCGGTATGAGTTGGGAAAGTACGTCTGTGTACTATCGCATGATCAATGAGGCGACCAAACGTGAGTTGGGAGGATTTCACTCAGCGCCAATTGCGATGGTTAGTGTCGATTTCGCTGAGATAGAAGAATTGCAGCAACGGGGCGATTGGACGGCAAGCGCAGATTTGCTCAGCGCGAATGCTCGCCAAATCGAAGCCGCTGGCGCAGAGCTGTTGCTAATTTGCACGAACACAATGCACAAAGTTGCTGACGAGATTGCGGCTGCGGTAAAGATTCCCTTGCTACATATTGCTGATGCGACGGCGAGCCGAATCATTGCGGCAGGGCACAGCAAGGTTGGTTTGTTGGGCACGCGTTTTACGATGGAAGAAAAGTTCTACAGCGGACGGCTTGAGAAATTGGGGTTGGAAGTCCTGACGCCGAATGAGGCTGATCGAATTTTGATCCATCGAGTGATCTACGAAGAACTGTGTATGGGTGAGATTCGGGACGAATCGAGAAGAGACTTCGTTTCTATTATCGACAGACTGAGTGATGCTGGCGCTGAATGCGTAGTGGAGGGCTGTACTGAGATCACGATGTTGGTGGGCCCAGATGATGTTCGTGTGCCGCTATTCGATACCACCGCAATTCATGCCGAGGAAGCCGTTTCGATGGCCCTGCAATGAACAATCGTCAACCGGCACCCAGTGTTTTGGCGGTAGAAGCGCTGCAAAACCTGCGTGACGGAAACCAACGATTTGTCGACGCGGATCGCTGCATCGATACCTATCTTAGTCACACGCAATTAGACGAACATATTGAGGGTCAGTCGCCTTACGCGATAGTTCTTGGGTGTTCAGATTCTCGTGTTCCTGTAGAGATAATTTTTGACGTTGGGCTGGGCGATGCGTTTGTCATCCGTGTCGCCGGAAATATCGTCGCGCCTTCACTCATTGGGAGTGTTGAGTTAGCGGCAGCCAAATTCGGTGCTCGATTGGTTGTAGTGTTAGGTCATACGGGTTGCGGTGCGATTTCGACGACAATTGATTCGATGCAGAGCGGCGACTTGGGGGAATCCGAAAATATTGGCTCAATCATTGATTGGATTCGTCCATCGGTTGAAAAGGTGATGTCAGAGAATCCGGGGATCGATGGCCAAAAATTGGTCAATGAGGCAGTTCGTTCGAATGTTCACTCATCGGCTGAAAGTCTGCGGCATGGCTCAAATCTATTAGAGAAGTTGATACGTGACGACGGCCTTGTTGTTGTCGGCGCAGTGTATTCATTAAGCTCCGGGCTGGTTGAATTTTTTGATGGTGTTTAAACGAGATCGGTTTTTATGACTCACGCAGTAATATTCGATATCGACGGCACACTCCTCAACTCAGCGGTAACGGATGATCAGATGTATCGCGAGGCGGTCCTCGAGATCTTCGGTGAGGTTTCGTTTCGGGCCGAAATGCATGAGTACGATCGCGTGACTGATCTGGGAATACTGTTGCAGATCATCGAGGACAACAATTTGGAGCCTGCTGCGCATTCGATTGAGGGCGTGAAAAACGCATTCTTCGCTCGCATGCGATCGTTCCTGGACAATGTTGGTTCGTTTGACGAGGTGCCCGGTACGAAAGCTGTGTTACGCAGAATTTCTGCATTGGAAGACCATCGCCTCGCGATCGCAACTGGTGGTTGGCGAACATCTGCGGAAATGAAGTTGAAGTCGGTAGGCTTCGAATTGCAGGACGTTCCGGTGCTTACGTCCGACGATCACGTCGAACGAGCCGGAATAATGAAGATTGCGCTGGCTGAACTGGGTAAAGATTTCGAGTCAGTCACGTATTTCGGTGATGCGCTTTGGGATCAACGGGCATGTCACGAATTAGATTGGAATTTTCGTGCGGTTGGCCCAATGCTAGACGGTCTTAAGACTTATGACGGCTTGTATACTGGCTAGGCACACTACGTAATCCGCAAACGAAAAAGCCAAAAGATCGCGGAGGAGAAATCAGGTGAAAACAATGTTGATTAGTGCCGCGATGGTCGGTTCTGGCGGATTCATTGGAGCACTTTGTCGATTTGGTGTAAGCGGATTTATTCAACGAAATCCATCGCTCGTGGCTTTTCCGTACGGGACGCTCATGGTCAACATGGTTGGTTGTCTTTTGATTGGTTTAGTGGCTGGTCTCTTGGAATCAAGACAGCTCGCCAATCCGGATATCCGCTCTTTCGTAATCATCGGCATATTAGGTGGTTTCACCACATATTCTGCGTTCGGTTTTGAGACGTTCGCGTTGCTTCGTGATGCGGAATTTCTGAAGGCTGCCAGCAATGTACTGATTCATATCGTTGCCGGTTTGTTTCTTGTTTGGATCGGCTATACGCTAACTTCAAAATAGCGCTTGGCGATGGGTTAATCGAGATGCTAAATCAGGTTAGTAGGCTGTCGCCACATCCAAACGGTAAAGAAGAGATCTGGGATGCATAATTTCGGTTAGCCATCTTGATGGCTACTTGTTGGTTTTAGCCAAAGACATGAGGAAGTTGAGCTAACGAATGAACTATGAAATAAGAAACGCGGAAGCCTCCGACGGTAAAGGAATGCTCGATTTGATGCCACGGCTTGCGGATTTTGAGGTGCCAGACTCACGAAATCCAGATCATCTCTGGCGTGATGATGCAGCGTTGCTCAAACGTTGGCTCAAAGGCGAGGAAGAATGTTTGGTGCTTGTGGCCGTTACTAGTGCCAGTCGGGTACTAGGTTTCACGTTGACGCGTTTGCGTCCCGAAGCACTCAGTCACGAACCAAGCGCTCATTTGGAAGCTATTGCCGTCGATCAGGCGGCTGAGGGGCAGGGCGTAGCCAAAGCGCTCCTGAAGGCGACAGAAGAAAGTGCACGCGCAAAAAGTGCCGAAACATTGACCTTGCATGTAATCTCAAGCAATACGCGCGCGCGCGAATTCTACGAACGTGCCGGTTACTTCGGTGAACTTGTGCGTTACATCAAACCTATTTAAATCTAAAGGAAATACTGAGTGTTGAATATTCGCTCACTTGAAGCCGCGACCGTCATACGGTCTGGGTTTTCATGGGGCCTAATATTCGCTCGGGTGTGGCTTTATCCCTATGCAATGGATCTGACGTTAGAGCAGGTGTACTACACGTGCGTTGAGGTTGCAGAGGCAACGTTAGGTTTATGAAGGCCGCTGTTTATGATGCGTTCCAGGGACCAGTCGAAATTCGCGAAGTCGATGATCCGGAGCCAGGACGCTCCGGCGTCGTTGTTAAGGTTGCCGCAACGGGCGTCTGCCGAAGCGACTGGCATGGTTGGATGGGACACGACAGGGATATTCGCGTGCCGCACGTTCCTGGACACGAACTGGCAGGAACGGTCGCAGCGGTCGGCACCGATGTGCGAAACTGGAAGATCGATGATCGAGTGACTGTTCCATTTGTTTGCGGATGCGGCGACTGTCCGCAATGCTGCAGCGGTAATCAACAAATTTGCGACAACCAGACACAGCCTGGGTTTACCCACTGGGGATCGTATGCGGAATATGTTCGTATTGATTACGCGGATGAAAATTTGGTAGCGCTTCCGGAAACTATTAATTTTACGACTGCAGCAAGCCTAGGGTGTCGATTTGCCACTTCTTTCCGAGCTGTCGTTGCACAAGGCAATATTGAACCTGGTATGTCAGTGGCGGTTCATGGCTGTGGTGGCGTTGGCCTGTCTGCAGTCATGATTGCCAGCGCACTCGATGCGATGGTTATTGCGATTGATATTGACGCGGAAGCTCTGAGCTTGGCGGAGGCTTGCGGTGCGGCAATTACAGTTGACGCGTCGATGTCTGACTCGGTCGTTGAAGAAGTTCGCGAACGCACGGGTGGCGGCGTAGATCTGTCGATTGATGCGCTCGGTAGCCAACAGACTTGCTTCAATTCGATTGCTGTCCTCAAAAAGAGAGGTCGACACGTCCAGGTCGGCTTGATGGCAGGTGATGATCACCATCCGCAGATTCCAATGGAACTCGTGATCGCAAATGAACTCGAAATTGTTGGCAGCCATGGAATGCAGGCGTTTGAGTACGGACGAATGCTACAGATGATTGAAAATGGGTTGCTGCGGCCGGATAGTCTGGTGCGTCAAAGGGTGTCGCTCGAACAAGCTGCGATGTCTTTGGGAAATCCATCGGAACTGCAGGTCCCCGGCGTTACAGTGATTGACAGGTTTTAACTGACATCCAGCGATGAAATTTTCTTCCTTGCAAATTGGCGTTGTTTCAGTAGTTGCCGCTGTCATTCTGTGGATGATCGCGACGTGGTTTGAAGATGACGCGCGCTGGTTACCTGCCGAAACGAGTGGTCAGGTCGACACTCAACTGCAAAGCCCGAGACCTGAGACGCCCGTTAGAACAGCGACTGATGTATTGAGCTGTGAACAATCCGAGGCGCTTCTTAACGAAGATGTAGCAGCAGCAGGTTACTGCTCGAGTGATGACGATTGCACATTGTTTGATTATGGATATCCGATCCAGTGTATGACTTCCGTATCAAAAGAGCAGATAACGGCGCTTCGACTCGCGTATCGACGTTATGAGAACAGCTGCTCGTACCGTGTTTACTACGACTGCCCGACTGGTGAAATGGTACGGATGCCGATTTGTCGCAACAACCATTGCGAAGTTGAATTGACGACGTCCGATCCGCTGCAGGACGCAACTCTGCAGTACCTTGGTATTAAAGACCCCTGACGTTGTGACACACGACAACGACCAGATTGCCAGTACAGAACGATTGAGTATCTCTCGTTTATCAGTTGCTGATGCGGGTTTCATACTTAAGCTTCTGAACGAACCGTCGTTTATTCAGTTTATCGGCGATCGAGAAGTGCGAACTGAAGACGACGCAAGAAAATATCTGGCGGAGGGCCCTCTCAATAGCTACGAAAAAAACGGCTTCGGCCTGTTCAGGGTGTCGTCAGTAGGGACTCACGATCCACTCGGTATCTGTGGTCTTGTGAAACGTAATGAACTAGCCCACCCGGACTTAGGTTTCGCATTTTTACAGACTCGATGGAGTAACGGCTATGCGCTGGAGTCTTCCTGGGCCGTACTGCAATACGCGGCCTCCGAATTGGACTTTCTCCGTGTAATTGCGATTGTGAATGCCGATAATTCGGCATCAATAAGACTTCTTAACAAACTTGGATTCAATTTTGAGAAGATGGTGCGTATGACGGGGGAGACTGAAGATATTTGTCAGTACACGATCGCGCTCCAGGGAGACTGTCGATGAGCAGATCTAAGGGTCGACGAATGGAATGAATTCGAAACGAAATGCGCCTGTGGCTCCGTACGCACTGCGGGCAGCGGCTTTCTTATTCGCAGAAAGACATCGATAACGGTTGCGAAGAGTTGGGTTTTAAAAGCGTAGATGACGCTTTCATCGCCTATTCGGTTTTCGGCGCCGATCTGGCCCCAACCGTCATGGACAATCTTGAATTGACCCTCTTCGCTGAGGAGTTCAGTGAGCTAGTTGCAGCAGGTGCCGGCGAATCCGCCGCAGCGATCGATTTTCTTGGCGATAGTTAACGTCCAATGCTTCGTGGTGATATTCACGTCCGCGCCGCACGTCTAGATGACGCATCAGACTTAAGTGCGCTCGCATGGCGTTCAAAATCGTATTGGGGTTATGAGCAGAGTTTCCTGAATGCTTGCCGTGACGAGCTTACGTATTCGGATGAACAGATCAATAGCGCCCAATTTGAGTTTCATGCTTTCGAATTGAAGCAGGATATTGTCGCCTTCTACGCGTTGGAGTTTGACTCAAGCAGTGTCGCGGAACTTGAAGCGATGTTTATAGAGCCAGACTTCATAGTTTGCGATTTGGGGAGAGAATTATTTTCACATGTGACTTCACGTTGCCAGGCCAGAGCAATCAGCCGTTTGCTTATTCGGCAGATGAGTTCGCGGCGGATTTCTATATAACGATGGGCGCAATTCAGTGTGGCTCTCGTGAATCGGGCAGCATTATAGGCAGACATTTGCCATTGTTCGAATTCAAAATAGCTGACTCGTCTTCTACTACCAGAGGTTTAGTTGAGTGACAGAAATAAGTTGGGGTGACTTTGAAAAAGTTGAGCTTCGCGTGGGCGAAATCATCGCAGTTGATGAGTTTCCGGAAGCCCGTAAACCTGCCTGGAAGATGACCATTGATTTCGGCGCGGAAATCGGTATGCGACGGTCTTCTGCCCAGATAACAGATCTTTACGACGCAGGAAAACTGATTGGAAAACAAGTGCTTGCAGTAGTGAATTTTCCACCGAAACAGATTGGACCGTTCATGTCAGAATGTCTAGTCACCGGATTTTCTAACCAAGATGGCGCCATCGTTCTTGCTGTACCTGATCAACCTGTTGAAAAAGGATTGCGGCTTGTATAAAAAAAGAAGGATGCTGAATTGATTAAGCCTGCCAATATTTTGGACACGTTTGTCGTGGTCAAGCCGGATCTAACGGCCGAAAGCGCAATGGTTACTGATACATTTTTCAGTGAGCTGGATGCGCGCTACGACGGTTTCAAGAAGATATGTTGATTTCGTCATTTAGCTTTGACTCAGATTGGGCTACGTGGGAAATGCATCTGCACGGCGGTGAGTTCGCCTGCTTGCTCTCAGGTGAGGTCAAGTTTCTCCTTCGTGATAAGGAAGGAAAGCGTTCAATTTGTTTAGATACACCGGGTTCGTTTGTAGTCGTGCCGCAGAACACATGGCACAAGGTAATAGTGTCTCAGCCGGCAACGATGATTTTTATGACCCCCGGCGAAGGAACAGAAAATAGGGAAGTGCCACCGGAATGAGCGAAACTATTGTGACGGTGTCCTGGGAACGCGGAGATCAAGATTTTTGTGGTAACGAATATAGTCGTGGGCACACCTGGACGTTTGACGGCGGACTTTCTGTTCCTGCTTCGGCATCACCTGATATTGTGTCGTTGCCCTGGTCTGTTGCTGAAAATGTAGATCTGGAGGAGGCATTTGTCGCCTCGATTTCAAGCTGTCACATGCTGTTTTTTCTGTCGCTCGCGGCCAAGCGTAAAATAGTTGTCGATCGCTATGCAGATAGTGCGGTCGGTTTTATGGAGCAGAGAGAGGATGGAAAAATTGCGATGACCAAAGTCATTCTGCGCCCGGAGACACGCTATTTCGGCGATGCACAACCAAGTCGAGAGCTGTTGGAGAAGCTTTATCATCGCGCTCACGAGCTTTGCTTTATTGCCAATTCGGTCAATGCGGAAATTGTCACAGAGGTCATTGCTTGATTAATGAAACGACAAACTGGCAAGAACTGCGAGAGTTCAAAGCCGTTGACCTAACACAGTCGTTTGTATTGTGGTGGGAGGCCAACACAGATTCGCTACTCATCGATGTGGATCTCTTTCTATGTCAGGAACATCCTTTCTATGAGCGGCCAAGACCGTCGGAACAGGCTTGTTTCCGACCTGCACACCTGGAGTTCCCCTGTTGTTCAGCAATTTTCGCCGCCGAATCGGGCGCTGGCCGGTCTATTGCTGAGTCGATCAAGCATTTGGGGGCCAGTCGAATCAGTGATTTACGCAGAACTGGCGAGGGTCAGTACGAAATCATCGGTAATTTCGGCGTAATCGCCGTATCAGCTGAGCGACCGATGGTACGATTGAAGGATACGACAATCTAATAATAATCCGCAGGCCGTGACCATCGCAGCCCAGCGCATCGAAAAAACGCCAGGAGCGACCTTCCATGCATGAAGAAATCACACATCCTTGTGTGCAGCATAAATTGGCCCTGATCCGTGATGTTGATACGGGCCACAAAAAGTTTAGAGAGTTAGCGACTGAGATCACGATGTTCGTGTGCTACGAAGCCCTAAAGGGTCTATCGGTCAATGAAGTCGATGTCGAAACACCCGTTGCGACGGCAAAATGTCATAAAATTGCTGAAGAGATTGTCGTTGTTCCTATTCTGCGTGCCGGCGTCGGTATGCTCGATGGAATTCTTTCTTTGGTACCCTCAGCGCGAGTCGGTTTTGTGGGTCTGTATCGCGATGAGGAAACTAAAGAGCCGGTTACTTATTACGAGAAGCTTCCGAAAGAAGCTAAAAACGGTGTTTGCATCATTATTGATCCAATGCTGGCAACCGGTGGATCGACCGTCGCGACCATCGATCTCCTTAAGGAAAGCGGCGCGGGCAAAATTGTCGTTGTTTGCATCGTTACTTGTCCGGAAGGTGTGCAGCGTGTTGAGGCGGCTCACCCGGACGTTCACATCTATGCTGCCAGCGTTGATGAGGGTTTAAATGAGAAAAAATATATTGTGCCGGGCCTTGGCGATGCTGGTGATAGATTGTTTGGAACCCGTTAGAGCACAATGATCGCGTCAGCATTGACGCAATTTGGCCTGTCAAATTGACGGCGTGCTCAGTGCCGAGGACCGGATACTTCTCAGGTATTATTCGAAGTCAGTGCTGTTATCGGATTTGGAGGGGCGCTAATTCGTCGGGCGAGAGGTTTTGCAGTTAGCGCCTGCGTAAATTCAAGACTGGAACGCAATGTGGCTGAACTAAAAACAAAAGCAAATAAGGCCAGTGTTACGGCGTTCCTTAGTACGATTGAAGGCGAGCAAAAGCGTGCCGACTGTCGAGCGATTGCCAAAATGATGCGTGACGCGACGGGAAAACAAGCGAAGATGTGGGGTGCGGCGATCGTCGGCTATGACCATATGATTACAAGTATGCAAGCGGTCGGTCAGGGACGTTCATGATTACGGGTTTTTCGCCGCGGGCGAAAAATATTTCAATTTACATTATGCCGGGTTTTTCGGAATTTTCGAGTTTGATGAAGAAACTAGGTAAGCACAAAACCGGTAAATCGTGTTTGTACATCAAGAGTCTTGATGATGTCGATAACAAAGAATTAGCGCGCTTGATTAAAGAATCCGTTCAAGTCATGCGTTGCCGGTATTCCTAAGCAGAATTTGGAGATCGAAATGGCTCAGGACGTCACCGCTCAAAGTCGAAGAAAGTTCCTACAGTTTCTTGCGGCAAGCCCCCTTAGCGGCGCATTCGCGGGACTTAATCCTGCGAATGCTGCAGCTGAACTAGCCGCGAGCCCAGCGGATGCAATAGATATTTTCGATCTGGAGTTAACGGCCAGCGGCAATATTCCGGTTGCGCATTGGGGGTACTTGGCCACGGGTGTCAATGACGATTCGACCTTGCGGGCGAATCGAACCGCATTTGAAAAGTATTTTGTGCGATCACTGCGATTGCGGGACGTAGCAGATGTTGATTCATCGGTTGAGATTCTCGGCACACGCTGGCCGACACCGATCGTGATGGCACCGGTCGGTTCCCAAAAGGCATTTCATGCTGATGGCGAGCTAGGCTCTGCGCGTGCCGCAAAATCACGCAATCATTTGCAGATGTTGTCGACCGTGTCGTCGACCTCGATAGAAGAGGTGACTGCAGCTCGTGAAGCACCCCTATGGTTTCAGTTATACACATTGGGTGGGTGGCAAGGCATTCGTGCACGCCTGCGTCGTGCGGAGGCTGCGGGTTCTCCGGTTGTGGTGCTAACGGTCGATAATGTTCCCGGCGGTGATAGACATACACTCGCACGAGCAGTACGGAACGATTCACGCGATTGCAGCGTCTGCCACGAGGGTAGTGGTGTAGCTGCGCGCACCAAGCCGATGGCGGTTGGTGGCACTGACGAACGATTGGGCGTGACCTGGGAGTTCCTGGACCGATTGCAGCAAGAAACCACAATGAAGGTCTTCGTAAAGGGAATTGTGACTGCCGAAGACGCAGAGCGATGTGTCGAGCAGGGCGTCGACGGAATTATTGTTTCCAATCATGGCGGGCGAGGGGATGATTCGGGTCGCGGCACAATCGACAGTCTTGCGGAAATCGCACCGGTGGTTCGAGGACAAACGACGTTGATGATGGATAGTGGTATCAGACGCGGAAATGACATTTTCAAGGCGATTGCGTTGGGCGCCGATGCGGTGTTAGTCGGAAGACCGTATATTTGGGGTCTTGGCGCATTCGGTCAGGCCGGTGTTGAGCGTGCACTGGATATTCTGACAAATGAGCTAAGAGTGGCAATGCAATCGTTCGGAACGCGGACGATCGCGGATATCGGGCGTTCCAACATTCAAATAGGTTGAAAGCATTGATTGAAGAATTAAAAGCATCACGAATCGAAAACGATGAACTCGTCATCGAAACGAAACGACGACGGAAACGTACGACTCGAAGTATCTCGTCGCCGCTTTGCTTGTTTATGTTGCGAAGGGTGGCGGGCAGATCTCCAGCGAAAAAACTTCGGAAATGCTTCGACTTGTCACCAGTCACTTCGATTTGCTGAGCGCACAATCTCTGGAATTATTGACCAAGACGATGTCCGATATTGCCGAGAACCCTGACTTTGAAAATCTTCTGCGTGAATTGTCCGCGGTCCTAAGTGAAGACGACAAAACTGAAGTGACCTTGATGATGCTCAAGGTCGTTGCTGCAGATGGCCGCAGAGATATCCGGGAACTTGAAAAGTTTCAGGTGGCGGCCAAGATAATTGGTATTTCTGCCGAGACATTGCACGGTGCTTACGATCGGTATTTCGCCGAAACGCAAGTCTGACAATGAGGAAACCCCTGCTTATTCGTGGCAATAAAGATCAATTTGCAACGATTGTCAGCTCAATAGAACTGACCGCAGGAAAATTGGATACAGATTGCATAAGGAGATAAGTATGACCAGTGAATTAATGAGCCTTACGTGGGTTGCAGCGCTTTCGGCTGTAATGTGGGTGCCCTACATTCTGAATACTATTGCGGTACGCGGCCTGGTGACTGCGGTTGGTTACCCGGATAATCCTGCTCCACTAGCAGACTGGGCGCAGAGGATGAAAGCTGCGCACTATAATTCTGTAGAAAATTTGGTTGTATTCGCGACGCTCGTGTTAGTTGCCAATGCTGCCGGCATTAGTACGGATGTAACTGTATTGGCTTGCGAAATCTACTTTTGGGCACGGTTTGTGCACCTGCTTTCGTTTACGTTTGCCGTACCCTGGGTGCGAACATTGTCATTTGCTATCGGTTGGATGAGTATGGTCGCATTGCTCATCCAGATGCTTTAGAAAGCTCCGCCAACTACTTTCGACTCTCCTGATAGAGTCGTACCTGATCCTCGAGCGCGCTCCAGCGCTCGAGATTCTTATCAAGTCGCCGTTGGATGTCGGCCAACTTATCGAGTATTGGTGCCGTTTTCGAACGATCTTGCGCGTAGAAATCGTTGGCTGCTATTTGTGATTGAATTAATTCAATCTCAGTTTCCAATGCTTCTATTTTCTTCGGCAAGCCGTCTAGTTCCCGTTGTTCGCGGTAGCTCAATTTACGCACCGGCGCTACTTCAGATTCTGTTGCAGTAAGCTGCTTTGAAATTCGGTCAGCATTTTCACGGTCGACTTCAGTCAGTGCGTGGCCCTGGCGGATCCAGTCTGAATAACCGCCAACGTATTCCTGCAAGTGACCATTTTCTTCGAAAACGATCGTACTGGTGACGACGTTGTCTAAAAATTGTCGATCGTGACTGACAACGATTAACGTTCCCTGGTAGTCGGCGAGGCGAGCCTCAAGCACCTCCAAAGTTTCCATGTCTAAATCGTTGGTAGGTTCATCCAAAATCAACAGATTCGCGGGTTGAGTGAAAAGTTTCGCAAGAATAATGCGATTCTTCTCACCACCGGAAAGAGATTTTATGGGAGTTAATGATCGTTTGGGGCTGAAGAGGAACCCCTTGAGATAGCCGATCACGTGTCGATCAATTCCGCCCAGTTTTATGTACGTACGGCCATCGCCGACATTTTCGGCAACCGACCTTTCCGGATCCAGTGATTCACGCAACTGATCGAAGTAGCTGACTTCGAGATTGGTGCCGAGCTTAACCGTTCCACTTTGCGGTTCCAGGTCGCCTAACAAGATGCGCAGTAGCGTCGTTTTTCCCACGCCATTGTTTCCGAGAATTCCTATTCGATCACCGCGGGTAATATTAATAGAAAAATTTTCGATCAAGGGTTGATCGTCGAAACGATAACTGATGTTCTTGGCGCGAATTACTTTACGACCTGACTGATCTGCTTCTTCAATATGGATTCGAGCATTGTTTTCTCGAGCAATTCTTTTAGTGCGCTCGTCGCGCATCTGAACTAAGGCGCGTGCGCGACCTTCATTGCGCGTTCTGCGGGCTTTGATGCCTTGTCGGATCCAAATTTCTTCCTCTTCCAGTTTCTTGTCAAACTTCGCGTCCCCGCGCATTTCAGCTTCTAAGGCACTCTCTTTTCGACGCAGAAAATTGTTAAAGTCTCCCGGCCAACTGGTCAGTTTGCCGCGGTCAATTTCGATGATTCGTGTAGCCAGCTTTTGCAGGAATGCTCTATCGTGCGTGATGAACAATACGGCGCCACTATACGAGCGTACGATATTTTCTAGCCATGTAATGGTGACGATATCAAGGTGGTTAGTGGGTTCGTCCAGCATCAACAGATCAGGCTGTTGCACCAAGGCCTTCGCCAACGCTACGCGTCGTCGCCAACCGCCGGACAATTCGTGCATCTTCTTGTTCGCGGGTAAAGAAAGCTCGGAAATTGTTGATTCAACCCGCTGCTCTAGATTCCAACCACCATGGGCATCAATCTGCTTGTGCAGGGTTTCCAGTTCGCGCATGCCCTCGCGATCCAAATCCTTCTGTGACTGTTCGCTATAGCGGTCGAGGAAGGATTGGATATCGGTGAGGCCGGAATGCACCACTTGCCGAACGGTTAAATCCTCTGCCTCGGGAAGGGACTGAGACAGCTGACTAACGACGAGCCCGGTCTTTTTGACGATTTCGCCACGATCTGGCTCAATTTCGCCGCTAATTAGTTTAAAGGTGGTCGATTTTCCGGCGCCATTTCGGCCGATTAGACACACGCGTTCACCTGTTTCGATCGCCAGATCGGCGGTCGTCAAGATTTTTTGCTCGCCAAAATCGAGCGAAATTTCGTCAAAACGAATGAGGGACATGGGTCTGATGTTAGCGTCGGGATCGGGAAGGATACACGCACTGCAGCGCTAGTGATCCACCAAGGTAGGATTGATGGGTTCAGAGCCACCTTGGTGGTCCACTAGGGATTGAAGAAATTACCTCGGAGCCGTAGTGTCTCTCCCTACATAACGACGAGGTGAAGCTGTGTCTGATGAGCAAATGATTGAAATTGAAACCAAGCTCGCGCATCAGGAGTATACGATTGCGGAGCTTAATGACGCGCTCACCAGTCAGCAATCGCAACTAAGCAATTTGGAATTGGTGGTTACGGCGCTGCGGGAACGTATTAAAACCTTATCCGAAATCGCGCCGGCGGGCAGCGATACAGACGAAGTACCGCCGCACTACTAGCGGATTTCGTGACGGAGCAACATATGCCTGAGCAAAGTAATACGATGCGCAACGCCTGGATAGGGATATTTCTTGCAGTTCTCGTTTGGTCTGGCATAGGGCCACATGATTACCTGACCTGGTTTTTGGAGGTGGCTCCCGCAATCATCGGTGGGGTCGTTCTTTGGATGACCCGAGATTCTTTTCGATTGACCGCGCTCGCCTACGTTCTCATCCTTGTGCATTGCATTATTTTGATGGTGGGCGGACATTACACCTATGCCGAAGTACCTTTGTTTGACTGGATAGGCGAGATATTCGATCACGAGCGGAACAACTACGACAAGGTGGGACACCTTGCACAAGGGTTTATACCGGCAATCGTCGTCCGCGAAATAGTGATACGAAAGCATATTTTTTATAGTGTCGCGTGGCGAAATTTCTTTATTGTGTGTTTTTGCCTCGGTTTCAGCGCGTTCTATGAGTTGATCGAATGGTGGGTCGCATTGCTCTCGGGCGAAGGTGCAGAAGCATTCCTGGGCACTCAGGGTTACGTGTGGGATACGCAGTCAGACATGGGATGGGCGCTTTTCGGCGCTGTTATGGCGCTGATCTTGCTCAGTAAGATTCACGACAGGCACCTCGCGGGCATTGACGGACGTTAGCGGTCATTGTGAACGCTGTATCCGTCATTCTCGCGAACCGGGAACATCTGAAATCCATTCCGGGTATTGAGCTGGCATCAGTCGCGCTTTTTTCAGAGCGCGATCTGCCAGCGAATATTCGTTTCCGCGTTACGGAGCCCGATGATCTCCTCAGCGCGCAGCAAGACGAGCGGCTTTGGATCGCTGTTAATGAAAAAAAGCGGGTGGTTGGTTTCGTTGCCGCCGACCTTGTGGATGGCGAAGCTTACCTGCAGGAATTAGGTGTATTGCCAGAATTCGGGAAAAAGGGAGTTGGGACGCGACTAGTGGCTGCCGTTGTGGGCTGGGCTCGTGATTCCGGATTCTCGAGTTTGGGTCTGGTGACGTTCAAACATCTGCCGTGGAATGCACCGTTCTATGCGAAACTTGGCTTCATCGTTATGGATGCGCCTGAATATGGGCCAGGTTTTTCCAAACTATTTGACGACGAGAAACGTCTCGGAATTAACGTCGAGAATCGAGTGGCCATGCGACTCATGCTCTAACGAATGGTGATGATCGTCAAAACAATCATAGTTTTCATGCTTTCTGTATTGATGCTTACGGCCTGCGGCAGCGACGATGCGCCAAATCCAAAGCAACATGCCGGTGAGTGTGTCGTGCTATTGCACGGTCTGGCATGGTCGTCATTGGCCATGGAGCGCATGAAGTGGTTTCTCGAAGAGAATGTTTACAACGTTGCTAATATCGACTGCCCGTCTCGAGAGCATAAAATCGAAGCACTCGCACCGATTGCCGTCGAGGCTGGTCTTGAGCAGTGTGCTGCAATGAACAGCAACGAACGCATCCATTTCGTCACGCATTCGTTGGGTGGCATTCTTGTGCGGTACTACTTTTCTTATCGCGATCTTCCGTCCCTCGGTCGTGTCGTCATGCTTGGGCCCCCTAATCAGGGCAGTAAAGCGATGGACGAAATGCAATCGTTGCCCGAATTCGAATGGCTAAACGGGCGAGCCGGGTACCAACTAGGTAAGGGTCCGGAGAGTATTCCATTGCAACTCGGACCACCGACATTCGAGTTTGCAGTCATTGCGGGAGACGAATCGATTGACCCGGTTACATCTGCGATTCTCGACGATCTGGACGATGGTCGGGTGTCGGTGAGCGACACCAAGCTTGCGGGGATGAATGACTTTCGGTTGGTCGGCGTTAGCCATGCATTCATGATGCAGAATAGCGAAGTATTCGGTCTGGTTAGGGACTTTCTGGAGACGGGTCAATTCTCGTCAAGTGAAGAGTCTACGCTTGACGACTAAACGTCTGGCTTACCTCACGATGGAGACCGCTGGCGATAGTTCGGTATGTCACCGAAAAAGATACTGGAGAACGAACATGAAACTGAGCTACCTGTTTTTAGCGGTAATGTTCATGGCGATTAGCGCGCATGCTGACGAGCGAGTCTCGGTGCTGATGGTGACGAGTGAAGGCGAGATCGAAATCGAGCTTTATACGAGTAGAGCGCCGATTACCGCGGGCAATTTCTTAAAGCTTGTCGAAGACGGCGATATGAACCGTGGGTCCTTCTACCGTGTGGTTTCTTATGAGAATGATAACGGTGCGCCCAAGATCGAAGTCATCCAAGGGGGCCGTGGCGATGAGATGGAGGGTGTTTTTGACATGATTGATCACGAGTCGACGGCGCAAACCGGCATCCTGCATACGGATGGCGTTATCTCAATGGCACGCGGTGGACTGGGGACTGCAAGTTCCGAATTCTTCATTTGTATTGGCGATCAACCGGGACTTGATCATGGACAGACTCGAAACGCCGACGGTCAGGGTTTTGCCGCGTTCGGAAAAGTCACCCGCGGTATGGACGTGGTGCGGGCAATTCAAGGTCTACCGGCTGACGCAAATAGCGAATCCGAGTATACGAAAGGACAAATCCTTGACGAGCCAGCCGTAATCGAAACCGTCGCCCGAATAGAGTAGGAATCTTTTGGGGCCAGAGTAATACTCGGACCTCGATTTAATTGCCCGCACTACGCGCGGCGTTTTTCCGCGGTAGTGTTTAAGAGTGGCGCAAGATACTCGCCGGTAAAGGATGCTTTGTTTGCTGCGACATCTTCCGGTGTGCCCGTCGCAATAATCTCGCCGCCACCGTCACCACCTTCCGGTCCTAAATCAATCACCCAATCGGCGGTCTTAATGACGTCGAGATTGTGTTCGATGACTAATACCGTATTTCCTTTGTCGCGCAGTCGATGCAATACCGCGAGCAAATGTCCGATGTCGTGAAAGTGCAGGCCAGTGGTTGGCTCATCGAGAATGTAAAGTGTGTTGCCCGTATCCCGTTTTGACAATTCCTTTGCCAACTTGACCCGTTGCGCCTCACCGCCGGACAGCGTCGTTGCATTCTGTCCCAAGTGAACATATGCCAGACCAACATCGATCAGTGTTTGCAGTTTCTTTGCCAGCACAGGGACGTTCTTGAAGAATTCGCATGCGTCTTCGACGGTCATCTCCAAAACTTCGGTTATGTTCTTGCCTTTGTAGCGAATTTCGAGCGTTTCGCGGTTGTAGCGCTTGCTACGACAGACATCGCAAGGCACATAGACATCTGGCAAAAAGTGCATTTCAACTTTGATAACACCATCGCCCTGGCACGCTTCGCAACGACCGCCTTTGACGTTGAAACTGAAGCGGCCCGGCATGTATCCACGAGAGCGCGCTTCCGGGGTGCCGGCGAATAACTCACGAATCGGTGTAAACAAACCGCTGTAGGTCGCCGGGTTTGAGCGTGGCGTTCTACCGATTGGGCTCTGACTAATATCGATAACGCGATCAATCTGATCCAAGCCAGTAATTTTGTCGTGCGGTGCGGGGTTTTTACTGGTTCGGTTGAGCTCTTCAGCGACCGCCTTGTAAATTGTGTCGTTCACAAGCGTTGATTTACCTGACCCCGATACGCCTGTGACGCAAGTCATCAGTCCCAGTGGGAATGATACGTCGACAGATTTTAGATTATTCCCGGATGCGCCAGAGACCGTCAGCTGTTTCTTGCTATTCGGTTTGTTGCGTTTCTCTGGCACCGCTATTGATCGACGACCCGACAAATATTGCCCCGTCAATGACTGCGGGTTCTGTCTGATTTCTTCTGGTGTGCCCTCTGCAACTATTTTTCCGCCGTGCACGCCGGCGCCGGGCCCAATATCGACGACGTGATCCGCAGCGAGAATTGCCTCTTCGTCATGTTCGACCACAATGACCGTGTTGCCGATGTCGCGCAGATGGATAAGCGTTCCCAACAAGCGCTTGTTGTCTCGCTGATGCAGGCCAATTGATGGTTCGTCGAGAATGTACATGACGCCAACGAGACCGGAGCCGATTTGGCTGGCGAGCCGGATACGCTGTGCCTCGCCACCAGAAAGTGTCTCTGCGCTGCGATTTAGGGACAGATAATCAAGGCCAACGTCACTAAGAAAACCAAGTCGAGCGCCGATTTCCTTTACGATTTTTTCTGCAATCGTCGCGCGCCAACCGTCCAACGCCATCTTTTCAAAAAATTCGCGTGCTAAACCAACCGATAGATCGCTTATTTCAGGCAAGGATCGATCGGCGATGAAAACGTTGCGTGCCGAGCGGTTTAAGCGCGTGCCATTGCAGTCTGGACATGATTGGCTATTGAGATAACGCGTTAGTTCCTCGCGAACGGCATTGGATTCAGTTTCTTTGTAGCGGCGATCTAGATTTGGAATTACGCCTTCAAATCGGTGTTTTTGTTTAATTTCCATCCCGCGCGAATTGGCGTAGAAAAATTCGATTTTCTCCTTGCCGCTGCCAAATAAGACCACTTGCCGCAAGTCTTCACTTAAATCGCAAAACGGCGTTTCAATGTCGAAATTATAGTGCGTCGCGAGACTCTTAACCATCTGGAAATAGTATGTTGTCTTTCTATCCCAGCCGCGAATCGCGCCTCCGGCCAGGGATAGATCCGAGTTGACGATGACCCGATCAGGGTCGAAAAACTGCTTCACTCCAAGACCATCACAACTGGAGCACGCGCCAGATGGATTGTTGAAGGAAAATAAGCGCGGCTCGAGCTCTGTGAGGCTGTAACCACAGATGTTGCAAGCGAATTTGTCGGAAAAGACCAGTTCTTCTTGACCCTCACCACCAATGTAGGCGATGCGAGCAACGCTGTCAGCCAGGCGCAGTGCGGTTTCGAACGACTCGGCCAGGCGGAGTTTGAGATCCGGTTTAATCTTGAAGCGGTCGACGACGGCTTCGATATTGTGTTTGCGTCGTAAATCGAGCTTGGGTGGGTCATCCAACTCGTAGACTTCGCCATTAATGCGCGCTCGAATAAATCCCTGTGCCATCAGGTCCTGCATGAGTTGTACGTGCTCGCCTTTACGTTCGACGACAACGGGCGCGAGCAGCATCAGCCGGGACTCCTCTGGTAAGGTCATGACCTGATCGACCATTTGGCTGACGGTCTGCGCCTCAAGCGTGACGCCGTGATCGGGGCAGCGAGGTGTGCCCGCCCGGGCATACAACAAACGCAGATAATCGTGAATTTCTGTGACTGTGCCGACGGTCGAGCGAGGATTATGTGATGTGGACTTTTGCTCGATCGATATCGCGGGCGACAATCCTTCGATGTGGTCGATGTCTGGTTTTTCCATCATCGATAAAAACTGTCTCGCATAAGCGGACAGCGATTCTACGTAACGTCGCTGGCCCTCCGCGTAGATCGTGTCGAACGCGAGTGAGGATTTACCTGACCCCGATAGGCCGGTGAAAACGATGAGCTTGTCGCGCGGCAATGTCAGGTCAATATTCCTGAGATTGTGGGTCCGGGCGCCGCGAATTTCGATAGATTTCATGTGGGTTGTGCAGAGATCGCCAAACAACCTGTTAATATACGCCGCCGCACGAACGTGGCGCAAAGCCAGTTTGCTTTTGCACTAAGAACTCATATGCGTCGACACAGGACTTAATGAGACCGACGAACCCGATCCTTTGAGAGATCAGCGCCTTAGGCAGCCGCCACCCTAAAACATGAGCAAGAAATTCAGCCAGGTTTTTAGCGCGATGTTGGCGCGAGAACGTCGCGCAGTAGGCGTAGTTGCGCTGATTGCGGTGTGCCGTATGTTTGGCTTGTTTGCGTTGCTGCCGGTCCTCGCGATTTACGCTGCGGACCTTGAATCTGCCACACCGACACTAATCGGCCTAGCGGTTGGCGGCTACGGCCTGACCCAGGCCTTGCTGCAAATTCCCTACGGAGCAGTGTCCGATCGCATCGGCCGGGTCCCCGTTATTCTCTTCGGGCTATTTTTGTTTGCCGCGGGCAGTGTGATCGCGGCAGAGAGTATGAGTATTTACGGAGTGATCGGTGGTCGACTCCTACAAGGTGCCGGCGCTATTTCGGCAACGCTTTCGGCATTGCTGGCCGACGCCACGCGTGAAGAAATGCGGACGCGGTCGATGGCGATTCTCGGCGTAGGGATCGGTAGCTCGTTCTTGTTGGCTTTGATCATTGGCCCAGTGGTTGCCGCGGCGCATGGTGTGCGTTCACTTTTTTGGCTCGCTGCCATACTAGCAGTGTTGGCCGCTGCGCTCCTGATGTTTCTCCCGCCTGGCATTGAGCGGCCGGCAGAGCGTCCGGAGCGAAATATTCGCCAGGCATTCAGACCTGATCTATTGCGGTTGGACCTTTATATATTTCTATTGCATGTCCTTTTGACGGCGAGCTTTGTTGCGTTACCGTTCCTGCTGCGCAATCAACTCGATATGCCACTCGGTAGCCATTGGCAGATCTATGTTGGTGCGCTGGTATTGTCACTGCTTGGCACTGTTCCCTTGGTTATGGCAGATGAACGTCAGGGAAAAACGGCAAACGTGGGAATCGCAATTTTGTTGCTGTTGGTTGGTCAACTGACGCTTGCTTTCTTTGGCTCGACCGCAGGCGCGGTATTTGCGGCTTTGGCGATATTCTTTGCAGGCTTCAACTTTCTTGAGGCGGGGCTCCCCGCACGGCTGTCGATTCAGGCAGCCGGCGACATTAGGGGCGCATCGCTTGGCATTTTCTCCAGCGCCCAATTTCTGGGAGCCTTTGCTGGCGGATTGCTGGGCGGGCTGTTCATTGGAGGCGGCGATCCATCTGCGGTCTTTTTGGCCGGGGCTATTCTCTGCGCGCTTTGGCTGCTGCTGCACCGAGTCAGCCAGCCTGTGGCGGAAAAGCTGCGAAAAGAGCCCTAAATCGGACTAGTATTTGGTGTGACAGAGCCTAAAATACGTACCCCGCACATTGACGTGCGGCCCTACTAATAAATCACCTGAACAGGGGAGCACTATGGCTCGCGGAGTCAATAAAGTAATTATCGTCGGCAATGTCGGCAACGATCCAGAAACTAAATATATGCCAAGCGGCTCGGCTGTCACGAACTTGAGCGTGGCCACAAACGAGTCCTGGAAAGATAAGCAAACGGGCGAGCAAAAAGACCGTACTGAATGGCATCGCGTTGCGATGTTCGGCCGCTTGGCGGAAATCGCCGCGGAGTACCTTAGGAAAGGCTCTCAGGTTTATATCGAGGGCAAACTGCGTACGCGGAAGTGGCAGGATCAATCCGGCAATGACCGCTATTCAACCGAGGTCATCGCTGACGAAATGCAGATGCTCGGTGGTCGCAGCAGTGGCGGCGCGCCAGCAATGAGCGGTGGTCCCGGTGGGCCCAGTGGACCTGGTGGGTCCGGTGGACCGCCACCCAATGCACCACCACAGGGTCAAGGTGGGGGTAACGATTTTGATGACGATATCCCATTCTAGACAGAAATCGCTGCATTTTGACGTGAAAAGATTTGACTATGACGCCTAAGCTTTACATCAAAACGATGGGCTGCCAGATGAACGAGTACGACTCGGAGAAAATGGCGGATGTATTGCGTGTGTCTCACGGATACGAATTGACGTCGGCGCCCGAAGACGCGGATTTGCTTTTGGTGAACACTTGCTCCATTCGAGAGAAAGCACAGGAAAAAGTGTTTTCTGAGCTCGGTCGTTGGCGTGCCTGGAAAGAGAAGCGTCCTGAGATCATGATCGGTGTCGGCGGTTGCGTTGCCAGTCAGGAAGGTGAGGGCATTCGAAAACGAGCACCGTTCGTCGATATGGTATTTGGGCCACAAACCTTGCATCGATTGCCTCAAATGGTTGATGAGGTCCGTAGTCACGGCAATGGCGTAGTTGATATCTCTTTTCCAGAGATCGAGAAATTTGATTGCTTGCCGGAGCCGCGTGCAGAAGGGCCAACCGCGTTCGTGTCCGTCATGGAGGGGTGTAGCAAATACTGTTCTTTCTGCGTTGTGCCGTACACCCGCGGTGAAGAGATTAGTCGCCCGTTGGACGATGTCATCAGCGAATGCGTGAGTCTGGCAGACCAGGGTGTCCGTGAGATCAACTTGTTAGGTCAAAACGTCAACGCTTATCGTGGACCGATGCATGACGGGCAAGTCGCTGATCTGGCAACATTGATTTATTACGTCGCGGCGATTGAGTCCATTGGCAGGATTCGATTTACGACTTCGCACCCGATGGAATTCACGGACAGTCTCATTCAAGCCTATGCTGAAGTTCCGAAACTGGCTAATTACCTGCACCTGCCTGTACAAAATGGTTCTGATCGTATTCTTGCGTTGATGAAACGCGGTCACACGACACTCGAATACAAGCAGAAGATTCGAAAACTTCGTGAAGCCAGACCAGACATTTCAATATCGTCCGACTTTATCGTGGGTTTTCCAGGTGAAACGGATAAAGATTTCGAATCAACAATGAATCTGATTGCTAGTATCGGTTTCGATCAGTCATTCAGTTTTGTCTATAGCGCTCGACCGGGAACCCCGGCAGCGAGTTTTGCCGATGACACGTCGATGGAAATCAAGAAGCAACGACTACAGTTGTTACAGGCGAGAATCAATGAACAGGCAATGAAAATTAGTCGCGCAATGGTCGGCACAAACCAGTCAGTTTTGGTCGAGAAACCGTCTAAGAAGAGGTCACACCAAATGGCGGGGCGAACTGAGAACATGCGCTGGGTTAATTTCGACGCTGACCCCTCGACTATAGGGCGATTTGTTGATGTCGTCATTACCGAAGCCATGCCGAATTCGCTTCGTGGGCGCTTGGTTGATAAGCGCGCAGCTGCTTGATTTTAAATCTAAAATAGTCGGCAATAGGCTCGTGCAACTACAAGATGTGCCGACTGAGAAAATTCTTATGTCATCATTTATCTATACAGGCAAAGTGCGCCGTTGTAGTCTTAAATGATGCTTATTTCTACCTAAACTCAGGTGTAGCCACTAAACATTGAACGCCACTCTTATATCCCAGGACTTTGTTCTGGAACCTGCCGACAATCATCGCCTCGCTAATCTTTGCGGTCAATTTGACGAACACTTGCGTCAAATTGAGCGCCGACTCAATATCGAAATTGCCAGTCGCGGGAATTGTTTCCGTGTTACCGGTCTGCCCGGCGCCGCGCAAACTGGTTCGGAAGTAATCCAGTCACTTTTCAAGATGACCGATCAGGAACGACTTGATCCGGAGCGTATTCACGTGTGTCTGCAAGAAACCGTAATGGATGATACTGGCGGCTATGAGGATCCTTCACCGATGCAGGCTGACAACGACGAAAGTTTTGAGATTCAAACGAAAAAGAAATTGATTCGAGCTCGAGGAAAAAATCAAAAAGCTTATCTTAAGAGTATACGTGAACACGATTTGGCATTTGGAATTGGACCGGCAGGCACAGGTAAGACGTATCTTGCCGTCGCCAGTGCCATCGACGCGTTGGAAAATGAACACGTGCGGCGAATCGTACTCGTTCGACCTGCTGTTGAGGCGGGAGAGCGACTGGGTTTCTTGCCTGGCGATTTGTCGCAAAAAGTCGATCCGTATTTGCGGCCGATGTACGACGCGCTCTATGAAATGTTAGGGCCGGACCACGTCGCTAGACTGATTGAAAAAAACGTGATCGAAGTGGCGCCGCTTGCATTTATGCGCGGCCGTTCGCTCAATGAATCATTCGTCATTCTTGACGAAGCGCAAAACACCAGCGTTGCGCAAATGAAAATGTTTTTGACGCGAATTGGATTCGGTTCCCGAGCGGTGGTAACCGGGGATATAACACAAATCGATCTGGCCGCCGGGCAATTGTCAGGATTGAATAATGCCATTGAGATTTTGCGTAATGTCAGTGGAGTCGCCTTTACGAGTTTCACGCCTAAGGATGTGGTCCGGCACGAACTAGTGCAACGAATTGTTGAAGCTTATGAGGCGAACGACAATGCAGGCAACTGACCGTCGTTTATCGGCTGTCGGCGATCTCAATGAGTACTGAGGTTCAGGTTGATGTACAGATTGCCAGTGAGGCAGACAGTGTGCCGCAACTCGAGGACATTAATGACTGGATCGCAGCCGCGATAGCAGAAGTGGGCCACGATTCTGCGTGTGAAGTGTCTGTACGCATTGTTGACGAAGAGGAGGGGCGGTCTCTCAATCGCGAATACTGCAACAAAGACTATGCTACGAATGTATTGTCGTTTGCTGCCGGCGATGCAGCGTCTTCTTTGCCACCGGATGTTCCAAATGCGCTGGGAGATATCGTAATCTGTGGCCCAATCGTGGAGAAAGAGGCGGCAGCACAGAATAAGGCGGTCGCGGATCATTGGGGCCATTTATTGGTACACGGCACGTTACATTTATTAGGGCACGATCACGAAGACGATCAGGATGCTGCGGCGATGGAGGCAATCGAGACGGGTATTTTGACTGGAAAAGGGGTGCCTAACCCCTATGATTATTAGAACTGGCATCGTTGGCCATTTAGGCTAACAATGAACTGCTACACTATTGTGGCTTAGCGCGACTTCAAACTTTTACAGACAGGGACAATGAACGACAAACCACCAAGTACAAACGGCTCAGGGAAAACTGGCGTATTCAAACGAGTGTTACGCGCCATCAAAGATGAACCTCTGAGCCGCGACGAAATTCACGATCTCCTGCAGGAAGACGAAGGCGTCTTCGAACCTGAAGAAAAAGAAATGCTGAGCGGTGTTCTTGAAGTGGCAGAGACTCAAGTACGCGATGTGATGATTCCACGCTCACAAATGGTTGTTGTTGAGAAAGAGCATTCGCTCGAGGAATTACTGAGCGTAATTATTGGTTCCGGGCATTCGAGATTCCCAATAATTGGTGAGGACCGCGATGAGGTACTCGGGATATTGTTGGCAAAGGACCTGTTGCGCTTTTTCGGTGACCCTTCTGATACTGAATTGGATATTGAGGATTACCTGCGGCCAGTATCCGTCATCCCCGAATCCAAACGTCTAAACGCACTCCTGAAAGAGTTCCGCGACAGTCATAATCACATGGCCGTTGTGGTCGACGAGTACGGCGGCGTTTCCGGTTTGCTGACTATCGAAGATGTGCTCGAGGAAATTGTTGGCGAGATCGATGATGAACACGATCTTGAAGAAGCTAAGTATATACAGCCAGACAAAGACGATGCTGGCAAGCCGTGCTTCGCTGTCAGAGCCCTAACGCGTATTGAGGATTTCAACGAATACTTCGGTTGTGAGCTGACTGAGGAAGAGGGTTACGACACGATCGGTGGCTTAGTCCTGCATGAACTTGGGCGACTGCCACGGCTGGGTGAAATGTTGCAGTACGGTGGATTCGAATTCTGTGTTGTTAGGGCTGATCGGCGTCGAATTGACGCGCTACGAGTTAGTCGGCTCCTGCAGGAAGCCGACGCTTAAGCCGCCGCAAACTGTGTTGGAAAATCTTCCGATGGATGCCTGGGCCAGCGAATATCCGCGGAGAGTCCGTGTTGCATATTTCTTGCTTGGCATTTTGTCGATGCAGTCATTCGCGCCGTTCGGGCTTTACCCATTGGCGCTTATATTGGTCATTCCCCTTTTGTTGGCGTTTCAACGTTTAGCGCCGCGTCCAGCTGCATGGATTGGCTTTTGGTATGGCGCCGGATTGTTTTTGGGGGGTACCTATTGGCTGTACGTTTCGATCCATGTCTTTGGTCAGGCACCGCTAATTCTAGCCTTATCGCTGATGGTAGCGTTGGTTCTCATCATGGCGGTCTACTACGCTGCGGCAGGCTGGCTGATTGCGCGATTTCGTGGTGACAGCAAGGGTGGTTTTGTGCTGTTGGCCGCCGGCGTTTGGGTTCTGATTGAGTGGTTGCGTGGCTGGTTTCTGACGGGCTTCCCGTGGATGACTTTCGGTTACAGTCAAATTGATTCGCCTTTGTCTGGGTTCGCGCCGATCGTGGGGATATACGGTGTCTCCTTTCTTTTGTTGCTAAGTGCGGGAGCCTTGGTTTCTGCGCTGCGGGCGTCGGGAAGAAGTCGCGCGGTTATGGTTTTCTACGCGTCGCTGCCATGGATTGCCGGCTTCGCACTGCAAAATATCGAATGGACTGAGCCTAGCGGTGACCCGGTTGTGACGACCATCGTTCAGGGTGGGGTATCGCAGGACCGTAAGTGGCTACCCGAGCAATTCGAACCGACACTCAAGCTGTATAGGGACTCGCTGTCGGACGAAAACTACAACCTGACTAAAAGTCAGTTGATTATCTGGCCCGAGGTCGCGATTCCGTCGGTAATCGACCGCGTCGATGGGTACATCGAGCAACTGGAATCGGATATTGCGACGCGTGAGCAGACGCTTTTGTTTGGCATCCTCGAACGCGACGAATCACAGGAGCATGTCTATAACAGCGTTGTAGCGCTTGGCGGCGATTCTCAACAGATATACAGAAAACGGCATCTCGTTCCATTCGGGGAGTTTTTTCCGGTGCCAGATTTCATTCGCGAGTGGATGCGTCTGATGAATCTTCCTTATAGCGACATCAGCCCTGGAGAGGACGTTCAACCGCTACTTAAAATGACTGATGGCAATATACTGTCGGTCGCGATTTGCTACGAAGACGCGTATGCCACAGAACAGTTGTATGCCTTACCAGAGGCCAGCATTTTGATTAACGTGAGCAACGACGCCTGGTTCGGTGACTCCATTGCACCGCATCAGCATCTGCAAATTGCACGCATGCGTGCATTGGAAGTCGGTCGTCACGTCGTAAGAGCAACGAATAACGGCATTAGTGCATTCATCGGGCCAGATGGTGAGCTCATTAAAACGGGGCCGCAGTTCGAATATGTTGCGATGAGTCATGATGTGCAGCCGCGCAACGGACAAACACCATTCGCGCGGAGTGGTAACTGGCCCGTTATCTCTGTCGCTTGCCTGATCCTGCTCGGGTTCGGCTGGAGGACTCGCGGTCGTCAGTAATCAATACATTTAAAGATTATGTAACTTAATAATTGATTGATTTTAAACAATTAATAAAAATAGTTGCTCTTAATTCTATAGATCAATAGAATTAATCGCCTGAACCTCTGAACACTGAGATGTATGGCTGCCCCACAGGACAATAATCGCTACGACCAACAACGCCAGCGGGCTATTCGAGCGGCGGCTTCCGTGTTCGCGGAGAAAGGGTTTTACGGTGCCAGCACCAAGGATATCGCGGAGCACATGGGGATCAAGCAGGGCAGCCTCTACTACTATTTTAAATCGAAGGAAGATGCGCTCGGTGAAGTGTGCCGCTTCGGAATCGAAGACTATGTAGAGCGTATGAAGACAATTGCCACAAGCGATCAACCGTTTGAGTCGAAGCTGATGGCAACCGTTACATCGCATCTGACGAGCTATCGAGACAAAAATGAAGCATTGAAAGTTCACAACGATGAGCGTTTGTATTTGCCGGAAGAAAAACGCGCGACGTTGAAAGAACTCGGTAGTTCTTATCGGCAGTTGTTGGAAGGGATATTCGAAGAAGGCGTAGCCAGTGGTGCTTTGAGAGATTCTCTGGACTGTCACTTCGCCGCGCAAGCGGTGATCGGAATGTGTAATGCGTGGGGTGACATTATCGTGCGCGAAGCAGAATTGGATTTGTTCGACACCATTCAGAAATGTACAGACATGGTATTGAATGGATTTAGGGAACGAAGAATTGTAGCGCGGTAACAGGGATGTTGCCGTTCAATGAAATAAAAAAATAAGAAGGAACAAGGAAATGGCTAAACAAATATCGACGAATGTAACTTGGCATGATGGTGAGATTTCGCGCGAACATCGTTTTGAGATCCTTAGACAAAAGGGTGTCACGGTTTGGTTTACTGGATTATCCGGTAGCGGCAAAAGCACGGTCGCGGTTGCGCTGGAAAAAGCACTGTTCGCGATGGGTAAACTGTCCTACCGTCTCGACGGCGATAATGTTCGGTTGGGTATCAACAAAAATCTAGGCTTTTCGGAAGAGGATCGAACCGAAAACATTCGTCGAATTGGCGAGGTTGCCAAATTATTTGGGGATGCAGGCACGATCTCTTTGTCCAGTTTTATCAGTCCATATAAAGCCGACAGAGATCAGGTACGCGCGCTACACGAAGCGGCAAATCTCCAGTTTGTTGAAGTATTTGTCGACTGTGCGTTGAGCGTTGCCGAGGAACGAGACCCGAAGGGTTTGTACAAAAAAGCACGCGCAGGAGAAATTAAGAACTTCACTGGTATTGATGATCCCTACGAGGCGCCTGAAAATCCGGAGATTCATTTACATACTGATGTAATGAGTCTGGAAGAAGAGGTCGCCATTATCATCGACTATTTAATCGACTCCGAGACCATTCAAACAGAGTATATGACGCGCGCAAGCGATCGTTCGGCTGCGACAGCTTAGGGGTCGAGATGATCAATCCACACGGGGCTGAGTCGCTCAATCCACGTTATGTGAGCGACGAGACAGAGTGGCGATTACTCGCTGCGGAGGCGGAAGCGCTTCCGTCGATCATATTAAGCTCGGCCGCAGGGGCGAACGCGGTTATGCTTGGGGCTGGCTATTTTACGCCGTTGAGCGGCTACATGAATCTCGCGGATGCGATGAGTGTCGCAACCGAAATGCATACCGTTGACGGATTGTTTTGGCCCGTACCTGTACTCAATATGACCCGAGACATCAGTCCGATTGCAGGCGCAAGCCGTATCGCACTTCGAGATCCCAACGTTGAGGGTAATCCGGTCCTTGCAGTCATGGATCTCGAAAGTGTCGAGGAAATTACGCTGGACCAACTGGATGTAATGACAGAGAAGGTATTCGGGACTCTGGATGAATCACATCCGGGCGTGGCGGTATTTCGCGATTCGGGAAAATATTGTTTGGCCGGTTCAATTCAGGTATTGAACTATAGTTATTTTGCGGGCGAATTCGCAGGCACGTTCAAAACCGCAGTTGAGATTCGTGACGAAATTCGTGAACGCAAGTGGGAAACGGTTGTTGCGTTTCAAACACGAAATCCAATGCATCTCGCGCACGAAGAATTGTGTCGCATTGCCAAAGAGCGACTGAACGCTGACGGAATTGTTATACACATGTTGCTTGGGCGCCTTAAAGACGGCGACATTCCTGCCAACATTAGGGAAGCCTGTATTCGTACGATGGTCGACGTCTATTTTCCGGAGAATACCGTGATCGTGAACGGCTACGGCTTCGACATGCTGTATGCCGGTCCTCGCGAGGCCGTGTTGCATGCGCTGTTTCGGCAAAACATGGGTGCTACGCACCTGATTGTTGGTCGCGACCATGCTGGCGTTGGGGATTACTACGGTCCGTTTGACGCGCAGACGATTTTTGATGAAATACCAGATGGTGCACTCGACATAGAGATATTCCGAGGAGACCACACGGCTTGGTCGAAGAAGCTCGATAAAGTCGTGATGATGGGTGAGGTGGAAGATCATTCACCGGCCGACTATATAACGGTGTCTGGAACACGGATGCGGGAGTTGCTTAGCGAGGGAGTTGCGCCGCCGCGAGAAATTTCGCGTCCAGAAGTAGCGCAAATTCTGATCGATCATTACCAGATCGGAGAGGAACAAACGGCCGTTGGTGAATAAGCCTTTAGCTGCAGTAGCTTGCAGAACCGGTTATCCTTCCGCCCTTCGAATTTAGGTTCTATAAAGTAACCGGCGATAAGGGCGAATGGACGTAGCGTATAACCCCGAGAATGTTGAGCGGAAAGCCCGCCAATATTGGGACGACAATCGTTGTTTCGAGGTCGATGAAGATCCCGGCAAGGATCCGTTCTATTGCCTAACGATGTTCCCATACCCCAGTGGTCACCTGCATATGGGGCACGTGCGCGTCTTCACGCTTTCGGACGTCATCGCACGTTATCAGCGCATGCAGGGTAAACATGTATTGCAACCGATGGGTTGGGATGCATTTGGCATGCCCGCGGAAAATGCGGCGATCAAGCGTGGTGTGCCGCCGGCGCAATGGACCTATCAGAATATTGCCGATATGCGCGGCCAATTTGAACGGCTTGGGTATGGCTATGACTGGCGTCGTGAAGTGACGACCTGCAAGCCGGAATACTATCGCTGGGAACAGTGGCTCTTTACAAAACTGTTCGAAAAAGGCCTCGTCTATCGAAAAAACTCTGTCGTCAACTGGGATCCGGTTGATCAAACGGTGTTGGCCAACGAACAGGTCATCGACGGTCGCGGCTGGCGCTCTGACGCCCTTGTTGAGCGACGCGAGATTCCGCAATGGTTTATGAAGATTACGACCTACGCGGACGAGTTGCTGGAGTCTCTGGACGATCTTGATGGCTGGCCCGACTCGGTCAAGTCGATGCAGCGCAACTGGATCGGTCGATCCGAAGGTATCGAGTTGTCGTTCGATGTCGCGGACGAAGGCGATCCGCTAACGGTATTCACGACTCGCCCCGATACGTTGATGGGTGTGACCTATATGGCCGTCGCTGCGGAGCATCCGTTGGCGACGAAAGCTGCTGCAGGTGACGAAAATGTTGCTGCTTTTATCGAAGCATGTAAAAAGATGCAGGCTGCCGAAGCGGCCATGGAAACGGTGGAAAAGAAGGGTATGCCACTCGGCATTTCCGCCATCCATCCAATTAGTGGCGAAGCGGTGCCGTTGTGGGTCGCGAATTTCGTTCTGATGAGTTATGGCACAGGTGCGGTTATGGCAGTACCAGGCCACGACCTTCGGGATTGGGAATTCGCTGATAAACATGGCTTGCCCATCACACAAGTGATCGAACCAATGGATGGCTCGGACATTGATATTACGGCTGGTGCTTATGTCGAGCGAGGTCGCATCATCAATTCGGGCTTTATCGATGGTATGTCGTTTGAAGAGGCGTTTGATGCGATTGAAGCGCGATTCGCGACAGACGGTCGCGGTCGGCGAACGGTAAATTATCGGCTGCGTGACTGGGGCGTCTCTCGACAGCGATATTGGGGCACGCCTATACCGATCATTTATTGCGACGACTGCGATGCTCAGGCGGTGCCGGAAGACCAATTGCCGGTTGTATTGCCGGAGAACGTGGCCGTCACGGGAGTAGGATCGCCGCTAAAGGATATGCCAAAGTGGTATGAGGTTGATTGTCCCAAGTGCGGAAAACTGGCGAAACGCGAAACCGATACGTTTGACACCTTCGTTGAGTCGTCTTGGTATTTCTCGCGTTACGCGAGCCACGATTGCAGTACTGCCATGCTGGATGAACGCGAAGCCTATTGGATGCCTGTTGATCAATACACAGGCGGCGTTGAGCACGCGATTCTACATTTGCTGTATTCGCGGTTTTTCCAAAAGGTCATGCGCGATGCCGGTCTGTCAGCTGCCGACGAGCCATTTACGAATCTTCTAACCCAGGGCATGGTGTTGAAAGACGGCGCCAAAATGTCGAAGAACAAGGGTAATACTGTCGATCCAAAAGACCTGATCGACAAGTATGGTGCGGATACAGTTCGATTGTTCATGATGTTTGCTGCACCACCGGAACAGTCGTTGGAATATTCCGACGATGGAGTGCAAGGCGCCTTCCGCTTTTTGAAACGTTTCTGGACCGCAGTTCACAAGCATGCGGACGTTGGCGACGTGCCGGAGCTAGATGTAGTAGCGCTGGATGATGTGCAGAAAGAGCTACGGCGAAAAACGCACCAAACGATCGCAAAAGTGAGCGATGACATGGGTCGCCGCTATACATTCAATACTGCTGTTGCTGCAAGCATGGAGTTGCTAAATGCCGTGATGCGTCATGAAGACGCGTCAGGGCAGAGTAACGCGGTCGTGCGCGAAGCACTGGATGCGGTGGTGTTGTTCTTGTCACCGATAGTCCCGCATATTTGCCACGAGCTTTGGGCCGTCCTGGGACATGAAACCGCAGTCGTCGATGAAGTTTGGCCGATCTTTGATGAGTTGGCACTTGAACAGGAAATGATTGAGATAGTCGTACAGGTAAACGGAAAGTTACGTGGACGTGTTTCAGTCGCTGCGGATGCCGATCGCGATCAGGTCGCTGCGGTTGCATTGGCTGACAAAAACGTGCGGAGATTCATTGATGGCAAAGAAGTACGCAAACAAATTGTCGTTCCTGGGCGGTTGGTAAACATTGTTATATAGACGCTTATTTTTATTGATTTTTGTATTTCTGTCCGGTTGCGGGTTTCAGCTTCGTGGCGCCGCAACTTTGCCGCCGGAAATGTCGAAAACCTATATCGATGCCAACAATCGGCACAGCCTTTTTTATCGAGAGATAAGAGATGCGCTGAGACATGTCGGTGTTGAGGTTGTCGATTCTGTCAAGGGTGCAACGGCAACATTTTCCATTCGTGGCGACGATACCGGACAACGTGTGTTGTCGGTTTCGGCGCGTAATGTGCCGCGCGAATTCGATGTCTATTACACGATCATTTACAGCGTTGTCGCGACGGACAAAGTCATTCTTGCCGAGCGAGATCTGACATTAACGCGCGACTACATCTGGGACGAGACTCTGGTACTTGGGAAAGAAAAAGAAGAACAACTTTTGCGTGAAGCCATTGTCGATGACCTTATCCGCATTGTTCTGATTCAGCTTTCCGCTACCTGACCGAGCGCTTATCCGTCCCTAATGACAACCCCTGAAGTTCAGACGGGTGTTTTGCGTGTCGGCGATGTCGAGTATGCAGCCATCGACAATCTGGCTAATCGCTACGGCTTAACCGTAAAGCGCATTGCCGACGGGGAAACCATTACCGGGAGTTTTTGGGGCGAGCCGGAGGCTGGCATCAAAGGTCTATCCGTTTTTGTTCGATCTGATACGCCGATACATTCGATGCTGCATGAAATCAGTCACATCATTTGCATGTGTGATGAACGCCGTAAGCATCTGGACAGAAACGCCGGTAGCGATGATCTTGAAGAGTCTGCAGTCTGCTATTTGCAAATCATACTCGCAGACTTTGTTCTCGGTGTTGGTCGGTTCAGATTGATGCAGGACATGGATAATTGGGGTTACAGTTTTCGGCTCGGGAAAACTGAGAATTGGTTCAGCGGCGATGCGGGTGATGCGCGTGAATGGCTAGTAGACTACGGGCTGATTGATGGTGCGGACGCGCCTTTGTTTCGGCTTCGTGAGGCCGGGAAACTGCGCGGTTGAAAGTATTCCTCGCAGCGACACTTTCTCGTTACGGATATTTCGGGCGTGCAGACCCTTTGTAGAAACAATTAGTTACACGCAGGGGAATGACTAACTAGTAGTTGTTGTTGGCAGTGGGCAAACTGTCACTGAAACTTCAACTTTCCGAGCGATTAATGGCACCTATTCGATATCTACTGTATTTCTTAGGAATCGGCTTGCTAACCTGGCTGTTGACGGCCTTGGAAATCGCTTCACCGGGCAGTCTGAGACTACAGGTGTTTGCCAACACGGGTGATGCGATTGATACCAGTGAGTATTCGCCAGTGGAGCTCATCCAGATCGGCATTCTGACCGTTTCTGGATTGCTTTACGCCTGGGTTGCGACCCACTGTCAACCGCAACGTCCTGTGGCAATCGTTTTCGGTGGAACGGCGCTGGTATTCTTTTTTCGCGAGTTGGACTACTTTCTGGATCTGTACATTGCCGATAACTTTTGGCAATTGCTCGTTGGTATTACGGCGGCTTTGCTAATTGCGTATTCGTATCGGCATCGCAAGCGGATACGAATTGCCTGGTTCAGACTATGGCCCTCGCCCGGAATGACTCTGCTGTTCGCCGGAGCGTGCATCATTTTCGCCTTTGTACCCTTGGTCGGACATGCACCCTTGTGGATGGCAATTCTTGGGGATGACTATCATCGTGTCGTCAAAATGGCAGTCGAAGAATTCATCGAGTTATTTGCCTATCTGCTGTGGCTGATAGGCACCATCGAATACACTTATCAGGCCAAGGCAATCGCGCTTCAGGAGCCACAATCGGTGGCTTCCAAACGTCGTAAGGGGGCCTACCCAAATCCAAGGGGCGGTTCTAGACTGGTGGCAGTAAGGTTTCGTAATTATTTATTCAATTGCTAGCGTGCTCCGCTGATTGTATGAGTCCGAGCGCACCAATAGTGACACTGTTATCATTGCGCCCTATGCAAACAAAACCTTATTGGCACCGATAGTATGACGCTCCATCTACACGATACTTTGCGCGGCAAAAAGATTGCATTCGAACCTTTGAAAGAGGGCGAGGCGACGATGTACCTCTGTGGGCCAACGGTCTACAACTACGCTCACATCGGCAACGCGCGGCCTGCAGTGGTATTTGATCTACTCGCGAGATTGCTGCGGCGGACTTACAAATTAACGTTCGCTCGAAACATCACTGATGTGGATGACAAGATTAATCAGGCATCGATCGATACGGGCAAACCGATCGAGGAGATCACCGCACGCTTTATCAAAGCCTACAACGATGACATGGGCGTGCTCGGTGTAAGCTTGCCGGATATAGAACCTCGTGCGACGCAACACATCGTCGAGATGGTTGAGATTATTTCGACACTGATCGAAAAGGAATTTGCCTACGAAGCCGACGGCCACGTGCTTTTTGACGTCACGGCAAATTCGGATTATGGCGCTTTGTCTAAACGAGACATTCGAGAAATGATCGCTGGTGCGCGCGTCGAAGTTGCGCCCTACAAACGTTCTCCGCACGATTTCGTTCTGTGGAAGCCATCGACACCCGAGTTGCCAGGCTGGGATTCCCCATGGGGTCGTGGCCGTCCTGGCTGGCACATTGAATGCTCAGCGATGGCGAAAAAACACTTGGGTATGACGGTGGACATTCACGCTGGCGGTCAGGATCTGGTTTTCCCCCATCATGAAAATGAAATGGCGCAAAGCACCTGCGCCCATGATGGCGTGCCATTCGCACGCTATTGGGTTCACAACGGTTTCCTAAGCCTCGATAGCACCAAAATGTCGAAATCTCTGGGTAACGTGCTGTTAGTCCATGACATGGTAAAAACGATTCCGGGCGAATTGATTCGCCTGGCGCTTCTGGGCGCACATTACCGACAGCCGTTGGATTGGTCGGACGCGGCGCTCGAGGGTGCGCGCAATATGCTCGATCGACTCTATGGCGCTGTGCGAGGCATTGAAGTTTCTGCTGCGGAACGGCAAAGCGCAGCGGTACCGGCGACAGTGATTGCCGCTCTCGAAGATGATATTAATTCTCCAAAGGCGCTGGCAGAAATGTTTGCGCAAGCTCGGCAATTGAACAAATCGACCGACGAAAATGAACGGCACTCGCTCGCGGCTGGTTTGCTAGCGGGAGGGGATTTGCTGGGTATCATGCAAATTGATCCCGAAGCCTGGTTTTCAGATCCAGGCAGTAGTGATCTCAGTAACGATGAGATTGACGCGATGTTGATACAACGTAAGGAAGCGCGGGCGAACCGTGACTTTTCGGCTGCCGATAAAATTCGCGACCAATTAGCAGCCCAGGGTGTCACCATTGAAGATGGACCAGCAGGCGCTCGTTGGCGCAGAAGCTGATGAGCGAGGTGCAGGATGCTCAGTCTGCCCTAATCGAAGAATTTCAATTTTTCGACGACTGGATGGATCGATATCAATACATTATCGATCTTGGGCGTCGCTTGCCGGCATTTCCGGAAAACGCGAAAATTGATCACAACAAGATTAAGGGGTGCCAGTCACAGGTTTGGTTTACGGCTGAGATGACCAATGGTCGCCTACATTTTCAGGCGATCAGCGACGCCGCAATTGTCTCGGGGTTAATCGCGGTCTTACTCCGCATTTACAATGATCGGGAACCCCAAGACATTGTTGCTTCGCCAACTGAATTTGTAGCTGCACTTGGATTGGAGCAACACCTGAGCCCAACGCGTAGTAACGGGCTTGCAGCGATGCTAAAAGCCATCGATGCGCACGCTGCTGAGGCCGTGAAGGCGGCCAAGTACTCCGTCAAGGTGATAATTGCGGATTCAGAGCCACCCGGATGATCCAAGACAAGGCGCAGTCCGCAGTGAATGGCGTGTCCTTTATAAGGGCTGCAACGCCGGATTGGATCATCCGGGTGGCTCCCTTCGGGCGAGTCGTGAAGCGGCCGTCCGCGTTGTTGCGCCTCTTGGCAAGGACACGCCATTGCCGGCGAGACGCGCCTAGCGGTTATCATGCCCTCCGGGTGCAACTGCTTCACAACTCGCTGAATCCGCAATTATCACCTTGACGGAGTACTGAATGCGTACTCTTAGTCACTTGTTTGCCTGCCCTTTGCAGGGCCTGGTGTGGCTGTACCGTACCCTTGTTTCTCCATTGATTGGTGCTAATTGTAGGTTCGAGCCATCGTGCTCCGCCTACGCACAAGAGGCGTTACAGATACACGGTGGTTTCAAAGGTGGGTGGCTGATGCTCAGACGGATAGGTCGCTGCCATCCCTGGGGCGGTTCTGGTTACGACCCGGTTCCGGTTGACGACAAGGGTCATGATGAAGCCCGCTGATGTAGCAAAGGAATTTCTATACCCGTTTACCGAAATGGCAATTCCCTTGGCGGTATTGTTTTTCTGGGTTATCTACAGCATTGCCAAAATCGCTATTGTGGTTATTCCGGTAGTTGGGATTGTTGGCGCAACTATTTTGATCATTTGGGCGTTACCCGGGTTCTTCCGTTACTTACTGTTTATTCTCGAGGCACGTGCGAACGGCAACGACGCGCCAGCTCTGGATGCGGAACTATTCGGCCTCGCAGACAAGCTGTGGAGCCTCTCTCCATTGGTGCTGGTCGCGATTATCATTTGGGGAGGTATAACGGTATCGCCTTTCGGCATTGTCGCTGTCGCTTTGTATAGTGTCCTGGTGCTGTTTTTACTGCCAGCCTCGATCGCAATTCTCGCGATTACCCGATCACCGCTTGAAAGCTTAAGTCCACATGCTATTTTTCGTATGGTACGAATTTGTGGGCCAGCCTATCTATTAATTCCCGCCATTTTTGTCGCGATGAGTATTGGCATTCGTATGCTCGCCAGCGAGGGCGCATCGATGATTTTGCTGGAGTGGTTAGTCGTTTACGAGGTGGTTTTGCTGTTCACTTTTACCGGCGCTGTCCTGCATGCAAAAGAGGTGCCATACGAGGTTGAAATCGAGGCATCGCTGGAAGCGACTGCGGACGATATTGCGAGCGATCTCGACCAAGCGCGTGAGAAGGTCGTGAACCACGCATACGGGTTTATCAGTCGCGGCAATCGTGATGGCGGCTTCGCGCACATTCTGGATTGGATTAAACAGGAGCCCGATGTAAATGTTGCGAGTGATTAGTTTTTTGCAGCGATGATGAAGTGGGAAGTTAAAGAACCTGCTCTGTTTTTTGCGCAAACACATTTTGCACACTTGTTACACCACGACGAGGATATACGTGCCTTAAAGCTCACCTCCACATGCGTACAAATTGAGCCACAATGGCGACCGAAAGCTGAAGATCGAATGCACGCGTTGGAACTGGCAGAAAAATATAACCGCGATGATTTGCTTACCAATCTAAGAAATTGATTGCAGGTCTTTTTTGGCAAAACGATAGTTTCGATAGTGCGTGCCCGCGAGAATCATAGACCCGGTCACTGTCATGAGACGATCCGCCATAGCGCCATATGCCTCATGAATAAACGTCCCACCTATAATCAGTACGGCCAAACCGAGCCCGCCGAACAGCAATACCTCGGCGTGGCCATGACGTCTGAAGCCCACTGTTAGCGCGACAACACTGACGGGCACCACAAAAAGCAGCAACTCCTGATGAAAATGGTTGTCTCCGATCTGCCCGAGAAAGGGTAGTACTGCAATGACGAAGGGCAATAATAGGCAATGCAAGAGGCACAGCCCGGACAGTAGTACGGCGACCTTATCCAGTAATGCTCTGCGTCTGGAACTGTTATCCATTGGTTCTTACGGCTATGCTCTGGGGCTGGGCGAGACTGGCGGTGCCGAGGTGGAATGCCAGTGTTATTATGCTCTCAATTGTGAAATGCTATAACATAACAATATTGGACGCAAGTAACTGTCTTTAAAGGGATTGGCGAAACAAAAAATGGACAAAAAACTACTTTCGATTCTGTGCTGCCCGGTCACGCATAAGAGTTTGTCACTGGCGCGCAGCGACCTTTTGAAGTCGATCAATAGGGCAATTGGGAGCGGGGAACTTGTTAACCGTGATGGTGCCCAACTCGCAGCGCCGCTTAACGAGGCGTTGGTGACTGACGATGGCAAGACGCTGTATCCCATTGATGACGGAATTCCGGTTCTGATTGAAGGTGAGGCGGTCGCATTGGAGCAATTGAACAACGGATGATTGTCTATGACGCACCGGTATCTGGCAGGTATGATCACCTGCCGTTGACGAATCAGACCTCTGCGTGAAAATTTCCGCAAATCAACTCTCGCCACATCTCAAAAAATCGCTTTGCGCCTGTTACCTGGTAACCGGCGATGAGCCGTTGCTTGTGCAGGAGTCTCTGGACGCCATTCGGGCCGTGGCAAGGAAGGCGGGTTATGGCACGCGAGAATTGTTCGTCCAAAGCACCGGATTCGATTGGAATGAACTCGCCAGCGCGGGCGGCAATTTGTCCTTGTTTGCGGACAAGCAGATTATCGAGCTGCGTCTGCCGACGGGAAAGCCGGGCGTAAAAGGTAGCGCTGCGATTGCAGACTTCGCAGCCAACATGGGTGAAGATCTACTGTTTATCGTAAGTGCACCGAAACTGGATCGCAACGCACAAAAAACGAAGTGGGTTAAAGCGCTAGAAGCGAACGGCGGACTGATTCAAATCTGGCCGGTCGACGCGCGTGAGCTGCCAGGCTGGATCAACGCTAGAATGAATCAGGTTGGTTTGCAGCCAGATCGTGATGCGGTGAGGCTGATTGCAGATCGAGTCGAAGGCAATTTGTTGGCTGCCCAACAAGAAATTGAAAAACTTAGGCTGTTGCATGGCGAGGGACCGATTACCGCCGCAGCGGCCGATGACGCAGTTGCAAACTCGAGTCGGTTTGATGTTTACAAATTGGTTGATGCTGCTGTTGGTGGTAATGGTGCGCGGGCGATCCGGATATTGGGCGGCGTACGTACTGAGGGTGTCGAACCAGTGATTGTCATGTGGGCTTTGACCAGAGAGTTACGCACATTGGCTGGTTTAGCGGACGATGTTCAAACGGGTGCAGACTTAGGGAGCGCGATGCAGAGGGCATACGTGTGGAAAAATCGACAGGGTTTGGTGCGGGCATGCGTGAGCCGACATGCGCCGGCTAACTTTTATCGATTATTGAAACTCGCGCGTCAAGGCGATGCGGCAGCAAAAGGGCAAATGCGAGGTGATCCCTGGCAACTCGCAACACAAATCATTTTGGATCTTGCCGTGGGTCAAGTGCGCGCGGCATGAAGTTGGAGCAGTAAATTGAGTCCGATGGGCATCTTTGGTGGAACGTTTGATCCGATTCATTATGGTCATTTACGTACCGCGTTCGAAATGTTGCAAGCTTTGCGCTTTGACGAGGTGCGGTTCATGCCGTGTGGTAATCCACCGCATCGTGATACGCCAATCGCAGATGCTTCGCTGCGTCTCGAAATGGTGCAAGTTGCGACAGAAGCGCAACGCGGTTTTGTCGTCGACGATCGCGAGTTGCAACGAGACGGTCCTTCATACTCAGTCGACACCTTGGCTGGGTTGCGGGCTGAATATCCCTTGCGCCCGATTGGCCTGATCATCGGCATGGATGCATTTTTAAGTTTACCGAAGTGGTATCACTGGCGCGAGATTTTACAGCTGGCGCACATAGTTGTGGCGCATCGTCCAGGATGGCGAGCACCCGACATGGGTCCGCTTGGGGAGCTGCTAGCCGACCGAGGGACGCACCGCATAGGAGATTTGCACCAGGCGAAGGCTGGGCATATTTATATTCACGACGTCACACAACTGGAAATCTCGTCGTCCGAAATCCGGGAGCTCATCTCGGTGGGTCGTGACCCGAGATTTTTGTTACCTGACGCCGTACGTGACGTTATCGCTGCCAGTGGCTGTTATGGCATTGAGCCCGGTGACGAGGCGGAATAAACAGATTTTGAATTTACTTTATGGATTGTGGAATGAATAGTGAGAAACTCAGTGAGTTGGTAATCGACGCGCTGGAAGAACTGAAAGGAAATGACATCGTCAGGCTGAATGTGCGTGATCGGACTTCAGTCACGGACTACATGGTCGTTGCAAGTGGCACGTCCAATCGCCACGTCAAAGCCCTGGCAGACGCCGTTGTGGATAAGTCCAAAGCCGCCGGCCACCGCCCGTCCGGCATTGAGGGTGAAAGCGGCAGCGAATGGGTGCTCGTGGATTTAGGCGACACGCTTGTGCATGTCATGTTGCCGCGTGTTCGCGAGTTCTACAATCTCGAAAAACTCTGGTCCTTGAGTCCTGAGAAGGACGGAGTCAGTCAAGATTCCTAGCCCGGTCGTGCGTTTGCGCGGTAGCGCATAGAGGTTCTTTATGCATGTTAGCCTAATTGCAGTGGGTGACAAACAGCCTGCGTGGGTTGTCACTGCGTTTGACGACTATTGTCTGAGATTCCCGCATCAGTGGAAATTCACCCTAAATTCCGTCGCGACGGCACGACGCAACAAAGGTGAGCTGTCGACGGTCGCCAAGGAAGCCGAGGGTGCAAAGATTCTAGCCAAACTAAAACCTGCTGACTGCGTTGTCGCGTTAGACGAATCCGGCAAACAAGAGTCGAGCAAGTCGCTTGCCGTGATGCTCGACGAATGGCAAACAGTGGGTGCGGATCTGGTTTTTGTTATTGGCGGACCCGATGGGCTCAGCCCCAACGTACTGCAGCGCGCTAATCGAATTTGGTCGCTGTCGAAACTAACGCTGCCGCATGGTTTGGCAAGAGTCCTGTTTGCAGAGCAACTGTACCGTGCCTACTCAATGTTGAGCGGCCATCCATACCATCGGGAGTAGCTGTGGCCACGCCGCAAATACATTTGGCCTCCGCATCGCCACGTCGAAGTGACATACTGTCTTCGCTCGGTATCGCGCACTCCTTTGCAGGTGTTGATATTGATGAAAAGGCTGCGCAGAATGAGATTGCCAACGATCTGGTTTTGCGCCTGGCCCGTGAAAAGGCATTGGCGGCGGAACGGACGGATTACGCCGATCTGCCGGTTTTGGCCGCCGATACAGTTGTCGTTGTCGACACAAAGATTTTTGGTAAACCGACTGATGAGGATCATGCTGTAGCAATGCTTTTGGCGCTGGCAGGTCGAACGCATCGGGTAATCACAGCGGTGGCAGTGCGCTGGGAAGAGAGGCTGGAGACGGCTATCTCGATCACGGCGGTGGTTTTTCGGGACATTCATCCTGACCAAGCAGTGGCGTATTGGCAAAGTGGTGAACCGGTCGACAAAGCAGGTGGCTATGCCATTCAGGGCCTGGGCGGCATGTTCGTTACAGGAATCGAAGGCAGCTACTCTGGAGTCGTTGGGCTGCCCGTTTTTGAGACGGTCAAACTACTGGAAGTTGCTGGCATTCGAGCATTGCCTGCACTAGCGAGAACATGACGGAAGAATCGCCCAAAGAAGAAATCTTAATCAACGTCACGCCGCGTGAGGTTCGGGCAGCATTGCTTGAGAATGGCATCTTGCAGGAAGTGACTATTGAGCGTGCTGCGCGGCGCGGCATCACCAGCAACATATATAAAGGCAAGGTGTCGCGAGTGTTGCCCGGCATGCAGGCAGCGTTCATCGATATTGGGCTAGAACGAACCGCTTTTTTGCACGCGTCAGATATCGCGAAAACTAATTCCAGAAGCACCGGTGCCGAGCAAGCACCCGACATCAAAGACCTGGTGCGTGAAGGTCAGGACGTACTGGTGCAAGTCGTCAAAGACCCGCTTGGTACGAAAGGTGCCCGGCTCACGACCTTCATCACACTGCCGTCGAGATTTCTGGTGCTACTTCCGATGGGGAGCGGCGTCGGCATATCGGCACGCATCGAGGATGGGTCAGAGCGTGATCGCTTACGAGCCGACCTCGAGGACATCCTGGCCGAAGACAAGCGACCGGATGGCGTCATCGTACGCACGGCAGCTGAAGGTGCTAGCCGTGACGCCCTGCGTGCGGATTTGGTTTTCCTAAGAAAGCTGTGGTCCGCCATTCAGGTTCAGTGCAGCAAAGCTCGTGTAAAAACACTGGTACACGAAGATCTACCGTTACCGATTCGCGTATTGCGTGACATGGTTACGAGCGATGTTGAACGCATACTCGTGGACTCAGTATCCGATTTCGAGAAGATGAAGACGTTTACCGAGAGCTTTTTACCAGAATTGACACCGATGCTTGAACACTATCAACGCCGCCGACCGATTTTTGATTTGCACGGTACAGAGGATGAAATAAAAAAAGCGTTAGGCCGCAGCATATCGATGAAATCGGGTGGTTATGTCATTTTTGATCAAACCGAGGCGATGACCACTGTAGACGTCAATACAGGTGGTTTTGTTGGTCATCGAAACTTTGAGGAAACGATTTTCAGAACGAATCTTGAGGCTGCCGTTACCATTGGACGCCAACTTCGACTCCGTAACCTTGGCGGGATCATCATTATCGATTTTATCGATATGGAGGAGGAGGATCACCGGCTGCGGGTGATGCAAGTGCTGGAGCAATCGTTAGCGCGGGATCACGCACGCCATCAGATTATGCCAGTTTCGCCGTTGGGCCTTGTCGAAATGACACGCAAGCGAACGCGTGAAAGTCTGGGTCATGTGTTGTGTGAGGACTGCGATCATTGCGACGGTCGTGGTTTTATCATGGCGCCCGCTACCGTGTGTTTCGAAATTTTTCGCGAGGTCATTCGCCAACATCGCCAGTTTGAATTTGACGAGGCGCTGGTGTTGGCGCATCAGGACGTCATTGAGCTTCTTCTTGATGATGAGGCGAACACTTTGGCAGAAATCGAAAGCCAAATTGGAAGGTCCATCCGCTTGCAGCCCGAATCTTTATATTTAAAAGATCAATTTGATGTTGTCTTGATTTAAGGACTTCTAATTCGTTATTTCAGTGCGATCCGCTGGCCAACGTAAAAAAACGTATTGTCATATTTATGAATAAGTATTTGCAAAAACTAATCAAGATCCTCGCCTATTTGGGCGCGGGTACTGTGATTGTTCTTGCAATCGCCGTCGGCATATTTCGCCTGATGTTGCCGCGCCTACCTGAATACCAGTATGAGATTAAGGATTGGGCCAGCGCGGCGATCGGTCTGGATTTTCAATTTTCAGGCATGAATGCTCGTTGGCGCCTCAGCGGGCCAGAATTGAGTTTTTTTGATGCCGCCCTGCAGAGAATCGATGGTGGCGAGAGTTTGATTCAGGCGGCGGAAGTTAGCATTGGTGTCGGGTTGTTCAGGCTGATCTCGGATCGCGAGCTGGTCGTAGATCGTGTCAGCATTCGTGACGCAGCGATCGACGTTAGACAGGACGAGCGAGGCGTGTGGTTAGTGCAGGGCGTCTCCCTTGAAGAGTTTCTGGGTGCTCGCGAAGCAAGTACAAGTTCCGGCGGTGAAGTCGAAATCGTCGGGCAAAATATTGCGGTTCAGTATGAACACCCGGAGTCTGGTCAACTTGTGTCGTTCAACGTCGATTCGTTCAACGTTAAGCGTGGACAAAGCGAACTCATGCTCAAGGCAGAGATTGGTCTGCCGAGCGAGTTTGGCGATCGCCTCGAATTATCTGCCAGCCAACTCGACGCAGACTTCGATGACAGTACCTGGCGGTTCTTCGTCGAGGGCGAAAGCCTGAATATGAGCGGTTTCTCCCGCCTACAGCCGGTAGGTTTGCCAGAGATAGATTCTGGGACAGTTGAGCATCTAAACCTTTGGGTTGATGTCGCCGATGGTGTGATTCAAAGTGCTACGGCAAATTTGATTGTGACCAATATGCACGCGCGTGGGCCTGGAATTTTGGCGCCGTTCGGAGTGCGCGGTGTTTTCGAGTTTTCATCTGAGGCCAATGGCTGGGTGCTTGGCGCCAATCAATTGCGCTTCTCTACCGTCAACGGCGATTGGCCAGAATCTGAATTGCAACTGCGCGTCATTAACAATGAGGACGGCTCCATAGATGGCTTGCGAACCAGCGCGTCCTATTTCGATTTGAATGACCTGCGCTATGTCACGGCGTGGTTGCCAAAAGAACGGCGCGATTTTTTTGCTCAATACAATCCGATTGGTGTGCTTCGTGATGTCAATGTTCAGCTAGCCAATTTGCAATCGGCAGATCCAGAGTTTGATGTTTCTGCGGACCTTCGTTCTGCCGGTGTTACGGCAGTTGACTCACGTCCGGGTATTGAAGGATTCAGCGGCAGAGTTCGTGCGGATCGCGATGGTGGTCGCGTTGAAATCGAATCAACTGATCTTGCTATATCGATCAGCGAGCATCTGGCGGATCCGTTGCTGTTGGATGATGTATTCGGTACGGTTATTTGGCGGCGAAATCGCGATGGCATGATTGTGTTGTCAGACAGTGTGCGGGTTCGTAACGCCGAGTTTGACAGCCAACTAAGTCTGCAGCTTGGGCTGCCCGACGGTGACGCGGCACCCGTTATAGATTTTGAGAGTAGCTGGAGTGTCTACGATGTGAGTGCAATGCATCGTTACCTGCCGTTGAAAATTATTACGCCGCAATTGCGGAAGTGGTTATCCGATGCGCTAGTGTCCGGACACGTTACACGGGGTACCACACGTTTTAACGGCGCATTGGACCAGTTTCCGTTCGATGACGGTCAAGGACAATTTCGTATCGACGCGAGACTTGAGAATGCGACGCTACAGTATTCTGAAAAATGGCCTGCAGCGGAATTTCACCATCTGGATATCATCGTCGACAATGCGCGTCTCTACTCACACGTTAATTCCGCGGTCAATCTTGGTAATTCGGTAGAAAACGCGCGTATTGAAATTGCTGATATTCGCTCACCTATACTGACGATCGACGCTTTTGCCACTGGCACATTGGAATCGATACAAGAGTACGTTGAGAACAGCCCGATCGATGACGTTTTGGGTGGACAAGTGGATCGCGTGACGGTTGATGGTGATGCGTCATTCGACTTGTCGATTAGCTATCCGATTCAGGACAAAGAAAATTACGATTTCTCAACCAAAATTCGTATTAGCGACGGCATGTTTCTCGTGCAGGGATTCGCGGCACCCATTACCGAGATAAATGGTGTCGTCTACCTTTCTCGTCAGGATACATCGTCTGAATCACTTTTTGGGTATTTCCTCGGTCAGTCGGTTGATCTGGACCTGCAACGAATTGGAGATGACCTGGCACCCTATAGCGTGCTTTTGCAGGCGGCAGGACGGACGACCTCTGCCTCGCTCGCCGGTGAACTTGATATTCCCATCGATGGAGTCTTGCAGGGAGAACTTGGTTATACCGCGAGTGTATTGTTTCCGAATGGTCGTGCGACAACGCCGGGACCACTGCAAATTCAAATCGACACTGATTTGGTCGGCATGCGGGCAGAGTTGCCGGCACCGCTAGGCAAAACAGAGCAATATCCAATGCCGATGTCATTCAACATCGAGTTTCCTAGAGAAAATCATATTACGACAGCTGGCAATGTCGGTGATGATTTGAGCTGGACCGGCAGTTTTCTGAAGCAGGAAGATCGTTGGGACTTTGATAGAGGAGTACTTGCCGTAGGGGGTGTATACCCTCAGGACGCCGACGTGCGCGGTTTGCACATTCACGGACAGACACCCTTGCTGGATTTACATGCATGGCTGGCCGCAGGACGAGAGGGGGATCGCGAAATCGGTCTGGGTGACCGTATTCGATCCATCAATCTGGATGTTGAGGCGTTTTATGCCATTGGTCAGAAATTTACTGACCATAGGATTGAGGTCAATCGCGGCGGGCAGGGCTGGCGGGTTCAGATCAGCGGAGAGGAAGCGAACGGGTTGGTATCCGTGCCATACGATTTTAGTTCCCAACGTGCCATGACGTTGGAGATGGATCGATTGATTCTGCCTGGCGATGAGGAGTCACCCACAGATGAAAATGCGAAAAACTTTCTTGATCCCAGATCATTACCTGGAATTTCCATCTGGGCGGCCGAATTCGGTATTGGGGCGCGTAGCCTGGGTCAGCTTGAAGTTGATTTTGGGAAAACGGATATCGGCCTGGAAGCGCTGAATCTGAAATCAACCGACCCGACTTACGCGATCACGGGCACTGCTGGTTGGGTTATCGATACGAAAACAGCCAGTGGCCAGCGCACGTACTTCAATGCCGAGTTGAAGAGCACGGACACGAAGGAAACGTTTGCGCGTCTCGACTACGAGTCGGGAATAATCGGTGCGGAGATGCTGGTTGATTTCGAAGTCCAATGGGACGGTGGCCCACGCAAGGATTTCATGGAATTACTGGAGGGCAATGTTGCCGTGAGATTGGGCGAGGGTCGTTTGGCGGATGTTGAGCCGGGCGCCGGCAGGGTGTTTGGTCTAATGAGTTTTACGGCCTTGCCGCGGCGATTGGCGCTGGATTTCCGTGATGTTTTTGATTCCGGTTTCAGTTTTGACGAAATTACCGGAAATTTTCGCCTGAAAGAGGGCAATGCTTTTACTTGTGATCTGACCGTTGCCGGTACGGCAGCTGATGTTGGCATTGTTGGGCGCACTGGATTGGTTGCGGGCGACTACGATCAGTCCGCTGTGGTCAGCGCTAACGTCGGCAACACGTTACCCGTGGTGGGCGGAATCCTCGGTGGCCCGCAAGTTGCCGCCGCGTTATTCGTATTTTCACGTATATTCAAAAAGCCATTGCAAGACGTCGGTCAGGCATACTATGCGGTTGAGGGCTCGTGGGACGATCCCGCGATCGACCGAGCGGACTCGCAGCGCTTCGTGGATGCGAGTAGCCTTGCAAAATGTTTTCCTGATTCGGAATGACCTGACTTTGAACACATCGAAAGAAATGCCAGTCACGATCGACACCGTTATGTCGCAAATGTTGCTGCCGGCAGGATTAAATGAAACCCATCTCACTGCGGCCTTGGGGTCGCTTTACATGCGCGATGTCGACGCGGCTGACCTCTATTTTCAGGTAAGTCGCAATGAATCGTGGACGCTGGAAGATGGCATTCTAAAAGAAGGCAGTTTTAACCTGGAACAGGGTGTCGGCGTACGTGCTGTCTGCGGAGAAAAGACTGGGTTTGCGTATTCTGAGGAGCTGGTTTTGCCCGCGTTGCAGGGTGCTGCAGATGCGGCTCGTAGCATTTCTCGGCAGGGCCAGTCGCGGGCGGTTAAAATCGCGTCCGTTGCCGATGCGCAAAGTCTTTATCCGCTGACCGATCCGATCATCAGCATCAGTGACGAAGAGAAAAAAGCCCTATTGAGTCGTATCGATGCCGAGACGCGGAAGCTCGATTCGCGCATTGAACAGGTGATTGTGAGTTTGAGTAGTAGTCAGGATCTTATATTGATCGCTGCTGCAGATGGAACGCTTGCTGCTGATGTACGGCCGCTCGTGCGCCTTAATGTCTCGGTTATCATCGAGGCAAACGGCAAGCGGGAACAAGGATGTTCCGGAGGCGGCGCCAGAGCGGATCTCAGCTACTTTCTAGAGTCGGACAGGGCGATGGACTTTGCCCGTGAGGCAGTCCGACAGAGCGCTGTGTTGCTTGAGGCGAGCCCGGCACCGGCCGGGACAATGCCGGTCGTCTTGGGGAACGGTTGGCCGGGAATATTGTTACACGAAGCCGTGGGGCATGGACTTGAGGGCGACTTCAATCGAAAAGGAACGTCAGCGTTTGCCGGCCTTGTTGGTAAACAGGTTGCCTCACCGTTGTGCACGATAGTTGATGACGGCACGATTCCGAATCGTCGTGGTTCGTTAACGATTGATGACGAGGGCACTCCGGGTGCCTACAACGTGCTGGTCGAAAATGGTGTGCTAAAGGGCTACATGCAGGACAAGATGAACGCACGTTTGATGGGCGTTGCACCGACCGGAAATGGACGACGTGAATCTTTCGCCCACATTCCCATGCCAAGAATGACCAATACCTACATGTTGCCTGGACCACATGATCCGCAGGAAATGATCGCATCCGTCAAGAAGGGACTTTACGCGCCGAACTTTGGTGGCGGACAGGTTGATATTACGTCAGGGAAATTTGTGTTTTCGGCGAATGAGGCCTATTTGATCGAAAACGGAAAGGTAACGACGCCAGTGAAAGGGGCCATGCTGATCGGTGATGGTCCTGAGGCACTAGGAAAAATTTCGATGGTTGGGAATGATCTTGCGTTGGACGATGGCGTCGGCACGTGTGGCAAGGACGGTCAGTCTGTGCCTGTGGGGGTTGGTCAACCGAGCCTGTTGATTGATGAACTCACGGTGGGTGGCACAGCCTAAACGGATTCTGCCAGCAGAACAGGCTCCATTCGTTTGACATAATTGATCGACAATGCACGACCTTTGCGTTGGCAAACTCCGAATTGTGATTGTCTTCACTGTGAGTGAATTATTTCCGTAGTACAGTTCGCGTCCGATCGGAGATCGGATTAAGCGTTCTAACATGTCAAACAAGGAGAGATGACAGTGGGCTTTGAAAACATAATGACTGAGCAGGATATGGACGCCACATCGAGGCAGTTAGTACAAAATCTGCAACAAAGTAGCTCGGAGCTTGCCCCGGATCTCGACATTGATGGTCTGTCCGATTCTATCGGGGTGCGCCTCAAACGATTCCTGGCCTTCGGCCGTGCCTGAACCGAATCCCCTGGTACAACGCCTTATCGGCGCCTGAATTTTACATAATTTTCTGCCCGCCACTGGACGTGGGTCCGATGCCTATGGAGAATCAGATGGGCCTGATTTAGAGAGGGGTCTGATATGTGGGTGTCCAAACCAATTTACGAGAGTCTGCCATATTTCTATCTGGCGGTCGGCGGCATATCGCTGGTCGCGGCGATGTACCTCAATTACTGGCATTGGCCAACGATTTGCTTTGTCGTCGGAATCGGATCTTTAGTCGGCGGGTTGGTGTTGTTTCTCAAGCGGCGCGACTATCGCCATCACGACCAACGAGGTGCCAGAACTCGAGAAGACTAGTGCGTCCTAACTACGCTTCCTGAATGACCGAATCATCTTCGTCGGTGTCTTCCTCAATATCGCGTAGATCGTGGTAAATCAGTTCATGAATACCTGCTGTCACTATGTCGCCATCCATTAATGTACGATTTTTCACCGCTGTATCTTCAATGAATATGCCATTGGTGCTATTCAGCTCCTCTATCTTGCAGCCTGAGTCGTCGGTAACAAACTGCGCGTGGTGTCGGCTAATATATTTACTATCGATATAGATTTCATTGTCCGGTGATCGACCTACAATGATGCGACCTTCCTCGAATTCGTATTCGGCGACAATCTAGCCTTCACTGCGGACCTCGATTCGTGTCACATATTCTCTGCTTCGCTCCACTGGAACCAACTGCGGCAATACATGATGTGAGCCGGTCGTGTCTTCATGCTCTTCCCAGCCGAACTCGACCGCGGTTGCCTCAATCTCAGCGCCCGTAATGCGGGTTTTTTCGTCCGCATAACCGATCAGAAGCGCGGAATCGCAAATGGTGTTGATCAGGCGAGGAACGCCACCGGAATATCGATATAAGACCGGAAAACAACTGTCCTCAAAGAGGTCGGCTTCTTCGCAGCCGGCAACTTTTAACCTGTGTTCCACGTACTCGCGCATTTCGACACTCGTCAGCGCGCCTAAATGGAAACGCAGTCGTACCCGTTGCACCAGTTGCTTCAGGCGATCAGCATTGAGTGTGTCTTTCAATTCGGGCTGACCCGCCAGAATAATGCGGAGGACCTTTTCTGTGCTGGTTTCGATTCCTGATAACAAGCGAATCTCCTCAAGCACTTTGGAGCTCAGGTTCTGGGCTTCGTCAACAATCAGAATGACTTTCTTACCGGCTGAGTATTGTTCGATGAGGAATATGTTCAGCATGTCCAACAGCTCAACTTTCTTTTTGTCGAAGGGCTTAAAACCAAATTCAGTTAGCGCGGATTGCAGAAATTGCGTGGCCGTAAGCTGCGTTTGGGAAACGACCGGGTAAACAACGTCGTCTTCCAATTAGTTCAGAAAAGACTGCAATAGCGTCGTCTTACCAGAGCCTATCTCTCCCGTGATAACGACAAAGCCGTCCGATAGCCATATGGTCGATTCCATATACGCTTTCGCACGTGCGTGCTGGTTGCTCCAGTACACGAACTCAGGGTCGGGCATCAGGCCAAAGGGTGCGACATCAAGTTTGAAATGTTCCAAGTAGGCCATGCAGGGTTCTATTCTTCTGATTGTTGCCGATCAGGATATTAAACCGGACAGGTAAGTGTACCCACAATTATGCGTCAATCGAGTATTTGATACTGCGACCGCCGTCTTGGTCAAAAGTGGGATATGGATCCGATTGGGTTAGAACCCCAGCGCTTTCGCCAGTTTTCGAACTTCCTGGTCGCGATTATCGGGGGATTCCGCCACGATTGTGGCGTGGCCGAGCTTGCGGCCAGGACGAGGAGTTTTGCCATAGTCATGCCAATGACAGTTAGGGCTCAATTTCAATGCGCTTTTATCGGGCATGGTGCCAATCAGATTTAACATGCCGGCGAAACCACGCATGGATGTGTCTCCAAGGGGGAGATTGAGAATGGCGCGCAGATGATTCTCAAACTGACTGACGACCGACCCCTCGATTGTCCAATGACCCGAATTGTGGACGCGCGGCGCAAATTCATTGGCTAAAAGGTGATCTCCGGCGACAAATAATTCGAGAGCCAGGGTCCCGACGTATTCCAATTTTTGCAATAGATCGGTCAGGTAGCGCTCCGCAACATCGGCCAAGCCTGCGGCATCGGCCGGTGCTATCGATACCCGGAGAATTCCATCGCTATGGACATTTTCGGACAGCGGATACATTTGTATGTCGCCGCTGACGTTGCGTGCGCCGATAATCGAAATTTCCCGATCAAAGTCTACCCATTGCTCGGCAATTAGGTCGGTGCTGCCCAAGTCGGCAACTGCTGCCGCGATCTCGTCAGCGTGGCGAACGATTCTTTGGCCCTTGCCGTCATAGCCAAGTCGCCTTGTCTTCAAAACAATCGGTAATCCGATCTGATTGGCTGCCGCCTGCAGATCTTCGACGCAATCGACCGTACGAAATTCAGGTACGGGGATATTGATTGAGCCGAATAATTGCTTTTCGGCGAGACGATCCTGGGCGTGCCTTAGTGCAGCTGCCGGGGGATAGATTGGTGTGCCGGCGGAGATGTTGTTCAGCGCCGTTACGGGTACATTTTCAAATTCGTAGGTAATTAGATCCGTCAGATCTGCCAGCTTCTGTAGGCCCACCTGGCTATCGAACGCGTATTGCAGGACGCGGCCTACCGAAGCAGCTGGAGGATTGTCAGATGGATCCAGAAAAATGAATTCGAGATCCAGTGACCTGCCTGCCATCCCCAACATTTGCCCTAGCTGTCCGGCGCCAACTACGCCGACCGTTTTCATAAAGAGCTAACCATCAGCTTAGTGAGAGTCGACTGCTAACAAGTTGGATCTGATGCAGAGAGAATAGCTTCGGTTTGTTCATCGCGAAATTTGTCGAGCGCAGTCGCTACATCTTCATCAGAGGTGGCAAGAATGGCTGCAGCCAACAATGCGGCATTGATTGCGCCGGCTTTCCCGATTGCCATGCTGCCAACGGGGATACCCCCGGGCATTTGGGCGATCGATAATAGTGAATCCATCCCTTTGAGCATTTTTGATTCAATCGGCACTCCAAGCACGGGCAGGCGAGTTTTTGCCGCTGTCATGCCAGGTAAATGCGCCGCACCGCCGGCGCCGGCGATGATCACTTTTAGACCACGATCTAGCGCGGATTCTGCGTATTCGAATAGTAAATCCGGCGTACGGTGCGCCGACACCACCTGGACATCGTAGGGAATACCCAGCGTATCAAGAGTCTTCGTGGTATGGCACATCGTATCCCAATCGGATCTCGAGCCCATGATGATTCCAATTTGTGCCGTCATCGTTGAATTTTTCAGTGCGCAGTTGTAGTGGCTAATTCTATATTGAGTCTGTCTGATTCTGCATCATTGAGAGCAGATCTTTATGCACTTCGCGAAATATTTTTCGACTGGCCAGCTGCCGTTCTTTGTCGTCATGGGCTGCAGACCACTCCCGCACTGCTTTCGTGAGATCCGAATTGTCGTGACCGACTGCGGCAGTGAAAGCGTCCAGATCATTTTTGGTGTTGCTCGTAATGCGCTCCCGCCACTGTTCTGCCTGGCGAAAAGCGCTTTTCTCAAGGCTTTTGCTACCGTTGTATCGGTCCAGTGCGGCCGCAATCGGGGCGGAATCGACGCGGCGCATCAATTTACCGATCAATTGCTTCTGACGCTTCAATGCGCCGTGCGCACTGATTGATTTGGCGGCGACGATGGCATCCATGAGGATGTCGTCGAGTCCGATGTCCAGAAGCTGTTCCACACTAAGATCGATCAGCTGTTCACCCAGGTACTGGAGTGCGTGGGTTTCCCGTTTCTTGGCGGATTTACTAGGCTTTGAATTCATTTCGCGGTGGGTTACTGTGCTTGCCGGCATTATTGCCCTCTAGTTCGGACTATTCATGAATGCCCGCGCCCTTGCATGAGAATTGATCGTACACAGGATTTCCTCTCCTCGGAAATACAGTCTGTATTCCGCTCAGTTAGAAAATCCTGTGTACGATCAATTCTCTGAGCAATCATCACGTGCATTCATGAATAATCCGGGCTAGAAACTACACAATAAGAAAGATAGGAAATGATTTCCACATGAATGCACCGTTAGCCCGAGCAACGCTGAATGGAAGCGAGCTTGAGGACATCGTTCAGAGTGTTTTGGCCGCGGCAAAATCAGCCGGCGTTGATCAGGCTGAAGTTGCTGCGAGCCATGATATTGGCCTCAGCACCACGGCACGTTTAGGCGATGTCGAAAGCCTTGAATACACTAATGACCGTGGCGTTGGCATCACCGTTTACAAGGATCATAAGAAAGGCAGCGCAAGCACGTCGGACTTTAGTGCGGCCGCGCTCCAGGAGACGGTTGCAAAAGCTGTGTCGTTTGCGACCTATACTGCTGCGGACGAACATTCGGGACTCGCTGATCCTGAGCGGATGGCATCTGGGGCAAAAGATCTCGAACTTGCGCACGAATGGCAGCTCAATCCGAATGATGCTATTCAGATTGCAATCGAATGCGAAGACGCTGCACGGGCATATGACAAGCGAATTACCAATTCTGAAGGCGCTACCGTTGGTACGAATAGCGGCGTGCGGGCGTACGGGAATTCGCACGGATTTATCGCAAGCTATCCAAAAACGAGTCACAGCGTCTCCTGCGTTGTCGTAGGCGAAGCAGATGGCGCTATGGAGCGAGATTATTGGTATACGGCTGCTCGCGACGCCAATTTACTTGAAACGGCAGCTTCCGTGGGGCAAAAAGCGGCGGAGCGAACCGTTGCGCGATTGGGTGGCCGGAAAATCGAAACCGGGACCGCAAGTGTCTTGTACGCACCTGAATCCGCGCGTGGCTTTATCGGTCATTTGATCGGTGCGATCGCTGGATCGTCACAATATCGGCGATCATCATTTTTACTCGATGCAGCCGGCGAAAAGATATTCCCGGAGTTTATGCAGTTGCAAGAGCGGCCTCATTTGTTAGGCGCGATGGCCAGCGCATCCTACGACGCCGAAGGCGTCCAGACCTCCGATCGTGACATCATTGTCGATGGTGTATTGCAGGGCTACGTCCTGGGATCGTATTCGGCGCGTCGATTGGGACTGCAAACGACTGGGAACGCTGGCGGCGTGCATAACTTACTGGTGCCGGGAAATGCAGGAGACCTAGAGTCTATGTTGCGGGATATGGGTACAGGATTGCTGGTGCACGAGTTAATCGGACAGGGCGTCAATATGGTGACGGGCGATTACTCCCGGGGCGTCGTTGGTTTCTGGGTCGAAAATGGAGAAATAGCGTATCCGGTATACGAAATAACGATCGCTGGTAACCTCAAAAAACTGTACCAACAAATTGTCGCAATCGGAAATGACCAGGATTTACGTGGCGGCATTCATTGCGGCTCTGTTCTTGTCGAAGGCATGACAATCGCTGGCGCCTAGCTACGTTCGTGTTCGTCTAATAGATCGGCGAGCGTTTTTTCTCCAACCACTTTTACCAGCGCATCGTCGAGTTCATCGCCGAGTAAGTTGACATTCGTCGGCCCAGCGGCTCACGCAGTTTGTGGACTAACGAGAATCTGCCTCACTTCGCGATATTTATCGCCCGATCTTTGCAAGATGTCAGCGGGAATCGTAGGTCCGGGCGCGGTCTTGTCCCAGTCCAATGTTTCCAGGTAATCGCGCACAAATTGCTTGTCAAAACTGGGCGGGCTTATGCCGGTCCTGTATTCAGATGCCGGCCAAAAGCGCGATGAATCTGGGGTCAAAATCTCATCAATAATGAACAGTCGGCCATCGTCGTCCTGTCCAAACTCGAACTTTGTGTCGGCAATGATAATGCCGCGCTCCGAGGCAAAGGTGGCAGCTCGTTCATAAATTTTGATCGCGATATTTCTGACCTGAACCGCCAGTGGTTCACCTATCATTGACACGACTTGCTCGAAGCTAACGTTCTCATCGTGATCGCCGACTGCGGCTTTTGTGGCAGGGGCGAATATCGTTTCTGGTAAACGCGCTGCTTGCTCCAAACCGCTTGGCAATTCGATCCCGCAAACGGCACCGGTTTTCAAATAGTCAGTCCAGCCGGAACCGATAAGATAACCACGTATCACTGCTTCAATTGGCAGCGGCTTCAAGCGCCGTACCAACATCGATCGAGGCTGCAGTTTTTCTGCTAATTCCGCATCACTAATGACATCAAAAATCGACAGATCGGTGAGATGGTTGGGAACCAGATCCTGCATCATGCTGAACCAGAAGTTAGACAGCTCCGTTAGGACCTGACCTTTGCCGGGAATTGGGTCGGGCATGACAACATCATAGGCCGATAAACGATCTGTCGTGACAATTAGGAGGTGCTCATCATCTATGGCGAAGATGTCACGAATCTTCCCGCGCGCGATTCGGGTAAGGGTCGGAATGTCGATTTCGAAGAGTGCGTCTGCGTTAGTCATTGATCGTCTAATCACCGTGTTCGTCGCGAATAATGACTTTTCGCCAGCACGGAGGCAAGTGATAGCGTTGGGAATCCCGCGCGAGTGAGGTTAGCATTGCTGGATGAATTGTCTGTCTGCGTTTCGGCTGCTTACAAATGCACTATTGGGGTAAAGTTCTTGGCGCCGTCGCGGGGCTCGCGACTGGACGCCCGTGGATGGTGCTAATCGGCGTTGTCCTTGGCCATCAGTTTGACCGTGGTTTCGCCGAGCGCTTCTCTCGTTTTGGTGCTGATCCGACAAACGGGAAGCTCGAAAAACTATCTGCGCAGTTCGTACAAACGCTGTTTCAGTCGATGGGCCACCTTACAAAAGTTGATGGCCGCGTAACAGAAGACGAAATCCGTGCAGCGCGTGCTTTGATGCATCGATTGGGCCTAGGGCCGGTGGAAATCAGGCAGGCAATCGCCTGGTTCGAAGCTGGTAAACGCACTGACTATCCGCTGAAGTCAACGCTACGTCAGCTACGCGCCGACAGCGCACGGAAGGCCAACACACGCATGTTGTTTGTACGCTTACTCATGGAAGTTGCGTTGTCCAAGCCCTCGCTGCACCAAAAAGAACGAGCTGTAATTTGGTCGATTTGTACGGAGCTGGATATCGGTAGAGTGGAATTGGCGCAGTTGGAGGCAATGTTGCGTGCGCAGCGCGGCTTTAAACGATCCGTGGCCGGAAGTGTTGATATGCAGCGTGTCGATGCTGCCTATCAGATGCTGGGTGTGCAAAAAGCTGCGACGAATGCGGAAATCAAGAAGGCCTATCGGCGGCTAATGAATAAAAATCATCCCGACAAAATTATGTCCAGTAAACCCAATCAGGCGGTCATCTCTGAAGCTGAGCGGCGCACGCGAGAAGTTCGTGGTGCTTACGAAATGCTAAAGGCCCGACGCAGTATTCGTTAGCGGGCTTTGCTGCTAAAGTCTGATTACGAGCAAGTGTTGGTCAGAAGATTAGAATTCGCAAAAAATAATAAGAGGAATTTCACGTGAAGCCACTCATCGCCCCTTCGATTCTGTCTGCCGATTTCGCCCGTTTAGGCGAGGACGTGGAGACTGTGCTGAATGCTGGCGCCGACATCGTACATTTCGATGTGATGGATAACCATTTCGTCCCTAATCTGACCATTGGACCGATGATTTGTGACGCTTTGCGCAACTACGGAATTGATGCGCCGATCGACGTTCATCTCATGGTTGAGCCTGTCGATCGAATCATTCCTGACTTCGCTAAAGCTGGTGCTTCCTATATTTCTTTTCATCCGGAAGCGAGCACACACGTGCATCGCACCATTGGCTTGATCCACGAGCAAGAGTGCAAGGCCGGTTTGGTTTTTAATCCGGCAACGCCACTCAGCTGGTTGGAACATCTGCTGGACGACATTGATTTGGTTTTGTTGATGTCAGTCAACCCGGGGTTCGGTGGTCAGACATTCATTGAGTCGTCGCTTGATAAGCTGCGTGCAGCGCGAAAAATGATTGAGGCCAGCGGCCGAGACATTCGCTTGGAAATTGATGGTGGCGTGAAAACAAATAATATTCGGGAAATTGCGGCAGCGGGTGCCGATACGTTCGTCGCAGGTTCAGCGATATTTGGTAGCGATGACTACGCAGCCACTATTGCAGAAATGAAGTCCGAAATCGCCGCAGCAGGATGATTAACTAAAAAAGGGTCAGAGTCGTAGACTCTGACCCTTATTCAGACTGACCCTTATTCAGATAGGCCAAAACCATCTCGTTTCCGTCTTCATCCTCGATCATGACTTCAACTGAGCCATCGACGATGTAGTACAGAACATCAGGCAAATCGCCCGCGTGAATCATAACTGTCTTGGAAGGAACCGTGCGTACGCGGCAATAGCTCAAAAATCGATTTATCGCTGGTACGTCACTAGTATTCTTCGCAGTTGTTTGCATTTAATCGCCCTCGACAAAGTGTCGTTTAATCTGTCAACGGACCGCTTGGGTAAAAGCTAAGTTCCTAATTTCCCTTGAAATAACGCTCATACAAGACCCGCCGCGATTATATTGAATCGGACTTAAGGAAACCAGCAATATCACCAACGGTAAGCAATCGTCGTCATGATTTTCGCAATTGCCCGCATCGCGTCGGTCATCGGCGCGGGGAGTGCCGCAGCACCCGCCGCATGCGCTTTAGCGCCATGCGCTTCTTCTTCATCGCGCATTTGCGTGACGATCTTGCGACTTCGGTGGTCGTTTTCCGGCAATTGGTCGAGGTGGCTGCTCAAATGTGCGGAGACCTGACGTTCGGTTTCCTCGATAAACCCTAGCGACCATTTATCGCCAAAAATGCCGCTTGCGGCGCCCATTGCAAAAGCGCCGCCGTACCAGATCGGGCGTAGCGTGCTTGGCGAAGCACCCAATTCATCGATGCGTTTCTCGCACCAGGCAAGATGATCGAGTTCCTCATTGGCTGATTCTCGCATTTGTGCCTCTATGTTGGGATTCCGTGCGACCGCGGCATGACCCTGATACAGACCCTGCGCGGCGACTTCGCCAGCATGATTGACCCGCATGAGACTCGCCGCATGGGTCTTTTCCCGCTCGTTCATTGGAGTCTCGTCTACATCTTCCGCCGGATACGGCCGAGACCCGCGTGCGGGAGAGGAATTGATCGTACGAAACGCTTCATCCAAGCCAATCAAAAAGCGGTCGATTGCGGTAAATTGTCGGTCGTCCATTGGCGGGATTATAGCGACGTTTCAATTCGCTGCGTCCAAAACTACGGATTGGTTGGGTTTCTGTGAAGACCGTTCCGTTAAGCAGTTGAATTAAAAGAACTTTTTTGCGTGGCAAAAAGACTGCTGTATTTGCCGCAAACTGTTTAGATTGGTTGCATTGCGGATGTCCGTCGAGTAGAATTCCGCGCCTTTCGCCGACCCCTCATACGAGGCTGTTCGGCGAGCAAGAATAAGCGACAAAATGTCGCAAACAGCCTGAAAATATTCCCAACTGGAATCTAAGATAATGAAGACTTTTTCTGCCAAATCGGAGGACGTTCGCCGCGATTGGTTCGTGGTAGATGCCACGAACAAGACACTTGGCCGTCTATCCACGGAAATTGCTCGCCGTTTGCGTGGTAAGCATAAGCCGGAATACACGCCTCACGTTGATACCGGCGACTATATTGTCGTGGTCAATGCTGAAAAAGTTCGCGTTACAGGCAACAAAATGAAGGATAAGATGTATCACCGCTACACGGGATACGTTGGTAATTTGAAATCGATGTCACTCGAGAAGTTGATGAGCGAAACACCGGAGCGAGCGATTCATTATGCCGTGAAGGGCATGATGCCGCGCAATCCGCTTGGTCGGAAAATGCTTTCAAAATTAAGAGTTTTTGTAGGTCCTGAGCACACTCATGAAGCTCAGCAACCCATACCCCTAGAGATTAATGCCTGATTGCCCGCGAGCATCAGGATAGAGGCAAAGCCCATGAGTGATACACATTTTTACGGTACTGGACGACGTAAATCTTCAACTGCGCGTGTTTTTATGAAAAGCGGTTCCGGCGAAATTAAAGTGAACAATCGCACGCTCGACCTCTTTTTTGGTCGCGAAACTGCGCGAATGATTGTTCGTCAGCCGCTCGAGCTGATCAGCATGACGGATAAATTTGATATCAATGTCACCGTTAGCGGTGGCGGCACGACGGGCCAGGCCGGTGCTATTCGGCACGGACTGACACGTGCATTGATGAAATTCGACGAATCACTCCGCCCAAGTTTGCGAAAAGCGGGCTTTGTCACCCGCGATGCGCGTGAAGTTGAGCGTAAGAAAGTGGGTCTTCGAAAAGCTCGTCGCGCAACTCAGTACTCGAAGCGCTAGTAACTCAATGCTCCATTCCGCCCTTGAATTTATTCATGGGCGGACTTGGGGAATCGTCGAGTGGTAGGCCTGTGGACCCTGACTCCGCCGACAAACCGCTTGTCGACGTTGATTGCAAAGGATTTTGGGATTACTGCATACCAATGGGCCCACATTTGAGCCCACACTTAATTACTGCAACTCCTATCCTATAGTAGATGAATTGGGGTGTAGCCAAGTGGTAAGGCAACGGGTTCTGATCCCGTCATGCGTAGGTTCGAATCCTACCACCCCAGCCAATTCAATCAGTTCCATAACGCTAACCACGGCCCGTGGAAAACCCTTTTCGTGTCAACATTTGGAGTCTTCCCCGTCGTAACAGCTGCCGATCGCATTTGCGCCAACCGTGATGGAAGTTTCAGAAACGAAGCAACCCGGCAATCACATCCTGCCGTAAATACTCTAGATTTTTAAGAAGAGACTCGAGATCTCGCCAATGAGTTTTGGCGATGGGCGGCTGAAGAACGACTGACAGATTCAGTGCTAATTATCGTAAGTCGACACTTAATTAGATAGGTGCGCGAGATCCAGAAAATTGAGATTGTACGTCTCGAGCTTGCTAATTCTCGATCACTCGAACCCCTGTGTCGCTTGCGACTAGCAATACGTCAGCCGGTCTATGCGCAAACAAGCCAACCGTAACGACTCCCGGTATTTGGTTGATGCGGGTTTCCATTTCGAGTGGGTTGGTAATCTGAAGGTTGTGTACGTCGAGGATATGATTGCCATTGTCCGTGACGAATTTTTCGCGCCAGATTGGTTGGCCGCGTAGTTTGACCATTTTTCGCGCGACGAAAGATTGTCCCATTGGAACGACTTCTATGGGCAATGGAAAGGATCCCAGCATGCCAACTTGTTTCGAATCGTCTACGATACAAACAAACTTTCGGGCAGTCCCAGCTAATACTTTTTCGCGCGTCAGTGCCCCACCGCCACCTTTAATCAGATGCAGCTGTTTGTTTGCTTCGTCAGCACCATCCACATAGACGTCGATGTCCCCAACGCTGTTGAGCATCGATACCTCAAATCCAAGCTCCTCTAAACGACGGGTGGTCGCCAAGGAACTCGATACGACGCTTTCGATTTTTTCTCGTATGGAGGGGAGGAGGTCGATAAATTCGTTGACGGTCGAGCCAGTGCCAACTCCAAGAACGCAACCCTCTTCGATGTATTCAAGCGCGGCTTTCGCGGCGATTAATTTCTTCGTTATTTGATCCATAAGCCCGTTCAAATGGTAGATGTAATTCGGGGCGAAAGCTTAGCAGAATTATTTGGATTCTGACGTGCTTAAAACGAAACATGCCCGCATAAGCGGGCATGTTTCTTGTCTTGGAAGAAGGCCAACTTCTTCCAGCCGAAAGGCAAAGACTATCTGCGACGTCGAGACGCTTTCTTCTTCGCCTTACGTTTAGCTTTTTTCTTAGCCGGACGTTTTGCTACTTTCTTTTTAGCTTTCTTCTTGGCTTTTTTCTTTGCTACTTTCTTTTT
>Ga0315339_1000080_pt1 | contig 165848 bp, 169 predicted proteins | sample ASW17metaG_FD_204514 | JGI IMG/M metagenome (GOLD analysis project Ga0315339, IMG submission 204514) | Ammonia-oxidizing marine archaeal communities from Pacific Ocean, United States - ASW #17 | ecosystem: Environmental > Aquatic > Marine > Oceanic | place: USA: California | collected 2016-12-05
CCAGGTGACAATATTAAGATGACAGTTGAGTTGTTAGCTCCGATTGCAATGGAAGAAGGTTTAAGATTTGCAATTAGAGAAGGCGGACGCACGGTAGGTGCTGGAGTCGTCTCGAAGATTACGAGTTGATTAGTTAAATTAGAACCGTCGAATCATTGTATAATCGACGGTTTTTTCGTTTCAGAAGTTAGATAAGGAAAAGAAGAGGGAGATGAGCAATCAAAATATTAGAATTAAATTAAAGGCATTTGATCATCGATTAATCGATAAATCTGCCGTAGAGATTGTAGAAACAGCTAAGCGCACAGGCGCTAGTGTAAGGGGCCCAATCCCTTTGCCTACAAAGAAGGAACGTTTTACAGTGTTGACTTCTCCGCATGTCAATAAGGATGCTAGAGACCAATACGAATTAAAAACTTATGTTAGGTTGATGGATGTGATTAGTCCAACCGATAAAACCGTAGATGCGCTAATGAAATTAGATCTTGCTGCGGGTGTTGATGTGAAAATCCAACTTAACTAATAGAATAGAAAGGATTAACAAAATGGCAATTGCATTAGTAGGTCAAAAAATAGGAATGACACGTCTTTTATCAGATGATGGTTCAGCATCTTCAGTAAGTGTCATAAAGATAGAGCCTAACCGTATAGTTCAGACTAAAAATGTCGACACTGATGGCTATAGTGCAGTTCAAGTAACTACAGGCAAAAAAACAAATAAGAAAGGTGATGCTAAAGTTGGTCGCGTTAGTCGTTCTTTAAAAGGTCATTATGCTAAAGCTTCTCAAGAAATAGGCCTTGGTTTATGGGAAATGAGAGTTGATGACTCCGATGTTTCTGATAAGCCAAATCTTGATATATCATTTTTTGGTGCTGGCCACTTTGTTAATGTAACAGGCCAGTCAAAAGGCAAGGGATTTCAAGGTGGTGTAAAGCGTCATAATTTCAGTATGCAAGATGCAACTCATGGCAACTCAATATCTCACCGTGCTATTGGATCTACTGGTCAGTGTCAAGATCCAGGTCGTGTATTTAAAGGCAAGAAAATGGCAGGTCAAATGGGCAATGCTCAGGTTACTGAAGAGTGCCTTGAAATTCTAAGGGTTGATAACGAACGTAATTTGTTACTAGTTAAAGGCGCAATTCCTGGTTCTAAAAATGGATTTGTCAGAGTGTTTTTGTCAGATAAAAAGAATAGTATAAATAATCAGATTAGTAAGCAATTATCTGAAAATCAAGCTTTAGAAGCAGAAACTGAAGAGGCTCCAGTTGTTGAAGCAGAAACTGAAGAGGCTCCAGTTGTTGAAGCAGAAACTGAAGAGAGTAAAGAAATTAAAGCTTAATAAAAAAGTTCATATAAAGGTTTTATGATGAAAGTAAAGGTATTAAATTTAAAAACAAATAAATCCACTTCTCAGGAAGTCTCGGACGAGATTTTTGGCCGTAACTATAATGAGTCGTTGGTTCATCAAATTACCACTGCATATATGGCAGCAGGACGAAGTGGATCTAAAGCCCAAAAAAATCGTTCAGCAGTTAGCGGTGGTGGTAAAAAGCCATGGAAACAGAAAGGCACTGGACGTGCTCGAGCTGGAACATCACGTGGACCTATTTGGAGAAGTGGTGGAGTAACCTTTGCTGCCCAGCCACGCAACTACTCACAAAAAGTTAACAAAAAAATGTACAAAGGAGCAATAAGTATTATTTTTTCTGAATTACTTCGTAAAAATCGATTAAAGATAGTCTCTGACATAGAAATTACAGAACCAAAAACAAAAAATATTACTTCACTAATGAAGTCTTTAGATCTTAAAGACGCTCTACTGATGACTGATGAGTTAGATGAAAATTTATATCTATCCTCACGTAATTTATATCATGTAGGTGTTTGTGACACTCAAAGTATCGATCCAGTAAGTTTAATTGGTTATGAAAATGTAGTAATCACTAAGGCAGCACTTAAAAAAGTAGAGGCGATGTTATGAATCAAGAAAAAGTACTAAGTGTTCTTCTTGGGCCCATTGTGTCTGAAAAATCAACTTTGGCTTCAGCTAATAATCAGTATGTTTTTAAGGTCAGAACTGATAGCACTAAAAGAGAAATTAGAGCGGCAGTAGAGTCACTATTTGGTGTTACTGTTCATAATGTCACTACTTCTAATGTAAAGGGTAAGAAGAAAATTTACAGAGGAAAAACTGGGCAGCGAATTAACTGGAAAAAAGCAGTCGTCAAGGTATCTGAAGGTCAGATGATTGACACTACAGCTTCATAGAGAATTTATTATGGCACAAGTTATAAAAAGAAAACCAACATCACCAGGAAGACGCTTTGTAGTCAGTATTGTTGATAAAGATCTACACAAAGGCAAACCTTTTGCAGCTCTTACAGAAAGTAAAAATAGAATTAATGGCCGTAATAACCGCGGAAAAATCACTGTAAGACATAGAGGTGGTGGGCATAAACAGAGGTATCGTATTATTGACTTTAAACGCAATAAGGATGATATTACTGCTACTGTTGAGCGTATTGAATATGATCCAAATAGAAGTGCAAACATAGCATTAGTGCTTTATACCGATGGTGAAAGACGATATATTATTTCACCGAAGGGTATCAAAGTAGGTGATCAAGTTGTTTCAGGAAACTCTGTAGCTATTCAAAAAGGCAACTCGTTGCCTTTGAGTAATATTCCACTTGGTAGTGTAATTCATTGTGTCGAGTTAAAGCCAAAAAAAGGTGCTCAGATTGCTAGAAGTGCAGGCACATCAGTTCAATTAGTTGCTAAAGAGGGAAACTATGTAACTCTTAGGCTACGTTCAGGTGAGGTCAGGAAGGTATTGGCTGAATGTCGAGCTACTCTTGGAGAGGTCTCAAAGTCAGAACACAGTTTAAGAAAATTAGGAAAGGCTGGTGCCACTCGATGGAGAGGCTTTAGGCCAACTGTTCGTGGGGTTGTAATGAATCCAGTTGATCACCCTCATGGTGGTGGTGAAGGAAAAACAAGTGGTGGTAGACATCCAGTTTCTCCTTGGGGTACTCCTACTAAAGGGTACAAGACTCGAACTAATAAACGTACTGATAAACTTATCGTACGTCGCAGAAAATAAAGGGTAATTATGGCAAGATCACTTAGAAAAGGACCGTTTGTAGATGAGCATTTAATTAAGAAGGTATTAAAAGCCCAGGAAATTAATGACAGAAAACCAATTAAAACTTGGTCTCGTCGCTCGGTTATTGTTCCTGAAATGATTGGGCTGACAATAGCAATACATAATGGTCGTGTACATGTTCCAGTTTCAATTAACGAGAATATGATTGGTCATAAGTTAGGCGAATTTGCCACAACAAGAACATTTAAAAGTCACTCTGGTGACCGAAACTAGTAAGTAGAAGGTGACATAATGAAAGAAGCTAAAGCAATCCATAAATACGCAAAAATCTCTGCTTTTAAAGTTAGATTGATTGCTGATCAAATTAGAAATAAGCCAGTTGAAGAAGCTTTGAATATTTTGACATTTAGTAATAAAAAAGCTGCAGCACTAGTAAAAAAAGTTTTAAGTTCTGCAATTTCAAATGCTGAGCATAATGACGGTTTAGATATTGATGAATTAAAAGTAAGTAGTGTTTTCGTTAACGAAGGCTCTACTATGAAAAGAATTCGACCTAGAGCAAAAGGAAGAGCGAACCGTATTCTTAAACGAACAAGCCACATCAGTGTTGGCGTAAGCGAGTAAATAATTATGGGTCAAAAAGTAAATCCAGTAGGCATTAGGTTAGGAATTGTTAAAGATTGGCACTCTAAGTGGTACGCCAGTAGTAAGGACTATTCTAACTACTTGTTATCTGACATTGCAGTAAGAGATTTCTTATTTAAAGAATTAACTTCAGCTTCTGTAAGTCGTATTAGTATTGAGAGATTATCAAATACTGCCAAAGTTATTATTCATACTGCTCGACCTGGAATAGTAATTGGTAAAAAAGGTGCTGATATTGAAAAATTGAAAAATATAGTTTCAGACAAAATGGGTGTTCCTGTTCATATCAGTATTGAAGAAGTAAAGCAACCTGAGTTAGATGCTCGTTTAGTTGCTGAAAATATTGCTCAACAACTTGAAAAGCGTGTGATGTATAGGCGTGCTGTTAAACGTGTTTTAGGTAATGCTACTAGATTGGGTGCGCTAGGTATAAAAATTATGGTGAGTGGAAGATTGAATGGTGCTGAAATAGCACGCTCAGAGTGGTACCGTGAGGGCCGAGTTCCGCTTCATACTTTTAGAGCAGATGTTGACTATAGTAGTTTTAAAGCAAATACGCAGTATGGCGTTATTGGTATTAAGGTTTGGATATTTAAGGGTGAAATACTTGATCATAATAAAGGTACTATCGAAGAAGTTTCAAAACGTGGTGCTGGAAAACAACTAGGCAAGAAGTAAAGGAATTAAGAGATGTTACAACCTAAACGTACAAAATTTAGAAAAGTCATGAAAAGCCGCAACCGTGGCTTAGCCAATGGCCATAATGTTAGCTTTGGCGAGATTGGTCTTCAGGCTACTGGGAGATGTCGTATGACTGCTAGGCAAATTGAAGCTGCTCGTCGCGCAATGACTCGACACGTTAAACGTCAAGGAAAAATTTGGATACGTGTTTTTCCAGATAAGCCAATTACTAAAAAACCTTTAGAGGTTCGAATGGGTAAAGGTAAAGGAAGTGTTGAGTATTGGGTAGCACAAGTGAAACCTGGTCAAATGTTATTCGAAATGCAAGGTGTTGATGAAGTAGTTGCTAGAGAGGCATTTATGCTTGCATCTGCAAAACTACCCGTCAAGACAACAATAATTAAACGGACAATAATGTAATGGATGTTAAAGAATTAAGAGAGCAAGATGTATCTCAGTTACAGGAAGGCCTTATGGAATTGCTTAAAGAGCATTTTGAATTGCGTATGCAGCATAGTAGCTCACAATTGACTGATTTAACGAAGCTTAGAAAAACAAAAAAATCAATTGCACAAATTAAAACAATTATTAATGAGAAGCAGTCATGAGTGAAACTAAAGCAGTAGAAAGAGTACTAACAGGTAAGGTAGTTAGTAATAGTCGCAATAAAACAATTGCTGTTTTGGTAGAGCGAAAAGTGCGACATCCGATTTATAAAAAGTATATTAAGCGCAGCACAAAAGTTCACGCACATGATGAGAACAATGAGTGCGGTCTTGGAGATGTTGTAAGAGTTTCTGAATCAAAGCCTTTTTCAAAAACAAAAAATTGGGCTTTGGTAGAAGTTGTTGAAAAATCAGTAAGTATTGATTAATTAGTCGCATTTTAGAGAGAAGAACATGATTCAAATGCAAACAAGATTACATATTGCCGACAATAGTGGCGCCGTTAGAGCAATGTGTATTAAAGTTTTAGGTGGCTCGAAGCGCCGTTATGCCAATATTGGTGATGTCATTAAGGTAAGCATAAAAGAAGCTGCTCCTCGTAGCAAAGTTAAAAAAGGTGACGTTTATGATGCAGTGGTTGTTCGCACAGCGCAAGGCGTACGTCGTAACGATGGTTCACGTATTCGCTTTGATAATAATGCGGTTGTATTATTGAATCCAAAGTTAGAACCAATTGGTACTCGTATTTTTGGCCCTGTTACGCGTGAATTAAGAGGTGCACAATTTATGAAGATTGTTTCACTTGCGCCAGAGGTGTTGTAATGATGAAAATAAAGCAAAATGATGAAGTTATACTAATCGCTGGCAAAGATAAGGGTTCAATTGGAACTGTAACTAAAATATTAGGATCAAAGCTTGTTGTTGAAGGTTTTAATTTAGCAAAAAAACATGTTCGCCCAAATCCACAAGCTGGAATACAAGGTGGTATAGAAGAAAAAGAAATGCCTTTAAATGCTTCCAATGTTGCAATTTATAACTCTACGACAAAAAAAGCAGATCGCATTGGTGTTAGAGTTAATGATAAAGGTATAAAAGAAAGATTTTTTAAGTCAAGCGGTGAAGCCGTACTTTGAAATAATAAATAGGTGACAAGTGTCTAGATTAAAAGAACAATATAAAAATGAAATTATTCCTAAACTGAAAGAAGAGTTAGGGGTTGGGAATGTTATGTCAGTGCCTAAGATTGAAAAAATTACAATTAATATGGGTCTTGGGAGTGCACTTGGAGATAAAAAAATCCTAGCAAGTGCATTAGAAGAGTTGGGTTTAATCTCTTCCCAAAAGCCAGTAAGCTGTCTTGCACGAAAATCAGTTGCAAGCTTTAAGCTGAGAGAAGGTAATGCTATCGGTTGTAAAGTGACATTAAGAAAAGAAAGAATGTATGAGTTTTTAGATCGCTTGGTAAATGTTGCAATACCTCGGATTAGAGACTTCCGTGGACTTAATGCTAAGTCATTTGATGGCCGTGGAAACTACAATATGGGAATTACTGAACAAATAGTATTTCCAGAAATTGATTTTGAAAAAGTAACAAAAGTTCGTGGAATGGATATTGCAATAACCACAAATGCACAAAGTGATGATGATGCTAAGAAACTATTGGCGATGTTTAATTTTCCATTTAAAGGTGAAAATAATGGCTAAAAAGTCTATGATACACAGAGATATTAAACGATCTAAGTTGGTCGAAAAATACAAAGTACGACGTCTTGAACTGAAGAAAATTATTAAGAGTATTCATACCTCTGATGAAGACCGTTTTCAGGCAGTAATTAAATTACAGTCGCTCCCAAGAGATGCCTCGCCAGTTCGCCAACGTAATCGTTGTGGGCTTTCGGGCCGTCCTCATGGTTTTTATCGTAAATTTGGCTTAGCCAAGTCTCAACTCAGAGAGCGCGCCATGAATGGTGAGATTCCTGGATTAACTAAAGCAAGCTGGTAGGAGGTTAATATGAGTATGTCTGATCCAATAGCTGATATGTTGACAAGAATTAGGAATGCACAATCAGTTAATAAAGAACAGGTTAGCATCCCTGCTTCAAATTTAAAGTCTGCCATTGCAAGTGTAATGCAAGACGAAGGCTATATTACTTCTTTTGCAATTGAAGGTGATACTGCCGCTAATAAAACATTAGTCATCAAATTAAAGTACTTTGATAACCAGCCAGTTATTGAGTCTTTAAATAGAATTTCGAAACCTAGTTTAAGGCATTATGTTAGTAAAGATAATATGCCAAGCATTATGAATGGCCTAGGAATTGTAATTGTTTCAACACCTAAGGGTGTCATGACGGGTCAAGCCGCCAAGGCCAAAAATATTGGTGGTGAAGTTTTGTGCAGCGTTTCATAATAGTGGAGATTTAATAATGTCTAGAGTTGCAAAAGCACCAATAACTATTCCAGAAGGCGTAGATGTTTCTCAAACCGAAGGAATACTTTCCGTTAAAGGTAAACTTGGAGAGATGAGTATGCACGTAAATTCATCAGTTGTTATTTTGAATACTGATAATGTGTTAACTTTTTCACTTGCAGAAGTTAGCAAGAAAGAAGAGAAAGGTGCATGGGCACAAGCTGGAACTGCAAGAGCCAATACAGCAAATTTAATAAAAGGCGTTACTGAGGGCTGGGAGAAGAAACTAACTTTGATTGGTGTTGGATACCGCGCTCAAGCTAAAGGTAAGGTTTTGAATTTAACTTTAGGTTTTTCGCATCCAGTAAATTATAACTTGCCTGAAGGTATATCAGTTGAAACACCTTCCCAGACTGAAGTTATAGTCAAAGGTATTGATAAGCAGAAAGTTGGTCAAGCAGCTGCTGAAATTAGAGCATTCCGTCCACCTGAGCCATACAAGGGTAAAGGTGTGCGTTATACAGATGAACAGGTTGTTCGAAAAGCCGCTAAGAAGAAATAATTGATTGAAGGTAGTAGTTAAATGAAATTATCAAAAAAAGAAGCTCGATTAAGAAGAGCAACGAAATTTAGAGCTAAGCATTCTGCAAGAGATGTTGAACGTTTATGCGTATTCAAATCTTCTCAGCATATTTATGCCCAGATTATTAGTAGTTGTGGCACAAAGACGTTAGCTTCTGCATCAAGTGTTTCCCCAAAAATAAAAAACGGTGGCAATGTTGAAGCCGCTTCCAAAGTTGGAGATTTAATAGCAAAAGCTGCTAAAAAAGCTAAAGTATCTAAGGTCGCATTTGATCGTTCTGGTTTTAAATACCACGGACGAGTTCAAGCGCTTGCTGATGCTGCAAGGAAAGGCGGATTAGATTTTTAATTAAGAGAATTTATAGGTTTAAAGAATGGCTGAAAAAAAGAGAAAAAATTACAAAGAAGAAAGTGAATTTATAGAAAAGCTGGTTAATATTCGACGCGTCGTTAAAGTAGTTAAGGGTGGACGAATTTTTGGTTTTTCTGCTTTAGTAGTTGTTGGTGATGGTAACGGTAAAGTTGGTTATGGTACTGGTAAAGCTCGTGAAGTTCCTTTGGCTATTCAAAAAGCAATGGATAAAGCAAAGAGATCAATGAAGCCAGTTCCATTAGTAAATGGAACACTACATTACCCTATCACTTCATCTGTTGGCGCTGCTAAAGTGTACATGCAGCCTGCCTCAGAAGGTACAGGTGTAATTGCAGGTGGTCCAATGCGAAGTGTTTTAGAGGCAGTTGGTGTTCACAATATTTTGGCAAAGTGTAATGGTACTCGTAATCCGATTAGTGTTGTCAGGGCAACCGTTGACGGTTTAACTAAAATGTCATCGCCACAAATAGTTGCTGCAAAGCGCGGCAAAACTGTTGAACAAATTAATGGAGAAACCTGATGGCTGAAGATAAGATAGAAAACAAAGCAGCTCCAAAGAAAGCAGCTCCAAAGAAAGCAGCTCCAAAGAAAGCAGCTCCAAAGAAAGCAGCTCCAAAGAAAGCAGCTCCAAAGAAAGCAGCTCCAAAGAAAGCAGTTCCAAAAGCTGCTGAAGCTAAGATAGAAGTAACTCCAGCTGTTGCTTCAAAGACGGCACCTGCAAAAAAGGTTGCTTTGAGCAAAGCGACTGTAAGTGTTACTCTGATTAAAAGTTTTTACGGGCGTCTTCCAAAGCACCGCGCTACAGTAACGGGTTTGGGACTGAAAAGAATTAACCATACGGTTGTTCTTGAGGATACGCCAGAAGTAAGAGGCATGATTAACAAAGTGGCTTACTTATTAAAAGTTGAGGGATAAGCAATGAATCTAAATACATTGAAGCCTGCACTAGGTGAAAAAACTAGTAGAAAACGCGTCGGTCGCGGTATGGGTTCTGGCATGGGTAAAACTGCTGGCAGAGGCCATAAAGGTCAAAAAGCCCGATCTGGTGGATTTACTAAGATTGGTTTTGAGGGTGGACAGATGCCATTACAAAGAAGGTTACCTAAGGTTGGCTTTTCATCTCGCATCTCAATAGTCACTTCACAAGTAACGCTAGGTCAACTTGATAAGTTAACTGAAAAAGACATTAATATTGCTGTGCTTAAGAAACACAACCTTATCACTAAAAATATTTTAAGAGTTAAAGTCATGCTTTCAGGTGAAATCAATCGTGCAATAAACCTAGTTGGTATTAAGGCAACTAAGGGTGCAAAGGCTGCTATTGAAGCTGCAAAAGGAACAATTAGCGAGTAGCTATGAGTGAAGATTTATTAAAACGCATCTTTTATTTAATAGGTGCTCTAATCGTATTTAGATTTGGAACACATATTGTGATTCCATTCATATCACAGACTGCCCTTGCGTCTCTAGTAGAAGACAATAGAAGTGGTATTTTAGGCATGATGAATATGTTTTCAGGCGGCGCATTAGAAAGATTGTCGATCTTTACGCTTGGAATTATGCCTTACATTTCATCATCGATTATTATGAACTTAATGACTTCAGTTGTTCCTAGATTTGAACAATTAAAGAAAGAAGGTGAGCGAGGAAGAAGAACAATAACTCAATATACACGTATGGGTTGCGTATTTTTAGCAGTGTTCCAATCTTATGGAGTTTCTATTGCACTTCAATCCCAATCAGGCGGCGGCGTTCCTTTGGTAACTAATCCTGGTTTGACTTTTAGTTTTGTAACAGTTGTGACGCTAACTACGGGAACCCTATTTTTGATGTGGCTAGGTGAGCAGATTAGTGAAAAGGGAATCGGCAATGGAATATCAATGATTATTTTTGCAGGTATTGTTGCAGGCCTTCCTGCCTCTTTTGGTAATACTCTTAGCATGGTAGGTACTGGCGAGTTAAGCGTTTTTGCTGTTATTGTGATTTTACTAATGGCTGTTTTAGTAATGGCCTTTGTAGTGTTTATGGAGAGAGGTCAGAGGCGGATTGCAGTAAATTATGCAAAGCGCCAGCAAGGTCGTAAAATGGTTGGTGGACAAACTTCTTATTTACCATTAAAGATAAATATGGCAGGTGTAATTCCTCCTATTTTTGCTTCTAGTATTATATTATTCCCTGCAACATTAGGTGGATGGTTTTCGCAAACAGAAGGTATGGGATGGTTGGCAGATATTACTTCAAGTATTTCTCCAGGACAACCACTGTATATAATGTTCTATGGCGCAGCAATAGTCTTTTTTACTTTTTTCTATACTGCACTAACCTTCAACGCTAAAGACACAGCAGATAATTTACGTAAATCAGGTGGTTTTATACCAGGTATTAGACCAGGACAGCATTCGGCAGATTATATTGATGCTGTAACTTCTAGATTGACAGCAGTTGGTGCAATATATATTACAGCTGTTTGTTTATTACCTGAATTTTTAATTCTTTATTGGAATGTACCTTTCTACTTTGGTGGTACTAGTCTTTTGATTATTGTTGTTGTTGTAATGGATTTTATAGCGCAAGCACAATCTCACATGATGTCTAACCAGTACGAAGGCCTAATGCGTAAGGCAAATTTAAAGTAAGGATTATTTATGAAAGTAAGAGCATCAGTTAAAAAAATTTGTAAAAATTGCAAAATTATTAAAAGACATGGAGTTATCCGTGTCATCTGTAAAGAGCCCCGTCACAAGCAGAGACAAGGATAATGACATTGACAGGCATTGATTTACAAAGTAAAATTGCACGATTTTTCAACTTTAAATTTTTGGATGGAAAAGTTCACCATTCAAACTTAGTATTTATTGGATAGGTAGAGTCTATGGCACGTATTGCAGGAATAAACATTCCAACACATAAGCACATTGTGATTGGATTACAATCTATTTTTGGTATCGGAGAAACGAGATCAAAATTAATTTGTAAAACATTAAAAATAGAACCTAGCATAAAGGTTTCTGAGTTAACTGAAGTTCAGTTAGAATCTATTCGTAATGCCGTTTCTCAGTATGAAGTCGAAGGTGATTTGAGACGTGAAGTAGCTATGAATATTAAACGCTTGAGAGATTTAGGATGTTATCGTGGTATTCGTCATAGAAAAGGTCTACCTTTACGTGGACAAAGAACAAAAACTAACGCTAGAACTCGAAAGGGTCCTCGTCGTTTAATTAAATAATTAAGGCATAAGATATTATGGCACAAGAACAATCAGCTAAAAAGAAGTCTAAAAAAATTGTTTCAGATGGTATTGCGCATATTCATGCAACATTTAATAACACTATTGTAATGATTACAGATCGTCATGGAAACACACTCTGTTGGGCTACTTCTGGTGGTGCAGGTTTTAGAGGATCAAGAAAATCAACTCCTTTTGCAGCCCAAGTTGCAGCTGGAAACTGTGGTGAAAAAGCGCAAGCTTTTGGCATGAAGAGCCTTGAAGTGAGAGTTAAAGGTCCAGGCCCTGGAAGAGATTCAGCAATCAGAGGCCTCAATGCACAAGGGTTAAAAATTCAATCAATAACTGATGTGACGCCTATACCTCATAATGGTTGTCGTCCTTCTAAGAAACGAAGAGTATAAGGGTAAATTATGGCAAGATATACAGGTCCTACATGTAAATTAGCTCGCAGAGAAGGTGTTGACTTAGAACTGAAGAGTGGTATTAGATCAATTGATTCTAAATGTAAATTGACTCAACTCCCTGGTGTTCATGGTGCTAATGCCAGGCGTCAAAAAGGCAGTGAGTATGGCCTTCAGTTGCGTGAAAAACAGAAAGTTAGACGTATATATGGAATCTTAGAAAAGCAGTTCAGCTTATACTATAAAAAAGCTAGCTCTAAAAAAGGACCAACTGGCGAAAATTTATTATCGCTTCTTGAATGTCGTCTTGATAACGTTGTCTATCGTATGGGTTTTGCTTCTACCCGTGCAGAAGCAAGACAACTCGTGTCTCATAAATCAATTGTAATAAATGGCAAGGTTGTTAATATCCCTTCATTTCAGGTAAGTGTGAATGATGAAATTGCTGTTAGAGAAAAAGCAAAAAAACAAAGTCGAATTCAACTCGCTGTTGAGATATCTGGCCAAAGCGGGTTATCTGAGTGGGTTGATGTTGATAACAAAGCATTAAAAGGTGTATTTAAAAATGTACCTGCGCGTGATGAACTATCTTCTGATATTTCAGAACAATTAATCGTTGAATTGTATTCTAAATAGGAATTAAATATGCAAGGAAGTGCAAGAGATTTTCTAAAACCAAAGCTAGTAGATTCAGTTGAGTTATCTAAAAATGAGTACCGCGTTGTGCTTGAGCCATTTGAGCGTGGATTTGGACATACATTAGGTAATTCAATAAGAAGAACACTTTTATCTTCAATGGTAGGTTCTGCAATTACTGAAGTTGCTATTGATGGTGTAATGCATGAATTTTCTTCAATTGAGGGCGTTCAAGAAGATGTACTCGATATTTTGCTTAATCTTAAAGAAGCTTCTATTGGCCTCAATGCAAGTGAAAGTGCTACCGTAATTATTGAAAAAGAAGGTCCTAGTCAACTAACTGTTGCTGATATTGAAACTAACGGTGTTGATGTTTCTGTATTTAATCCAGACAAAGTTATTGCTACAATAAATGAGGGTGGCAAAATAAGAATGACACTTTCTATTGCTACAGGTGTTGGTTATGATGTTGCTATTTCAAGAGCGGTTGATTCTGAGACTATTGGTAGTATTCAGTTGGACGCAAGCTTTTCACCAATCAAACGAGTAAGCTTTACGATTGAATCTGCAAGGGTTGAGCAAAAAGTTAACCTAGATAGACTTAATATAGTAATTGAAACAAACGGTTCAATTGATGCAGAAGAGGCAGTAAAGCGAGCAGCTACAATTCTTCAAGATCAGCTTTCATCATTTGTTGAACTAGAACCAGTTGTAGAAGAAGAGCCACAACCAACTTCTGATGATTTTCCTCCAATGTATCTATCTGCTGTTGATGAGTTAGAGTTAACGGTGCGTTCTGCTAACTGCTTAAAAGCCGAGCAAATATATTATATTGGTGATCTGATTCAAAAGTCTGAGCAAGATTTATTAAGAACTCCAAACTTGGGTCGTAAGTCACTTAATGAAATAAAAGAAGTATTAACTGAAAAGAATTTAGAACTTGGTACAGAGATTGAAAACTGGCCACCAGTTGACTTAATGAGTGAATAAGGATAAATAATGAGACACAGAAAGTCAGGTAGACAACTAAACAGAAATTCATCGCATAGAAAGGCTATGTTTAAGAATATGGCAAATTCTTTGTTGTTGCATGAGACAATTAAAACAACCTTGCCAAAAGCAAAAGAGCTTAGGCGTGTTGTTGAACCTCTAATTACAAGAGCAAAGTCAGATAGTGTTGCTAATCGTCGCCACATTTTTTCAAAGTTAAGAGATGATGCAATGGTTGCAAAGTTATTTACTAAAGTTGGTCCATTTTATAAAGATCGCCCTGGCGGCTATGTCCGTATCCTTAAGGCAGGTTTTCGTACTGGAGATAAAGCTCCTATGGCGTTAGTTCAATTAGTAGACTTTGAAAGTGTTGAAGAGGTTGTTATTGAAGAGCCAAAAGAAGAAACTAAAACTAAAGCACCAAAAGAAGAATCTTAAAGGAATTATTATATGCCGTCAATTAAAGTAAGAGAGAACGAGCCATTTGATATTGCACTTCGTCGTTTCAGACGTCTATGTGATAGAGCTGGTGTTATTACTGATGTTAGAAAAAAAGAGTTTTTTGAAAAGCCAACTTGGGTTAATAAGCGCAAAAAAGCCGCTGCTGTTAAGAGAACTCACAAAGAAATGTCTAAAAACCGTATTCACCGTAAACGTATGTATTAAGCGCTTTCTTTAGTGCAAGCGTAATTCAAAATATGTCTCAGCTAAAACAACTCATTACCAACGACATGAAGCTGGCAATGAAAGCCAAAGACAAGTCAGCTCTTAAGGCAATTCGTATGATTCTTGGGGCAATCAAACAGAAAGAAATTGATGACCGAATTGAGTTAGATAATGCTCAAGTTTTGGTAGTCATTCAAAAAATGGTTAAGCAGCGTAAAGACTCTATTTCTCAGTTTGCTGATGCTGGCCGTACTGATCTAGTTGAAGTTGAAGAATCAGAGCTTGTCATTATCAATAATTATATGCCTGAACAGCTAAGTGACGATGAAGTTGATGCTGCTGTGACTAAAGCAATCGCTGATTCTGGGGCTGATTCTATTAAAGACATAGGAAAGCTTATGGGAATACTTAAAGGTCAGCTAGAAGGAAAAGCAGATATGGGCGCTGTTTCTCAACTTATCAAGACAAAACTGTCTTAAATTTAGTAGTTAACTTAAGTTTTTAAACCAATCTTATAAGAAGTTGGCGTTAATTGTGTTTGACCAATAAACCACCTAATAAATGAAGAAGGGTCTGAATATCCAAGCTTATAAGAAACAACTTTAACTGAAAGACCCTCCCTCAACATATTTTTTGATTTATTTAGCTTATAGTTGTTGAATACTTGCCGAAAAGTTGTTTTATCTCTGGATAAATGATTACGAAGTGTGTTCACACTTATACCTAACTGATTAGATATTTCCTGAATACTAATATTGTTGTATTGATTTTCATAATTACTCATTAAGTTCTCGATTTTTTCAGTAAGAGTTGTATTGAAAGCTTTCTCTTCCAAGCTTTTTATTGCAATTGAACTTAAATAAGAAATAAGTCTAGGATTTGAAATACTACTTTTTTTTAAATAAATATTCTGACTAATAGTAATTGATGTCTCTGTACTTTTAAGATTAATCGGGCAATTAAATATAGATTTCTCTTTTAAGCTGATATCAATTGCATTTATTTTTGTATTTATATATTTAATTTGAAATCGTTTAGATCTAATAAATGCAGCAAGCACTGAGAGACATAAATTCTCATATATTGAAGGATGCTTAACTTTTTGGTCTGCAATAAATTGGATTTTAACAGCGCTTTGTTCCTCTTTGATTAGGACATTAATGCCTTCAAGCTCAATATTGATATAAGCTTGAAGTAGTTTAAAGCCTTCTTTCAAATGCCTAGAGTAGAAAAACATTAACCCTAAGGCTCCAGCATAGTTTGGTCTTATTTGAGCGAGTCTTGCATAATTTATTGTAATCAAGTCATCAATAAAAACAGATTCTGCTTCAATAAAAAAATTTAAAAACATATCAATCGGCAGCACTAAATTTTGATTTGATAATATTGATTCTGATAGGCAAATTCTATTGCATATTTCACCTACCTCTTTTGGGTATATTTGTTGCAATCTAAAGATTGACCTCCAGGTCATATGGTTAATATTCATGTGTTAATAGAAATAATAAAGACTCTAATTATTATGATAAAGTATCAATATTTTATTATATTATGTTAACTAAAATTGTATTTATTTAACTATACTTGTTATTCAATTAGTTAAATGCCTGTTTGTTATTCTTTAGGCGCTAAATAAGGATAAATTTTATGCTTGAAACAATATTTCAATATTCACTACTTTCATTTCTGCTTTCTATAGCTTTACTTTTAATTGTTTTAGTAAAGACACAGGTAAAAATTTGGCAGCTATGGCTTTTAGCTATAGGATTAACTTATCCAGGTGCCGTCATTGCTAATCATCTAGGTGCACAGATCATACTATCTATATTAGTTCTATTAGGAGTCTTTCTAGTTCCTAGTGTCAGGCTTTTAATATTCACAAAGCCACTTTTTAATTCAATGCGAAAATCACTACCTCCAATTGGCTTAACAGAAAGGATTGCACTTGAGGCGGGAACCGTTTGGTGGGATGCAGAGTTATTTCAAGGTAACCCTAATTGGAAAGAACTATCAGATCTTGAGGCGACTGAATTAACTGATGAGGAGCAAAGTTTCGTTGATAACGAGGTTGAAACTCTCTGTAATATGATTGATTCATATGAAATCGTTTCCAGTCAAGATTTACCAAAAGAAGCATGGAAGTTTATCTTTGATAAAGGTTTCTTAGGTCTAATTATTCCTAAGGAATTCAATGGGAAAGGTTTTTCACATTTTGCCCATGCTATTATCGTTGGAAGACTTTCTTCGGCTTCACAATTTTTAGGAATCTCAGTCATGGTTCCAAATTCATTGGGTCCAGGTGAGCTATTGTTACAATATGGTACAGAAGAGCAAAAGAAACATTACTTGCCTCGTCTTGCTAAAGGAAAAGAAATACCATGCTTTGGCCTTACTTCAACAGTTGCAGGTTCAGATGCAGGTTCCTTAATCGATAATGGCATAGTCTGTTATGGTCAGCATGAAGGCAAAGAGGTATTAGGATTAAGGCTCAATTGGGAAAAGCGATACATAACTCTTGCCCCTATAGCAACAGTCATTGGTTTAGCCTTTAAGGCGTATGACCCTGATAATTTATTGCCAGCTGAACACCCTCTTCACAAGAAAAATGATTTAGGCATCACTTGTGCTCTTATTCCAAGGAAAACAGAAGGGCTGTCAATAGGGACTCGCCATCGTCCAATCGGTGAGCCATTTCAAAATGGCCCCATTTATGGCAAAGATGTCTTTATACCAATGGATTGGGTTATTGGTGGTGAAAAGATGCTTGGTCATGGCTGGAGAATGCTAATGGAGTGTTTAAGTGTAGGCAGGGGGATTTCATTGCCTGTAACTGGAGCTTCTGCAACACAGGCCATGCTCCTAACAACAAGTACTTATTCACAAACTCGTGAACAATTTGGTATACCAATCGCAAAAATGGAAGGCATTCAAGAAAAACTTTCAAATCTTGCTACAAACGCATACAGGGCTACTGCAAACATTAACCTCTCAACATGGGCTCTTGATGCCGGTCATAGGCCTTCAATCATTTCCGCAATTGTGAAATATAGAAACACCCAACTTCTTCAGAATTCCTCAATCGATGCAATGGATGTTCATGGAGGGAGAGCAGTCATGGAAGGAAAAAGAAATTATGTTTCTAATGTTTATGCCGGTGCACCAGTTGCAATAACAGTTGAAGGCGCAAATATTCTAACTAGAAGTTTAATGATTTTTGGACAGGGTTTGATTAGGTGTCATAAAACAATGCTTGATGAACTAACAGCGCTTCATGATGATAGCAAAGATTCAGTCAAAAATTTTGATAAAGCGCTCGTTACTCATGTTGATAGCTTTTTTAATAATATTGCAAGAGCAATTGTGTTTTCTTGGACTCGTGGCCGATTAGCTAAACCTTATGGAGATAACACCACTAAGATCTATTATCGTAACCTGTCTGTTTTATCAGCAAAGTTTGCCTGTTTAACAGATATTGCATCTTTGTTATTGGGAGGATCACTGAAGAGAAAAGAAATGATCTCGGGTCGATTTGCAGATGCAATTTCTTCAATGTATGAAATCAGCTCATGCATCAAGCTCTATGAGGAGAAGTTCCAAAATGATGATCAAGTTAAAAATATTTTGAAATTATCAGTCCTTACATTGGTTAAAGAGGCTGATTCAGCTATGCGAGACAATATAGAAAGTATGCCAATTAACAGAGTTTTAAAGACAATATTAATGTTCTTATTTTTTCCTTTCTCTGTTACAAGTGCAAAAATTGATGATAAGTTAATTATTGCCACTTCAAAATCTATCGGTGATATTGACTGGCTACTAGATAACCTCTCAACATGCATTTGCTCGAATTTAAAAGATAAGCCTGACCACCCTTTCTATATTTTATTTCAAGGTTATGAGGCTGGAATAGAGTTAAAAACAATTAGAGACAAGGCAAAAAAAGTAGGCTATAAGTATAAGCCCAACATATCCTTAGAGTTATGGCTTCAAGGCTTAGTTGATAATAAAACTTTAACTGTTGAAGATAAAGACAATTGGTTAAAACTAAATGATGTGGTTCTTGAGGCATTAAAAGTTGATGATTTTGAAAATGAAGAGACTTAAATTAATAGGAAAATTATGAAACAATATTTTGATAAAGCTTTTAGTAAGATTGCTGTACTCGGTTCAGGAACAATGGGCGGTCAAATTGCAGCACACTTTGCTAATTTAGGATTTGAGGTTGTCATGTTTGATATGAGTCATGAGGCTCTATCTAAATCACTTAACATGATGAAAAAATTGAATCCTACTCCTTTGGCAAGTCAGTCAGTTATTGGATTGATTAAAACCTCAACATATGACACGATGGATGTTTTATCTAAATGCGATTTCATAATAGAATCTGTTGTTGAAAATTTAGACATCAAAAAGCAGCTATTTTCTAATATTGCACCTTACGTAAATGATGACGCGGTATTAGTAACAAATACTTCTGGCTTGTCAATTCAGAAAATTGCTGAGCATTCACCAGAGAGTTTGAGAAGTCGAATTTTTGGAGTCCACTTCTTTAACCCTCCTAGATATTTGCCATTGGTTGAGCTAATTCGAACTTCATTTAGTGATGAAAAGTTACTTCATAAGGCTGAGGGTTTCATTACCTCTGCTTTAGGCAAAGAGGTTGTTTATGCCAAAGACAGTCCAGCTTTTATTGCAAATAGAATAGGTGTTTTTTCTTTTTTAGCTGTTTTAAATCATGCAGAAAACTTCTCTCTTTCCGCGGATACGGTCGACGCTTTAACTGGCAAGAGAGTTGGGAGACCAGCAAGCGCTACATTTAGAACGCTTGATGTTGTTGGTCTTGATGTTATGTCAAATGTTGTCAAAAACATTTATGAAAACGCCAAAGATGACCCCTGGGTGGAGCTATTTAAACTTCCAGATTGGATAGACAATTTAATTGCAAAAGGCTCTCTGGGAAGTAAGACTAAAAAAGGAATTTATGAAAAAATAGGTAAGGATATATATGTTTATGATCCTGGCTCAGATCAATATAGACTCTCAGATAAAACTATTAGTTCTGAAGTCAAAAAAATTCTAAAAGAAAACGGCAATATCGAAAACTCTTTACTCGCCCTTTCCAAATGTGATGATCCTCAAGCTCAATTTTTATGGTCTGTTCATCGAGATGTATTTCATTACGCTTGCTACCAACTTGAGCATGTTGCTGAAACAGTTAGGTGCGTCGATCTAGCTCTAAAATCAGGATTTGCATGGCAGAGAGGTATCTTTGAACAAGTCCAACTTACAGGATGGAGTGAAGTAAGAGATATCTTGAACATAGATATCAATAATGGAGCAGCCCTCTCAAGCGAGTCTTTACCATCTTGGGTTCTTGATAAATCCTTTGTTTATTCAGATGAAGGGGCTTATGATCCAAATAAAAATCAATACACTCCTAGATCTTCTCACCCAGTCTATGATAGGCAGTTATTCAAACCTCTCTTAAAAGGTGAGAAGCAGCATCAACAAGATATTTTGCTAGATGGTGAGTCAACTAAGCTAGTTGATATAGGTAACGGTGTTGCTAGCATTTCGTTTAAAACGAAGATGAATGTTTTAAGTTCAAGCGTTCTGACTGAGTTGCCAAAGTGCCTTGACTTTCTTGAAGTGAATGGCTTTAGTGCATTGATCTTTAAACAGGAACAAGAACACTTCTGTGCTGGAGCAAATCTGTATGAAATCATTTCAGCCATTAAGTTAGGCCTTTTAGAGAAGGACCCAGGCATGACTTCAAAAGCAAAGAAGAAGGCCTTTGAATTAATGCATCCAGAGTTACCTAAACTAGGAAAACTTTACTCGATTAAAAAGACTGTTTCTATGTTGCAAGAACTATTTATGCGTTTAAAACATGGCAAAATATTAACTATAGCAGCAGTTGATGGATTGGCTTTGGGCGGTGGTTGTGAGTTGCTTCTGCATTGCAACAAAGTTGTTGCATCAATGAATTCTTATATTGGCCTAGTTGAAGTGGGTATCGGAGCTCTTCCCGCAGGATGCGGTAGTAAGGAAATGACACTAAGGGCGTATACCAATAAAGAGACAGATGATATCTTTCCATTGCTTTCTAAGTACTTTGAGCAGATTGCTATGGCCAAAGTTTCTGCAAGCGCTTTAGAAGCAAAGGAAATGGGCTACTTAAAAGCTGATGATGTTATTATTGCTAACCCAAATGAATTGCTTTATGTTGCAAAACAGCAGGCATTAGCACTACTTGATTCAGGCTTTAAGTCCCCTTTAGACTCAACTTTTAAAGTTGTTGGTAAGGCGGGTTATGCAAATATTATGTCACAGGTCGCAAATCTACATGAAGGGCACTTTATATCGGAGCATGATAATTATATTGTTACTCATCTTGCTAAAGTAATGACTGGCTCAAAAGTTGAAGAAAATACTACGGTTAATTCACAAATGATTCTAGATCTTGAAAGGAAGTATTTTATTAAACTCTTAAGCACTAAGAAAACTCAGGACCGAATTGAATTCATGCTGAGAAATAGTAAACCACTTCGTAATTAATTGGAGAATATGATGAGAAAAGCTTATATTATTGATGCAAAAAGAACTCCAGTTGGTAAAGTCAGAGGCTTGCTGTCTAAAACTAGAGGGGATGACTTATTAGTTCATGCGATAAAAAGTGTCCTAATAGCATCTGATGCTAGCGAAGAAATTAATAAAAATATTGATGATATTATTGTTGGTTGTGCAATGCCAGAAGGCCCTCAAGGGCTTAACATTGCACGAATAGCAACATTGCTTGCTGGCTTGCCAGACTCGACTCCAGCATACACTCTCAATAGATTTTGCTCATCAGGACTACAATCTGTATCTAATGCAGCAGATCTTGTTAAGTCAGGTTCTGCAGATCTAGTGATTGCTGCCGGAGTAGAGAGTATGAGTAGCGTTCCTATGACAGGCTTCAAGCCATCAATGAATCCAAAAATCTTGTCTGATGAAAATATTTCAATCGCTTATGGAATGGGATTGACAGCAGAAAAGGTTGTTCAGAAATATAATATTTCACGGGAAGCTCAGGATGAGTTTGCTTTTGATAGTCACCAAAAAGCAATCTTGGCCAATAGCAACAGCTCATTTGTAAATGAAATTTCACCAATTACTACAATTGAAAATGGTTACTCCATAGATTCTAAGGAGTACACATCAAATTCTAAAATTGTTTCTCAAGATGAAGGGCCGAGAGAGGATACAAGCCTTGAGGTTTTAGCAAAGCTTAGAACTGTTTTTGCGCAGGACGGGTCAGTGACTGCTGGAAATAGTTCACAAATGTCTGATGGAGCAGCAGCTGTATTAGTTGCTAGTGAAGAAGCAGTCGAGAAATATAACCTAACACCAAAAGCAGAATTTATGGGCTTTTCAGTTGCAGGTGTTCCTGCAGAAATAATGGGTATTGGGCCTATAAAGGCTGTCCCTAAGGTTTTAAAATCAGTGGGATTAAGTATTGATGATATTGGCTGGATAGAGCTTAATGAAGCATTTGCAGCACAATCTTTGGCTGTCATTAGTGAGTTAGGTTTGGATACTCAAAAAGTCAACCCACTGGGTGGTGCTATCGCTCTTGGGCATCCATTAGGCGCAACGGGTTCTATACGCATAGCAACTATAGTATCAGCTATGCAAAGAGAAAACATTGATTATGGTATGGTCACCATGTGTATAGGTACTGGTATGGGCGCAGCTGGCATTATCAAAAATATAAGAAATTAAATGGAAAATAAAAACTTTATCAAAAAATTAAGACTGCCAATTATTCAGTCGCCAATGTTTATCGTATCCAACGCAAGACTAGTTATTGCCTCATCAAGGGCGGGAATTGTTGGCTCATTCCCAACTGCAAATTGTCGAACATTGGAAGCTTTGGATGAATCCTTTTCAGAAATAACAGCAGCCTTAGGTACTGGCAAAGATGAACTTCCTTGGGCAGTTAATATTATTGTAAGTAAGATGTATGCTCGAAGTAATGATGATTTAGATTTAATCCTTAAGTACAAGCCACCTATTGTAATAACATCACTCGGAAACCCTAAGGAGGTTGTAGAGAAAGTCCATGAGTATGGTGGGATAGTTTTTTCAGACGTTATAAATTTATACCACTCAAAAAAAGCAATTAGTGTTGGCGTAGATGGTTTAATTTTAGTCTGTAATGGAGCCGGTGGGCATACTGGAGACTTATCTCCCTTTGCTTTTGTCCCAGAGGTAAGAGAAATCTTTGATGGCATAATTATCGTTGGAGGAAGTATCAGCTCGGGTGATTCTATACTATCGATCCAGGCTTTAGGTGCAGATATGGCGTACATGGGAACTCGCTTTATCGCAACCCAAGAAAGTGACGCTACTGATGAATTCAAAGAGATGATACTAAATGCCACAGCAAGTGAGATTATTAAGTCTAATAAAATTACAGGTGTTAATGGAAATTGGTTAGAGCAGTCACTGAAAAATGCTGGCATTCCAACTGAGGATAGTGGTCTGAAGAAAACATTGAGTGATTTAAAGAGAATGATAATGCCTCTCATAAAACAAAAACTCAAAGTAGATTTTGATATAAGCAAAGTAACAGCCAAGAGGTGGCGTGATATTTTTTCAGCAGGACAGGGTGTTGGCTCTATTTCCAATGTGCCCAGCGTTGAAGATTTAGTGATAGAATTAGAACAACAACATACTAAATCTAAAAGTAGGATTTTATAAGGAAAAAAAATGTTATCTAAGGCAGTTAAGAGGGATTTAAAGCACAATAGAACAATTGAAGGTAAGGGCTATAAAAGAGAGGACGGGCTTTGGGACATTGAAGTTTTTCTCGTTGATAGTAAGACATTCTCATTTAAAAATATGCACAAAGGTTATATTAGTGCAGGAGAGCCGTTGCATGATATGGCCATTAGACTAACGCTCGATGATGACAGAAAGATTATTGATATAGAAGCTGTTATTGGCTCAGGCCCTTATAATGTATGTCCTCAAGCGGTAATAAATTGTGAAACATTAAAAGGGGAATTTGTAGTCTCAGGCTTTAATAGGAAGGTTTTAAAAATATTAGGCTCAGAAAAAGGTTGCCGGCATATAACAGATTTGTTGGCTCATGCTGCAACGATAGCTTATCAAACACTTTGGAAAGAAAAAACTGCTGACAATGTTAAAACAATCTCTTTAGATGAGGTCAAGTCAATTGAAAAAAAATTTGCAAACTCTTGTTATGCATTTAAGAAAGATGGAGAAGTCTATAATCAGTATAAAGAAATCTTGATTAATAAATTAGAGAAGAATTAATAATGAACTTAAAGGAGGGGAGGCATGGAAACAGAGATACCAAACAAACTTGAAGATACAGAATTTTTTAAAGAGCATGCTAACCTAGTTGATTTTTTTAATAACTCTTGCAATAAACATAGTGAAAAAATAGCTTTTGAAAGTTATGGTATTGAGATGTCTTATGATGAGCTTTCTTTACAAGTAAATTCCTTTGCCTCATGGCTCAGTCAAAATTTCAAGCCTGGAGACAGGATTGCACTTATGATGCCAAATATGTTGGTTTACCCAGTCATCGTTTATGGTGCGTTGATGGCAGGAGTAATTGTCATAAATATAAACCCTCTATACACTCCAAGAGAATTAGAGCATGTATTAAGAGATAGTGAAGCCAAGTTATTGCTAGTTTGGGAAGGGGTAGCCCATGTTGTCGAAAAATCAAACCTTGCTAGTGTAGATAAAGTGGTAGTTACTACTATTGGAGATCTTCTTGGTTTTAAAGGAAAGATTATTAATTTTCTTGCCAGAAAAGTTAAAAAATTAGTACCAAAATTTAATATAAATGGGACACTAGCATTTACAGAAGTTTTAAACGAAGGTGCAAAAATAGATTTTTCTGGCGTTGAAATATCGATAAATGATACCGCATTTTTGCAATATACTGGTGGCACAACTGGAGTGTCTAAGGGGGCAATACTGACACATCGAAATATTCTAGCAAACATTATTCAAGCTTTTTTTACTCTAGATCCAAAAATGTATGAAAACTCTGATAATGAGCAAAGAGTTGCAATTTGTCCGCTACCGCTTTATCACATTTTTGCCCTTACAGTGCATAACTTCATGTTGTTTCATATTGGAGGTAAGAGTGTTCTCGTGACCAACCCGAGGGACCTTAAAACTTTTATTTCAATTCTGAAAAAACATAAGTTTCATATGATTTCAGGCGTTAATACACTTTATGAAGCGCTACTAAATAGTGATGGTTTTAAAGATTTAGATTTTAGTAACCTGATTATGTCCTTAAGTGGAGGGATGGCGGCGTTAGATTCAACTGCAAAGAGATGGTATGAGGTAACAAATTCGATAGTTTGGCAGGCTTACGGCTTAACTGAGACTTCGCCTCTTGTTAGTGTGAATGACTATAGACAAACTGAATTTACTGGCTCTGTTGGTTTTCCTGCGGCCTATACTGAAGTGGAAATTCGTGATGAAAATAACCAGGCAATCACCGAGCTAAATGAGCCTGGAGAATTATGTGTACGTGGTCCACAAGTTATGAGTGGTTATTGGAAATCTAAAGATTCAGGTATTGATGAAAATAATTGGTTCATGACTGGAGATATTGCTCGAGTAGATGAAACTGGTAATATTTTTATTGTTGATCGTAAAAAAGATATGATCATAGTTTCTGGATTTAATGTATTTCCAAATGAGGTAGAAGCTGTAGTTAATGAACATCCAGCTGTTTTGGAATGTGGTTGTGTTGGGATCAAAGGCGAAAATTCTCAAGAAAGCGTGAAGGTGTTTATAGTTCTGCATGAGGGTCAAAGCTTATCTGAGGACGAACTTATTAGCTTTTGCCGTGAAAAGTTAACTGCTTACAAGGTTCCAAAACATGTCGAATTCATAAGTGAAATTCCAAAAACGAATGTTGGTAAGGTTTTAAGAAGGGAGCTCAAAGCTAACTCTTAACTTTGTATTGCCTCACCCCTTAAAAGTCTGAATAATAATCCATAAGGTTACTTGTTAGAGAGTGAAGCCATGTATTATTTAAAGCAGAAAAAAAGCGGAGCGAGATGAACAATGGAGGCAAGACTATCAACTGCAAAGCAAGTGAGTAAGATTGTTTGCTTTAAAAGAACTAATTTAACGACTATGACTAAAGTCAATGAATGAGTTCTTGCAATTGCTTATAGTTGGCATTAGCCAAGGCTGCATATATGGCTTGATGGCATTAGGCTTTGTGATGATATACAAGGCTACCGAGATGGTTAATTTTGCTCAGGGCGATATGATGATGCTGGGCTCGTTTGTTGCCTGGACATTAATAATGGATTTGGGTATGCCTTTCTGGCTCGGCGTTCCCACTACGCTAATTGTCATGGCATTGTTTGGTGCTCTTGTCGACATTCTGATAGTGCGTCGAGTGATTGGACAACCTCAGTTTGCCATTATCATTCTAACCCTAGGGCTGGGTATCATCTTTCGTGCCGCTGCAGGAATGATTTGGGGACAGGTGCCGTTGACTATCGATAGCCCCATTTCAGGCTTTAGCAGCTTTTATGGGATTGTTATTGGCAATGAGCGGTTGGCAATTATTGCTGTAACAGCAATATTGATAGTAATTTTATGGGCATATTTCCGTTACTCTAAATGGGGTATCGCCATGAAAGCTGCGTCTCAAAACCAACTTGCTGCATACTATTCTGGCATTCCCGTCAGAGTTATCGTCTCCGCTGTTTGGGCTGTTGCCGCTGCAATTTCAGCTCTGGCTGGCATTCTATTGGCCCCAATTACATTGATTGAGCCGATGAACGGCTTGCTGGGCATCAAGGCTTTTGCCGCCGCCGTGATAGGCGGCTTCGGATCCATGCCTGGTGCTATTCTTGGGGGGCTGATTGTTGGCATTATAGAACCCTTTGCAGCCGCATATGTTCCTGCAGTTAAGGGTAGTTTGGTCTACATTGTAATGTTGATAGTGCTGGCTTTACGACCACAAGGATTATTTGCTCAAATTCATAAAAAGAAGCTTTGAAATGAGAATCCTGTTCAAAACTAATTATAAGCAAGACTTAAATCTAGCAAAACATAGCGGGCACCGCTTTTGGTATGGCTTGTTGATCCTTGTTCTGTTCGCAGCGCCACTGGTACTTGATGGCTATTATATTGGCGAGGCAACGCGTGTGCTTATCTATGCTATGGCAGGTTTGGGTTTAATGGTGCTAACAGGTTTTACAGGACAGGTTAGTCTCGGCCACGCAGCATTCTTGGCGATCGGTGCCTACACAAATGCCTGGTTTCTATCCCAGGGGTTTTCCTCCTTTGTAGCGCTTCCAATGGCCGCTTTGCTGAGTATGATAGGAGGTCTGCTAGTTGCCATTCCTGCAGTACGGATGTCAGGCATATATCTGGCAATCGCAACATTGGTCTTTGCTATTATTGTGGAGGATTTTGCTGGCCATCTCAACAGTATTACTGGAGGAAATCGTGGCATGATGGTCGATGTTCCAATGCTATTTGGCTATCAAATATGGCAGTCCTGGGAGCTCTACCTGTTTGTTTTGATTATCTTATTCACTGCCACTCTTGTAGTATTGAATATATTGCGCTCTCCGCTGGGTCGCGCAATGATTGCAGTAAGAGACTCCGAAGTCTCATCCCAAGCATTGGGTGTGAACCCGATGAAAATTAAAGTTTTTGCCTTTACCGTGTCAGCCGCTATAACGGGTTTAGCAGGTGCCTTTTTAGCGCATTATATGTTGTTCCTGACACCGCAAATATTCGGAATTTTATTGTCTATCCAGCTACTATTGATGATTGTATTAGGTGGTCTTGGCACCGTCCATGGTGTATTTTTTGGGGCTGTATTGATTGGTGTGCTGGAAACTGGTATATCTATTGCGAAAGACGCCCTACCATCTTCGATTGGAAGCTTACCAGGAATAGAACCGCTCGTTTTTGGAGTCATACTGGTCAGCGTGATTGCATTCGAACCAACCGGCCTTTACAGCCGTTGGGTCAAGATTCGTAGCTATATGGAATTCTTCCCCATTTATAGGCGCAAGAGTTTTAAGCGCCAGAGGACCTACTTGAAAACGGAGCGATTAAGATGAGCTTCCTTGAAATCAAAAACCTCTCCATCTCCTTTGGTGGTGTCAAAGCGGTTGACGATGTGAGTTTTGCTGTCGAAGAGGGTTCGGTTTACGCAATCATCGGACCAAATGGCGCAGGAAAATCCACCATCTTTAATTTATTAAGCCGTTTCTATGAGCCTCTATCTGGGCAGCTAAATTTTTCCGGTAATGACCTATTGGAGCTTAGCGCTAAAGACATTGCACGCCTAGGTATCGCTAGAACATTTCAAAATCTGGAGTTGTTCGAGCATGCTTCTGTTTTACAAAATCTCCTAGTAGGCAGACATGTACACAACAATCAAAGCTGGTGGCGTCAAATGTTATTTACCGGAAGCGTTGTGGAAGCGGAACTGGAACATCGAAGAAAGGTGGAGGAAGTAATCGATTTTCTGGAGCTGGCTCACTATCGAAACCAAATGATTTCGGCTCTACCTTATGGCGTGCGAAAAAAGATTGAGCTGGCAAGGGCACTTTGCATTGAGCCAAAGCTATTATTGCTAGACGAGCCCTCATCAGGACTCAACCCCGAGGAGACAGAGGAAATGGGTTTTTGGATCGAGGATATCAGGCGAGACTTGAATATGACCGTCGTCTTGATTGAACACGATATGTCTCTAGTGGCGGAGGTCTCCGACCGGGTGCTGGCAATTGTCAATGGCAAGGTTGTAGCTGAAGGGAGTCATGCTATTGTTCGAAGCCATCCTGATGTAGTTTCAGCATATCTGGGAGATGCACAATGAGCGAATCTCCATTATTGCAAGTGCGTAATATAGAAACGTTTTATGGCCCTGTAATGGCAATACGTGGAATAAGCCTCGACGTTCACGAGGGGAAAATCGTTAGTATTTTGGGAGGAAATGGCGCTGGAAAAACTACAATTCTGAAAACTATTTGTGGCGCACTGGAGCCACAAAAAGGCACTGTAGTATTTTCTGACCAAGATATTACCGCCTGGCAGCCGGATAAGATTGCCAAGCAAGGTATGGGTCATGTACCCGAAGGGAGAGAGGTATTTCCATTTCTAAGTGTCAAAGAAAACTTGGAAATGGGTGCCTACAACCGCAAAGAGAAAAACGAAATTGATGCTGATTTAGAGATGGTTTTCCATTATTTTCCCGACTTAAAGAACAAAATCAATTCGCAGGCCGTACTTCTGTCCGGGGGACAGCAGCAGATGCTAGCCATGGGAAGAGCGCTAATGATGCGACCCGAAATTCTACTTCTGGACGAGCCGTCCCTTGGCTTATCACCCTTACTGGTTAGTGAAATTTTTGACATTATCTACCGCCTCAACTTCGAACAAGGCGTCACCATGCTTTTAGTGGAACAGAATGCACACATGGCTTTAAAGGTTTCACACACTGGCTACGTGATCGAAACGGGACGGGTCGTTTTTGATGGAGACCGTGATGCCCTGTTGAACAACCCTGATATTCAGGAGTTCTATTTAGGGAAAAAGCAAGCTATCGGTCGAGAAAAGCGTCGTTGGAAGCAACGCAAAACCTGGAGATAGAGGATGAATAATGAAGAAATAATCAGCCTTGACAATCAAACCTCGATTCCAGCATTGTTTCGCTTTAGGGCGCAAACGCTAAAGAATAAAGTAGCCATGCGCGAAAAACATTTTGGCATCTGGCGGACGTTTTCCTGGGATCAGTATTATTCGAGTAGCATCCGCATAGGGAAGGCTATGATGGCTCTGGGGTTGGAGCCTGGTCAAACCGTTTCCATACTTGCTGACCCATGTAAGGAGTGGCTATTTTTCGATCTTGCCGCCCAGTGTATTGGCTGTGTTTCCTGTGGAATTTATGCGACGGATTCAGCGCCCCAAATTCTTCATATTTGTGCAGACAGTGATACAACACTACTGATGGTTGAGAATGAAGAGCAGCTTGACAAATATTTGGTGGTCGAAGAGCGACTACCAAATATCCATACGGTGGTTGTTCTAGACTCCACTGGACTAGCCGATCTGGACCACCCTAAAGTACTAATGCTGGAGCAATTTTGCCAATTGGGCGATGAGGGTGACGAAGGCCTCGAGTCAGAATGGAATAGGCGAATCGACAACGCAGAGCCCAACGATACAGCGATTTTGGTTTATACCTCAGGTACGACCGGTCCTCCAAAAGGGGCGATGCTTAGCCATAGAAATATTTTTTTCACAGCACATGCCTTTCATGAGTTTTACCCAATCACGGCTAAAGACAACTCGGTTGTCTACCTACCGCTGTGCCACGTTACCGAGCGACTTCTATCAGTGTACTTGCCTTTAGCACGCTGTTCAACGATTAACTTCATTGAGGGCCAGGATACCGCATTCGAAAATATTACCGAAGTATCTCCAACCTACTTCCTGGGTGTGCCAAGAATTTGGGAAAAAATGTATTCATCCATCACATTGCGCATGAAGGATGCAACATGGGTTGGCAGAAGTGCCCTGCAATTAGCCCTATCTGTCGGCTCTAGAGTTGCTGACTTTGAAGACAAGGGTATGGCTGTTCCGGTGCATATTCGCCTGATGCAGAGAGCTGCAGATCTTCTTGTCCTTAATAATATTAAAGTTCTCTTGGGTCTGGACCGTGTACGAATTGGTCTGACAGGCGCAGCGCCTATCTCACCAGATTTGATTAGTTGGTTCCGTGCTTTGGGTGTACCCCTGTACGAGGCATTTGGTCAAACTGAAAATGTGGCGTTTGCATGTGGCAACTATGAAGGCCAAGTTCGCCTGGGCACAGTCGGCAAGCCGCCATCAGGCGTAGAACTGAAAACCGCCGAAGACGGTGAGTTGTTAATCAAGGGGCCCTTGGTGTTCAAAGGGTATTATAAGCAAGCACTTAAAACTGATGAGACAATCATTGATGGCTGGCTATATACTGGCGACATAGCAGAGATCGATGCCGATGGATTCGTCAAGATTGTGGATAGGAAGAAGGACATCATTATTACCTCTGGTGGCAAGAATATCAGTCCCTCTGAGATTGAAAACCAGCTAAAATTTTCTCCTTATGTGACCGATGCAGTGGTAATTGGCGATGGGCGTAAATACCTAACCTGTTTGGTGATGATTGACAATGAAACAGTGAGCCAGTTTGCCCAGGAAAATAATGTCCCATTCTCTGATTTTAAAAGTCTATGTGCAACAGCAGAGGTTCAGTCGCTCATCAAAAGTGAAATTGAACGAATCAATCTATCTTTGGCCCAAGTTGAAACTCTCAAAAAATTTAGACTGATTAACAAACAGCTAACAGTTGAAGATGACGAATTGACAGCGAGCATGAAGCTAAAACGCAATATTGTGAATGAAAAGTATGCTGATTTGATTAATCAGATGTACTCTTAAGGGGTATAAATCATTCAACATATTTGTGCAAGTAACAAGATACAGGTATAGTGTTAATAACAAAAAAAATAATTAATAATAATAAATAAAGGAGTAAGAACTATGAAAAAACTAAATAAAATCATGGCAGGATTAGCCTGTCTAGCCTTGAGTGCTGGAGTTATGGCTCAAGGAGTAACCGACGATGAAGTTCTTCTTGGAACCTCAACCGCGTTGAGTGGTCCGGCGGCTCTTTGGGGTGTTGCGGCAAGCCAGGCGGCGCAGATTCGTTTTGATATGGTAAATGAAAACGGTGGTGTGCATGGGAGACAAATACGTGTTGTCCTAGAGGATCACCAATATCAGGTCCCAATCCACGTTAAAGCAATGAACAAATTACTGAACCTTGATAAAGTATTCGCTACATTTAACGTACTCGGAACGCCAATGAATCTAGCAACATCAGAAACCCAGTTTGCCAAGAACGTACCAATGCTATTCCCAATGACAACTGCACATTCGGTGCAGGATCCTGAGAACGACCTTAAGATCACCTTTGGTTCAAGCTATTACAATCAAATTAGATTTGCAGTTGGTCATTTTCTTGCAACAGGAAGGACTTCAGCATGCGTGATGTATCAAGACTCTGCCTATGGCGCTGAAGTGCTAGAAGCCGTAACAGACGAAGTGGCAGAACACGGCGGTGTGAGCTTAGTTTCTAGCGTTAGCCATAAGCCAACTGCCACCGAATTTGTTGGCGCAATGGTAGGTTTTAAAGGTGCAGGCTGTGACTTAATCGTGTTCGGTACAATTATTCGTGATACGATTACAGGCTATGCTACTGCTCGCAAACTAGGCATTACCGCTGATGTAGTGGTTACACAAGCTGGCTTTGATACTATGGTAGCAGGCTTTCCAGGTGGCATAACTGAAGGTTTGTACGCTGCAAGTGTGGGTGAGGCTGTCTACTGTGATAGCGCTCCTGTAAGCGCGAAGGCATTTTGTGATGCCTATAAAGCGAAGTATGGCAGTGATCCAGGCGTTTCAGGGCAATTAGGCTACACTGCTGCTGATCTAGTGGTGGCCGGACTTGAGAATGCTGGAGCAGACTTAACTGTCGAATCATTAATGGATGGACTAGAGGCAATCAGTGCCCATCCAGATACTTTTGGCAGAATAAGCTGGAGCTATGGCGCCGATGACCACAAAGGGACACAAGTGGTTGTCTTAAGTCAAGTTAAGGACGGCAAGTGGGTTTCATTGGGTCAAGCAAATTATTCAGCAAAATAAAGATCTGTCCTTTGATGATAACGGCGCCTTCGGGCGTCGTTTTCATATTGTAGAGTTTTTTATGGAGATGTAATAGGATGATATTAAACATCGGTGTGTTTCAGTACAAAATGCGAGATGAATCTCCTTTTAAGAAAATACAAAGATTAGAAAATCATTTAAAAAAAAATACTACTTTAGACTTAATTGTTTGTCCTGAATTATTCATATCAGGTTATGGTAGCCATAAAAAGATTAAAGAATTTGCTGAAATTAAAGATGGTGAATATGCAATCAAGATTAGTGAATTAGCAAAAAAATATGCAACAGCTATTTTGTATGGCTATCCTGAAATAGAAAAGGCGAGTCTATTTAATTCAGCACAATTATTTAATAGTAAAGGGCAATCATTAATTAACCACCGAAAAAAACTTTTACCCCCTACAGCTAAAGAATCAACAGTATTCAATCGTGGTAATAATGATTCAATTATTAACTTTAAGGGCGTTAAGACAGCAATTGTTATTTGCTATGAATTAGAATTTCCTGAATTAATCCGAAGGGCTGCTTTAGTGGGTGTTAAATTAATTATTGCTCCTACTGCTCAGTCTTCTCATTGGCCTGCAGCTGCTCGTTATATCTCTAGAAGTAGGGCATTTGAGAATGGGATATTTGTTGTTTATGCAAACTTTGTTGGAGAACTTAACGACATTGATTTTATGGGAGAAAGTAAGATAATTGGTCCAGATGGATTAGATATTGTAAATAGTGGAAAACAGGAAGAAGTTATAGTAGGAGAAATAGACACCAGTAAGATTCCATTAATTCGTAAAAAACTACCTTATTTGAATGATTCTAAACTATATATTTAAGATTTCTTTTCCTGTTATATATAAACTTTAGCGAATATTGGGCTTTGTTAAGTTATCCACATGTAAAACTTCGTTCACCTGCTCTTCTGTCATCAACCCTTCTTGAACAATAATATTACGAACAGTCATTCCCTCTTTAAGCGCTCTTTTGGCAATACGGGATGACTCTTTATAACCTAAATGAGGCGTAAAAAATGTCGCTATACCAGGACTTTGTTCAACATATTTTGCACATACTTCAACGTTCGCGGTAATTCCATCTACACATTTTGTTCTTAGCATTACCATTGCATTAGTCATATAGCGCAATGAACGTAGTATGTTTACCGCTAAAACAGGTTCAAAAGCATTGAGCTGCATTTGTCCTGCTTCAGCGGCTAAAGTGATTACCAGATCATTTCCGATTACTTGAAAAGCGGTTTGATTGACAGCTTCAGGAATAACAGGATTAACTTTTCCAGGCATAATTGAAGATCCAGCTTGGACAGCGGGGAGATTTATCTCATTAAAACCAGCAATTGGGCCTGATGATGATAATCTTAAGTCATTAGATATTTTTGAAAGCTTTATAGCCACTCGTTTAAGAACGGAAGAGAACGACACAAAAGCACTGGTATCAGATGTTGCAGCAATTGGATTTGGAGCTAACACCAAAGGCAGTCCAGATAAATCCGCCAAGGCCTCTACCGCTATTTTTGGATAATCTAGATGGCTATTAATACCTGTTCCAATAGCGGTAGCTCCTAAATTGACCTCTAAAAATAATTGTGACATTTCGTTCAGCCTTTTAATATCATCTAATAAAGTATTGCCGAAAGCAGTAAATTCCTGACCAAGACTCATTGGTACAGCGTCTTGGAGTTGTGTTCGTCCCATTTTAATGATGCCGGCAAATTCGACGCCTTTGGCATGAAAAGAATCAGACAGAGCTTTAATTGCCTCCAATAAAGGGTCATACTCTTTTAAAAATCCAACTAATAAGGCAGTCGGATAGGTATCATTCGTTGACTGTGACATATTGACATGACCGAGTGGTGAGATAGCATCGTAATCTCCTTTTTCTTTTCCGATGATTTCAAGTGCTACATTGGCAATTACTTCATTAGCATTCATATTAGTTGAAGTGCCGGCGCCTCCCTGGATTATCTCTACAATAAACTGATCATGGAACTCACCATTGATAATCCTCTCACAAGCAGCGACTATTGGATGATAGATATCATCATCTAATAATCCTAGTTGGTTGTTGGCACGAGCACAAGCCAGTTTAACCATGGCATAAGCAATAACAATATTTGGATAGACTGAAATAGCGACATCAGCAATCGGGAAATTATCAACTGCGCGCTGAGTATGAATACCGTAATAAGCATCACTAGGTATTTTCATTTCACCTAAAAAATCAGATTCTATTCTGTATTTCATAATCTCTACTAATTGATAAATTCTTATTCATCTGCTCTTATGTATTAATATTATGGTATAAAAGGAGTGCAAAAAGAAAGATATTATCTAAATATAACTCTAAATGGAGAGAGAATAATGAAAAAATTTAATTTTTTTAGTGTATTACTATCAGCTGCTTTGCTAAGTGGTGTAACTGCTTCAACAGCAGTCTCAGCAGCAGATCAATTTGTTACTATTGGAACTGGCGGTGTGACAGGTGTTTACTATCCAACTGGTGGTTCTATTTGTCGGCTAGTAAATAAAGACAAAGCAAGCCATGGTGTTCGTTGTACGGTTGAGTCAACAGGCGGATCTGTATACAACATTAACACGATTCGTGCTGGTGAGTTAGATTTGGGAGTTGCCCAGTCTGATTGGCAGTATCATGCTTATAACGGAACTAGTAAATTTGCTGATGCAGGTGCATTTACCGATTTGAGGGCAGTTTTTTCAGTTCACCCTGAACCTTTCACTGTAGTTGCAAGAGCGGATTCTGGAATAAGTAACCTTGAAGACCTTAAAGGTAAGCGCGTTAATATAGGTAACCCTGGGTCTGGTCAGAGAGGTACTATGGAAGTATTGATGGAAGCACTTGGTTGGGATAAATCAACATTTGCGTTAGCTTCTGAGTTGAAGTCATCTGAGCAATCTAAAGCATTGTGTGACAATAAAATTGACGCAATGGTCTTCACTGTTGGTCATCCATCAGGCTCAATTAAAGAGGCCACAACATCTTGTGACAGTGTCTTAGTAAATGTAACAGGCGCTGCAGTAGATGGGTTAGTGGCTAATAATGATTTCTATCGCACTGCTACTATTCCAGGTGGAATGTACAATGGAAATCCAGATGATACTCACACTTTTGGTGTAGGAGCGACAGTTGTCTCTTCAGCAGCGGTATCAGAGCATGTGATTCATTCTATAGTTAAAGGTGTTTTTGAAAATTTTGATTCTTTCAAAAAGTTACACCCTGCATTTGCTAATTTGAAGAAAGAGGAAATGATTCAAGATGGCTTATCAGCTCCACTTCATGATGGCGCAGCAAGGTACTATAAAGAAGCTGGATTGATGAACTGGTAGTTTTGTACTTTTAATAAAAAAGGATGGCTTTGCCATCCTTTTTTTTTATTTTATTAATAAGCGAAATCATTAAATAATATGGAAAAAAAAGATATATTATTGAATTATCAAATTTAGATCTTAAAATTTATATGAAAACTGACTTAGACACTGGAAATCGAAAACCAAATAGTGTATTTATCAACAATATACTTTTGTATATAGCATTAACTTGGTCATTATTTCAGTTGTATGTTTCTTCACCTTTGGTTCTCGAGATTACTCCATGGATGAATGCTGACGTAGTAAAGAGAGTTCATGTTTCTTTTGCTGGCTTATTAGCCTTTATGAGTTATCCAGCATTAAAGAAATCTTCTAGAATTCATATTCCTTGGTCTGACTGGGTTATGGGATTATTGATTGTTATTTCTTGTGTCTATCTAATTTATAACCAGGTTTGGGATTCCAGAGCATTTGAAATGCGCTTAGGTGTGCCAAATTCAACTGATTTAGTTTTAAGCGTTGTAGGATTAATATTATTATTGGAGGCAACAAGGAGATCTCTAGGTCCACCTCTAATGATCGTAGCTTTGATTGCCCTTACTTATGCTTATTTTGGTGCTGGAGGATATGGTGGAGCCTCACTAAATAAAATTGTTTCCCATATGTGGATAACTACAGAGGGCGCATTTGGAATTGCAGTTGGCGTCTCTTCAAGTATGGTGTTTTTGTTTGTCTTATTTGGTGCGCTATTGGAGAAGGCTGGGGCAGGAAATTATTTTATTAGAGTAGCCTATGCTCTTACAGGCCATTATCGTGGTGGACCCGCTAAAGCTGCAATAGTTTCATCAGCAATGACCGGCATGATCTCAGGATCTTCAATAGCTAATGTTGTAACTACTGGTACATTTACAATTCCATTAATGAAGAGAGTTGGTTTCAGCTCTGAGAAAGCTGGAGCGATTGAGGTTGCTTCATCAACTAATGGTCAGCTTACTCCACCTATTATGGGGACAGCTGCATTCTTAATGGTTGAATATGTTGGTATATCATATATAGAAGTTATTAAGCATGCATTCTTACCTGCAGTTATTTCATACCTAGCATTAATTTATATTGTTCATTTAGAGGCTTTAAAGGCCGGAATGGAAGGGCTCAAAAGAACAAAAAAACTTAACAGAGTTGATAAGCTAATTAGTATAAGTACTGTGCTTATAGTTTTGGGAATATTGGTGTGGGTTCTTCCACCATTTTTTGAAATGATTAAATCAATGACTGGTGATGATAATGTTTTAGTTGTTTCAATAATTATGATGTTAAGTTATGTATCTTTATTATTTTATGTCTCTAGAATGCCTGATTTACCAACTGGAGACATTATTGAAATCCCTGAAGTTGGAAAAACAGTTAAAGCAGGCCTTCATTTCCTACTTCCTGTTATATTGCTGATTTGGTTGCTGACTGTTGAGCGTTTTTCACCAGAGTTCTCAGTATATTGGGCAACTTTATTTATGGTGTTTATCGTTTTAACACAAAAAATTATTCTAGGAATTTTTCGTGGCAGTTTAGATTTTGTTAACCAGTTAATTCAAGGTCTTCGCGATATCAAGGCTGGCTTTATAAATGGCGCCAATAATATGATTGGTGTGGGTGTTGCAACAACTGCAGCTGGAATAATTGTTGGTACCGTAACCTTAACGGGTGTTGGGCAGCTTATTATTGGTTGGGTTGAATTTATTGCTGCAGGGAACTTATTTTTGATCTTACTTTTCACAGCAATGATTAGTTTAATTTTGGGTATGGGTTTGCCAACCACTGCAAACTATATAGTAGTTTCTAGTTTAATGGCACCTGTTATTATGAGCTTGGGCGCTGCAAATAATGTCGCTATCCCTTTAATTGCTGCGCATATGTTTGTTTTTTACTTTGGGATATTAGCTGATGATACGCCACCAGTTGGGCTGGCGGCATATGCTGCCGCAGCAATTTCAAAGGGTGATCCAATTGGCACTGGAGTACAAGGTTTTATATACGATATTCGCACAGCTATTCTACCTTTTTTATTCATATTTAATACTCAGTTACTTATGATTGGAATAGACAATGTGTTTAGTTTTTTACTGGTTGTCATTTCTTCAATCATTGCTATATTGTTATTTGCTGCAGCAACTCAAGGTTACTGGCTTGTAAAGAGCCGATGGTGGGAAACATTATTGCTTTTATTGGTGGCTTTTATGTTATTTAGACCGGGTTATTTTTGGAATAAGATTGATCCACCTTATGAAAATCTTCCTGGAACCCAAATATTTGAAATAGCAGAAGCAATGAATCCTGGTCAATCGATTCGTTTTGTAGTTGAAGGGGAAACGCTTGAAGGCGTTCAGCGAAGTTATACTTTTTTACTGCCTTTGGCTGATGGCATTTCAGGTATGGAAAAAATTAATAATACTGGTCTTTATTTAGATGACTTGTTTGGTGATATGGAGGTTGCAATGGTAATGCCTGGTATGTCCAATAATAGGGCAATAAATAAGCAGGTCGAGTCAATTAGGGTTGCTGGTGTTGATAGTGGCTGGATTGTTACATCTATTCAAACCGAAAGAGACACTCTACCAAAGCAGATCGTTTTTATACCAGCTCTTATTCTATTAAGCCTAATAGCGATGATTCAGTTTAGACGAAAAAAATATTTATCTGCACAATAAAAGGAGTTTTTATTAGGTTTAAAATAAAACAAAAGTTTTCTTTTTTGATATCTAAGATTTAAACTACAAAATTACTAATATGGATATACAAAACAACATCATAAGTTTAAAAACTTCAGCTACATTAGCTATTAATGAACTATCTCAGAAATTAATTAGAGATGGTAAAGAAGTTTTTAAGTTTGGATTAGGTCAATCTCCTTTCCCTATTCCTGAATTAATTGTTGATGAGCTAAAAAAACATGCCCATCAAAAAGACTATATAAATGTATCTGGTTTAATAGGGTTAAGAGAAGAGGTTGCTAATTATCACTCAAATAAAAATCAGTATAAATATAACGCTGAAAGTGTCATTATTGGCCCTGGGTCGAAAGAATTAATTTTTCAAACTCAACTAGCATTAAATTGTGATTTACTCCTTCCAAGCCCTAGCTGGGTATCTTATGAGCCACAAGCACAAATAATAAATAAAAGAGTTCATTGGATTAAAACTACTGCTAATAGTAATTGGCATCTTGACCCTGAAGAGCTAGATAGAGTTTGTAATAGCCTTAAGTCGGTTAATAAACTTTTAATTTTAAACTCACCTAATAACCCTTCGGGGACATCACATGGGAATTTAAAAGAATTGGCAAAGATTTCCAAAAAACATAACATTGTTATTATTGCTGATGAAATATATGCTGAGCTAGACTTCACGGGGGAGTATAAATCAATTACTCATTATTACCCTGAAAAAACAATTATCAGTAGTGGCCTTAGTAAGTGGTGTGGTGCTGGAGGTTGGAGACTTGGAACGCTACTTTTTCCAGAAGGATTGAGTCATATTAGGGACAGTGTTAGAGCTATAGCTAGCGAAACCTATACTGCTGTGAGTGCCCCTATTCAGTATGCAGCTATTAAGGCATATTCAGAAGACCATTCAGAATTTCTAGACAGCTCTAGGATAATTTTAAAAATGATTGCAGATTATATTTATAGAGAACTTACTTCTGTTGGTGTGAAATGTCAAAAACCACAAGGTGGTTTTTACATGATATGTGACTTTTCAAATGTTGAAAATATAACCCAGGAAATCAATAATGACAAAACACTTTGTCAAAAAATACTTAATGATGTAGGTTTTGCAATGCTGCCTGGGTCTGATTTTGGTTTAGAAGAAGAGAAATTATTATCACGTATTGCATTTGTAGATTTTGATGGCTCAGAGGCTCTTAAATTGATCTCAAGTAAGAATTTCTCTCAAGAGAATTCTTTAGATATAATTTGCCCACAAATAGTAAAAGGTATTTCACTTTTAAAAGAGTGGATTAAATCTCAGTAAACACAATAGAGTGTAAATCAATGGATTATAACAAAGTAGTTGAGTTCAATGAGTAAGTTGCTTTGGAGTCCTACTAAAAATGAAATAAAGAATACCCAGGCATGGGAATTTATCCAAGAGGTTAATAATAAATTCGAGACAAATTTAAATAGTTTTCGTGATTTGTATCAGTGGTCTTGTGATTTTCCTGAGTCTTTTTGGGGGTTATTTTGGAGCTACTCTTCAATTAATGCTGAAAGAAACTCAACAAATGTTTTAAAAAATGGAAACGACTTTTTAAGATCGGAATGGTTTTCAGATGCAAAACTAAATTTTGCAAAAAATCTCTTATTAAATAGAGATAAAAAACCTGCAATCATATTTTGGGGTGAAGATAAACATAAAAGCACCTTAACTCATCTTGAACTATACAATCAGGTTGCAAAACTATCTCATTGGCTTAAGCAAAATGGTGTCAAAAAGGGAGATCGTGTTGCTGGCTTTCTCCCTAACATGCCTGAAGCAGTGGTCTCAATGTTGGCTGCATCTAGTATTGGAGCTATCTGGACTTCGTGCTCACCAGATTTTGGAGTTCAAGGCGTGTTAGACCGATTTGGTCAAGTAGAGCCTAGGATTTTTATTTGCGTAGATTCCTATTATTACAACGGTAAAGCTTTTAATTGTCTTGAAAAAAATAAAAATATAATTTCTAAGTTGCCATCTATTCAAAAAACTTTGTTAGTTCGTTATGTTGATGATAAATCTTCATTTGATAATCTGAATTCGTTTTCTACTTTTGATGAAATCGTAAATCAAGAGCTAACTCCTGAATTGAATTTTGAATCGGTGGGTTTTAATGAACCGCTCTATATTTTATTTTCATCAGGAACCACAGGAGTCCCAAAGTGTATTGTTCATGGTGTAGGAGGAACCTTAATCCAACATAAAAAAGAGCATACATTGCACTGTAATATAAAAAGTGGAGAAAGGGTCTTCTTCTTTTCAACATGTGGCTGGATGATGTGGAATTGGCTTGTCAGTAGTTTAGCTTCTGGCGCAACACTGATGCTTTATGATGGTTCACCCTTCTTAAATGATAATGACAAGATTTTGTTTGATTATGCCGAACAAGAAAACTTTGATATTATGGGTGTTTCTGCAAAATATTTAGATACCTGTAGAAAAAAGTGCTTAGATCCCAATAAAAGTCACAGCTTAGATTCTTTGAGAATGGTTTTGTCTACTGGCTCAGTACTGAGTAATGATTGTTTTGATTATGTCTATGATAGTATTAAGAAAAAGGTGTGTCTTTCATCCATTTCAGGGGGTACTGATATTGTTTCCTGTTTCGCCTTAGGGTCACCAATGCTTCCTGTTTATCGTGGTGAATTACAAACACGTGGCCTGGGATTATCAGTAGAGGTTTGGAATGACAAGGGTGATTCAGTGGTTGGTGAAAAGGGAGAGCTGGTTTGTACTAAAACTTTTCCTTCTAAGCCTATAGGTTTTTGGAATGACGATGAGAGGAAAAAATATCATCAGTCATATTTCAATCGTTATCCTAATGTTTGGTGTCACGGCGACTTTGTAAATCTTAACGAGGATGGAGGGCTGGTTTTTTATGGTCGATCTGACACGACTTTAAACCGTGGAGGTATTAGAATTGGCACAGCAGAAATCTATAGGGAAGTTGAAAAGTTCAATGAAGTTTTAGAATCGATAGTTGTAGAGCAGGCCTGGGAGGGAGACACCAGGATTGTATTGTTTGTAAAATTAACCCTTCAAACAAAACTATTTAATGACCTAAAGGAAAAGATAGTTAAACAAATAAGAGCTAATACATCACCTCGGCATGTGCCAGATGTAATTATCCAGGTGTCTGATATTCCAAGAACTAAGAGTGGAAAAATTGTTGAGTTAGCTGTTCAAAAGGCTATTCATAACTTACCGATTGACAATCAAACAGCCCTAGAAAATCCTGAAGTTCTTGAAGAGTATTATGATCTTAAAGAGCTTCAATGATGTCATATATTGAAGTGTTGCCAAGGGTTATAATATTGTATTGTTTATAACTAAGGAGTTATATTTTGGCTAAGCTTTACTTTTACTATTCTTCAATGAATGCAGGCAAGTCAACCTCTCTTCTTCAATCTGCATATAACTATCAAGAGAGAGGGATGACCCCTTTATTGTTGACTGCAGAAATTGATAATCGATATAGTGTAGGAAAAGTTACTTCACGAATAGGTCTAGAGGCAGGAGCACATTTATTTAATCAAGACAACAATCTTTTTGAGATGGTCTCAGAGCAAAATGAAAATGAGACAATTGATTGTGTGTTGATCGATGAAAGTCATTTTCTAAGTAAAGAACAAGTAAAGCAACTCGGGCAAGTGGTTGATACTTTGGATATACCTGTTTTATGCTATGGAATTAGAACTGATTTTAGAGGCGAACTTTTTCCTGGAAGTAAGTATTTATTAGCATGGGCTGATAATCTGAATGAGCTTAAAACTGTTTGTCATTGTGGACGTAAAGCAACTATGGTAGTGCGTTTGGATAGTGATGGTAAAGTTGTTAGTGATGGAGATCAAGTTGTTATAGGCGGTAATAATCAATATCAGTCAATGTGTAGACGTCATTTTGCTGAACATATTTGGTCTAATTAAAAGTGGACTCTTGGTTAAAAATGCTAATTTCAGAACACTACAATGAATGAAACATTCATCCTTCTGTTGCTTTTAGGTGCATCATCTGGATTTGTAGCAGGCCTTTTAGGTGTAGGTGGTGGATTAATAATTGTCCCAATATTGCTCTATCTTTTAGCGCCAACTGTCAGTCAGTCAGTTTTAATGCATACCGCTATTGGTACAGCTTTGGCAGTAATTGTTTTTACTTCAATCTCAAGTGTATATGCGCATCATAAGCATGGAGCAGTGCTTTGGAAAAACTTTATTAAACTCACACCTACGATCCTTTTGGGTTCATTCAGTGGGGCTTTAGTTGCCAAGTATATGAGCTTTGATTTTTTGAGAATATTTTTTGCATTCTTTGAGATTAGTGTTGCGCTAATTATGTGGTTTCAAATAAGCGCATCTGGCCATGTTGATAATTTATCTCGATGGGTTTGGAGTTGTGTTGGTTATATTATTGGCCTAGTTTCTGCCTTGGTTGGTATTGGTGGTGGAACAATGACAACCCCGTTTTTGGTTTATAACAATATAGATATAAAGAATGCAATTGCAACTTCTGCTGCTGTTGGGATGCCTATTGCAATTGCAGGCAGTATAGGGTTTATGGTGGCTGGAATGGGTCAAGAATTTCCAAATAGTGGAATTGGTTTTGTTAACTTTGAGGCGCTCATCACTATTGCTGCTACGAGTATCTTATTTGCCCCAGTAGGGGCCAAGGTGACGCATATAGTTGATAGTAAAAAACTTAAAAAAGGGTTCTCAATTTTTCTTGGTTTTTTGGCTACTATGGTTCTTTTGTTTTAACTGACTTAAGTGAAACTAATGGAAAGTATTGTGATTATTTTTTCTCAGAAAAATTTAATGCAACTGAATTTATACAGTAGCGTTTTCCCGTGGGTTGAGGGCCATCAGGAAAAACGTGCCCTAAATGTGCATCACAAGACGAACATCTAACTTCTATTCTGATATATCCCAATGAATCGTCCTCTATTTGACGAACACAATTACTATTAGCAAGTTCATAGAAACTTGGCCAACCACTTCCGGAGTCAAACTTTGTACTTGATTCAAACAGTAAGGTATCGCAACAAATACAGTGATAGTCACCCGTTTCATCGTGGTTATAGTATTCACCTGTAAAAGGTGGCTCGGTTCCACATTCTTGAGTAATGTGGTATGCTTCAGGCGATAACTTTTTCTTTGTATCCATTCGTGTATTATAAGAGAATTTTAGAGTTTTCTTCAATATCTACAATTAATCATTATGGAAATATATCTAGTTGGTGGAGCTATTCGAGATGATCTTTTAGGAATAGCGAATGAAGATACTGAAAAAGATTTTGTTATAGTTGGCTCGTCACCTGAAGAAATGAAGTCTCTTGGCTATCGTCAAGTTGGTAAAGAATTCCCTGTATTTCTTCACCCACAGTCTAGCGAAGAATATGCGCTTGCTAGACTCGAGCGTAAAGTTGGACTAGGCTATACTGGTTTTGAGTTTGATACATCAAAATCAGTTACCCTTAAGCAAGACTTATCACGCCGTGATCTAACCATTAATGCTATAGCACAAAAACAAAATGGGAGCGGTGATTTAGTTGACCCATTTAATGGACAAGGTGACATTAAATTAAGAACTTTAAGGCATGTTTCTGAAGCTTTCTCTGAGGATCCAGTGCGCGTATTAAGAACAGCAAGGTTTGCATCTCGCTTTCATAGTCTTGGCTTTAATATTGCTCATGAAACCTTCGAGTTAATGAAGCAAATGGTGAGCTCTGGCGAAGTAGATTCTCTTATTCCTGAGCGAGTTTTTAAAGAACTTTCTCTGTCAATTGAATCTGAGAAGCCTTCTATATTTTTTGAAGTACTTATTGAGTCAGGCGCTTATCAGAAATTGTTTCCGATGCTAGATATTCGTAAAACTAGTGATATGCAGATACTTGATGTTCCGACAAAGCTACCTGAAGTTAGGTTTGCGCTTTGGCTTCATAAGCAAAATACAGAGAATGTTTTGAAGCTGTGTGACCACCTTAGATGCCCAAAAGATTTTCAACAGATTGCTGAACTCGTTGCTGAGTGGCATCATTTTGCTAAAGCGTTATTGTCGTATAGTCCTGATGAAATATTGAATTTTTACCTAAAAAATGATGGTTTGAGACGTCAAAGAAGGTTTCAAATAATACTCACAGCTTTTGATTATTTGGAGATCAACACTAAACCTATTAATGAATTGCTAGGGCTACTTAAGGATATTGAGATTTCAAAGTTAGACAATCTAAATATTGCACAAGAGCTAGCCCAAGAAAGATTGTCAGTTATTGCTCGATTTCTTGACCCTACAAAGTAAATCATAGTCACAATAATCACACGCATTTTTTAATGGCAAAACGCTAGCAATTCCATTTTGAAATTGTTCGCTTGCAGACTCTAGGATTGAAGTCCATTCAGATATTTGTTTATCCCATTCAGGCATTCTATTAATTGCTTGCTTTGTTAATGGAAGTTCAGATTTATTTTTAGTAATGGCTTTGAATTGACAATCATTTGAGTTGATAGTAGCAAATGCAACTCCATCAACTGAATTTGTTACGGCATAAATTGGAAGCTGAGCTTGATCTATAGGGTCTCCAGTCATTTGACTTACTTTAACATCCTTGCCAGTTTTGTAATCAATTATTAGACTATCACCATTTGCAAGGCGATCCATCCTGTCTATCCTTGTAGAAAATTTTAAGCCGTTAATATCGACCTCGGAGGTTGACTCAGTTTTAATTACTTCGAAGTCACTCCTTTGTTTTTCAAGATCAATATGTTGACGAATGATTTTGACTAATCTAATTTTTTCATTCAATTTAAAATTGGATTTAGGGAGACTTAGGGTTGCCGACTCGGTATGTTTTTCTATTAAATTATCTAACTCAAGTTCTGTAAGACTTAATAAGGAGGCACCAGATTTAATTTCATTAAAAAAAGTCTCCAATATCTTATGAATCAGGTTGCCTTGCTGAAGTCGGCTAAGACCAATATGTGGTGCTTCAAAATCATCAATATCTAGGCGAGCTGCAAAGCCTTTAAAAGCGCAACTCATTTGATTCTGAAGGGTTTTAACTCCCTTCTTGATGGTAAGCTCTTTTATTTTAGGAGCCTTATAGTCATCTATATAGATCAACTCACGCGATGAGGTTTTAATAAATGAACCTTCTAGGTAATCTTTAAAGTCTATGTATGGGGAAGGTAGCTCTTCACGATTCTGCATCAATTTGGCATAGCTATAAGTTGTTTCAGGACTTAAGTTATTTAATGCCTTCAAAGTGACTTTGGCATCTTCGGTGACTAAAAGAAAATTTGAATTTGGGAGCTCATATTCAATTGAGGTTTTTTGAGGGATGAATAATGGCATTTTAATTTTTCCTGGGATAAAGTTGCTTGTCATACTGGACACCCATGCATAATCAAAATACAAACCCTCAGCCTCGAGTGCGCCCAAGATATGTATATTAGCAGCTCCACTTTTGGGTTGAAAAATAACAGAATTTAAATGTGTGTTTAAAATCTTTATAGCATCAAATAAGCTAACTTTTTTATAAAAATTTGACAATCTATTGAGGATTAAACTTTCATTTTGATACTTTTCAAATAATTGGTATTCGCTACTAGAAAGGCTTCTATCAGATGTAAACCCCCAAGTTAAAAGTAACAGGTTAATTGAGTCTAAAGAATCTTCGAGTGCTAATTTTTTATCTATTTTAAGTGACTTTAATGCGTTAACAATTTGAATGAGAATTGGACAATCTTTCATTAACTTCAGTACTTTTTGGGTTGTAACTTCTTCACAACCTAACCCCAAAATTCGATTGACTAATAATGCACGACTATTTGATTCAATTAGCGCTCCCTTTATATACGGAGAAGTAACAGTTTTCATAAGTATCTCAAGCTCAATATTTCCTTTTATTATTTGAGTAGAAATTTTTACAATAGATAAAAGGTGCTGAATAAGTGGGTATTGACAAAGAGATATACCCAAAGAAATATTGTATGGCTTGTGATGAGTCTCCAGTAAACTTGCATCAAACTCTTGATCAAAAGTACTCTTTACAAGATGTTGTAGTTGACTAAGATTTGGAATGACAACACCAATCTGGCTGTTAGGATTTTTTAAACTAACCACCTTCGCCCATTTCGCAATTGCCTCTAACTCATTCTCCTGGTCAATAAATGAAAGTGCTTGAATATTATTTTCAAGCGATCTAGAATTGAGCGATTGGCACTCTAATATTTCGAAGAGTTTACTTTGTTCAGGTGTTTTTTGCTTAAAGCCGTAAGCATAATAATTTTCTGTTTTAATATTAGACTCTAATGATTTGTAAACTGACGAGAAAAGGTCTGTTGTATCTATACAGTTGTTTTCAGTTTTGAATTTTTCAAACTCACTTATCCATTTGATAAGTAGGCTGGAAGGGTTAGCATAAAAGTCTGGCAGGGTTGATATATCAATAAAGTAAGTCTTACAGAGTGAGTAGCATTTAATCAATTCATCAATGATTGCTTCAGAATTATTAATTGAATTTTTTTCAGTGATTTCTTTTAATATATATCGCAGCTCTAATAGAGACAATAAGCGAACTGTTCGTTGTGGATTATTTTTTTTCCAGAAATGTTCAAGCCAAGACCTATATGAAAAAATTTGAGGCATTTTGGTGGATCCATTAAGTTCATAAATTGATTGCTTAATGGCTAATACCTGTCGATTATTTGCGACGATTATTGTGTCACTAGTTTGAACTAAAGAAAGGTCTAGGTTAACTCTCATTATTCAATTCAAATATCTTGTCAAGGTATTGACAGAGCTCAGATATCCCTTCTTTTTTGAGGGATGAGAAGAGTTGAACATTGATATTTGGAAACTCTTTTACTGTATTTTTAACTGCTAGTTTGGTTGAGCTTGCAGCGCCTTTTTTAAGCTTATCAGACTTCGTTAAAAGTATATTAGTGTCTACATCATTGTTAATACACCATTGCAACATCATTTCATCAAATGGCTTTAATGGATGACGACAATCCATAACTAATATGGCACCTTTTAAGCAGTTGCGATTGTCAAAATATTCACTCATATTTTGATTCCATTTTTGTTTTATTGCATCAGGCACTTTAGCATATCCATAGCCAGGTAAATCGACAAGTCTTCGCTGTTCATCTAATTCAAAAAACACTAAATGTTGAGTGCGCCCAGGTGTTCGACTGACTTTTGCTAATTTTTTTTGTTCAGTTAGGGTATTAATTGCGCTAGACTTTCCAGCATTAGAGCGACCTGCGAATATAACTTCATAGCCATTGTCATCTGGACAACCCTTTAGAGATGGGCAAGATAAGAGAAATTTTGCTTTACGATATGAATTTTGCATTTTTCAGGGTCTAGCGATAGAGGCATAGTTATTATATAAGTTTCATTCTTGGGTAAATCAAAGGAATGATTTTCTTTTTTATTGAATCAAGTGTTAGTAAGATATAGAAGATTGTTTTAAAAAATTATTTTTTTATGTACAATTTATCTCATAAATTGAGTTCTCAGAATATTATAATTCGATTAAGCATTTTGGTAGCATATGGATAATGAGGTGTACCTTCATAGAGAATACAAAGAGTTTTCTTTAAATGATGATTTAACTAAACTCTTGTCTCTTTACCAATCAGAAGTTCATTCTGATTGGATTGACTACAATGGACACATGAGTGAGTCTTTCTATCTCTATGCCTTTGGTGATGCCTCAGATGCTCTTTTTCGCTATATTGGTATTAATGAAGATTACCGATCTAAAGGTAAATCTTTCTATACAGTTGAGACTCATATAAATTACTACTCAGAAGTGTCCAAGGGTGAGCCTTTAAGCTTTACGACTCAAATCCTTGGCTTAGATCAAAAGCGTCTACATTTTTTTCATCAAATGTTGCATTCTATAAGTGGTGAGCTTTTAGCTACAACAGAACAAATGTTAATACATGTAGATATGAATAAATCAAAGGCCTGTGCAATTGAACCAGAAGTTGCTGAAATACTTGAAAAGATTTGGGAGTATCATCAACAAATCTCTTTTCCAAAACAGAAGGGACGAGTGATGAGTGTTACAAAAAAATAATTTAAATTAGATATTTGCAATAAATAATAGGAAGAAAAATGGATTTTAGTCTTTCAAATGAACAAGAGATGATTATTGATTCAGTTAAAAACTTTGTCGAGCAGGAGTTATATCCTCATGAAGATGAAGTTGAAAAAAGTAATCATATCGATGAATCTTTAGCAGAAAGTATCAAGAAAAAAGCCATCCAGCTTGGTTTATACGCAACAAATATGCCTGAAGAGTATGGTGGTGTTGGGTTGGATACTTTAACTTTATGTCTCCTAGAGAAAGAGTTAGGTAAGGCAAATTTTGGTCTTCAATATATTGTTGCAAGACCAAGTAATATTTTGATGGCATGTAAAGGTGATCAAATTGACAAATATTTAATTCCAACGATTCGTGGTGAAAAAGTTGACTGTCTTGCGATGACTGAACCTAATGCAGGTTCAGACGTTCGTTCAATGCAGTGTCGGGCCGAGAAAGATGGAGATTTTTTTGTAATCAATGGCTCAAAGCATTTTATTAGTCATGCTGATATGGCTGACTTTGTTATTTTATTTGTAGCTTCAGGATCTGAGGAAACGTCTAGAGGTGTTAAGAAAAAAATCACTAGTTTTTTGGTTGATATTGGAACCCCTGGTTTTTCTGTAGAGCCTGGATACAACAGCGTTTCACATCGAGGCTATCATAACTTTATTCTTAATTTTGATAACTGTCGTGTTCATAAATCTCAAGTGCTTGGGGAGGTTGACCATGGCTTTGATGTTGCCAATGAGTGGTTAGGTGCAACACGATTATCTGTTGCATCTATGTGTCTTGGAAGAGCTGAGCGAGCATTACAAATTGCTATAGAGTGGGCAGCAACCCGTGAACAATTTGGTCAGACTATAGGAAAATTTCAAGGTGTTTCTTTTAAGTTGGCTGATATGTCTATGGAACTTCATGCAGCTGAACTATTAACTTTACGAGCTGCCTGGAAAGATACTAAAGGAGAAATGACTAATAGCGATGCTGCAATGGCAAAACTCAAGGCTACAGAGACTCTGGCAATGGTTTCTGATGAGGCTATACAAATATTAGGTGGGATGGGCTTAATGGATGAGCTTCCTTTAGAGCGAATATGGCGAGATCATCGTGTTGAGCGAATATGGGATGGAACTAGTGAAATCCAGCGTCATATTATTTCAAGATCCCTGTTACGACCCTTCGAATAAATCTTTTTATGACTAAAACTAATTTGAGTCGCCTCATATCCCCAAAATCTATTGCGGTGGTTGGCAATCGAGGTGCAGATTTTGCTATTAGAGAGAGTCAAAAGTTAGGTTTTACAGGGAAAATATGGGCTATCCATCCAACTCGAGATTCTATTGAAGGTATAGACTGTTATAGAGATATTAGAGATCTGCCGGAGGCACCAGATGCAACCTTTATTGCTGTAAATGCTGAGTCTGCTATAGACATAGTTGCTGATTTAAAGTCAATTGGAGCGGGCGGAGCAGTTTTGTATGCTTCAGGTTTTGGAGAGGTTGGAGAAGCTGGAATTATAAGGAACCAAAGACTAATTGAGGCTGCAGATGGAATGCCACTGATTGGGCCAAACTGTTATGGCTTTATTAACAGTTTAGATGGCATTGCTTTGTGGCCAGATGTTCATGGCTGTGAGGTCATCAATAAAGGTGTTGCAATTATTACTCAAAGTGGCAATATAGGACTTAATATGACAATGCAGTCTGTTGGGCTTTCGATAGCCTACATGTTCACTGTAGGTAATCAGACAAACACTAATATTTCAGATATTATTCATTCAATGCTTGACGATAATCGAGTAAACGCAATAGGTCTTCATGTAGAGGGCATTAACGATATTGAGATGTTTGATGATGCAGCGCGAAGAGCGCTTCGTAAAAAGATTCCGATTGTAGCAATTAAATCTGGTCGTACAGTCTCCTCTACTCAGATTGCACTTACTCATACGAGTACATTGACAGGATCAGATCAGCTATATAGTGTCTTCTTTGAACGTCTAGGTATTGCCAGAGTTGATACAGTTCCAGAGTTTCTTGAAACCTTAAAGTTGCTTAGTATCTTTGGTCCAATCAATCATGATGGAGTTGCATCAATGAGTTGTTCAGGTGGCGAGGCTGGAATGATGGCTGACTTAATTGAAGGATTAGATATAAGTTTTCCAAGTCTTGATAAGACTCACAAGCAAAGAGTGAAAGATACACTGAATGAGTATGTAGAAGTCGATAACCCTTTAGATTACCATACCTTTGTGTGGGGAGATCGTCAACGAACTTCGGCATGCTTCAAACAAATGATAAGTGGAGGATTTGCTGCAACAATGTTGTTGTTGGATTGGCCAAAAACTGAAGAATCCGAACAGCAGGATTGGGATAGCACTTTCTTAGCGTTGTGCGATGCTGTTGCAGATACAGGAGAAAAAGCTATCATTCTAGCATCAATCGCAGATTGTATGCCTAAGAGGATTATTGATGAATGCCTAAAATATGGTGTTGCACCAATGATTGGCTTAGATATTTGTCTTAAGGCGCTCCATCATTCTTATAGGATTGGGCAGTCATTTAATAACAGTTCAATGCCATCTTTAAAGGTTTTTAGCTCTCAATCCATTAAAACTAATAACAAAGCTTTGACTGAATTTGAGGGCAAGGAGTTAATAAAAACATATGGTATTTCTATCCCCCATGGAAAATTAATTTCTAGCTCTAATGAAGCATTGAAAGTAGCTCAAAAATTAAGCTACCCAGTAACTTTAAAAGTTTCAAGTGCAGATTTAGTTCATAAGAGCGAAAAAGGTGCAGTGAGAGTTAATATTAAAAATCCTGAAATGCTCAACAAGGCTTGCGAAGATCTAATGAAAATTGGACCAACGCTACTGGTTGAAAAAATGATTGAAGGTGCAATTTCTGAAATGATAATTGGTGTTAATTATGACCCTACTTTTGGAAAATATATAGTCATTGGGAGTGGTGGAACTTTAGTTGAATTATTAAGTGATAGTATTCCTTTGTTGCTTCCAGTTACTCGGGAAGATGTCTTTGTTGCAGTGTCAAAGCTAAAAGTTTATCCAATGCTTCAAGGATATCGTGGCAAGCCAACTGCAGATATTGATGCTGTTATTAATGTTGTAATGTCAGTTGCTGATTTGATTACTTCAAGTGACATAATTGAATTAGATATTAATCCACTACTGGTAATGACTAAAGGTGACGGCGCAATTGCAGTAGATGCCTTGGTTAAGTTAAACTAGCGTTATTAAAATAATCTTTTATTGAGGAAAGTTTATGAATAAAAGTGTTACTTGTGAAGTTTATGATGAAGTGTTGCTAATTACACTTGATCGCCCTAAAGCAAATGCGATTGATGCAATAACAAGTCACGCACTTGGCGATGCATTTATTGATTTTAGAGATGATGATGATTTGCGTGTGGCTATTATTATTGGAGCAGGAGCACGTTTTTTTTGTGGTGGATGGGACTTAAAGGCAGCATCTGAGGGGGAGGCGGTTGATGCTGACTTTGGGCCTGGTGGTTTTGCAGGGCTTACAGAATTATGGGATCTTAATAAACCGGTTATTGCAGCTGTTAATGGCTTAGCGGTTGGAGGTGGATTTGAGTTGGCGCTTGCAGCTGACCTTATTATTGCTGCAGATTCAGCAGAGTTTTTTGTTCCAGAGGCTACACTAGGTATTATTCCAGATAGTGGAGGGGTATTAAGGTTGCCTCGTCGCTTGCCCAGATCAATTGCTATGGAGATGCTTATGACTGGTCGCAGAATGGCAATTGATGAAGCTAAACATTATGGTTTAGTTAACCACAGTTGCCCTTTAGATGAATTACAAAATACAGCCATAGAGTGGGCACATCAAATTGCTAAGTCTGCCCCCCTTTCTTTAGCAGCAATAAAGTCTGTTGTTAGAGAAACTGAGAATATGGAATTGGAAACTGCCTATGAAGTTATGCGATCAGGATCAATCAAACCTTACCAAAAGATGCTAAGATCTGATGACGCTAAAGAAGGTCCAATTGCGTTTTCTGAGAAGCGCACCCCTAAGTGGAAAGGAAAATAATCGTTTTTAATACTTCAAATTTTTAATAAAATAGATGTATGTATAATTTAGATATCGATTCAAATGGGTAATTGATGTAATGAAAAAAAGTTTTTTAATCACGATTAGTATAGCGGCATTAGCTTTTTCATTAAGCTCTAAAGCTAATAGCGAGGGTGAGGCAATGTATGAGGTTCTTGGCTGCTTAAGTTGTCACGGTCAAGCTGGTCGTTCTAATGATGAAAATTATCCTTCTTTAGCGGGAAAAGATGTTGAATGGATTGTTCAGCAATTAGAAAATTTTCAGTCAGGTGAGCGTCAAAATGAATACATGAATGCCATGGCTCCAATGGCAGAAGGGTTTGAGCGTTCTATTGCAGAGTACTTATCTATTCAGAATCCTAAGAACTAACCTTTCCTCCAAATCAGCAAGAATAGAGGTTTACGAAACCATTAATTTTCACGTATAATTTCTTGGAATTTTTTGGAGATTGAGAATGAAAAAAACCATCATTATTTTAGCAACAGTTTTATTTGCTTCTCTTAGTAGCTCTATTATTGCTGCTGGAGATCCCGAAGCAGGTCAGACAAAGTCTGCCACTTGTATGGGCTGTCATGGTCTTGCAGGTAATAGTACTATTGCGACTTTCCCTAAGCTTGCTGGTCAAGGTGAAGTTTATCTTTTAAAGCAGCTACAAAATTTTAAATCGGGTGAAAGAAATAATGCAATGATGGCAGGTGTTGCGTCCTTGCTTTCAGAACAAGATATGATGGATATTGCGGCTTATTACTCGATCCAAACTATAAGTGAAAATAGTGCTAAGGGAGATGCCGAAACAATTGAGCTTGGCCGCAAGATTTATGTCGGCGGTAAGATGGAGACTCAGACTACAGCATGCATTGCTTGTCATGGCCCGAAGGGGTTGGGTATACCAACTGCAGGTTTTCCAGCACTTAGTGCTCAGCATGCTAACTATACCACTGCTCAGTTAAAGGCGTTCCGTCAATACTCTATCAACGAGCAGACAGGCTCTGATGACGTTTCTAGAGCTAATGAAATGATGGTAAATGTAGCTAAAGGATTAACGACAGTTGAAATTGAAGCTTTGGCGCAGTATATTGCTGGACTTCACTAAGCTAGATAAATTTATAGTTTAGTTCATTCGTTCAGTGTTACCGTCTACTGTCATTATCTGGCCTGATATCTTGTGCGCCTCATTTGATAGCAAGAATAATGCCATATTAGCAATATCTTCTTTGTCTACAAACGTTTTGAGTGATACCATTGATTCATAATCTTCCTGAAGTTCTTTTTCTGAAATTCCTAAGGATTTTGCTTTAGCCTCGATAACACGTTTCATTCTCTCTCCCGATACTGAACCAGGACAGATGGCATTGACTCTTATATTAAATTCTCCCAACTCCATAGCAAGTGACTTTGTCATTCCAATAATAGCCCACTTACTAGCTACATAAGCGGTTCTTAAGGGGAACCCAAACAGCCCTGCAGTTGAAGAGATATTAATGATAGACCCTTCTTTATTCTTTTTTAACAAAGGTATGGCGTATTTAGTGAAGTAAAAGTGACTATTTAAATTAATATCAACTGTCTGTCTCCAGTCAACAATGGATAAATCTTCCATCAACCCAGTTGGTCCAGCGATACCTACATTATTAATTAGGGCATCAATGCTTGAAATTTTTCCTGCAAGCGATTCGAAGTACTTCTTTACTGAGTCTGGGTCCCCGGCATTAACATTTTCTATAAATATTTTTTTATTAATCAGAGGGTGATTTTGAATTTCATCAATTTTTTTCTGATTAATATCGGACAAATAAACTGTATGGCCTTGATCTATCAAAAAAGTAGCCATGCACCAGCCAACTCCATCTGCTGATGCTGAGATTATTATATTTTTACTCACGGAATTGCCCTGAGACATTAAGTAGTTTTAGTTAGCGCTACAGAAAGTTCATCTGATGAAATATAACCCATCGTATTTCCAGTTTTACCAATGACTTCAATTGTTGATCTATCTTTTAATACTTTGGGAACTAAATCTTCAATAAATGTATTTTCATCATATTTATATATTGAGGAAGGGTTAATTCCTGTGGTATCAAACTTATCAATTTTTGTCATCACAGTTTTAGCTCTTAAAACTTTTGAACGGTTTACGTCCTTAACAAATGCTTTGACATAATCATCAGCTGGGTTGAGTATGATATCTTCTGGCCGTCCAACTTGAACTAATCTTCCACCATTTAGTATTCCTATATGGTCTCCTAATTTAAGAGACTCATCTAAGTCATGAGTAATAAAGACAATCGTTTTTTTGAGTTTAGATTGGAGATCAACTAGCTGATTTTGCATATCACTTCTAATCAGAGGATCTAGGGCACTAAAAGCTTCATCCATTAGAAGAATTTGTGGGTCTGTTGCAAGAGCTCTTGCAAGGCCAACCCTTTGTTGCATGCCTCCAGATAACTGAGCAGGGTATTGATGCTCAAATCCCTGGAGTCCTACCGCATCTATTTGACCTTGTGCGATTTCCTTCCTCTTGTCTTCTGGCACTTCTTGAATTTCAAGGCCATAGGCTACGTTTTCTATAACTGTCTTATGAGGGAAAAGTCCAAAGCGCTGAAAAACCATACTCATTGTCTTTTTTCGGAAATCTAATATCTCCTTGTCATCTAAACTTAATACATCAACACCGTCAACTATAACTTGACCTGAAGTAGGGCCAATGAGTCTATTAATGTGTCTAATTAAAGTTGATTTTCCTGAACCAGAGAGGCCCATACAGACAAAAATTTCACCCTTTTTAACAGATAAGGAGACATTGTCTAGTCCAACTGTATGATCAGTCTCTTCTAGGACTTGTTCCTTAGTTGCACCATCTTGGACCATTGGCAATACTTGTTCAGGCTTAGGACCAAATATTTTATAAATATTATTAATTTCGATTTTTGACATAGTGTGAGCTTATTTAGGTGGTTTATTTCTTTCTTGGATCTTTTGACCGTAGGCTTGAGTAATTCTATCTAGAATAATTGCTAAAAGTACAATCGCAAGTCCTGCTTCAGTTGCCTTGCCGACGTTAAGTTGCTGAAGTCCAAGTAAAACTTCATCACCAAGACCTCTAGTTCCAATCATAGAAGCAATAACAACCATAGCTAATGCCATCATTGTGGTTTGGTTGATTCCCTGCATAATATTAGGTAGCGCTAGTGGTAGTTGAACCCCTAGTAACTTTTGTTTTTTACTCGCTCCGAATGCTTCAGCTGCTTCAATGACTTCTGTGTCAACTAAGCGAATTCCAAGATCTGTTAAACGCACCAAAGGCGGAACCGCATAAATAACGGTTGCAATGATTGCTGGAACAGCACCTAATCCAAAAAGCATAATTCCAGGAATGAGATAACAAAAACTTGGTATTGTCTGCATTAAGTCAAGCACTGGAAGAGTGGCATTTCGAACTTTTACACTTCGAGACATGGCTATTCCTAAGGGTATTCCAATGAAAATACAGAACAATATTCCAATTATCATAATAGAGGTTGTTTCAATCGCTTTGTCCCAAAATCTTGGGTGAAGAAAGCCAATAAAAAATGTACAAATTCCAACAAAAACGGTTGTACCTAGTTTTCGACCACTGGAAAAGAAAACAATCGCTACAACGAGAGCAATAACAACTGGCCATGGCATCATCATTAAGAAGTGCTTCAGAGAGAGGATTGCGCCAAGAAGGAAGTTGTTGACGTACTCAAAGTAAATTCCATACTCTTCATTAAATACTTTAAAGCCATCATTGATCCATTTCATCAATGGAATGTCTAGCCACCTTGGCCAATCATATAGCCAGCTAGCATCAGTTAAAAGTTCCATAGCGCTATCTGGTCTAAATCTTGAAGAATTAAAGCTCGTTATTAAGAGCCATATCATAATAATTGGGAAGGTTAAGTAAGTAAGTAATTTTCTAATCATGATAAATTTTTTATGAAAAAAAAGAGCTCACGAGTGAGCTCTTTTTTTATGTTAAATCTAGCTTATAGTGCGTCTGAAACGTTGGCAGCAACTTCTGCTGAAACCCAAGACTTCCATTCAGAATTATTCTGCAAGTATTCCATTGCAAGAAGCTCCATATCGCCGTCAGCTTCGTCTTCATAGTATGCAAGTAGCTTGTTCACCGTTGCGGTTGGAATGCTATATGCTTTTAAGAAGGCAGTTTCATCAGGATGAGTATCAGCCCATGCTGTAAGAACTGACTTGTCTAGAGACATGTCTTTGTACTCAGTTGCACAAGTAGGCTTGTATACATCTTTTCCGTTAGCCTTTATATCTTCTACAACATCCATCATTGCTCCCCAACATGCTGCATCGTATGGTGGCTCTGTTAATCTTACCAAGTCAACCTTACCCATCAATGCTGTTGGTGCCCAGTAGTAGGTAAAGATCGGTCGATCTTTAGCAAATGCACCTGCAATTTCTGCAGCTAATGCGCCAGAAGAACCTGGATCAAAGTTAGTATAGAACTTATCTAGTCCATAGACACGCTGCTTAACATGGTTAATAGTGTAGCAAGTCCAACCTCCAATACAGCTTACCATTCTACCCATACCAGGGTTTTCAGGGTCTGAAAAGAGTGCTGCAATTTCTGGATTGTTCATATCTAATACAGATTTTATGTTGTACTTATCGACTGTATTTCTATCCACGTAAAACGCTTGCTGAGAGTCTGGCGTGTTAATTCCAATATTTTCAATGATTCCCTCTGCTTCAACAGCATCATACTGGGTTACAATATTGTCATACCAAAGCTCAGTAACGACATCGAGTTGACTGTCATAGTGAGCAGCCATAATAGGTGTTGTACTTCCTCTTGTCGTCTCAACTTCACAGCCATAGCCATGCTCAAGAATAAATTGTACAATACCAGTATGGACATTGGCACTATTCCAGTCAAAATCAGCTAGTCTTGTTTTTCCACAGTCAGCACTTGCTATTGCAGGCATAAGACTGAGGGAAATAGCCGAGACAGCTAATACTTTATTTATTAGTTTCATTTTTTCTCCTTAGATTTTTAAAACATCAAACCCTCACGGATGAGGGTTATGTATTAGTTTATCTTATTTGGTGCGCTACATTTAGCAAAGTGAATTAATTTCTAGTTCTATTTAACAAATTTAAGCAAGTAGTTCAATTAATTAGGTTTATCTATGTAAGCAGCATAATTCCAGACAGTAGGATTAACACTAGCACTGTTTTTCGAAAAAAATCTTCATTGATTGAGGGGTAGATTTTTACACCAAGCCACGAGCCTAGTATTAATACTGGGATTATTTTAAGAAAATCATAGACAACTTGTGTAGTGAAGAAGCCCGCAATATAAAAACTAACTATTGCAGTAAGGCTTGTAATAAAGATAAATGGCTCGTAAGTTCCGCGCTGAGTATTTTTTGGTAATCTTTGAAGGCCGACCCATATTGTTGGCAACAAGCCACCCAAGGCAGCAAAGCCACCCATAAGGCCGCTAATTAGTCCTATAAAGCTATCAACAGATCGATTCTCATTGACCTTAATGGAAAAACTATTGCTTTTAAGCATCCATAATGCGTAAGCCACTAAAAACATGCCAATAGAAACTTTAAATATATTAGGGTCAGTCAAAGTTAATAGCAACATTCCAAGAGGTATACCTATAATGCCAGATAAAACGAATGGTTTAAGCTTTGAAAAATCAAGTGTTTTTCGTAATTTGTAAATAGGGGCAGCAGAAATTAACAAGCAAGTAGTAATAATTAGAGGAATTGCACTATTAGGCTCCATAATATGAAGCCAAAAAGCATTAAGTATAAGTCCACCTGCAAAGCCAATCGCTCCAGTTACCAAGGCGGCTGCAAATGCGCCAGCAAGTAAAATTAGTAAATAAAAAAATGGGTCTGAAATGATCATAGAAAATCTATCCAATATTAGCTTTAAGTTTATAGATTATTTTGCTATTTTTTTTGTGAATTCCATATAATAAAGGAGTTTTAAATTACTCTTCATAGGGAAAATGAATTTTCTATGATACGCTTATGTCTGATTATGATTATATAATTGTAGGAGCTGGGTCTGCTGGGTGCGTTCTTGCAAATAGACTTAGTAAAGACCCCTCGAATAGAGTCCTGCTTCTTGAGGCAGGGGGTTCAGATCGGCGTTTTTATATACAAATGCCGATTGGCTATGGTAAGACTTATCATCAAAAAGCCGTTAACTGGATGTATATGACAGAGCCGAGTCCCGATGCAGGTAATCGACCTAGTTATTGGCCAAGAGGAAAAGTACTGGGCGGGTCAAGCTCAATCAACGCTATGGTTTATGTTAGGGGTAATCCAAAAGATTTTGATGATTGGCATGAGGCTGGTAATCCGGGATGGTCTTTTGATGAATTGTTGCCTTACTTCAAGCGTATGGAGACTTGGCAGCATGGAGGTGATTATTATAGAGGTGGTGATGGACCTTTGAGGGTTGCAGATGTGTCTAGTCAGTTACATCCACTATGCAAAAACTTTATATCTGCAGCCAAGGAGATAGGTTTTAGTTTTAATAAGGACATGAATGGTGCTAGTCAGGAGGGTGTTGGAAATTACCAGATTACAACTCATAATGGTCAGCGAGTATCAACTTCAAGAGCGTATTTAAGACCAGTAATGAGTCGTAAAAACCTTACGGTTATAATGAATGCTCATGTTACGCGTATCCTCTTTGAAGGCAAACGTGCTAGTGGTGTTGAATACAAAAAGGCTGGTAATCTCAATAAGGTAAACGCCAAGCGAGAAATTGTATTAAGCTCAGGAGCAGTTAATTCACCTCAACTACTTCAGCTTTCTGGAATCGGACCAGAGTCAGTTCTAAAGGAGGCAAATATTTCGGTTGTTCACCACAGTCCGGCCGTTGGGAAAAACCTCCAAGACCATCTAGGGGTGAGTTATTTCTATAAAAGTAAGGTGCGAACGTTGAACGATCAGCTGAGGCCTTGGTGGGGTAAACTACTGCAAGGTATGAGGTATATTCTGACTAGGACTGGTCCGCTAAGTTTAAGTGTTAACCAGTCTGGCGGCTTTGTGCGAACTCGAGATAACCTTAAAGCGCCAAATATACAGCTCTATTTTTCACCTGTTAGTTATTCCCTTGAGCTACCTGGAAAGAGAGCTATGCTAAGTCCAGACCCATTTTCAGCTATGCTTTTAGGGGTGTCTAATTGTAAATCAAATTCAAGGGGGCAGATTCGAATAAAGAGTAGTGATCCAAGTGTTGCGCCAATAATTGAACCTAACTATCTATCTCATAAGGATGATGTCCAAGATTTATTAGAGGGCGTAAAGTTGTTGAGGAAATTAGCCAAAACTGAGAGTTTTAGTAAGGTCATTCTTGACGAGTTTCGACCTGGCCCTGAATGCAAATCAGACGCTCAATTGGTCGAAGATATAAAAGACAATGCATGGACTGTTTTCCACCCTTCAAGCACTTGCCGAATGGGTCCTAATCCAGAAAAAGATGTCGTTGATAGTGACCTTAAAGTCTATGGTATAGAGGGTCTTCGAGTGGCTGATGCATCAATATTTCCGCAACTAATATGTGGTAATATTAATGCCGCTACAATTATGGTGGGTGAAAAGGCTTCGGATCTAATTTTGAAAGATATAGCAAAGCATTAAACTTATTAAAGCATTTATTTATGAAAATAATTAGCATTGAAACTTTTACTAATGAATACATCGGCTTGGTTCGGGTTAGAAGTGACGAGGGGGACGAAGGTTGGGGTCAAACCTCGACATATAATTCTGATATAAGTGCCCAGATTGTTCATCGCCAAGTTGCTCCGCATATTTTGGGTTGGAGCGGATTGGATATTGATGATTTAAATAGAAAAGTTTTAGAAAGAGAACATAAGTTTCCTGGTACCTATCTGTATCGCGCATTATGCGGACTTGATACTGCGCTTTGGGATATTCGGGCTAAGCGCGCCAATATGAGTGTTTGTCAGCTTTTGGGGGGAAGTTCTAAAGCTGTACCAGTTTATGCTTCAAGTATGCAGCGAGAGATTAGTCCCGAGGCTGAGGCTGAAAGACTTCTTGGTCTTAAGGAAGCACATGGCTATTTTGCATTTAAATTTCGAATTGGTCGAGAGTGTGGGCATGATATTGATCAGTGGCCTGGTCGAACTGAAGCTATTGTTAAAGAAGTTCGTAAGGTTTTGGGTGATGATGTGGCTTTGCTAGTGGATGCTAATAGTGCCTATAGTCCAGCTAAGGCCATTGAGGTTGGACATATGCTGCAAGATTATGGCGTTAGTCATTTTGAGGAACCTTGCCCCTACTGGGAGCCTGATTGGACTCGCCAAGTTAAAGATGCATTAGAGATTGATATAAGTGGCGGCGAACAGGACAACGATATGCGAGTATGGAGGCATATGATTGATACTCAGGTAGTAAATATTGTTCAGCCTGATGTGTGTTATATAGGAGGTATTTCTAGGACTTTAGAGGTTGCTAAGTTGGCACAAAAGGCTGATTTACCAGTAACTCTACATTCAGCTAATCTCTCATTGGTAACGCTGTTTTCTGCACATATTATGGGTTCTATTCCGAATGCTGGAAAGTATTTGGAGTTTTCAATTGAGGGGCTTGACTACTACCCTTGGCAGGACAATATATTTACTCCAAATTTTGAGATTGTTAATGGACATCTTCAAATGCCTCACAAGGCTGGTTGGGGTATAGAGATAAACCCAGAATGGTTGACTCAGTCAAATTACCAAGTAAGCTATACAGGTTCCCGCTTTTAGCTTATTCCATATTGGTTAATTTTAAGAGCAAGCAGCCTTTTTATTAACCAGCAAAATCCTGTATAATTTCTTTTTTTTTAATAAGTTACGGATTAGATTAGATGAAGACCTCATTAACTAAACTCGAAGGGCTGAAAAGATCCCTTACGGTTGAACTGCCAGTAGAGGCCTTCAATCAAAAAACAGACAAGATTATTCAAAACCTTTCTCAGACAGTGCGGATTGATGGCTTCAGGAAAGGTAAAGTTCCAGCTACAGTTCTGCGACAACGCTTTAGTGCTAGTGCTAAGTCTGATGCCGCAACTGAGATTGTTAGTGAGACCATAGAGGATGCTCTGAAAGATGCAGATGTTATACCGGCAGCACAGCCTTCTTTGACAAATGTAGATACAGAAAATACTGATAACTTAACTTATACAATTGAGTTTGAGGTCTATCCAGAGATCAAAGTGGGCTCATTATCCAGCATAAGTATGGAGCAATTAAGCGCAAAAGTTACAAAAGAAGATGAAGAGCGCGCTTTACAAGATTTACAGGACAGGTCTGCTGAATATAGCTCTGTTAAAAGAAAATCAAAAGATGGAGATCGTTTAATCATTGATTTTGAAGGCTTATTAGATGGCGAGTCATTTGAGGGTGGCGCTGCAGAAGGTTTCGAAATAGTTCTAGGAAAGGGAGCAATGATTAAGGGTTTTGAGCAAGGTTTGTTAGATGTTGCTCCTGGAAAAACAGTCGAAGTAAATGCAACATTTCCAGAAGACTATCATGTTGAAAATTTAGCAGGAAGAGAGGCCGTATTTAAAGTTAAGGTAAACGAAATTGGCTCTCCTAAGGAAGTTAAGCGCGATGATGAATTTGCAAAAAAATTTGGTGAAAAAGATTTTGCAACTATGAAAACCCGAATGAGCAACCAAATGCAAATGGAATTAAGTTCTCGCCTAGTACAGCAAAATAAAGACACTGCTTTTAATGCACTTCTAGCTGCAAATGATTTTGAGGTACCTGAGGGAAGTGTGAGTTCTGAAGCGCTAAAATTACAACAAGACATGGAATCTAGGATGGAGCAGCAAGGAATGCCCTCTAAAGGTAAATTGCCTGCAGAAATGTTCCAAGAGGAGGCTTCTAGAAGAGTCAAGCTTGGTTTGTTAATTAATAAAATTGCAAATGACAGGGAAATAAAGGCTGAAAAAGAGCAAGTTGATGCTAAACTTAACGAAATATCTTTACAGTATGGCGATAGTGCACATCAAATGATTGACTGGTATAACAGTGATCCATCAAGAATGGCAAGTATTGAATCTATTGTCGTTGAAGATCTTGTTGCTAAGCATCTTGCAGAAAAAGCTAAAGTGAAGACTTCTGAGAAAACTTTTTTAGAAATAATGAATCCTCAAAGTTAATATGACAATTCAAAACTTAAATCAAATTCCTATGGTTATCGAAGACTCTGGTAGAGGAGAGAGAGCTTATGATATCTATTCAAGACTACTTAAAGAGCGTGTTGTGTTTATGGTAGGACCAGTTGAAGACTACACAGCAAATGTGGTAGTTGCTCAGCTTCTTTTTTTAGAATCTGAGAATCCTGATAAGGATATTCATTTATATATTAATTCGCCCGGTGGTTCTGTTACAGCAGGTTTAGCAATTTATGACACAATGCAGTTTATTAAGCCAGATATTTCTACGCTTTGTATAGGTCAAGCAGCAAGTATGGGCGCATTACTGCTCACAGCAGGAACGAAAGGCAAAAGGTTTGCCCTTCCTCACGCTAGGTGTATGATTCACCAGCCTTTAGGTGGTTTTTCTGGGCAAGCAAGTGATATCGATATTCATGCCCAAGAAATTCTCAAGGTCAGAGATAATTTAAATACAATTCTTAAGAATCATACCGGACAAAGTATGAAAAATATTCAAAAGGATACTGATCGAGATAACTTTATGTCGGCAAGTGAGTCTGCTAAATATGGACTCATCGATAAGGTAATTCACAAGCGCTAAACTATATTTCGCCTATGGCTCAAAATACAGAAGATCTTCATTGTTCATTTTGCTCTAAACACAAAGACGAGGTTGGTCGCTTAATAGCAGGCCCTGGTGTTTATATCTGTGATGAGTGCATTGACTCTTGCTATAATCTTATTCAAGAGCAGACTGTTAAAGATATAACAGATCGGTATCAGGATTGGAACTATACGCCTAAGCAAGTATTTGATTTTTTAAATGACTATGTTATTGGTCAGTCACATGCAAAAAAAGTTCTTTCAGTAGCAGTCTATAATCACTATAAGCGTTTACAAACTAATTTTATATCTAACGACATTGAGTTGGATAAGTCAAATATTTTGCTTATAGGCCCTACTGGCTGTGGAAAAACACTTCTTGCTCAAACTTTAGCTCGCTTTTTAGATGTCCCTTTTGCTGTGGCAGATGCAACTACTTTAACTGAAGCTGGTTATGTTGGCGATGATGTAGAAAACGTCATCAAAAGTCTACTAGCTAAATGTGATTTTGATCCTCAAAGAGCAGAGCAAGGCATTATTTTTATCGATGAAATTGATAAAATTTCGCGTCGATCAGACTCCCCCTCAATAACTAGAGATGTTTCTGGTGAAGGGGTCCAGCAGGCAATGCTTAAATTGATTGAGGGCACAATAGCATCAGTCCCACCTCAGGGAGGGAGAAAACACCCAAATCAAGAAACGATTGATGTTGATACTTCAAAAATTTTGTTTATTTGTGGTGGCGCATTTGATGGGCTAGATAAAATTATAGATAGGCGCGTTGAGAAAGCTACAGGTATTGGGTTTTCTGCAAATGTTAAAGGTGAGAATAGCAAAAAAACATTGACCGAACTTTATAAATTTTTAGAGCCAGATGATTTAATTAAGTTTGGCTTAATTCCTGAATTAGTCGGACGTTTAGCTGTTCATACTTCTCTTGATGAGTTGGATGAAGACTCCTTGGTTGCAATTCTTACTAAGCCCAAAAACTCTGTCGTAAATCAGTTTCAGCAGTTTTTTGCGATCGAAGGCGTGAAATTAACTGTTAGAAAAAATGCTCTAATCGCTGTTGCAAAACTCGCTATCAAAAGAAAAACAGGTGCAAGAGGTTTGAGGGCTATTTTGGAAGACCTACTATTGGATACGATGTATGAGATTCCATCGACTCCAGGTGTAAAAGAAGTTATTATTGATAAGGCAGTAGTTGAGAGAAAAAATAAGCCAACTATTCTTTATTTTCCTGAAAACAAAATAAATACTATTCGTAAAGCTAGTTGATGGCCTTCCTTTTTATATGCTGACGATTTAAGAATGCCTATGGAGTTGTTTGATCGTCAAAAAGATGCAGTAGGCCAGGGTGAACGAACAGTTTTGGTTCATATCGAGTTGAATTCTGGAAGGCATGCTCCTAATAGTTTGGATGAGTTTAAGCAGCTCGCTTTATCTTCTGGTCTAAATATTGTTGACACAATAACAGTAAAAAGAAATTTTACTAAAGCACAATTCTTTATTGGCACTGGTAAGGTTGATGAATTAACAGACATTGTAAGTGAGCATGAAATCGATTTAGTTATTTTTTCACTTGAATTATCTCCCTCACAAGAGCGCAATCTAGAGAAGGCCTTAAAGTGTCAAGTGATTGATCGTACTGGTTTAATTTTAGATATTTTTGCGCTACGAGCTACCTCTTTTGAGGGCAAGTTGCAAGTTGAATTAGCACAACTACGTCACCTATCTACTAGACTTATAAGAGGATGGACTCACTTGGAAAGACAAAAAGGTGGTATTGGTCTTCGTGGTCCAGGCGAAACTCAGCTTGAGACAGATAAGCGTTTAATTTCAATTCGCATTAAAAATATCAATAAACGACTCGCAAAGGTCCATAAACAGCATGATTTGGGGCGAAAATCGCGCCTTAAAAATGAGCTCCCTATGATCTCACTTGTAGGCTACACAAATGCAGGAAAGTCGACACTTTTTAATCGATTGACTAATGCAAATGTTTATGCAGATGACAAACTTTTTGCGACACTAGATTCAACTATTCGTCGATTGATTTTGCCTGCTGCTGGAGAAGCGGTTATAGCCGATACAGTAGGCTTTATTCGAGACTTGCCTCACGAGTTGGTAGAGGCTTTTAAATCAACTCTTGAAGAGACACGACAGGCTAATGTTCTTCTTCATGTTGTCGATGCATCTGATGCCAATAATAGAGATAAGATTGAACAAGTAGAAGGTATTATTGAGCAGATAGATGCGCAAAATATACCAAGCATTATTGTAATGAATAAGATTGATGAAATTGGTGATTCTAGTCCAAGGGTGGATAAGGATAATAATGGAAACATTTATCGAGTGTGGCTTTCTGCCTACTCTGGTGAGGGGATTGACTTGATTTATAAAGCATTATCTCAAAGCTTAAGCGGTATGATGACCTGTGCCAGAATTCAGTTAGATGTTCAGTCGGCATTTATTAGGAGTGAAATACATAAAGTTGGCTTTATCGAAAAAGAAATAATGAATGAATTTGGTCAGTGGCTACTTGAAATTAATGTTACGAGACACTATCTAGAAAGATTACTAGTTAAGCAAGGCGTTTCATTATTATGGGAACAGAAGTCACAACAGAGTCAAACGGCATAGATAACCAGTCAATACCACTATTGCCACTGAGAGATGTGGTGGTTTTTCCTCACACTGTTATTCCTCTATTTATTGGAAGAAAATCTTCAGTTCATGCTATTACTCAAGCAATGGAAGCAGATAAAAATGTTTTCCTAGTAACTCAAAAAGACGAAACTATAGAAGAGCCGAATAATGAAGACCTTCATAAGGTTGGCACATTGGCAACAATCCTTCAATTACTCAAACTACCAGACGGAACTATAAAGGTTTTAGTTGAGGGAATTAAAAGAGCTAAAATTGAAGAGTTTGTTGACCTTAAAGAGCATACTGAAGTTATTCTTAGTGACTGTACTTTAGGCTTTGAAGACGATACAGAGATTAAGGCGATGATGCGCTTAGCTCTAGAGAATTTTGAAAAATATATAAAGCTCAGTAAAAAAATTCCAGAAGAGGTATACAAGGTACTCAAAGAAATCACTGATATAGAGCGTTTTAGCGATGTCATTATAGCTAATCTTAATCTTAAAGTTGAAGAAAAGCAGGCTTTACTTGAGAGTGGCCTTGCTAAAGATAGATTGGAAACAATCCTATCAATACTTGAAGGGGAATTGGATGTTTTAGGTGCAGAACAGAAAATTCAAAGCAGAGTTCGCAAACAAATGGAGTCAAATCAAAGAGACTACTATTTAAATGAGCAAATGAAGTCTATCCAAAAAGAGCTTGGAACACTTGATGATGAAAATGAAATAGAAGAATTACAATTAAGTATTAATAAGGCAAAAATGCCTAAAGAGGCAAAGAATAAAGCACAAAGTGAGCTCAATAAGTTACAGAGAATGTCTTCACAATCATCTGATGCTTCAATTATAAGAACCTATATTGAAAACTTATGTGACGTACCTTGGAGTAAAAAAACAAAAACAAACAAGGACTTAATCAAAGCAAAAAAAATACTCGATGAAGATCATTATGGTTTAGATAAAGTAAAGGAAAGGATCTTAGAACATTTGGCTGTTCAAAGTCGAGTGACTCACAACAAGGCAAATATTCTTTGTTTGGTTGGGCCTCCAGGGGTTGGAAAGACATCTCTTGGAGAGTCAATTGCAAAATCAGTTAACCGAAAATATGTTCGAATGGCACTTGGCGGAGTTAGGGATGAGGCTGAAATTAGAGGCCATAGGCGAACTTATATTGGAGCTATGCCAGGTTCAATTGTTCAGAAAATGCAAAAAGTTAATGTCAAAAATCCATTATTCTTACTAGATGAGATCGATAAAATGGCCTCCGACTTTAGAGGTGACCCCGGTTCTGCGATGCTGGAAGTGTTAGATCCAGAGCAAAATCACACCTTTAATGACCACTACTTAGAGGTTGACTATGACCTTTCACAAGTAATGTTTGTTGCAACTGCAAACTCTTTGAACCTTCCAGGGGCATTGATAGATCGAATGGAAATTATTCAGATTTCTGGTTACACAGAGGATGAAAAACTAGAAATTGCTAAGCGCCATTTGATCTCAAAACAAATGAAAAATAATGGTGTTAAAGCCTCTGAAATACTATTTAAAGATTCTGCAATAATGGATATTATTCGTTACTACACAAGAGAAGCAGGTGTTCGTAATCTTGACAGAGAGATTGGCGGTATTTGCAGGAAAGTTGTTAAGGATGTGACGCTTAAAAAACGTAAAGCAAGAGCTATAATTAATTCGAAGAGTTTACCAAAATTCTTGGGAATGAAAAAATATCGCTTTGGCCTTGCTGAGGAGCATAACCAGATAGGGGAGGTGACTGGTCTTGCGTGGACTTCAGTAGGCGGTGATTTACTTACAATTGAGGCCTCTTCATATAAAGGTAAGGGCAAGTTGAATTACACAGGGCAGCTAGGTGATGTTATGAAGGAGTCAATTCAGGCTGCTATGTCTGTGACGCGTCTTCGTGCAAAGTCTTTAGGGATTGCAGATGATTTTCATGAAAAGCTTGATATACATATCCATGTTCCTGATGGTTCTACTCCTAAGGATGGTCCAAGTGCAGGAGCAGCAATGTGCACTGCTTTAGTTTCAGTTTTAACGGGTCGAAAAGTAAAGGCTGCTGTTGCAATGACTGGTGAGATTACGCTTAGAGGAGAAATTACACCTATTGGAGGGCTGAAAGAAAAATTACTTGCAGCAATGAGAGGTGGTATTAAAACTGTGATTATTCCTGAAGATAATGAACGAGAACTATCTGAAGTTCCAGAGAAAATCAAAGGTAAGCTTGAAATTATAAAAGTGAAGTGGATAGATCAAGTTTTAGATATCGCCCTGGAGAAATAAAAATTAAACTTTTATAGATTCTTTATGAGCTTGGCATAGTAAAAGCCATCATATTTATGAACTGGAAGCTGTTGCTTTCCAATTAAACCCTCCCCCCATGAGAGTGCTATTTCCTCATTTTTCGCATCCCCAACTCTTTGAAGAAAAGCATTAATCTGGTTTTCATTTTCATCTTTTAGAACTGAACAAGTAGCATACACTAGCTCTCCACCTGGTTTTAACAAGGCCCATAGATTGTCGAGAATTAATGCTTGAATTTTAATAACTTCGCAAACATCTCGTGGCTTTCTTAACAGCTTAATGTCTGGATGCCTTCGAATAACTCCTGTTCCTGAGCATGGAGCATCTATTAAGATTTTATCAAATATTTTTTTATCCCACCAGTCTTGACGAGTTGCATCACCCAGTATAATTTTGACATTTTTATTTTGTAGACGATCAATATTTTCTTGAACCCTTAAAAGTCTCATTTTGTCATTATCTATTGCAATTATATCTGCATCAGGGCAAAGCTCGGCTAAGTGAGTTGTTTTTCCACCAGGCGCACAACATGCATCAAGAATTCGTTCGCCTTTTTTAGGAGAAATTAGCGGGGCTGCTAATTGTGTAGAAATATCTTGAACATAACAAGATCCTTTTTCAAACCCTGGCAGACTAGTTATATTAACTGCATCATCAAGGACTAGAGCTTGAGGGGCAATTTTAGATAATTTGCTCGATATGTTTTCATTTTGAAGTTGTGCTTTAAAGTCATCTCTTTCAATTGATGGATGAACTCGAATTGACATTGGGGCTTGTTTATTGTTTTCAATGAATATTTCTTGATAACTATCTGGGTAATCTTTTTTAAATTTCTTAACCATCCAAGTTGGATGGGAATGGTGAGGTGATTTTAAAATTACATCTTGATCCCGGTCAATACCTCTGAGTATTGCATTCACGAATCCTTTTGCCCATTTTTTTCCTATTATTTCTGCAATATCAACAGTTTCTTTGATTGCGGCATGGGAAGAAATATCGGTATAAATAAGTTGGTATGCTCCCAAAATTAATAAGCAGTGAATATCAAGATTCTTTTTTTCTAAAGGTTTTTTGATTCTAGGTGTGATTAAGTCATTAAGGTGATGATAGAAGCGAATTGATCCAAATGTTAAAGATTTTGCAAAGGATAAGTCATTAGCTTTAGCTGGAAAAGCTGCTTCAGATAGAGATTTTTTTTCTAAAGCGATTAAGCAAATAGCTCTATGTGCAATAACTCTAGCGTTGTTTTTATTGGGCAATTTTAGATATGATGCTATTAAGAAGCTCTTCTGGATCTTGGTAACCAGGGATGTTAGAACCATCTGCTAAAAATAGTGAAGGCGTACCATCAACTCCCAATTGTTTTGAAATGGCTAGTTGTTCTGCAACTGGATTCTCACATTCAACACTTTCCGGCAAAAAGCGCATTAGTTTATAGTTGTGAAGTGCAACTGATTTATCTTCAGCGCACCAAATTTTTTCCATAGCACTGTGTGCATTAGGATGGAGCTGCTCCAATGGGGAGGCTAGATACTTTATGGTGATTCCTAGTGAATTCATTTCCTCCATATTTGCATGTAGTTTGGCACAATATGGGCAATCAACATCGGTGAAAACATGAATAATGTATTGCTCATCTTCTGCTTTAAATACAATCTTGTCATTTTCATCAATACTATTTAATATGTTTTTTCTTGTAGAATTTATACGAGTTGACGAAAGATTAGTCATGAATTCTAAATCAGTCACAGCGCCTTGAATGACGTATCTTCCATCGAATGATATATACATAACATCAACCCATGGGTTGGTAAGAACTACCTCATAAAAACCGTCTAACTCTGAGTTGCTAATATTTTCAGCGTTTATACTTGGAAAATATGGCTGTAATTTATTAATAACTGTATCTATATTTGCGAAGGCAGAATTAGTAATTATCAAAAAAAAGAATAAAAGTGACTTATACATAGTGAAATTTCATTATTAAAGAGATAAATTTTACAGTTTTTTGGTAGAATATCGAGATTATAATTTTTCGAGAATTGCCATGGATTTTTTTGTTACCCATCAAACTGCAGACCATTACAGTGGTGACTGTGCCGTTGCCTTTGTTTTTAAGGATTCAGCTAATGAAAGTAGGATTCTTCAGTCGCTATTAGAGCTTAATCGATTCGAGTCTAGTCTAGGTGACAGCTTGATGTTAAGTAAGGTTGAAGGATATAAAGCTAAACGAGTCTTAGCAATAGGTCTGGGTGAATCACCACTGAACGAGAAAAGTTTTCTTAAGGCGCTTAAATCACTTTCTTCTGCTATGGCTGATCTAAAGGTCAAAAACGTTGTGATACCTAGAATCGAAGTTGATAATCGTGATGAGTCTTGGGTGCAGCTAACTATAGCTCGTGTATTAAAAAATGCATTCTATCAGATTGAAAAAGTTGGTGTGGTAGAAGAAAATAATGATGTTATTCTTGAAGCGATAAATATCTATTCTGAAAATAATGGTGCTACAGAAATTAGCAAAGGTGTTGCTATTGCTAATGGCATGGCATTGACTAGAAAGTTAGGAGACTTGCCACCTAATATTTGTACTCCAAGCTATATAGCTGAAACTGCAAAGTCTTTAGCTACGAGCTATAAACTTGAGTGCGAGGTTTTAGAGGAGTCAGATATGGAGGCCTTGGGAATGAACTCTTTGCTTTCTGTGTCCAAAGGTTCATCAGAGCCAGGTAAGCTAATTAGTCTCAGTTATACTAATGATGGTAATGTTGAACCGATTGTATTGGTAGGTAAAGGGGTGACTTTCGATAGTGGTGGAATTTCATTAAAGCCAGGCTCAGGAATGGACGAAATGAAGTTTGATATGTGTGGAGCGGCTTCGGTACTTGGTACTATACGAGCTGTTGCTGAAATGAGACTTAAAGTCAATCTGACAGTCGTAGTTCCTACAGTTGAAAATATGCCTGCTCATAACGCTTCCAAGCCAGGTGATGTGGTTAAAAGTATGTCTGGTCAAACTATAGAGATATTAAATACAGATGCCGAAGGAAGACTTATTCTTTGTGATGCTTTGACCTATTGTGCAAAATTTAACCCTAAAGTTGTGATTGATGTAGCAACGCTAACTGGCGCTGTAATTATTGCATTGGGTAAGCACCACTCTGGAGTAATGTCAAATGATCAGTCTCTTGCAGATGATCTCAAAGTTTCAGGAAGCTCAGCAATGGATACCGTCTGGCAGCTGCCTTTAGATGATGAGTATGATGAGCTACTTAAATCAAATTTTGCAGATATGGCAAACATTGGTGGTCGAGAGGCCGGTACTGTTACAGCTGCATGTTTCCTTGCTCGTTATACTAAGGACTATCGATGGGCGCATATAGATATTGCTGGAACTGCTTGGCTTGGCGGTTCTAAAAAAGGCGCTACAGGAAGACCTGTCCCTCTTCTAACGCAATATGTTATGAATCAAATTAAGGATTAGTAATCTATTTCTATATCAATCTAATTAGATTGATATACTTTGAGCTAGAGGGTTAATCTAATTTATAGGAAGTACTAAGGCTTCACTTACTTTGACTATAATTTGCTTGAAGACCACTAAAACCTATGAAATGAACTCAATTGTTTTAATTAATGGTGAAGAACAATCAAAGATCAGCATCTTTAATCGAAATATGCAGTATGGAGATGGTTTATTTGAGACTTGTGTTGCTAAAGACAATCAAATTCTTTTTTGGTCAAGCCACTTAGAGCGCCTAAATATTGGCTGTGAAAGATTAAATATTAAGAATGTAGATGAATCTGATTGGATTAGTGATATTAAGAATGCATTTGCTTTATCTACTCATAGTGACTGCATTGTTAAGTTGATCCTTTCTCGCGGGGACTCTTCTAGGGGTTATGGCTATAAAGATGATATTGTTCCAGTGCGTGTTGTAATTATTTCAGAAATAAAAAAAACAGTAGTTAACAATTCTTTTAGCTTGGAGTATTCAGATAGTGGTTATCACTCAAATCCTCAGTTAGCAGGAATAAAGCATTGCAATAGGCTTGAGCAGATTTTAGCTCGATCAAATTTATCTAGTGATGAAGGTATTATGCTGGATGAAAATGAAAATGTTATTTCAGTTACACAAGGAAATATTTATCTAGTTATTAGAAATACATTGCTTACTCCTAAACTGGATAAATGTGGCGTAGTAGGAAGTCGCAGATCACTTATTCTGGAATTAGCTAAATCTTTAAATATTGAGGTAAAAGAAGACCTTATTTCTGCTGATAAATTAAAACAAGCTGATGAGGTTTTTATTTCAAATAGTCTTATTGGTATCCAATCAGTAAAATCTATAGAGGGTGATAGTCTCGGTGACAATCCATTAACAGAACAAATTAAAGCTGCATTTAAAGGTAAAACTCAAGACATCAAATCTTGGATATGTTTTTAAGAGTTAAGAATAAAATTTATTCGAGATTATTGGCTTTAGTCATCCTCTTGATAGTTACTTCTTGGATTTTAGTTTCGAAAGATATGCTTGCTAAAAATTCTGAAGTCTTTCAGGTTGAAAGTGGCTCTTCTATAAGTGATGTTGCAGAAGAACTCAGCGATAAAAGATTAATAAAATCAAGACTATTTTTTAAATCTTTAAGTAAATTTCTTGGTGCTAATAAAAAGTTAAAGTCTGGTTATTATCAAATTTCTCCTAACATGAGTATTTTAGCCTTCCTAGATAACATCTCTAATGGGTCTGTACTGACAACAAAGGTAACTTTAATCGAGGGTAAGACTATTAAATATTATTTTGAACAGTTAAGTTTAGATCCTTCTCTTGAATCTAGTGGCTCTCTAGAAGATGTTATGCAGTCAATTGGAGTTAAGGCGCCTTATGATGGTTGGTTTTTTCCAGAAACGTATAATTTTAACTACGGAGAAAGCGTTGAAAATGTATTGAGAAGATCTTACAAAGAAATGCAGCAAAAAGTTTCTGACTTGTGGATTAATAGAGATAAGACTCTCCCACTTAAGTCTCCATATGATGCAATTATTCTAGCCTCTTTAATAGAAAATGAGACCGCACTTGATAATGAAAAAACATTAATTTCTGGAGTTTTTATACGTAGAATAAATGAAGGTATGCGACTTCAAGCAGACCCAACAGTTATTTATGCATTGGGAGATACATATACTCCGCCACTTAAGAAGGCTGACCTAAAGATAGATAGTTTATATAATACTTATCGAAATAAAGGTCTTCCACCAGGTGCCATTTCGTCTGTCAGTTACCAGTCTTTATATGCCGCTCTTCATCCAGAAAAAGGTAACGACTTGTATTTTGTTTCAAAAAAGGATGGTAGTCATGCATTCGCACCAAGCTACAAAGAACATAAAAAAAATATCAAGAAATACTTAAATAATAACTAGTCTAAAATTACAAGGTATGAATAAGGGAAAATTTATTACAATTGATGGCGTTGAAGGTGCAGGTAAAAGTACTCAAATTGACTTTATTTGTAGCTATCTGAATCGAAAAGGTATAGAAGTTGTAAGAACTCGTGAGCCGGGAGGTACTGATTTAGGGGAAAAAATAAGATCCCTATTACTCGATGTAGATAGCAAAGAAATACACAGTGATACAGAGCTATTATTAATGTTTAGTTCTCGTAATGAGCTTATACAAAATAAAATAATTCCCGCTTTAAATGATGGAAAGTGGGTGATTAGTGATCGCTTTACTGATGCATCATTCGCCTATCAGGGTGGAGGTAGGATGCTCAATTTAGATCGTATTACTAAACTTGAGGAGTGGGTTCAAGGTGCTTTTCAACCTGACTTAACATTACTTCTTGATGTTAGCGTCGATATTGGCATGAAAAGAATTGAAGTTAGAAAGGCAAAAGATCGAATTGAACGGGAAGAAAGAGCTTTTTTTGAGAGAGTTAGGCTGGGTTTTATTGAGAGATCAAAGCTTTATCCAGATCGAATAAAGTTAATAGACGCTTCAAGATCTATTGAAGACGTTCAGAATCAAATTCAATCTCTTTTAGAGTCACTATGATTTTTCCATGGCATAAAAGTGCTTACTCAAAACTTAAAAAAATGATTGATCAAAATCATTTTCCTCACGCATTACTGATTACTGGTGTTGAAAAAATAGGTAAATTCGAGCTTGCCCAGAAACTTATTCAGACACTTCTTTGTGAGGAACAATCTTGTGGTCAATGCGAGCTCTGTTTAACTTTAAAGAAGGATAATCCTAGAGAGGATTTGGAACATAGTGCATTAATTCGTAGATCCTATTATCCAAATTTAATTTATTGCCGTAATGAGTTGAACGATTCAGGCACTATGTCTAAAGATATTCGAGTTGACCAAGTGCGTGCATTTTGTGAGTCATTGGGAAAAACTGCTGATGCACTTCAGATTGGCGTTATTTTCTATGCTGATCAAATGAATGCAAATGCTGCGAATAGTCTCTTGAAAACTTTAGAAGAGCCAAGAGGGAATACTCTTATCATTCTGTTGGCTCACAATGCAAACTCCCTTCCAGCTACTATATTGTCTCGTTGCCAATCTGTTCATATTAATCCAACATATGACCAAGAAAGTGCTAGTTGGCTTTCACAAAATATTGATAAGGAAGTAAGGGCTGACTTTGATGAACTCCAGCTATTAGAGGGTGCTCATGGCGTTCCATTTAAAGCTATAGAGGATTTAGAGGGGGATTACTTTTCTCAATATCAAAACTGGCAGAACCTATTGCTCGAGATTGCTATAAACCCTACTAGAGTATATGAAACGGAATTGTTTGATGGCAATGAATTACAAGTATTAGGCTGCTTACAACAGTTACTAGCTGAGGGTATAAAGTTAAAAGTCTTAAAATATGATGGTGCTAATTTAGAGTTGAATAAAGTGGTTGAAAAAACATCTCAAAGTTATTTATTTAAACTTTTAGATGATACTAGTCGTGCAATTTCATTATCAAGAACAACTGTGAATATGAAATTATTATTGGATAATGTTCTCATTGTTTGGTCACATATTACTCACTTAAAACATTATCCAACTATAACTCATACTCAGGAGTTTTAATGAATCGATCGTCAACTTTATTTAACGAGGCTAAAGAATTTATAGCTGGCGGTGTTAACTCTCCTGTTCGTGCATTTAATGGAGTAGGAGGGGAACCTATTTTTTTTGAACGAGGTCTCGGTGCCTATCTTTATGACGTTGACGGAAACTCATATATTGACTATGTAGGCTCTTGGGGTCCTATGATTTTGGGACATGCTAATCCTGTTATTATTGATGCAGTAAAGGCTGTTTTAGATAAGGGTTTGGGATTTGGAGCACCTACTTCAATTGAAACATCGCTTGCAAAAAAAGTGTGCCAACTAGTACCTTCAATAGAGCTAGTCCGAATGGTTAGTTCAGGAACTGAGGCTACTATGAGCGCAATTCGTTTAGCCCGAGGCTTTACTAAACGTGACAAAATTTTAAAATTTGAAGGCTGCTATCATGGCCATTCTGACTCTTTATTGGTTAAGGCGGGATCAGGTGCACTGACCTTGGGTGTACCTACCTCACCAGGCGTACCCCGTGATTTGGCAAAGCACACAATAACTCTTGAATATAATAACTTGGAACTTGTTGAATCGCTTTTTTCAAAGATGGGAGAAGAAATTGGTTGCATTATTGTTGAGCCTGTAGCAGGTAATATGAATTGTATACCACCTAAAGAAGGTTTTTTACAAGGCCTTCGTAAAGTCTGTGATGATTATGGTGCTTTACTTATCTTTGATGAAGTGATGACAGGCTTTCGTGTTGCCTTGGGCGGAGCGCAGGAGGTTTATAACGTTGTTCCTGATCTGACTGCTCTAGGTAAAGTGATCGGTGGAGGTCTTCCAGTTGCAGCCTTTGGTGGTAGACGAGACATCATGAATCAGATAGCACCTCTTGGACCAGTTTATCAGGCAGGAACTCTTTCTGGCAACCCACTTTCAATGGCTTCTGGTTTAGCTATGTTGAGTGCTTTAGAAGCTGATAAGTCATTTTATAAAAACCTAGGTAGGCGAGTAGAATATTTAGTTAAAGGTATTGTTTCTGCTGCTCATGCAAGCAATATACCGATGACAAGTAACAGTATCGGTGGCATGTTTGGGTTATTTTTTAGTTCTGAAGAAAAGGTAACTAATTTTTCGCAAGCTTCTAGCTGCGATATAGAATTATTTAAGAGATTCTATAAAGCCATGATAAGCCATGGTGTATACCTTGCTCCTTCAGCTTATGAGGCTGGATTTCTTTCTGCAGCTCATACTGATGATGACCTTGATAAAACTATCAGTGCTGCCTCGGCAGTGTTTTCTAAGCTATGAGTTTAGTTAGTGTAGGCGCAGAATTATTGGCTGCAAAGGAGCGTCTCGAGCCATTTAAAAACAATGTAACAGTTTTTGGTTCGGCAAGAATTAAGTCTTCAGATCCTTTGTATAAAGATGCCTATAAGTTAGGTAAGGTACTATCAGATGCTGGATATAATGTTTTTACTGGAGGTGGTCCAGGCATTATGAGTGCTACTAATAAGGGTGCATATGAGGGAAAATCAAAAAGCATTGGCCTTAATATTAAATTGCCACATGAACAAAATAGCAACCCTTACTTAGATGAGAATATCACTTTTGGATACTTTTTCTCTCGTAAAGTCATGCTTGTTAAGTATGCTGGTGCTTGCATCTATTTTCCAGGAGGCTATGGAACTGCAGATGAATTGATGGAAGTCTTAACTTTAATGCAAACAAACAAAATGAAACAGATCCCTATAATTTTGTATGGCTCAAGTTTTTGGAAGTCATTATTACTTTGGATAGAGCAGTTAGTCGAAAAATCCTATGTCAATAAAGAGCATTATGAATTATTAACGGTGGTTGATTCAATTGATGAAATTGTAAATATTGTAGAGAGAGAAATATGTCTTTAGCGATTTTTGATTTGGATAACACATTAATTGGTGGAGATAGTGATTACTTGTGGGGTGAATTTTTATGCGATGAAGGCATAATTTCTGACCGTCAATCCTTTGAAAAAAAGAATGATTATTTTTATCAACAATACGAATTAGGATCATTGGATATATATGCCTGGGCAGAGTTTAGTTTTGAGATTCTCTCGCACTACTCTATTAATGAATTAGAAGCATTTCATCTTAAATTTATGGCTCAAAAAATTAAGCCTATTCTTTTAGAAAAGGCTCAAGATTGCATTAATAGTCACAAAGAAAATGGAGATACAGTGCTTGTTATTACGGCTTCAAATACTTTTGTTACAGCGCCTATTGTTAAAAGATATGGAATTAATCATTTGATTGCTACTGAGCCTGAGATTGTATCGGGCCGATACACTGGAAAGGTATCAGGCATTCCTTGTTTTAAGTCAGGTAAGATAGAAAATTTAATGCCATGGTTGGTGCGAAATGGCGAGTCGTTAAAGGGCTCTACTTTTTATTCTGATTCCCATAACGATCTTCCACTTTTGGAGCTGGTCGACAATCCAGTGGCTGTTAATGCCGACAAAATATTAGCAAAAATTGCCCAAACAAAAGATTGGGACATTTTGAACTGGAGGTAATACATAGCCGAGTAAAGTTAGACTTAAATTCCCAGTTTGTTAGTTTTTTTCGATATTAAAGATGATTCTATTTCCATCATCTTCTTGAGAAATTAATTTATGTCCCAACTGATTGCAGAAAGCAACAAAGTCTTTTTTTGAACTTTGGTCATTAGAAATAACCGTGATTATTTCTTTAGTGTGCATTTTTGCCAGAGCTTGCTTTGTTTTTAAAATTGGCATTGGGCATGGGTAACCGCACATATCTAAAGTTTGATGTGACATACAGCCTCCAAAATCATTTGTTTAATTCTTATTCTGAATTGTTTTCTGTAGCAAGTTTTTATTAACTAATATGCCGATTGCCATAGAAAATAAAAATATTATTACAATAGGATCGAACATCGCAAAGCCAGATATTCCTGGACTAGTTAAGGCAGATATTGACGGACCAGGACATAATCCTACAAGGCCCCAACCCACTCCAAACAAAGCCGCACCGATCACTAATTTTTTATCTACCGCTTGCTTTGAAGGTAATTCAATCTCAATACCTAGTGCAGACACTTCCTTATTTTTTAAGAAGTAAAAGAATGGTGCGAAAATTAATATAGCACCACCCATAACAAATATTAAAGAGGCATCCCAGTTATGTGTAATACTTAAAAAGCCAATTACCTTTGATGGATTTGTCATGCCAGATACCACAAGTCCTAAGCTAAAAATAACTCCGCATAGTAATGAGATTACTTTATCGTTCATAAATAAATCCCAAATTGTTGAAGTATTGTCACTGTAAGCATTGCAACACCAACGAAGACTACAGTAGCAATCAAAGAGCTAATCGATAGCCTGCCAATGCCGCATATGCCATGCCCAGATGTACAGCCGCCGCTAAGTCGAGTTCCGAGGCCTACTAAGAGTCCACCTATAATGATTAATGGGTATGAGTCAGTTATAGTAAAGGAATGATCAGGCAGGGTAAATGCAATAGCTAATGGTTCTTTAGTGTAGCAATACAGTAACGGTCCTAATACTAGTCCTAATAGGAAAAGAATATTGGATAATCTATTAGTTTTTTTAGTTATAGCGTTTTCGACTATACCACTGACTCCTGCAAGTCTACCTGTAGCGTAGAAATAAAGCACTACTGAGAGTCCTATCATTATTCCACCTGCTAAGGCACTATATGGTGTGAAGTTATTCATGGCTATATATTTTAATTGCTTTAATCATAACAGAATTGTAGAAATTGTTAAAGTATAGAAAATATATGAATCTTTGATAGCTCTTTGAAAAAATAGTAATTAATTGTTGATACTATCAATAGTTAAGAGTAATTTATTCTATTAAGCGTAACAAAAACTAGAAAAATTAATCTGCAACTAGAGTTTTAACACCACTCTTTGAACCTAAAAGAAGTATGTCTGCTCTTCGAATTGCGAAGAGTCCATTGGTGACTAATCCTACAATATTATTAAGTGTTTTTTCAAGAATTTTTGGTTCTTCAATGTTGAGGTCATGTATATCAAGTATTAAGTTTCCATTGTCAGTTATAAAGTCTTCTCTTAAAATTGGAACGCCTCCAATTGATTTAATAATTTGTCGCTTTACGTAGCTAGTAGACATTGGTATAACTTCTACTGGTAAAGGAAAGTTTCCCATAACATTTACTAGCTTAGATTCGTCTGCTATACAAACAAACTGCTTTGAGACTGCAGCCACAATCTTTTCACGAGTCAGCGCACCACCCCCACCTTTTATTAAATTGAGTTGTTGATCTGATTCATCAGCACCATCAATATATACTGAAATTTCTTCAACTTCATTTAAGTCAACAACATTGATACCGTGACCTTCAAGTCGATTAGCAGTCGCAACTGAACTAGCAACTGCACCTTTGACAGAGCTTTTAATTGTTGCAAGTTGATCGATGAAAAAATTTGCTGTTGAACCAGTTCCGACGCCTATAATAGTCTCTGGAATGACATACTTAAGTGCAGCTTTAGCTACCTCAATTTTTAATTCATCTTGAGTCATTTCTTCTCCATCTTTCAGTTCAAAATATTATACACTATGAAAAAAATAATCCTTGCTACAGGTAACTTAGGCAAAGTAAGAGAGCTCAATGCAATGCTAGAGGGTTACTACCGAGTTGTCTCTCAAAATGACATGCAGGTAATAGAGGTTCCTGAAACTGGTACTACATTTATTGAAAATGCACTAATTAAAGCTCGTAATGCCTCTTTTCAGTCTAAATTGCCAGCTCTCGCTGATGATTCAGGGTTAGAAGTTGATGCACTTAATTGCGAGCCAGGTATTTATTCTGCGAGATATGCTGGAGAGAAAGCAAACGATGAAGATAATATTGCAAAGCTTATTTTAAATATGGATCCATATGATAATCGTAGCGCACGTTTTTGTTGCGCAATGGTATTTGTTCAAAACGCGGATGACCCTAATCCAATAATTATTAAAAAGTACTGGAAGGGTGAGATATTACGAGAGTCAATAGGCAGTAATGGGTTTGGCTATGACCCTATTTTTTATCTACCAGAGCTGGGATGTACTTCAGCAGAACTTCACCCTGATGAGAAAAATCAATTATCACATCGAGGTCAAGCTTTAAGTGAACTTTTAAACCACCTTCTATCCTCTAATTAAATTGTTAGAATTACCCCCTCTTTCTCTTTATATTCATTATCCTTGGTGTGTTAAGAAATGCCCTTACTGCGACTTTAATTCTCATGAGGGAGAGATTCAAACTGACTATATTAAAGCCTTATTAAAGGATTTAGATAATGAGCTAAAGTACCTACAAAATCGAAAAATTCATTCAATTTTTATTGGAGGAGGAACACCAAGTCTAATGAGCGTTAGTGATGCTTCAGAGTTATTTGATGGTTTAAAAAAAAGGCTATCACTGACTAAGAGTATTGAAATTACACTTGAGGCAAATCCTGGAACTTTCGAAGTAGAAAAATTTGCTCAGTTTAGAGAGGCTGGGATTAACCGTCTGTCTATTGGCGTTCAATCCTTTAACAATAACCAATTGAAATTCTTAGGAAGAATACATAGTGGTGAGGAAGCAACTCAAGCTATTTCTGAAGCAAAAAAAGTTGGCTTTGATAATATAAATATTGACCTTATGTATGGCCTCAAGGGTCAAACGATTGAGCTTTGTATGGAGGACTTAATGAGTGCTATCAATTTAAGTCCTAGCCATATTTCTTTCTATCAGTTAACACTTGAAGCAAACACTTTATTTGCAAAATACCCGCCAAAACTGCCTTTAGAGAAAAAAATATGGGATATGGGAGAAAAAGGGGCAGCGCTATTAATAGAAAATGGCTTTAGACATTATGAAGTCTCTGCATATGGTGAAAGACCTTCCCAACATAATATAAATTACTGGGAGTTTGGAGACTATATAGGAATTGGCGCAGGTGCACATGGAAAAATAACTGATATGAATTCAAAAACGATATTTAGAACATTAAAGCCAAAATCTCCGAATGACTATTTAATAAAATTTCAAAGCAATGCTGGCGATACTAATATAAAAAAAATTGATAATGTTGCTTTTGAATTTATGCTCAATAGTCTTAGGTTGAAGGATGGCTTTAGTGCTCAATTGTTTGAATCAAGAACAGGACAGTCAATAGAAAATTTAAGTCCTAAATTAGAAAAAGCACTAGATCTTGGCTTGTTGATAAAGGATGATAATTGGATAAAGCCGAGTGAAAAAGGATTTAATTTTCTTAATGATTTACAAGAGATTTTTCTTTAAAAATACTAGTCTATATAGCTTTATATCAATTACTTGACTATAATTATAGTCTTTGACCCAATACATATTTATCAAGGTTATTAAAGTGGAAATATTGAGCGATAATTTTTGGACATGCAGACATACATGGCTACGAAGTGCAAATAACACTAAATGGTGTTTAATTGGCTGTGCAGTTGGCGATTTTGGAACCATTGCATTATTGCAAGATAGTGGCTTGCCAGTGTTGTTTATATTTGGACTGGCAATGATTAATGGCATTATCACCAGCATATTGTTAGAGACTTACATGTTAATGCGGCAGTCAATTGATTTTGGAAATGCGATAAAAATAGCATTAGGTATGAGTTTAATTTCTATGATTTCTATGGAATTGGCGATGAATATAGTTGATTATTTGTTGACTGGAGGAGCTATATTTAAGCTCTGGGTATTGCCAATTGCATTATTTTTTGGTTTCATAACGCCGTGGCCATTCAATTACTGGCGATTAAAAAAATTAGGTAAATCCTGTCATTAGGGTTGTTGGCTGTTAAAATACCCGCTAGTTTTTATAAACTTATAGCTTATGACATCTCACACAATTGCTGACGTTCTTACAGAATCTTTGCCTTATATTCAAAAATTTAAGGGAAAGACAATAGTCATTAAATATGGCGGTAACGCTATGGTTGATGAAAATTTGAAGTCAAGTTTTGCTCGCGATATAGTGCTCATGAAATCTGTTGGGATGAATCCCATTGTTGTCCATGGTGGAGGGCCTCAGATTGGCAAGACACTAGAAAGGCTTGGGAAGAGCAGTGAGTTTGTTGATGGTATGCGTGTTACCGACAGTGAGACCATGGATGTTGTTGAAATGGTTCTTGGTGGTTTAGTCAATAAAGAGATTGTAAATTTAATTCATCAGCATGGTGGAAACTCTATCGGACTGACTGGAAAAGATGGTCGACTCATTACAGCGAAAAAATTAAAGACTCAAATTGAGCCTACCTCAGAAATTATTGACTTAGGACATGTCGGTCAGGTAGATCAGATTGATGTTTCAGTTATCAATTTATTGCTCCAAGGTGACTTTATTCCGGTCATTGCCCCTATTGGAGTTGGTAAGGATGGCTTTTCATATAATATCAATGCAGATCTAGTCGCAGGTGCAATAGCTGAGTCACTTAATGCGGAAAAACTTATTCTTCTTACTAATACTGAGGGCTTGCTGAATGATGAGGGTGAGCTTGTAACAGGATTAAATTCAACAACTGTCAAAAAACTTATTGATGATGGCACTGTTCATGGAGGCATGCTCCCTAAAATTAATTGCGCATTGTCAGCCGTTGAGAATGGTGTTGAGAGAAGCCATATAATCGATGGAAGGGTTTCCCATGCAGTACTTTTAGAGGTCTTTACAGATTCAGGTGTAGGAACGCTAATTACAAGAAATGGCAAGTAGCAATCGGGGCACAATCAGCGTTAATGAGTGTCAGATATTAGCTCATTATAAGTACGAAGCTGAGCAATTCATTCTAACCATATCTTGTCCTGAAATTGCACAAACAAGTCTGCCTGGTCAGTTTGTTCATGTCACTGTATCGGGACAACTTTCCATGCGCAGACCTATATCTATTATGTCCGTTGACAAAGATAACGGAACCTTTGATCTTCTATATAAGATAGTTGGAGAGGGAACTCGGCAATTAGCTGAACGTAAAATTGGTGATATTTTGTCAGTTATTGGTCCGATTGGAAATGGATTTCAAATGACGCATAAAAAAATACCCCTTTTGATTGGAGGCGGAGTAGGAATGCCACCAATAATAGCCATTGCGCAAAATATTAAAGATAATGATTATTATAGTCCATATGTTATTTTAGGATCTGAAGTGCCATTTCCTTTCACTCCAATTTCAAGTAACTTAGCTGGCTTTTACTCTTCTTCACTTAAAACTATGCCTCTATTAGAAGACTGGAATATTGCCTGTGGCTTAGCTAGTTTGCAAAATTTTAAAGGTGTTTATAACGGCTACGTCACTACCTTAGCTAGTGAGTATTTAGATAGCTTATCAGAGGATGATTTGCTAAAAGTTGAAATTTTTTCTTGCGGACCTCATCCAATGCTAGAGGCAGTCTCTCAATTAGCTAAAGACTATAAATTGCCTTGCCAAGTCTCGTTAGAAGAGTATATGGCTTGTGCTGTAGGTGGATGCGCTGGATGTGTTGTAGAAGTGCAAACCGATAATGGCTCGGCAATGAAAAGAGTGTGTGTTGATGGACCTGTTTTTGATTCGCAATCAGTTTTTTAATGATAGCTAGCAATTTAAGATTCGTAAAATCCCGAATTGATTCAATCAAGCATAATCAAGAGGTACAGCTAATAGCTGTGAGTAAATCGCGGTCTAGTTCTGAAATTCAAGAAGCTATAGATGCAGGACAACTCCATTTTGGGGAAAATTATCTGCAAGAATCTCTAGATAAAATTACCTCTCTTAAGGGTAATAATCTGACGTGGCATTTTATCGGCCCAATTCAGTCAAATAAAACAACAAGCATTGCAGAGAATTTTGACTGGGTTCATAGTGTTGATAGACTTAAGATTGCAAAGAGACTTAGTGACCAGAGAGATCCTGATTTATCCCATTTAAATATTTTATTGCAGATTAACATTGACCGAGAACAAACCAAATCTGGTTTACTTGTTGAAAATATTGATGAGATTATTGTAGAAGTTAATAGTTTACCCAACATTTCCTTGAGGGGTTTTATGTGTATTCCAAATCCAGAGAATTCTGCAAATAGTTTTAATAAAATGGCAAAATTACTATCAAAATATTCATATCTTGACTCCCTTTCTATGGGGATGTCTGATGATTTAGAATTGGCAATAGAGAGAGGCGCTACACTAGTCAGAGTCGGAACCGATATTTTTGGAAAGAGAGACTATAATTGATTTACCAAATTGCTTGAGATTACTTAATTTTTTATTCAAGATGATATTATGAAAGTTAGATTACTTATTACTGGTGGCACTATAGATAAATTCTATAACCAATCAAATGGAGAGCTTGAGTTTGACAAGACGCATTTTAATGAAATGATTTCTAGGGCTAGAGTTGAAGTTGATATGTCCATAGAGGAACTTCTACTTATTGACAGTTTAGATATGGTTGATAAGGACCGAGATTTAATACTAGATCGTTGCATTCATTGTGATGAAGAGTTTGTTTTAATCACTCATGGTACAGACACTATGTGTGATACAGCAAAATTTTTGGGAGAAAACTCGATTAATAAGGCAATCGTGCTGTTTGGTGCTATGGTGCCATATGCAGTGAGTAATTCTGATGCTTTATTTAATTTTGGATGCGCCTTGGGTTCACTGCAGTTGTTAAAGCCTGGGGTATATATTGCAATGAATGGAAGAGTTTTGCCTTGGGACGATGTAGAAAAAAATAGGAGTCTTGGCATCTTTCAGGCCTTAGACTCCTAAATTTAAATAATAAGTTTAGTCCAAGCTATCCAGCATGTATTGAACTGTCAATTTTATTTCGTTATCTGAGCAGTCCATACAGGTTCCTCTTGCAGGCATTCCGCCCTTGCCAGCTATAGCAGACTTAGTAAGATTATCAATACCTAAATCAATTCTTGGAGCCCAATCTTCAAGAGAGGCATACTTAGGAGCATCCATAACACCAGAGCTATGACAACTTTGACATTTAGCAGTATAGATTTCTTTACCTGAACGTTCAGATTGCTCTGAACTACTAGATGAAGCAACTGAAAAACTATTGTCAATCCATACCTCGCCGATTGGTTTTATTCTTTCTAGAGCAGCACTATCAATCATAGTGTCTTCGTGAGGTGATTCATTGCTAGGAGCGTTTAAAGCCTTGAGGCCAATAAATAGCATAGCAATAACCCAAATCACTATCATAAATTTCGATGAACCTTTAGAGCCTTGACTCATTGCATCTTCCTTGTTAATCAGATTAAATTCCGGAATATTATACATTTGGTTATAATGGCATGCAGTTTAATGCAACAAAAATATGCTTAAAAAAACTCTCCATCGAGGTTTTAATTTACTAAAAATTACTACATGGTTAACTGCCATATTTTCATTAGTATTGCTGGTTATTATTGCTTTTTTTGTAATGTTTCCTCAAACTATCAAGGCCTCACTAGAGGAGAGACTATCTCAGGTTAGCGGATTACAAGTCAGTATAGAAAAGTTATCTTTTGAATTTTTAAACAATGAACTATTGTTAGCAGTGAGAAAGGTGGATATTGGTGCTGAAGGGTTAAGTCCGATTGCCTCTATTGATGTGTTGAGGTGGAATATTAATTTACTGGCTTTATTTAAGGGAATTGAAATCCCAGGTCATATTGATATCAATGAGTTAGTTATTGATGCTTCATATATAGATGAGTATGTTTTAATCATCAATACTGATTCAGTTCTTTCTGGTGTAGGGCTATCTGGACTTTTAGCACTTCAATCTCTTTCGATTAATAGAACGAGGTTGATTGGAGATAAGCCAGTGGAGCTTGCTCCAATAGAATTAAATAGAAATAAACAAAAGATTACTGTATCAATGAGAGACCAATCTATTTTTAGTAATTCTCAAGTTCCAAAGCTTGGGAGTGCAGTGAATATTAATACCAGTATTGATGTCGCAAGGGCAATAGAAGACCGCGTTGCGGTTATTCCTTTTTCACTACAGAATGATGACTTTAATCTATCAGCCCAACTTAAGATTTTTAATCAGCAAGATAAAGTCTATCTCGAGTTTGAGAGTTATATTGATCAGATTGATGTATCCAAAATTAATCAAAATATACCTGAGGAGCTTGCTAACACTGAGGGTGCGCTTTGGTTAAGCCAAGTTATAACCGAGGGAGTGTTGACTGATGTAATGCTGACAACTCGTTTTAATATGTCAGGCGACCTTGAAGCTCCAAATACAAAATTTTCAGCTAACCTAAATGATGCTATCTTAAATATTAACCCCGAGTGGCCTTCTATTAATGATTTAAATGCAAAGATAACGTTTTCAAATAATTACTTGAAAATCGTTTCTAATAAAGCAAAAATAGATGATATAGATTTGAATTATTTAAGTATTACTACTAGAGATTTTAATCAACCCGATTCTGAATTATCGTTAAATGCAAGATTCAATTCTAGAAGCAAAAAAATTTCGGCATTTATAGAACAGTCAGCCATACCTGTAAAATTTAAAAATTACCTAAATGATTTTGAACTTGATGGAAAGCTTTGGGGCAATGTTAATTTAGTGATTCCACTTCAAAAAAATAATAATCAAAAAGTTAAGATTGCTTTTGATATGTACGTATCTGAAAACTCATTAAGTGTTCTAGATGGAGGATTATTAGTAGATGATTTTAGTTCACAAATTTCTCTTAACGATGGTTTGATTAGAACTAAGGGAAAAGGATTGATTGGTGGAGAGTTGTTTCAGATATCATTAAATCCTAGAGATTGGGTTGAGGGAAAGAAAACTAAATTCAGAGTAAAAATGAGTCATTTAGATACCAATACTGATGCCTATATTAGTAAGAAATCGAATAAAGAGTGGCAGAGTGTAATTGAGTCAAAAGATCTTTATGCCGATGTCAACTTAGTGATTGATGAAAATGGCAAATATAATATTCAATTGGATGACCTAAGTGTTTCAAGTATTGAGAGTATTAACAATTGGCAATTAACTCCCAAAATTTTTCCTAGCCTCCATTTGACCTCCAGTAATGCCAAAATCAAGGGCAAATCCATTCCAAATATTGAGGTAGATTTAATAAATCATGGAAATGTTATTGAAATTAAAAACCTTATTTTTGAAAATATTGGCCTTAGTGATGAAGATTTAATTTTTAATGGAAGTTGGCTTAATGGGAAAACTCTACTGAGAGCCAAAGCATCAAACGACAACTTGTCTAATTTTTTAGTTAAATTTGGAGTGAATGAGCCTGTGATAGGTGGCAGCTTTAATGTAGATTTACGATTGTATTGTGATTGTGAGCCGTGGCAAGTCTCAACTCAAAAAATAAGTGGTTTTATGAAAGCGGATGTTGAAAAAGGTGTTTTTACCAATCAAGACCCCAACCTTTTTAAACTTCTTTCATTTATTAATTTAGAGACAATTGCTGATAGATTAAGATTGACAAGAAGTGAACTGAGAGAACAGGGGTATGTTTATGAGCAAATTAATGCTAACTTTATATTTAATGATGGAATAGCTAAGGTAGATTATTTTCTGGTTGAGAGTGAAGAGAGTGATATTGAATTGACTGGCTTTGTGGATCTCATTAAACAAGACTATAATTTAGCAGCAAATGTGCAGCCATCAATTGCAGACACTATTCCACTGGCAACCTACTTGGCTGGTGGTGGTTTAGCTGGATTTGGAATATGGGCAGCAGATAAAATGCTTTTTGGTGGTGAGATTATTGGCGGGTTATTTGATAATGTTGTAGAAATTACTTTTATTATTACAGGACCTTGGTCTGCGCCTGTTATTGAAAAATTAGATGGAGTTAAGATTTTATGATTAATCAGCTACTTAATGATCACAGCATCAATGAAGGCGAAGTTTATAACTTGTTAAATTCATTATCAGAGACTGGCTCTGATTACTCTGATCTATATTTTCAACACTCAGTGGCAGAGTCTTGGGTTTTGGATGAAGGAATCGTTAAGGATGGTTCATATAACATTAGTCATGGTGTAGGAGCTCGATGCGTTTCTGGCGACAAAACTGGTTTTTCCTATTCAGATGACCTTAATATTAAAGCAATTCAGGGTGCGGTAGATTTTGCAAAAGGTATATCTAATGGTTCATCGAAGGGAGGTTCGAAAATCCTAAAAACTGTAAATTACCCTTCTAAGTATCCTGCTGTAAGCCCGCTTGATAGTTTAACTTCAGAAGAGAAGGTTGATTTACTTAGGCAAATTAATTCAATTGCTAGAAAAGAGCCTAAGGTAGTTCAAGTTAGTGCTTCATTATCTGGAGCTTATACCGAGGTCTTAATAGCTTCAACAGATGGCGTTTATCAAATAGATTGTAGGCCTATGGTTAGAGTAAGTGTAACTGTTATTGTTGAACATAATGGCAGAATTGAGCAGGCCTCAAGCGGAGGCGGAGGTCGTTATGATTACGGTTACTTTGCAAGCAACTCGCTAGCTGAAACATACACCAAGGAGGCCCTCCGTTTAGCTCTTGTGTCACTAGAGTCGGGCGATGCACCTGCAGGAAAGATGCCTGTTATTCTTGGATCTGGTTGGCCTGGTGTATTGCTTCATGAGGCAATAGGACACGGTTTAGAGGGTGACTTTAATCGCAAAGGTAGCTCTGTTTTTAGTGGAAAAATTGGAGAGCGAGTGGCTAGTAACAAATGCACTATTGTCGATAATGGCACAATAGCAAATCGTCGTGGTAGCTTGACAATTGATGATGAAGGCACTCCAACTCAGGAGACGATACTTATAGAGAATGGCATATTGAAGGGTTACATGATGGATAAGCTGAATGGTCGCCTCATGGGACAGCCTAGTACTGGTAATGGTAGACGTGAATCTTACGCCCACATTCCGATGCCCAGAATGACCAATACGTATATGTTAAATGGTAAGGATAATTTTAAAGATATGGTGTCATCAGTTGAAGATGGAATTTATGCAAAAAACTTTGATGGAGGTCAGGTCGATATTACCTCAGGAAAATTTGTTTTTTCAGCAAATGAAGCCTACTTAATAAAAAATGGAAAAATCACTAGTCCTATAAAAGGTGCAACGCTTATTGGCGCAGGTGATGAAGTGTTGCACCAAATTTCAATGGTTGGAAATGACCTTAAACTTGACTCTGGTGTCGGTATTTGTGGAAAGGATGGCCAAAGTGTTCCTGTTGGTGTTGGTCAACCGAGTTTAAAAGTTGATATGCTTACAGTAGGTGGTACGCAGATAAATATGTAAACTATTTCTCCGTCTTTTTGCGAATTTTGAAGACTATTTTTGTAGCTGTTTTGTGATTATTTTGTTATAATATTGCGTTGTTTAGTTAAGGATAAACAGTGCTCGAAAATTATTTACCAATTATCGTTTTTATATTCTTAGGAATCGCCTTTGGAGTAGGCTTGACGCTGGCTGGTTATCTTCTTGGTCCAAGCAATCCTGATGACGAGAAAAATTCTCAGTTTGAGTGTGGATTTCCAGCATTTGATGACTCTAGAATGCACTTTAATATCCGCTATTATCTGATAGCTATTTTATTTGTCCTTTTTGATTTGGAGGTTGCATTTTTCATTCCATGGGCAGTTGTTCAGGCAAAGTTAGGTTGGTTTGGATTTATTGCTATGTCTGTTTTCTTGCTATTACTGGTAGTTGGTTTTATTTTTGAGTGGAAAAAAGGCGCGTTAGAGTGGGAATAATGAGGATTGAATATGGCTATTGAAGGGCTAATGAAGGAAGGCTTTGTTACTACGTCTCTTGACAAAGTAATCAACTGGGCTCGTACAGGATCTCTTTGGCCTATGACTTTTGGTCTTGCCTGTTGTGCAGTTGAAATGATGGAGGCGGGCTCATCACGATACGACCTTGATCGATTTGGTATTGTTTTCCGTCCAACTCCTCGTCAATCTGATTTAATGATTGTTGCCGGTACTTTGACGAATAAGATGGCGCCTGCACTTCGCAAAGTTTATGATCAAATGCCTGAACCAAAATACGTTCTTTCAATGGGCTCTTGTGCCAATGGTGGAGGTTATTATCATTATTCTTATGCGGTTGTTAGAGGCTGTGATCGCATTGTACCTGTTGACGTTTACGTTCCTGGATGCCCACCTACAGCAGAAGCCCTGTTATATGGAATTCTTCAATTGCAGGATAAAATTCGAAGAACCAACACTATCGCTCGAACCTAGTCTATGAAAGAACTAAAGAAAAAATTAGCTAAAGTTTTTGGCAAAAAAAATGTGAGCGAGTCTTTCAATGAGCTAACTTTGGTTATTAATAGTGATGAAGTTATTGAAGTATGTAATCAATTGCGCGATGATTTTAATTTTGATATTTTGGTTGATCTGTGTGGAATCGATTATTTGACCTATGGTGAATCAGATTGGAATGGAAATGCAAGCTCTTCAGGTTATGGAAGGGCGCGACAACCTCAAAAATCATCTAATAAAAAAGACCAACGTTTTGGAGTTGTTTACCACCTTCTTTCTGTTTCAGAGAATCAGAGGTTAAGAGTTAAAGCACTCCTTTCTTCAGAACACTTAATGATTAAGTCTGTAACGAAAATTTGGAACTGTGCGGATTGGTATGAAAGAGAGGCTTTTGATTTATTTGGAATTCTGTTTGAAAACCATAATGATCTTAGAAGGATATTGACAGACTATGGTTTTGTTGGCCACCCTTTAAGAAAAGATTTCCCAATGATTGGTGAAGTTGAGATGCGTTATGATGAAGAATTAGGCAGAGTAGTTTATGAGCCTGTAAGCATTGAGCCAAATATAAATGTCCCTCGAGTCATAAGGAAATAACTATGTCTGAGATGAAAAATTACACTCTTAATTTTGGCCCACAACACCCTGCTGCTCATGGAGTTCTTAGATTGATTCTTGAGCTCGACGGTGAAGTTGTAGAGCGTGCAGATCCGCATATTGGTCTTTTGCATAGAGGTACTGAAAAACTAGCAGAGTCAAAGCCTTATAACCAGTCTATAGGATACATGGATCGTCTTGATTACATCTCTATGATGTGCAATGAGCATGCATATGTGATGGGAATTGAAAAAATGTTAGGCCTTAAAGTTCCTGAGCGTGCTGAGTATATCAGAGTCATGTTTGACGAAATTACGCGGATTATGAATCATCTTATGTGGCTTGGAACTCACGCCCTTGACGTTGGAGCGATGAGTGTTTTCTTATACGCTTTTCGTGAGCGTGAAACTCTAATTGATTGTTATGAAGCAGTAAGTGGCTCAAGAATGCATGCAACTTATTATAGGCCAGGTGGTGTTTATAGAGACTTACCAGACAAGATGCCTCAATACCTTAAGTCAAAATTAAGAAGTGATAAAAAACTTAAAGAGATTAATGAAAACCGACAAGGATCATTGCTAGATTTTATTGAAGATTTTGCGGTTAATTTTCCAAAGAGCATCCAACAGTACTCTGATTTATTGACTGATAACAGGATTTGGAAACAGAGACTCGTCAACATTGCTATTGTTTCTTCAGAACGAGCGAAACAACTCGGTTTTACTGGAGCGATGCTAAGAGGTTCTGGGGTCGAATGGGATATTAGAAAAAATGAGCCATATTCGGTTTATGAAAAATTAGAGTTTGACGTTCCTGTAGGTGTAACTGGTGATTGCTATGATCGCTATCTTGTACGAATGGAAGAGATGCGTCAATCAACTAAAATTATAAATCAATGCGTTGCATGGTTAAAAGCTAATCCTGGGCAAGTAATGTCAGATGATCATAAAGTTACTCCTCCAAATCGTAGCAATATGAAAGACGATATGGAGTCATTGATCCATCACTTTAAATTATTTACTGAAGGATTCTGCCTTCCTGAGGGTGAAAGTTACACTGCTGTCGAGGCTCCTAAGGGTGAGTTTGGAGTTTATCTAGTTTCAGATGGAGCCAATAAGCCGTACAGAGTAAAAATTAGAGCACCTGGATTTCCTCATCTTGCATCAATGGATGAGATGTCAAAAGGCCATATGCTTTCTGATGTAGTGACTATTATTGGTTCTCAAGATATAGTTTTTGGGGAGGTTGATAGATGATTTCTGATGAAGCAAAAAAAGAAATTGATTTTTGGGTAACAAAATACCCAGAGGGAAGAGAAAGCTCAGCAGTAATGCAGGCATTGACAATTGTGCAGAATGAAAATAGCGGGAGCTTAACGGGTGAACTAATGCAAGAGATTGCTGATCATCTTAAAATGCCGGCAATAAATGTTCAAGAGGTTGCAACTTTTTATGAGAACTATAATCATAAGCCAGTAGGTAAGCATATTATTCGTTTTTGTCATAATATTTCTTGCATGCTCAATGGTTCAGACGACTTAATCTCATACCTAGAGGAAAAGTTACAAGTAAAGACGGGTGAGATAAGTAAAGATGGCTTAGTAAGTGTAAAGAAAGTTGAATGTTTGGGTGCGTGCGTTGGCGGCCCGATGTGTCAGATTGGTGATCAATATTATGAACATTTAACGCCGAGTAAATTAGACAACATTTTGGAAGATTTAAAATGAATGAAGTTTGTTTTAAAAACTTAGATAAAGAAAATCCTGCCAGTTTTGCAACTTATGAGTCAACTGGTGGCTATAAAGTATGGCGCAAAATTCTTAATGGAGAAATGTCTCCTGAAGATATCCTTGCCGAGTTAAAAGCTTCAGGATTAAGAGGTAGAGGTGGAGCGGGTTTTCCAACTGGCTTGAAGTGGAGTTTTATGCCTCGAAATCAAGCGGGACAAAAATATGTCGTTTGTAATTCTGATGAGGGAGAGCCTGGCACCTGTCATGATCGAGATATACTTAGATACAACCCTCACTCTGTCATCGAAGGTATGGCAATCGCGGGATATGTAATGAATGCAACGGTTGGTTACAACTATATTAGGGGTGAGTTTATGGAGCCCTATTACCGTTTTGAAGAGGCATTGAAAGATGCTTATGATGCTGGATTATTAGGTACCAGTATTAAAGGTAGTAATGTTTGCTTTGACCTATACACCCACCTAGGTGCTGGTTCTTATATTTGTGGCGAAGAGACTGCTTTGTTGGAGTCACTCGAGGGTAAGAAAGGTCAACCAAGATTTAAGCCACCTTTTCCAGCTAATTTTGGATTATATGGAAAACCAACAACTATTAATAATACTGAGAGCTTTGCCTCAGTCCCTGAAATTCTTTCTCGAGGTGGACAATGGTTTGCAGATTTAGGAGTTGAGAATTCAGGTGGAACGAAGTGCTTTTCTGTAACTGGCAATGTTAGAAAGCCTGCTAATTTTGAAGTTCCTATGGGAACACCTTTTAGCGAACTATTGGAATTAGCTGGAGGCCTTAAAAAAGGCAGAAAACTTAAGGCAGTAATACCAGGTGGCTCATCCACGCCCCTATTAACGGCAAAGACTGCAATGAAAATGACGATGGATTATGACAGTATTGAAAATGCTGGATCAATGCTCGGCGCTGGCTCAGTAATTATTATGGATGATAGTACTTGTATGGTTAAAACCTTGACACGTTTGGCGCATTTTTATTATGACGAGTCTTGTGGTCAGTGCACTCCATGTAGGGAAGGTACTGGTTGGTTATATAGAATGTTACAGCGCATACTAGATGGTAATGGAAAAAGTGATGATTTAGATCTACTTATGTCTGTCCAAGAAAAAATAATTGGTAATACAATTTGTGCGCTTGGTGATGCCGCAGCGGTTCCTGTAGAGAGTTTTATAAGGCATTTTAGACAGGAGTTTGAGTACTATATCAAGCACGGTAAAAGCATGGTGGAAATTGATGGCTGAAATTGAATTTGAAATTGATGGCAAACTAGTTAGCGCTAATCAAGGCGATTCTATTATCTCAATTGCCGACAGAGAGGGGATAGATATTCCTCGTTTTTGTTACCATAAAAAGTTATCAGTTGCTGCAAACTGCAGAATGTGTCTAGTAGATATTGAAGGCAATCCTAAAGCACAACCTGCTTGCTCTACACCTGCAGCAAATGGTATGAAAATTTATACCAAAAATGATAAAGCCAAGAATGCACAAAAGGCAGTGATGGAGTTTTTACTTATTAATCATCCACTTGACTGCCCAATTTGTGATCAGGGCGGCGAGTGCGAACTGCAAGATGTTGCAATGGATTATGGCTCTGACGTATCAAAGTTTAATGAAGGTAAGCGAATAGTTGCAGATAAAGATATTGGCGCTTTGATTCAAACGGACATGACTCGATGTATTCATTGCACTAGATGTGTTCGTTTTGGAGCAGAAGTTGCAGGTATTGTTGAGATGGGGCTTACTGGTAGGGGTGAAGATGTGAAAATTGAACCTTTCCTTACTGAAGGCATCCAGTCCGAACTCTCTGGAAATATGATTGATGTCTGTCCAGTAGGTGCTCTGACTTCGAAGCCTTTTAGGTATGAGGCTAGAACTTGGCAAATGAATGCCATTCAAAGTATTGCAAGGCATGATCTGGTAGGGTCAAATATTTATACTCAAATCTATAAAGGCAAGGTGAAAAGAGTCGTTGCAAGAGACAATGAGTTAGTTAATGAGACTTGGATTTCTGATCGTGACCGTTTTTCATATGAAGGCTTAAATCATGAAAGCCGAGCCTTAGGTCCTAAGATTAAAAAGAACAATGAGTGGCAGGATGTGAGCTGGGAAGTAGCTCTTGATTTTGCTGTAAACGGTTTGAAGGAAAATGCACAAATGCCGAGTCAATTCGGTGCATTAGCTTCAAAACACTCTACACTTGAGGAATTTTATTTACTACAAAAGCTGGCTCGAAGTTTTGGCTCAGAAAATATTGATTACCGACTAGATAAAGCAGACCTCAGTATAGATAACTCTTTTTCCTCAAATATCACTCTAGCTGAGTTGGAGTCAATAGACCATGCTTTAATTGTTAATTCATACTTACGGTTAGAGCAACCAATGATTAATCATCGTATAAGAAAGGCAGCTTTAAGTGGCGCCTCTGTGAATACGATTAATACTAAAAAGTTTGATTTTAATTACCGAATTGCTTTAGAGGTATTATCTGCGCCTCAAAGAACTGCTTCAATGCTTCAGTCTGTTTTAAAGTCTTTGTATGAAAAGACTAAAACGACTTTACCAAAATATTTATCTAAGACAAAAATTGATGAAACTCACAATAAGATTGCTGATGACCTAATCGCTGCTGAAAATCCAGTAATTATTTTAGGTGAGCATATAAATAGCAATCCCTCTTTTTCAAATATTGTAGTCCTTATTTCTGAAATTGCAGCTTTAGCCAATGCAAAAATCGCTAATTTAAGTCTCACTGGTAACTCACTTTCTGCAGAGAGAGTTGGCTTTAAGCCTGCCAATGGTGGGATGAATGCAACTTCGATGCTTACAGGTAATACCAAGGCATTTTTGTTAATGGATGTTGATTCTAACTATGACTTTATCAGCGCTAAGTTGGCTACTGATACTTTTAATAAAGAAGATGTGTTTGTTGTTTCACTTAATAGTTTTGAGGATGAACAAACACTTTCTAATGCGGATGTTATATTGCCATTAGCTTGTTTTTATGAAAGCTCTGGAACGCACATTAATTTTGATGGCGTAGCGCAATCATTCAGCGCCTCAATTTCTAGTCCTGGCGAGTCGAAGCCTGGTTGGAAAATTATAAAGGTACTTGCAGACTTGTTAGAACTTGAAGGTTTTGACTATACCGATTCAAGTCAAGTAGCTGATGATGCTCTTTCCATTAATATTACTGCTGATGGCCCTATTGAATTCAGTATGGAAGCATCTGAAGATCCTCAAGTAACTACTCATTGGCAGTATTCACCATACGCCACTGATGCCATTACTAGGAAAGCCAAGGCTCTTCAAGAAACCCAAATTGGAAAGATCAATGATGCATTTGTTTCTGATTTAACAGCAAAAGAGCTAAAACTTTCAGAAGGTGATTTGTATCATGGAGTTCCTGTTTCTATTAATGAATCAGTTGCAGAAGGTTGCGTGTTTGTTCATACTTATCAATCGAGACAAGGCTAGGGGGTATTGATTATGTGGCAATCATTTGTAGACAGTATCCATCAAATAATTCCTTGGTTTGACGGCGGATTAGCAGACATAGTGATTATTTTAATTAAGGGTGTAGCTCTTATTCTGCCATTAATCATTATGATGGCCTATATGACCTATGCAGAGCGAAAGGTTATTGGTTTTATGCAGCTTAGAATTGGTCCAAATCGAGTCGGACCTCATGGGATACTGCAGCCATTTGCCGATGTTTTTAAAATGATGTTTAAGGAAATTATTTTTCCTTCTAAGTCGAATATTTATCTATTTCTTTTAGCTCCTGTTCTGGCTTTTGTGCCTGCAGTAGCTGTTTGGGCAGTTGTTCCTCTGGGAGAAGGTTTCTATATTGCTAATCTTGATGTGAGCTTGCTTTATGTTATGGCAATAGGCTCAGTTGGCGTATATGGTATTGTTCTTGCAGGATGGGCATCTAACTCGAAGTACCCCCTCATAGGGGCATTGAGAAGTACTGCACTCCTGATTTCTTATGAGCTTGTGATTGGCTTCGTTCTTGTTACAGTGGTGATGATTGCGAGTTCTGTTAATTTAAATACGGTAGTGGCGAAGCAGGCTGGGGGAATTTTGAATTGGTATTGGATACCTCTCTTTCCAATGATGATAGTATTTTGGATAGGTGCTTTAGTCGAAACAAATCGAGCTCCATTTGACGTTGTAGAGGGGGAGTCAGAAATTGTTGGTGGCACTCATGTTGAGTACTCTGGAATGCCTTTTGCTTTATTCTTTATGGCTGAATATTTCAACATGATTTTTATGGCTATGTTGGCGGTTCTATTATTTTTCGGTGGCTGGCATTCACCATTTGAAGGCATACCTTATCTTGAAGGTTGGTTTGAATTTGTGCCAGATTTATTTTGGTTGTTAGTAAAGATGAGCTTCTTTTTATTCCTTTACTTTTGGATCCGTGCTTCTTTTCCAAGGTTTAGGTATGACCAGATTATGCGTTTATGTTGGAAGATTTTCTTACCCTTGACAATTTTGTGGATCTTTGTGGTTGCATTGATGACACAGCTTCATATAGGGCCTTGGTTTTAAGGAGAAAGAGATATGATAAAAAAAGTCAAAAAAATAGTAAAAGATTTTGGTTTAGGTGAGCTTAGGTCAGGCCTTAAGGTCACTGGTAAAGAATTTATAAATAATAATATTACTGTTCAGTTCCCTGAAGAGCGAACCCCTATTTCACCTAGATTTAGAGGTTTGCATGCACTTCGTCGATACCCAAATGGAGAAGAAAGGTGTATTGCATGTAAGCTTTGTGAAGCTGTATGTCCAGCAAATGCTATCACTATTGAATCAGAAGAGCGAGAAGATGGCACTCGAAGAACAACTCAGTACGATATTGATTTATTTAAATGTATCTTTTGTGGTTTTTGTGAAGAGGCATGCCCAGTTGATGCAATTGTAGAAACGCATATATTTGATTACGCATTTGAATCAAGAGAAGGCAGTATTATTGATAAAAAAGGTTTACTAGCTATAGGTGATGAGAATGAAAAAGCGATCAGCAAAGCTAGAATAGAAGATTCTAAATATAAGTAATAGTTAACTATGGAATTTACATCAGTTTTATTTTATATTTTTTCCTTTTTCTTTGTCACTAGTGCAGTGATGATGATCACTGCACGGAATACTGCAAAGGCTGCTTTGTTACTAATATTAACGTTTTTTAGTGCCGCTAGTTTGTGGTTACTGCTTGAGGCTGAGTTTTTAGCAATCACACTTATTTTGATTTATGTTGGCGCCGTTATGGTGTTATTTATGTTTGTTATTAAGATGCTTGATACTGATAAGTCGACCCTACGGGCTCAGTTCACTCGCTACCTACCTTTAGGAATTTTTGTTTCTATAGTTGTTATTGCGCAGATGGTGTTGGTTCTTAACGCTGGACAGTTTGATTTGGAGGTGATAGGGGTTCCTGAAAGACATGACGCTTCATACAGTAATATTACAGCTATTGCTGAGCAACTATATACTGTTTATGTTTACCCTTTTGAATTGGCAGCAATTCTTCTCTTAATTGCAATTATTGCAGCGATTACACTTGTTCATAGAAATCAAGTTAGAAGTAAAAAACAAAATATTTCTGAGCAAGTCAATGTTCAGGCTCAAGATAGATTGAGGTTTGCTTCGATAAAGCCTAAATCATCTAAGGAGTCGAAATGATCGCTTTATCTGATTATCTGATTTTAAGTTCTATCGTTTTCTGTATAGGGCTTGCAGGAATATTTATAAATAGAACAAACATCATTATGTTATTGATGTGTGTTGAGCTAATTTTGGCAGCTGTTAATACCAATTTTATTGCTTTTTCATATTTCAGTGGAGATATTGCAGGGCAAATATTTGTATTCTTTATTTTGACAGTAGCCGCTGCAGAAGTTGCAATAGGTCTTGCTATTTTGACCTTGATGTTTAGAAGTCGTGGCTCGATTGATATTGACGTAACTAGCACTTTGAAAGGATAGTTATGATTAATACTTATTTGACAATTGTACTTGCGCCTTTAATAGGGTCAATCGTTGTTGGGCTTGCCGGCAATAGACTAGGAAGAACATTATCTCATTCAATTACTATTCTAGGCGTTACTATCTCAACAGTTCTTTCTCTTTATGTTTTTAATCATCATGTGCTTAATGAGGGGGAGATTTTTAATCAAAATATTTATACATGGATGCAAATTGGTGGTCTTAATATTAGCTTTGGTTTTCTTGTTGATAATTTAACTTCTGTAATGCTTGTAGTTGTTTCATTTGTTTCATTAATGGTTCATATTTATACAATTGGCTATATGCATGAGGATGAGGGTTACACTAAATTCTTTAGCTATATTTCCCTCTTTACCTTTGCCATGTTTACACTGGTAATGTCTAATAACTTTATGCAGTTATTTTTTGGTTGGGAGGCTGTCGGACTTGTTTCGTATCTTCTAATTGGATTTTGGCATCATAAGGAGTCTGCTATTGAAGCCAACTTAAAAGCTTTTATTGTAAACCGGGTTGGTGACTTTGGTTTTCTTTTAGGTATCGCGTTGGTTCTTATGTTCTTTGGGACCCTTGACTATGCAGAAACATTTAGTAAAAAAGACCAAATTATTGGACTAACTTTGTTTGGTGATTTTTCTGCTATAACAGTAGTTTGCTTACTTCTTTTTGTTGGCGCAATGGGAAAGTCAGCTCAGGTGCCCCTGCATGTATGGCTCCCAGGCTCGATGGAAGGACCCACTCCAATTTCAGCTCTAATTCACGCAGCAACCATGGTAACTGCTGGAATCTTTATGGTTTCACGTATGTCTCCATTATTTGAGTTAAGTGATGTTGCTCTAACAGTAGTTATGGTTATAGGTGCAATTACGGCTTTATTTATGGGTTTATTAGGCATTGTTCAAAATGATATTAAAAAAGTTGTAGCATACTCAACCCTTTCTCAATTAGGCTATATGACTGTTGCATTAGGCGTTAGCGCATACTCTGTTGCAATTTTTCATTTGATGACTCATGCGTTTTTTAAGGCACTACTTTTTTTAGCTGCCGGCTCAGTTATTGTTGCCCTTCATCACGAACAAGATATTCAAAAAATGGGCGGTCTTAGAAAGAAAATGCCAATAACTTACATTACCTCACTATTAGGAACTTTGGCGTTGATTGGTTTTCCTGGATTTGCAGGTTTCTATTCAAAAGATATGATTATTGAGGCTGTTCATTACTCAGAACTGCCATTTTCTGGATGGGTGTACTTTGCTGTTGTTTTGGGCGTCTTTATTACTGCCTTTTATAGTATGAGACTTTTATTTTTGGTTTTTCATGGAGAATCAAGAGTAGATAAACATACTGAAGAACATCTGCATGAGACAGCGCCATCTATTACAGTACCTTTGATATTGCTTGCAATACCATCCGTAGTCATTGGATATTTTACAATTGAGCCGATGCTTTTTGGTGGATGGTTGGACAATGGAATCTATATTGATACATCTCATGAGTCAGTAGCAAAGCTTAAACATCACTTTCACTCTGCATTTTCACTTATTTCTCACTCTGTTATGACACTTCCATTCTGGATGATGGTAGGTGGGATCGCCACAGCTTGGTTATTTTCTTTATACAGAACTGAGTGGGCGGACGTCATTCAAAGAAGATTTAAACGTATAAATTATGTATTAGTTTCATTGTATGGTTTTGATAGGTTTAATGAAATTGTCTTTGTTCGCGGTGCATTAAAGCTTGGTAACTTATTGTGGAAAATTTCAGATATGGCAATTATTGACAAACTATTAGTTAATGGCAGTGCAAGGTTTGCCCGTTTTGTAGGCTCCTTTATTCGCCCAGTTCAAACTGGGTATGTCTACCATTACGCATTTTTTATGATTATAAGTTTGATGCTTGTATTGGGATGGGTCCTCGTTGCATCTGATTATTCATTTTATAGTTAGGATATTAGTATGGATTCATTACTAAGTTTATTGATTTGGTTTCCCATTCTAGGAGCTGTTCTGGTTCTATTAATAGGCAATAATAGAATTGCTATTGCTCGCTGGGTTAGTGTCTTCATTTCCATGTTAGTTTTTGTTTTATCAGTAAATTTATTCCTAGATTTTGACACTTCGACTTCTGCAATGCAGTTTGTTGAAAAGGCTAGTTGGATAGGTCAATTTAATGTCTTTTATCATTTAGGTATCGATGGCATTTCCATGCCACTTATCATTCTCACTACATTCTCAACAGTATTGGTTATTATTGCTGGTTGGGAAGTAATAAAAAATAGAGTAGCTGATTATATGGCTGCTTTCTTAATGATGGAAGGTCTCATTATCGGTGTTTTTTCATCAATGGACTCCATGCTGTTTTATGTTTTTTGGGAGGCATCACTCATACCAATGCTTCTTATCATAGGCGTTTGGGGTGGACAAAATCGTGTCTATGCTTCAATTAAATTCTTTTTGTACACTTTCTTGGGCTCTGTTTTCATGTTAGTTTCTCTCATATATATGTACAATTTAAGTGGCTCATTTGCTATTGCTGATATGTACACCTTACCTCTTACGTTGACTCAACAGAGTTGGATTTTTTGGGCTTTTTTCTTGGCTTTTGCTGTCAAAGTTCCAATGTTTCCTGTACATACTTGGCTTCCAGATGCACACGTCCAAGCACCAACAGGTGGTTCCGTTATTCTTGCGGCCATTATGCTTAAAATGGGAGGCTATGGTTTTTTCCGCTTCTCACTACCTATTACGCCTGACGCTTCATCTTCATTTGCTACTATTGTGATAATTCTTTCATTGATTGCAATTGTCTATATCGGTTTTGTTGCTCTAGTTCAAAAAGATATGAAGAAGCTAATTGCATACTCATCTATTTCACATATGGGCTTTGTTACTCTTGGTATATTTGTGGTATTTTCGATTATGAAAATGGGTGCTGATGGTCAACTTGTTTCTATTAATGGTTCAAGTATTGAAAGTGCTTACCTTGGTTTAGAGGGTGCGATGATTCAAATGATTTCACATGGATTTATATCAGCAGCTATGTTCTTGGTAGTTGGTGTTCTATATGATCGACTTCACTCTAGAGAAATTTCTACCTATGGAGGTGTGATAAATTCGATGCCTAAATTTACAGGGTTTGCTGTTCTCTTTGCATTGGCAAATGCCGGCTTACCAGGAACATCTGGTTTTGTAGGAGAATTTATGGTTATCCTTGGCGCATTGCAGGCTAACTTTTGGTTTGCATTTTTAGCTGCTACGACATTGATTATTGGCGCAGCATATACATTATGGATGGTTAAACGTGTTTTTTGGGGGCCAATTAATAACCCTGAAGTAAGCACTTTGAGTGACATAAATAACAGAGAATTATGTATTTTTGCAATTCTAGCAACAGCAGTATTATTAATGGGTTTATATCCTCAACCAGTAATTGAGGTAATGCATACTTCAGTTATTAATCTACTAGAACAAGCACTTACTACTAAACTACCAGTTTTATTATGATGAATTTTCAATTTAATGTTTCAGAACTAATTTTCGTCTTGCCAGAGTTGTTTCTGTTAAGTGCTATCTCAATAATTTTATTATTTGATTTATTTGCAAGTGAGCGCTTGAAGTCTCTGACTTATTACTTAACACAACTGGCACTTGTCATTACAGGTTGGTTGGCGTTTGATTTAATTGGTGAAAGTGCGACAATTTTTAGTGGCACTTTTGTTCTTGATACTATGGGCTCAACCTTTAAGGTTTTCATAATGGGCTTTGCAATTATTGCCCTTGTCTACACACGCCATTACCTTAAAGCACACGAACTCCTTAGAAATGAATATTTTATTCTTGCGCTGATGTCGATTTTAGGGATGATGGTAATGGTTTCTGGACATAGCCTCCTTACTTTATATATGGGGTTAGAAATAATGTCATTGTCGTTGTATGCGCTTATTGCTTCAGCAAGAGACCGAGCTGTTGCAATTGAAGCTGCTCTTAAGTATTTTGTTTTAGGGGCAATTGCATCCGGACTATTACTCTATGGAATGTCAATGATCTACGGCATAACTGGTAGTTTAGATATTGCCCAAATTTCAAACTTTGCAAGGGCTTCTACTCTTGCATCTCAACAAACATTAATTCTTAATTTTGGATTGGTTTTCTTGGTTATTGGTGTTGCCTTTAAACTTGGTGCAGTTCCTTTTCATATGTGGGTTCCTGACGTATATCAAGGTTCACCAACCTCGGTCACAATGTTTCTATCAACTGTTCCAAAAATAGCAGCTATAGCTTTACTAATTCGTTTATTAATAGATGGTTTAGGTGATTTGCAGCATTATTGGTCAGATTTATTGATGATTATTGCAGTACTATCGATTGCACTTGGATCCTTAGTTGCATTGATGCAATCAAACATTAAGCGAATGCTTGCTTATTCAACAATTTCACATATTGGATTTGTGCTGTTAGGTTTTGTTACTGGTGTAGTTGAAGGTTATGGCGCGGCAGTGTTTTATGTATTGGTATACATATTGATGAGTTTGGCTGCTTTTGGATCTATCATAGTTCTTAATAAGAATGGTTTTGAGGCTGATCAGATTTCTGATTATCAAGGTCTAAGTAAGCACTCTCCATGGTTTGCATTAATTATTTTAGTGGTGATGCTCTCAATGGCTGGCGTTCCACCATTTATAGGTTTTTACTCCAAGCTATTCATTCTCCAACAAGTTATTGCGGAAGGTTATGTTATTCTTGCCGTAATTGCTGTAGTATTTGCTGTTATCAGCGCTTACTATTATCTACAAATTATCAAAACAATGTATTTCGATGATGCTGATAAAGAGATAACTGTTTCTGCTCCATTAGATATGCGAGTTGTACTTTCTATTAATGGAATTCTCATTTTAATGGTTGGTTTAATGCCAAGTTTTTGGATGAGCCTATCTGTTTCATTATTCTGATTTTTTTAAAAAAGTTTTATGTAAATTTTCTGTAGAATGACCCCATGATTATTGCACATCGTGGCGTTTCATTTGATCTGCCAGAAAACTCTCTACCGGCTTTTAATATTTCATGGAATCATGCTGCTGATGGTATAGAGGGTGACTTTCATCTAACCAAGGATGGCGCTATAGTTTGTATTCATGATGAAGATACTGGGCGAGTCTGTAAGCAAAACTTAGTTGTTCGTGATTCTACTCTCAAAGAATTAAAAGCATTAGATTTAGACTATAAAGGCACTGAAAATCTTCAAATAAAAATCCCTACACTTGCTGAAGTGCTTGAAATTTTGCCTGATGGTAAAAAAATATTTATCGAAGTCAAGTGTGGTAGTGAGATTGTAAAACCTTTGCTCAGTGAGCTTTCTCGCTCAAAGCTTAACTCAAATGATGCTGTAATTATTTCTTTTGATGAGGAAGTGATTAAAAAATTTAAAGTAATAGCACCAAACTATAGAGCGCTCTTACTATATTCTTATGAAGCGGGATGTAATATTAATAATTTAATTGATTTAATGCGTAATATTAAGGCAGATGGTCTCGGAACGGATAATGAACTTTCTAAAACTTTAGTTGAGCAGACTATCAATGCTGGGTTTGAATATCACTCTTGGACAATAGATAGCATTGATGTTGCTCAAAAATTAATAAATTGGGGCTCATCCTCAATTACAACAAATAAGCCAGGACATTTAATTCAACAGCTTTCCTGATGGAAAAATATAGTTCTTGACGATAACTCTTAATGGGTTATAAAATGCAGGCTTTCATTTAAAGGCAATTTGTATTTTCTATGAGCAGTAAATTCTCTACAAATGTCCTTGCAGCCATAATATCAGCTTTTAGCTTCTCGCTTGCTGCGGCAGCTGTTCCAACCTTTTACAAAGTAGAAGGCACCCTTTTCTTGTTGCTTGCTGTGCGGTATATTTTCACTCTTCTATTGTCAAGCGTTTTAGATAAGTCACCAAAAAAACAAAGAACTAAGGAAGCTCACATAAGATTAGTGCTAATTAGTATTTTTCAAGCAATATTTGTTAGTTCATACATGTATTCAATATATCTGTTCCAGAATTTAAGTTTGGCAGTGGTGGTGATTTATACGTTTCCGATCATTACTTTTTTCGCTAATTCAATAGTTAAGAGTAGGTCAATTGATGTGTTGTCAGTTTTTGCTCTATTAGCTTCTTTGCTGGGCATTTGGATAATGTTTCAGAGTGATACTAGTAACTGGAATTTGTGGGGTATTTTTTGGGGTTTGTTTGCATCAGTTGCGCAGGTGTTTGTTAACATTCTATCTCGTCATGAGAGTGTAGATCCAGGTTGGAGTTTAATTAAATATATTATGGTTTTGCCTGCAACGGTTTTTGTATTAATTTATTTTATGACTACGTCAGCACCGATAGCCTCAGTAACTGCACCAATGTTAATGTGGGGTATTGCTTCAGCTATCGGTATGAGTGGCGGTTTTTACTTTTTCTTTCACTCTATTGCAAAAATTGGCCCTGTACGCACGGCTAATGTGATGTACATGGAGCCAGTTTTTACTATCATTCTTGGCATTGTGTTGCTCCAAGATGTACTCGGCTATTCTCAGTGGCTAGGAATGCTAATAATTTTGTTAGCTACAATTTCTCTTGAGCGCTGGGGTAAAAAATACAATTAAATTTAAGGTGTAGTATGTGTGAGAGTTAAGTGTTTATTATTAAATTATTTGCCAATATATAACAATATATGAAGATAGTAATTGCACCAGACTCCTTCAAGGAAACCCTCTCTGCGAGTGAAGTTGCAAATGCTATTGAAGCAGGTTTTTTAGAATTTTTCCCAAGTGCAGAGATACTTAAATTGCCTATTGCTGATGGAGGTGAAGGTACAGTTGATGTATTGGTCTCTGCTACAGAGGGTAGTTATTTTTCTACAAATGTTTCAGGACCTATGGGGGAGGTTGTTAATGCAAGATGGGGCATGCTTGGTGATATGAAAACGGCAGTTATTGAGGTTGCAGAAGCTTGTGGTTTAAACTTAGTTTCCGTTGAAAAACGAAATCCAATGATTGCCTCTAGTCATGGGGTAGGAGAGCTTATTTTGGCTGCAGTAGATGAAGGCGCTGAGCATATTATTATTGGCTTAGGGGGGAGTTCTAGTAATGATGGTGGTATAGGTTTTTTACGGGCAATTGGGGTACGTTTTCTAGATATTTCAGGGAATCAACTTCGTGGAGATGTTAGCAGCTTCAGTTCGCTTTCTGATATCGATTTAAGTTATATGGATCACCGTCTTAAGGGAATTAGTTTTGAGGTGGCATGTGATGTTGACAATCCTTTGGTTGGACCTCAAGGAGCCTCTGCTATTTTTGCCTCTCAAAAAGGCGCTAATAGTGAAATGATTGATCAGCTAGAAATTATTTTGAATCATTACTCTAGTGTTATATCTAGGAAATTCAATAATGATGTGTCTTTGTATCCTGGCGCTGGTGCGGCTGGTGGAATGGGTTATGGTTTTAAAGCTTTTTTGAATGCAGAGCTGAAAAGTGGTATTAAGATTATTCTTGATAAAATAGATTTTAATCAGCATCTATTAAACGCAGATTTAGTTTTAACTGGGGAAGGCAAGATAGATAGTCAAAGTGATAGAGGCAAGGCTCCTATAGGTGTTATTGAGTATGCAAAGAGACATAAATGTCGTATCTTTATAATTGCTGGAACTATAGAGAATAGTGACACTCTAATAAGTAATTATGGCATTGATAAAGCGTTTAGTGTTGTTTCTAGTGAATTATCAATAGAAGAGGCAATGACTAGTCCATTTGAAAGTCTAATGGCCATTTCTCGAGAGGCTGCTCAGCACTATAAAAAAAATTACTCAGACCTTTAATAGCCGAGATCAGGATTCACTAAATTATTTAATTTATGGTTTGAAAGATAGCGACGCATATTCATCATAACAAGTTCAAGAGTCAGGGGAATATAGGTATCACCATCATCTGCAGAAATATGAGGCATAACCATTAAATTTGGAGCATCCCAAAGTTTAGAACTTAAAGGAAGTGGCTCAGGGTCAAATACATCAATAATAGCAGCTTTGATGTGACCAGAGCTTAAGTTTTCTACTAAAGCATCATAGTCCATAGTAGCCGCTCTACCTACATTAATAACGCCAACCCCTGGCTTCATCAATGACTGGCGTCTTTTGTCTAATAGGTTGAAGGTTTCTGTGGTATTTGGGGCGGACATAAAAATGTAATCAGGTAGAGGAAGTACTTCATCTAATTTATCTACTTTAACCATTTGATCGACACTATCTAAATCTTTTCCATGACGACTAACCCCAATAATATTCATACCTAATAATTTACACTTCTTTGCTACAGCATGACCTATATTCCCTACCCCAATAACTAGTAAGGTTTTACCCATTATGGGAGTAGAGTAGAGGGATTGCCAGTGCTTATTTTGTTGGTTTTGAACTATTTCAGGTATGTGGGTATGAAGCATTAAGACACTCATTAAACCAAATTCTCCTGCTTTTGCTGAGTGCACCCCACGATTATTAACTACTGAGACATTTTTTGGAACCCAGTCCATTGGGCATAAATGTTCTAACCCAGCACCAATAATATGAATCCAGCGTAAATTAGGAGCAATTTTAGAAAGATCTTTGGTTGGAAAATCCCAGCATACGAGCACTTCAGCTGTTTTCATTGACTCGTAGAAGTTATCTAAATCCCAATCAAAAACTGGTTCAATCTTTTCTTTTAAGTCAGGATAATTTTCAAGTGCAGAAAGGTACCTCTCTTCAGTAATTGCAAAAACTGATTCTCCTTCTATCGTTGGAGGAAAAGATTTTGGATTTGCATGATTACTTTTAAAATGTACTCTTATTTTTTTATCACTTGACATAGTGTGTTTCCCTATTCAGTTGCCACTGGATTTTCTCTTAACTGAATTTGTTTTAACTTTTCTATTACCACTTTAATCCTCTCTTTTTCAGGCTTACCATCAACCTGAAACTGAATTTCAACAAATTCATGAGCAAGTTTACTTAACAAAGCATCATCATCACTTTTATTTTTTGGAATCGTCAGGACAGAGTCACCACCATAGGTTGGTATTGGCATCCCAACAAGTTTCGATGCAAGGTATGGATGTTTTCCAGAAGACACTGTTCTAATTTGCTCTCTTATTCTTTGGCGCATCATTGCAACGCCTTGATCACTGGTTACTAAATTTTCATTTTTATGTATATTGATTGAACCTATACCTTCACATGCCTCCCTATCAGCTGGAAATCTTTGGCGCTGTTCATAAGGCCGATCAAATATCTCACCTTGCTCGATTAGTTCAGGACCTTCTGGAGTATTGTATTCCTGTGGATCTCCACGCTCTCCAAAATTAGCCCAAGCATAGCAAATAGTGGATTCATCATCAATTGGTACGACCCATCTTGTAAATGAACTTCGTCCATAATAAATTTGTTTTGTGCCGTCAGCTGCAAATGCCGCACCTGCCTGAGTAAAGTTTGGCAAAACAACTTCATTGATTCTAAACCAAACATTGTCACCTACTCTTCTGGTATTACATCCCAAAATCCAGCTATCACGTTCAAAGAAGTCAATCTGCCCGACCTCACCAAAGCCCTCAGAAAATTGTTCTCGACTCATATTGGAGTGCAGGAAAGAGGTATGGATAGGGTCAACTATAGCATCTAGAACCTGAAGCCAGTTACACTTAAAAGGGGCTTTATAAGGCACCATTTCCATTTCTTTAAAATCAAAACTATCATAAATTGGAAATTTAGGTTTTTCATCAATTGGACCTAGATAAGCAAAAATTAAACCTTTAAATTCATGGGTTGGATAAGCACCAAGTTGAACTCTTTGTTTGATAATATCTACTATATGTTCAGGCTGCCCTGGGACATCAATTAGTGTTCCATCAACATCAAAGTGCCATCCGTGATAGCAACATTGAATTCCTGTTTCATGACAAATACCAAATTCCAGAGAAGCCTGTCTATGAGGGCAATGTTTATGAACTAAACCTAATTTATTACTTTTATCTCGAAACAAGACAAGCTCTTCTCCCAAGATTTTTATTGCTACAGGAAGATCATCGAGCTCAGAAGAAATAAAAACTGGCTGCCAATACCTTCTAAGATATTCACCTGCTGGAGTTCCAGAACCAACTAGTGTAATTTCATCATCAGAATCATTGGAGTGAATTAACCCATGACCTGCAAACCCTTTAAGATTAACTTTAATGTCATCTTGCTCAATGCTCATATGCTTTAATCCTCATTATTACAAGCTTAATATAGGTATAAATAATACCCAAAATAGACTTAATGGTAGTATCAATTAATATCTATAATAATTACATATTAATGATTTTTAATCTAATTAATGTGTTTATTAACAAATTGTTACTAATTAAATTACTTTATATGTAATATTAAGGTATATAATTTTAGAAAAAAATACTATTCTTCATTTAGGGGCCAACAATTAAAAAAAATACAATTGACATGTCTACATTTTATAAGAAGGATAAGCTTAAACATGGCCTTCCAGCCTCGGCCTATACTGATGTCGATTTTTTTCGAACTGAGTGTGATACTTTATTTACTAATAATTGGGTTTTTGTTGGCTTTGCTCATGAATTACCTGAGACAGGTGATACCTTTCCAATTACAGTTGCTGGTAAGCCTGTTGTACTAATTAAGAATAATCAAGGTCAAATTGCTGCCTTTCATAACGCTTGCTCACATCGCTGCCTTAAACTAGTTGACGAACCAAAGAATGTAGGCCCTATGTTAACTTGCCCCTACCACTCTTGGACTTACAGTCTAGATGGTGATCTTTGTGCTACCCCATTTTTTGGAGGTAAAGAGCATCATCCAGAAGGCTTTAATATGTCAGACCATGGCCTTAAATCTATAAAAATAGCCATTTGGCATGACTGGATATTCATTAATTTAAGTGGTAACGCGCCATCTTTTGAAGATTATGCAGCACCACTAATAAAGAATTTTGATGATATTAATTTTCAGCAAGTAAGACCAGTTGCAACATTGGATTTTGGAGAAATTTCAACAAATTGGAAATTTCTTATGGAAAACTATATTGAACCCTACCATGTTCAATTTGTTCATCGTACAACAACAAATCAGCCTCTGGAAGATCACTACACAATCATCGATGGTGTATGTGTAGGAAGTGCTATCGATTTGGATGATGAAGATAAAGTAAAAGAGAGTCTTTCAGTGAGCTCTAGGTACCTCACACTATTTCCTAACTTTATTATTGGTCGATATGCACCCGATCAAATTGGCGTTTATTTAAATGTTCCTGTTGATTCGGAGCACACTCAACAAAAAAGAGTTATTTACACTACAGAAGGCCAAACTGTTTCAAATGAAGAGGTTGAAGCAATGAAAAAGCTATGGTGGGATGTTCATAAAGAGGATCATGCAATCTGCGAAAGATTACAGCTTGGCAGGGCTTCACCAGTTGCTGTAAATGGAGGATTGCTATCTCCTCATTGGGAAAATAGTGTTCGTGCGTTTCAAGAGATGATTGCAAAAGCAGTGACTGATTAATCAATAAATAATTAATAAAGGAGAATATTATGACCAATACTAATTTTAATAGTGACTATAGATTGGCTCACACAATGATGAGGGTGCTTGACCTAGAAAAATCAATCCATTTTTATTGTGATATTTTGGGTATGCAAGTATTAAGACGTACTGATTACCCAGGTGGTCGATACACCAATGCATTTGTAGGTTATGGTCCTGAGATGGAATTTCCTGCATTGGAGTTGACTCATAACTGGGATCAAGAAGAGCACTATGATAAAGGAAATGGGTGGGGGCATATCTGCATTGAAACTCTAGATGTATATAAAGCTGTTGAAGATCTTGAGGCGAATGGGGCAAAAATAATTAGTCCAGCTAAACCAATGAATGCAGGAACTCGCATCCTTGCATTTATTGAAGATCCAGATGGATACGTAGTAGAACTAAATGAAAAACTTAACTTAACTGAATAAGGAAAATGATGAAAGATAATAAACCAAAACTATATAAATTTAGCGAAATCGAACACCGCTTACATACTCTAGAGCCAGGAAAAAGCTATATTAAGCCATTTGTAACGAGTGCTGTGAGTGACACGATGTGTGGTGGCTTAAATTTTTTAAACCAAGTATCAGTTCCATGGGAACTAACATGTGATGAGATTATTTATTGTATGGAAGGCACATTCAGATTAACGTGTGATGGTGAATCCTATATATGCAATCCAGGCGATGTTCTATACATCCCAAAAGATAACTTAATTGCTTATGAGTGTGATGAAAAATGCGTGATATTTTATTCTGCCTACCCTCATGATTGGAAGCAGCAAGCAGGTATTACTTTTGTACCTGGAATAGATCCAGAAGATATGCCCCAAAGCTAGGATTTGAAATGAGTAGTTCAAGCAATCGTATTGTGAATTTAAATCAATTTAATGACGCGAATGATAGCGATCAAACTCCTCGCGTGCCTACAAGAGATACGCTAAAAGATAAATTAAATCAGCAAATAATTGATATGCTTGAGAGTGATGGACGTCTACCTTTTAAAGAAATAGCTAAGACCCTTGAGATATCTGAAGGTACAGTTAGGAATCGAGTTAATCGTATGAAAGATGCGGGTGTTTTACAAATTAAAGCTTTGGTAGATCGTTCTGCTATTAATTATGCGACAGACTCAATGTTGGGTATTAAGGTAGCACCAACTTCAAGTCCAAGTGAGGTCGCTAAGCGACTTCAAGACTGTAATGAAATCGTATTTATTTTATGGGTGACTGGTCGCTATGATCTTTTGGTAGAGATTGCCTCAGAAGGTGATGAAACTTTGACTAGATTCCTAGATGAGCATTGTTTTAATAATAATGATATAAAAGATGTAGAAGTAATGAAAGGTCTTGCGACATACAAGAATCAGTTCTTATTAAAGTCGCACGAAAAACTTTAAAACTGTATTGAATAAAATAGAAGGAGCAAAATATGACTAAGATTTACCACACAAAGATGGCAGATGCACTTCCATCGAAGAAGCGCGTTGCTGAGGAAAAAGCCAGACTTGAAACAGCTGGCGTAAAGTATATCTTGTCGTGTTGGATTGATATGCTTGGTATTCCAAAAACAAAGCCAATCCCAATGAAAGAATTTGAGGCGTTGTGTGCAGGAAAAGGACCTCAATTTGCAGTCCATTCAGTTTCTTTTGTTCCTGAATTAGGACCTAACGACTCTGATCAGATTCCTGTGCCTGATTTAGACAGCTTGACAATCTGCCCTTGGGATAAAACTTGTGTTTGGGTTTTTTCTGATTTATGGTGGGAGGATGAGCCTTATAACATGTGCCCTCGTCAAACACTTAAAAGAGCTGTTCAAAATGCTGATGATGCAGGATACAAAGCTTTTTGTGGCATTGAACCTGAATTTATTGCGCTGCGCTGGGAAGATGGTCAGCCAGTAAAAGCTATCGATGATGACCCCTTGCCTGGCGAAGGGTTGCGTCCACGTAGACAGGCTTTCGGCTATGACGTTGAGTATTCTATTGACTCAATGGAGTTCCTAAAAGAATTGATTGATACTGTTAATGAATTAGGATGGGATATGAAGGATGTAGTATGTGAGGGAGCTTATTCACAGTTTGAGCTTGACTTTACTTATACTGATATCCTTCAAATGGCTGACCGATTAGTTTTCTTAAGGGTTTTACTTAAAGAAGTTGCTAAAAAATATGGAATGTTTATTACCTTTATGCCGAAACCAACAATTGGAGACTGGCGTTCAGGTGCGCATATTAATTTTAGTATGACAAGTACCTCTGATAATAAAAATGTATTTGAAGGAAAAAATGGTAAGTTTTCCGATCTAGCATATCATGCAGTTGGTGGTTTGCTTAAGCACGGAACAGAAATTACTGCAATAGCTTGTTCAACAGTTAATTCTTACAATGGATTAGTTCCTATAGTGGGTGGATTTGAAGGTGGAGTTCACACATGGGCTCCCACACAAATGGCTTATGGAGACAATAACCGTTCATGTATGCTTAGACTCCCACAAAATCGATTTTGTATAGAAAATCGTGCTGCAGATATGTGCATGAATCCATACTTATCATTAGCTCTAACCACTGCTTCAGTTTTAGATGGAATTAAAAATAAAATTGACCCAGGTAAACCATTGAATCTAAATTTGTATACGTTGAGTCCTGAGGAGATAAAGGAAGCAAACATTAAATCACTACCTCGTAATCTTTTAGAGGCTATTGAAGCATTAAATGAAGATGAATTTGCAAGAGAAGTATTGGGTGAGTCAATGCTCCATCAATTTTTCTCTTACAAGATGGATGAATGGGACCGTTATCACCAATCCGTAACTGATTGGGAAGTGCAAGAGTTCTTGAGATTGTATTAGATCATTGTTTCATTTATCAAAAAACCTTGATAAAAACGCTTATCGTTTTTTTCATTTAAACTAACGCCTTTGAACTTATTTAATATATGAGTTCAAACGTTATGGCTAGTATTTGGAGTTGTTATGTGTGGAATTGTTGGACTTTTTATTAAAAACCCTACTCTTGAATCTCAATTAGGTGGACTAATAGCGCCGATGTTAAGTGAAATGACAGAGAGAGGGCCTGATAGTGCAGGGATAGCGGTCTATCGTGATCCAAATGACAAGGGTTGTAAAATTACCGTTCTTGCTGAGAACTTAGACTTTGATTGGAGTGCTCTAGAGGAATCTCTCAAGGCTAGTTTCACTCTGAAAAAAATTATGGTGACTCAGAATCATGCAGTGCTAACTTTGGATTCAGCAATTAGTGAAGTTCAAGACTGGCTTAATGAGAATTGGAAGGAGCTTAGCATAACGAGTGCTGGTACTAATATTGAGATTTTTAAAGGTAAAGGAAATCCGGCTGACTTTATTGAACAATTTGACATTAAAAGCATGCGTGGGACGCATGCTTTAGGGCATACACGAATGGCGACTGAAAGTGCCATTACCACCGAACATTCTCATCCATTTTCTACTGGACAAGATTTATGCCTCGTTCATAATGGTTCTTTATCGAACCATAACCGACTTCGTGAAACTTTGCGTCGAAGTGGCGTCCAATTTAAGACTGATAATGATAGTGAAGTTGCAGCTGGATATTTGAGTTGGCGACTAAGTGAGGGAGATAACTTAGACCAAGCACTGAATCATGCAATTGATGATTTAGATGGTTTTTATACCTTTGCAATTGGAACTAGAGATGGCTTTGCTGTTATGCGAGATCCTATTGGTTGCAAACCTGCAATAATGGCAGAAACTGATGATTGGGCTGCAATGTCTTCTGAGTATCGAGCTATTGCGACTTTGCCAGGGGCTGAAAATGCACGCATTTGGGAGCCAGAGCCAACCCAGATCTACAGCTGGAAAAGGAGTTAAGAATGACAGAAATAAATTTAGATAACAAGAGTGTCAGAGAGCTCAATCAGAAATTACAGAGTGCTTCCTCTGGAGATAAATTCTCAGTAAACAATACTGTTGGTAAGCACGCTCTTTCAGTTGGATTAACCACTGAAGTCAATGTTGATATTAATGGTCATGTTGGCTATTATTGTGCAGGTATGAATCAACAGGCAAAAATAAAGATTAATGGTAATGCAGGTCCAGGGTTAGCAGAGAATATGATGTCTGGTGAGGTTCGTGTGACTGGAAATGCTTCGCAATATGCAGCAGCGACAGCACATGGTGGGTTATTAGTAATAGAGGGCGATGCTAGTTCACGATGTGGAATTTCAATGAAAGGTGTTAATATTGTTGTGGGTGGCAATATTGGTCATATGAGTGCTTTTATGGCGCAATCAGGATGCTTAGTTGTCTGTGGCGATGCAGGTGATGCTTTAGGAGATTCGATCTATGAAGCTAAAATTTATGTGCGTGGAAAGGTTAAAAGTTTAGGTACGGATTGTATTGAAAAAGAAATGCGAGATGAGCATCAAAAAGAGTTGAAACAATTATTAAAACAATCAAGAATGAGCTATGGTGTTGATGAGTTTCGTCGTTATGGTTCCGCACGTAAATTATATAATTTTGATATTGACCAAGTCGACGATTACTAAGGAGAGAATATTATGAGTAAAGATAATCCAACATTAATAGAATCCGCCACTTTCCCACGACATGTGATTGCCGAGATTCAGCGTGCTGCTAAAACAGGAATTTATGATATTCGTGGTTTTGGTGCCAAAAGAGATATTCCTACATTCGATGATTTAGTATTTCTTGGTGCTTCAACTTCTCGTTACCCTCTAGAAGGCTATCGTGAAAAATGTACTACTGAAGTAGTATTGGGAAATCGTTTTGCAAAAAATCCAATCCACTTAAAAACACCAATTACAATTGCTGGTATGAGCTTTGGCTCTCTCTCAGCGCAAGCTAAAGAATCTTTAGGTAGAGGCGCTAGTTTAGCTGGAACAAGTACCACAACTGGCGATGGTGGAATGACGCCAGAGGAAAGAGGTCACTCAAAAACTTTGGTTTATCAATACTTACCATCAAGATATGGCATGAATCCCGATGATTTAAGACGTGCAGATGCAATTGAAATTGTTCTTGGTCAGGGAGCTAAGCCTGGTGGTGGCGGTATGTTACTAGGACAGAAAATTTCACCTAGAGTGGCGCAAATGCGTAATCTTCCTGAGGGAATAGATCAGCGTTCTGCTTGTCGTCACCCTGATTGGACTGGTCCAGATGATCTTGAAATAAAGATTCAGGAGTTGCGTGAAATAACTAATTGGGAAAAACCAATTTATGTAAAGGTTGGGGCAACGCGCGTTTTTTATGATGTCACACTTGCTGTTAAAGCAGGTGCTGATGTGGTGGTGGTTGACGGTATGCAAGGTGGAACCGCAGCAACACAAGACGTGTTTATTGAGCACGTTGGTATTCCGACACTTCCAGCAGTAAGAATGGCTGTTGAAGCATTGCAAGAGATGGATATGCATCGCAAAGTACAGCTGATTGTTTCAGGTGGTATTAGAAGTGGTGCTGATGTTGCTAAAGCTTTGGCTTTAGGTGCTGATGCTGTAGCTATTGGTACAGCTGCTTTGATTGCTCTTGGTGATCAGAGTCCAGAATATGATGATGAATATAAGGCTATAGGTTCAGCTGCTGGTTTTTGGGACGACTACCAACAAGGGAATGATCCAGCTGGTATTACTACTCAAGATCCTGAACTAGCAAAAAGGCTAGATCCTAAGTTAGGAGGACGTCGATTGGCTAATTATTTGAATGTACTTACCCTCGAGTTGCAGACATTAGCTAGAGCTTGTGGTAAGAGTCATGTACATAATTTAGAGCCAGAAGATATGGTAGCATTGACTATGGAAGCTGCTGCGATGGCTGGTGTACCGTTGGCTGGTACTGAATGGATTCCAGGAAAAGGTGGAATGTAATTACTGATTTAATATGAATAATAACGAATAAATAGGAGAAATTATGGCCACTAAACTTAGTAAAGTTGCTTCTGAACGCGGAATTGAATACTTTCTTATTAGCTTTGTAGATCTGTTTGGTAGTCTGCGTTCCAAGTTGGTTCCCGCAAGAGCTATTGATGGTATGCAAAAAGATGGAGCTGGCTTTGCAGGTTTTGCAGCTTGGCTAGATATGACACCTGCACATCCAGATATGTTTGCTATTCCTGATCCTGATAGCCTGATTCAGTTACCTTGGAAGCCAGAAGTGGCATGGTTAGCATCCGATTTATGGATGGATGGAAAGCCAGTAGAGGCATCACCACGAGTTGCTCTTAAAAGTCAGTTATCTGAGGCTGAAAAGCTTGGATATCGAATGAAAACAGGGGTTGAGTGTGAATATCATCTTATTAGCCAGGATGGCACAGAGATTGCTGATGACAAAGACCAACAAAGTAAGCCTTGCTATGACCAGCAAGCATTAATGCGTCAATATCCAGTGATTAAACAGATATGTGATGGCATGATTGAACTGGGCTGGGGGCCTTATCAAAATGACCATGAGGATGCTAATGGTCAATTTGAAATGAATTGGGATTATGATGATGCTTTAAAGACAGCTGATCGCCAAGTATTTTTTAAATTTATGGTGAAATCAATTGCTGAGCTTCATGGTATGCGTGCGACATTTATGCCAAAGCCTTTTAGTCATCTTACGGGTAACGGCTGTCATTCACATCTATCTATATGGAATCTTGATGGTTCTAAAAACTTATTTAATGGCAAAGATGATAGCAGAGGTTTAGGATTATCACCTCTTGCATATCAATTTCTAGGCGGCATTATGCATAGTGCCGATCGATTAACTGCTATCTTTAATCCTACAGTCAATAGCTATAAACGCATCAACGCCCCGAGAACACTTTCTGGCGCAACTTGGTCTCCAAGCTCGATCACTTATGGAGGTAATAACCGTACTCATATGATTCGTGTCCCAGACTCAGGTCGCTTTGAATTACGTTTGATGGATGGCGCAGCAAATGCTTACTTGATGCAAGCTGCAATTCTTGCTTGTGGGCTTGATGGTATTGCTGCTAATCGTGACCCTGGTGATCCACTTGATATTAATATGTATGAACTTGGAAAGGACATTGAGGGCTATAAGCAGTTGCCAAGAAATCTGCTCGATGCACTTCGATTGCTTGAAGGTAGTGATGTACTTAGAGATAGACTTGGTAATAATCTAATAGATGCTTACGTAAAATTGAAAAAAAGCCAATGGGATGATCACTCTTCATATTTAAGTCAATGGGAGAGAGATAATACCTTGGATTGCTAGAAGCTCTATAATCACTAAATTGATAATTTTTAAAGACTTAAAATATGGTGCTGTAATGGATTATGAGAAGTATGAATTAGGTGATGTCCTTCTTTTGTCAGGAGAAGAGCTAAATTCAGCTTACTTAATTTATAAAACTTATGGTGAGTTAAATAAAAGCAAAGATAACGTCGTTGTATTACCAACTTTTTATACTGGCACTCATCAAAGAAATGAAGGTTTTTTTGGTAAAGGGAGGGCGATAGACTCAGATAGACATTTTATTATTTCTATTAACATGTTTGGTAATGGTCTTTCTTCTTCGCCTAGCAACACAAAAGCTCCTCAAGATGGCCCTAGATTTCCTCACATATCACTTTGGGATAACATTGCCTGTCAGTATAAGTTACTTACTGAACACCTAGGAATAGATAGAATTGCTCTTGTAACCGGTTGGTCAATGGCCGGCTGTCAGGCATATCAGTGGGCAGCGCAATATCCAGATTTCGTTGATGCTATTTTGCCTTTCTGTGCTTCAGCTAAAATATCACCACATAACTTTGTTTTTCTTGAAGGAGTTAGGGCTGCACTTTGTGCAGATCAAAATTGGAATCAGGGTAACTATACCTCTCCACCAATAGATGGACTTAAGGCATTTGCAAGAGTCTATGCTGGATGGGCATTTTCACAAACTTTTTATCGAGACTCAATGTATAAAAAGATTGGCTATGAGTCCTTGGAAGATTTATTGGTAGACTGGGAAAACGATCACGCTCAGAATTGGGACGCTAATAACCTTCTTTGTAAACTGAAAACCTGGCAGACGAGTGATATCAGTATTGGGCCACTATATAATGGAAATATCGAGATGGCGTTAAAAGCTATTAAAGCAAAAACTATATTAATGCCGTGCACCCATGACCTTTACTTTCCACCTGAAGATAATGCCATTGAAGCAAACTATATAGGCAACGCTGATTTCCGACCAATCGACTCTTCTTGGGGGCATTGCGCTGCAAATCCAGGAAATGACCCTGACTTCACGGCTGCACTTGAGCAGGCTATTAAAGAACTTATTGAATAATAAGCGAAAAAGATATGACAATTACATGGCAGGATTTTGAAAAAGTAGATATAAGGGTTGGCACAATAGTTAAGGTTGAAGATTTTCCTGAAGCTAGAAATCCCGCTTACATCTTGCATGTTGATTTTGGTTTAGAAGTTGGTATCAAGAAGTCTAGCGCTCAAATCACAAATCTTTATACAAAAGAACAACTAGAGAATAAACAGGTGATGGGGGTTGTGAACTTTCATCCAAAGCAAGTTGGTCCAATTATGAGTGAATGCTTGATTTTAGGTTTCTATAACCAAGATAAATCTGTAGTCTTGGTAGTGCCCGATATAGCTGTTGAAAACGGTGCTCGTCTTCTGTAGCTGATTTTATTATGATAATCTGTGCCGGTGAATCTTTAATTGATATGGTGTCTTTTCGAGGAGAGCCTGAATATACACCACATGTTGGTGGCAGTAATCTTAATTCTTCAATTGCACTTGGTCGTTTAGGTGCAAATAGCTATTATTTTGGTGCTGTATCGCATGACACTTACGGGGAACTTATTGAAGACTTCCTCAGAGGTTCCAATGTCAAAGAAGACTTTATTATAAAAACAAACCGACCTACTACTCTTGCCTATGCTGATGTAGTCGATGGCATAGCAGAATATACTTTTGTTGATGAGCATTCAGCTGTGAGAATGTTAGATCAAACTAGTCTCAAACCTTTTGTAAAAAGAGTTATTAAAGCAAAGGCATTATTGGTTGGAGGGATTAGTTTTCAAGCTGAACCTTGCGGAACGAGTTGGCAATGGTTAATAGAACAAGTTTCAGGCCACCTGCCTATTTATTTTGATGTCAATATCCGTCCTGACTTTATTGAGAATAAAAGAAACTATTTTGATCGTTTTGTTCGGCTCACTTCAAAGGTTGATATTGTCAAAATCTCTGAAGAAGACTATCGCTACCTTTATGGCGCACAAGACTTCAATAAGGTCAGTAAAGATTGGCTCAATAATGGCGTTAAGCTCGTCATATTTACCTTAGGTGCTGAGGGTTCAAAAGTAATCTATGATAATGGCAAAGAAGTATTTGCTAAGAGTAAGAAGGTTGATGTGGTTGATACCATTGCGGCGGGAGATACTTTTAATGCTGGCTTTCTACTAAGTCTTGATGAACAAGGTTTATTGGATAGAGAGAGTTTGGATATTATTAGCGATACTCAACTTGAAAAAGCACTTACTTTTGCTAATAAAGTGGCAAGCTTTACGGTAACAAAGAAGGGAGCAAATCCACCTTGGCTAGATGAGATTCAAAAATTTTGATAAAAGATTCTTTAAGAGATTGAAAGAAGAATATTAAACCTTATATAGTAAATTAAAAAAGAATTTAGCAAGTAAAATTGCGATTACTTTTTTACTAATCAACTAATTGTTTTAATGGATTCAATAATTTCAATAAAAGATTTGTCAAAAATCTACAACTCTGGCTTTGAAGCGCTAAAAAATGTAAACCTTGAAATAAAACAAGGTGAAATCATAGCTCTTTTAGGGCCAAATGGTGCTGGTAAAACAACTCTTATTTCAACTATCTGTGGAATTGTTTCTCCGAGTTCAGGAACGGTAACGGTAGATGGGTTTGATATTATCAGTGACTTTAGAAAGACTCGTGCAATGATTGGACTTGTTCCTCAGGAATTAACGTTAGGGACTTTTGATACTGTATGGAGTACAGTCAGATTTAGTAGAGGGTTATTTGGTTCTAGACGAGATGATGCCTATCTTGAGCAACTTCTGAAAGATTTGTCGCTTTTTGATAAGAAAGATTCTGAAATTAGAGCACTTTCTGGTGGTATGAAAAGAAGAGTATTAATTGCTAAAGCGCTCTCTCATAATCCAGAAGTTCTTTTTTTAGATGAACCAACTGCAGGAGTTGATGTAGAGCTTAGAAAAGATATGTGGAAAATAGTCAATAAGCTTAGATCTCAAGGTGTCACTATTATTTTAACAACTCACTACATTGAGGAAGCTGAAGAGATTGCCGATAGGGTTGGAGTTATTAATAATGGTGAGCTATTATTAGTTGAGCAAAAAGAGCATTTAATGGAAAGTCTTGGAAAAAAACAACTTGTCATGGATTTAAAAGAGTCTGTTAAAAAAATACCACCCTCACTTGATAAATATAATATTGAGCTGACTGATGATGGTATGCAAATCTCATATACTTATGTTGTAAAAGATGAAGAATCTGAGATTTCGGATGTTCTTAATGAAATCAGTAATTCAGGATTACTCCTTAAGGATCTGAAGATAGTGCAGAGCTCTTTAGAGGACATTTTTGTAGATTTAGTAAAGGAAAAATAATGAATTTCACAGCTATAAAAGTAATCTACTTGAATGAAATGATGCGATTCTGGAAAACACTTTTCCAGAGTGTTGCTTCACCTGTAATTTCAACGGCTTTGTATTTTGTTGTCTTTGGATCAGCTATTGGATCTAGGATAGAGAACATTGATGGCGTGTCTTATGGCCTATTTATTGTTCCAGGTCTAACTATGCTTTCAGTATTAACCCAAAGTATCTCCAATGCCTCTTTTGGTATCTTTTTCCCAAAATTTACTGGAACGATTTATGAACTTCTATCCGCCCCAGTTTCATTTTATGAAACCTTAATTGGCTATGTTGGAGCGGCGGCAACTAAGTCATTAATCTTGGCAACCATCATTTTGGCTACAGCTAGTTTATTTGTTGAGTTAAACATCGCGCATCCTTTTTGGATGTTGGGATTTTTAGTTTTGACTTGTATTGCCTTTAGTTTGTTTGGCTTTATTATTGGCCTGTGGGCTGATAATTTTGAAAAGTTGCAAGTAATTCCACTACTAATAATCACACCACTAGTGTTTTTAGGTGGAAGCTTTTATTCAATAAGTATGCTGCCACCTTTATGGCAAAAGGTGACTTTGTTTAATCCTGTTCTTTATCTTGTTAGTGGTTTTCGTTGGAGTTTTTTTGAAATCTCAGATGTAGGGGTAGGACTTAGCTTGTTCATGGTATTGCTTTTCTTAAGTGTCTGTATTGCTATAATAGCTTGGATGTTTAATACTGGTTATAAATTGAAACAATAGTCAACTTCTGGGAACTTTATGGCTCAAATTACTGATCTGTTTATTTACCCTGTTAAATCCCTTAAAGGGATTTCATTGAATGAAGCTGAGACCGCACTTCGAGGTTTTAAGCACGATCGTGAATGGATGATAACTGATAGTGATTATGAATTCATTACTCAGCGTGAAATTGAGTCAATGGCAACTATTAAAGTTAATATTGATTCTAAATATCTCTTGCTTCAAGCAAAAAGTAAATCTCAATTAAAGGTTGACCTAAATACTAAGCGAGGTAAGATTATTAAAGCAAAGGTTTGGGGTGATATATGTATGGCCTTTGATGAGGGCGATGAAGCTTCTAGTTGGCTAACAGAAGTTCTTGGAAGGTACAAAGGTAAAACACTGCGAATGATTAGGTTTGACTCAGAAGGTAAAAGACCTGTACCTGCGAAATACCTTCATGGCCAGCAAGCTGAAAGTGCATTCTCTGATCAATTCCCCTATCTTATAACCTCTTGGGAGTCCCTAGAAAAACTAAATGTTGGACTCCTTGAGAATAACTCAAAAGAAGTTCCCATGAGCAGGTTTAGGCCAAATATAGTCCTAAAAGGTATATCTGATATTGAGAAAAAGACATCTACTAATCTTATATCTAAACTTGGCAACTATTACTTTGGATTAAGAAAACCTTGTAAGCGCTGCAAGATAACCACAATCAATCAAGATACTGGAGAAATTGCCGAACCGAAAGAGCCTTTGTCAACACTTACATCTTTGGAATTTAGTAACAAAAATCATGGTGCATTTTTTGGTCAAAATGCGATTTTTCTTTCTAATAAAAATTGTATTTTAAGGGTTGGTGATGAACTTACAATTAATAGATTGTAACAAGAGTTATATTAACAAGGCTTGCCTTTAATTTTCTAGCAAAATAGCTCCAAAATGTTTTTTATTTTTCCAGGCATGCCCATAAATCACCTCATAAGTCGCAGGTAATTTGTCATTCTCTCGATAACTCTCATACATCTTAATCATCTTATTAAATTTTGTTTTACCAGTAAGAGATTTTGACCGGTTTTGCACATTTTGAGCGCCAATAGCTTTTAAGTCATACATCAAGTCTACAACTTTGTTATAAGTGAGTGTTAATTTTTCCATTTCCATTATAGGACTTTGAAAACCTGACTGCAGCATCTGGTCTCCAATATCATGCATATCAATAAAGTCATTTACATGGGCATGGTTGTCCACTACTGACCAGCTTCTTTTTAGTTCTTTAAGTGTATCTGGGCCAAAAGTAGTGAAAAGAAATAAACCTTCAGGGTTGAGAACTCTATAGCATTCGTCCAAAAGCATTGTCAAATCAGAACACCACTGCATCATCAAATTAGAGACAATAAAGTCAACACTATTTGTAGCAAATGGAAGTTCATAAGCGGTAGCACAAACCTTAAATTTTTGAGGATTAGTCAATAAGGATTGTTGAGCAAAATCAACGCAAATTAAATTCGAATTTGGAAATATTTTGGCTGTTTTTTTGCTAAGAAAGCCTGTTCCAGATCCTAGGTCAACAATTATTTTGGGCTCAATAGAAATTACATCAAGCTTTTCAGCTAGGCGACTTGCAATCTCTTTCTGAAGAAATGCATGGGCATCATAATTAGAAGATGCTTTGTTGAATTTATTTCTTACTTTAGACATAAAGAAAGTTGACTTGAAGTTTTTTTCATCAAATTAAAATATTGCTCTTGACCTGGTGCGAACTCATTGCCTAATATATCTATTTTAAATGCTATTAAATTTAAGCCTTCTGATAAAACTTGGACTTGCTTAGCTTTAATTTCTGAGTCATATAGTATGCATTTAATATTTAAATCTTTAATTATTTTTTTAGCTTCAAGAGTTCTTTTTATACTAAGGCGTGCGCCATGGTAGGGAGATATGATAACCGGCTTACTAAGTTGTAGGCTATCTTCAAAATACTGAAGAATATCTGCAAATATTGCATATTGAGTTGATGAAAAAGGAGCCAGTTGTTGCTGTAATTCTATTTTTAATTTTTTAAGTTCTAAATTTACTTTAAGAAAGTTTTCAGAATATTTAGATGCATTTAAGGGATCTAATTCAATTAAAAGAGTGCTGATATGCTTTGCAATTAATTGCATATTATTTACATCAAGCCAAAGATGTAAATCAAATTTATTATGTTCCTCATGTTCCTCATGTTCCTCATGTTCCTCATGTTCCTCATGTTCCTCATGTTCCTCATGTTCCTCATGTTCCTCATGTTCCTCATGTTCCTCATTTAACCCATATATTGCTTCACCTCGTGAATTAAGAATCTTAAGTTGATCTATATTAATTATTGAAAGATGAGAGGCTTTATTGATATTCTTAAGTGCTTTTCTTAATCCAATTTCAAAGTTATCACTAATCGTTATTACTAAATCAGCATTTGAAAGCATCTTGATTTGTGAGGGTTTTAGATGAAAAGTATGCGCTGAGTCATTAGAATCAAGAAGTAACTCTGGTTTAGCAACTTCATCCATCAGAATTGTTACGATACTATGAATTGGTTTTATACTGACAACAACGCTTGGTGTTGACTGAGCAGCAACACTTTTAACCATTAAAAATAAAATAAAACCTATAAAAAAATTGTATCTCATAGTATAGTTTTCCTTAAAAAATAAATTTAAAATTATACTTTTACTATTTAAATTATCAAGACTTAATTATTGCAAATAACAATTGCTCTTGAAGGCGCTGGATGACCTTCTATTGTAAGAGAAGGGTCAGATGAGTCTAGGAAATCTTCTAATGAGGCTGCATTTTCTCCAATCCAGGGTGTCCTTCGTTGTTCATCTATTGAAGTTTTAGTAATATCGACAACTTTGATATTTCTAAAGTTGGACTCAACCAACCAAGATTCTAGCATTCCAATGCTAGGCAGGCAATAAACATTGCGCATTTGTGCATAGCGGCCATCTGGGGTAAGCGAGTAACCTTTAGGTCCTTCCACTATAAGAGTTTCTAGAACAAGTTCAGCACCTGGGGCCATCATTTCTTTTAGTTGTGTTAAATGTGTCATATGGTTTCGCTGGTGATAAAGAACACCCATTGAAAAGACAGTATCAAAAAGTTGAATTTTTGGCATTTCCTCCAGTCTGATTGGAAGAATTAAGGCATTTAATGGAGAGTTAATCATTGATTTAATGGCTCTAAATTGATAATTAAATAATAGAAAAGGTTCAATACCAAGAGCCTTTTTTGCGCCATCCATTGCCATCCTTAAAGTGAAATAACCATTCCCAGCACCAACATCTAGTACTGTCTTATTTTTTAAGGGTTTGATGTGTTTTTTTATTCGTTTCCATTTTAAATCACACTGCCATTCACTATCAAGCTTAAGTTGATTGAACATGAAAGGGCCTTTTCTCCATGGCAAAAGTTTTTCTAATGTATCAATTAATACAGAGCTATTAATATTGTTATTTTGAATTTGAATATAGGGACTATTAAGGACTACTTTTCCTTTAGGAAGCGTGTTAGCAATATCAATTGCTTTAGACCATTTAGAAATATTTCCATTTTTTACTTGAAAGGCGGCTTCACTTCTTTTAAGGCATTCATTTGAGATTATCTTTAGAGGAGAATTGTCAAAAAAAAGCCTAAAGTCATCTAGGAAAAATTTCATTTATTTAATAAATATAAAAAATGTATCTAGTATAAAATATAAGTGTATAACTATATGTATTACTTATAACTCTATTGGAGGTCGGCGTGATAAATAACTCAATTAAATTTTTTGTAGTTTTTTTAATGGCGTTTAGTGTTTTTGCTGGTGGCGATGATCGTGATCAAGCATACTATGAGAATCTAGATGAAGAGTTAGCTGCTTTTGAAGCTCAATTAGCTGAAGACCTTGCTAACCAAAAAGGCCTTGAAGCCTTCCAACAAAAATTAGCTGATGAGAAAGCTGCTGCTGCTAAATCAAATGCAGCCTACCAATCTAAATTAGCAAATGATGCTAAAGTTGCAGCGCTTATGGAAGAGTTAGCTATAGAACAAGAATTGAAAGCATTTGAAGCTGAACTTGCTAATCAACTAGCCCGTGAAGAAGCTGAACTAGCAGCTCAAGAAATGATGGCAGAGGTTGAAGCTGAAATGGCAACACAAGCTGCCCTTCTTGCTCAAGAGGCTACTGAAAGAGAAATTGCTGCATTTGAAGCTGAACTTGCTAACCAAAAAAACCTTAAAGCCTTCCAGCAAAAACTTGAGGCAGAGAAAGCTGCTGCCGCTAGATCAACTGCTATTTATCAAGCTAGATTACAACAAGAGCAGATGATCAAGGAGAGACAAGCTCAATTAGCGCTTGAGAGAGAAATTGCTGCATTTGAAGCTCAACTAGAAGCAGACCTTGCCAAGCAAGCTGCTGACGAGGCTTTAGAGCAAGAACTTGCTGCATTTGAAGCTCAACTAGAAGCAGACCTTGCTTCAGACGCAGTAGAAAAAGAACTTGCTGCATTTGAAGCTCAACTAGAAGCAGACCTTGCCAAGCAAGCTGCTGACGAGGCTTTAGAGCAAGAACTTGCTGCATTTGAAGCTCAACTAGCTAAAGACCTTGCTGATCAAGCCGCCCAAGAAATGATGGCAGAGGTTGAAGCTGAAATGGCAAGACAAGCTGCCCTTGAAGCCTTCCAGCAAAAACTAGCTGATGAGAAAGCCGCTGCCGCTGCATCAACTGCTGCTTACCAGGCTAAGGTTGCTGAAGAAAAAGCCGCAGCTGCAGAGCTCGCTGCCTTTAAAGCTGTACTGGCTGCTCATGAAGAATGCAAAGCTACATTAAGTTTATCTGATAGTAATATTGCACTTTTCAAAACAGCGTTGGCAGCTGGTAATTTGTTTAGCGTAGGTCCGCAAATTACTGCTGGAACTGAATTTACAGCAAACAGGTGGGATGATTATGCAAGCTGTATTGGTGCTTTGAATTATAAAAATCCCTTTTAAGGTATAAGATAATTAATAATTAATAATTAGTCATTCTTCTTGCAGAATGTAAATGTAGAATGAGTTAATAAATAAAAAACCCAGAGCTTGCTCTGGGTTTTTTATTTATAATAAATTTATGAAAAATAATTTGATAAGTACCTTTGTAAAACTAGCATTAATTCTATTAATATCAACTAATGTCTATTCTGGAGGAGATGATAAAGATTCTTTAATTCAAGAGACTCTCGATATTGTATTAGTTGACGAGTATAAACCTTGTTCAGATCAATCTAATTTTGATTCCTCAGTAATTAATACAGCAACTTCTTTAATGCTCTTATCAGGCGATGCAATTTTTACTGAAGGCGATGAAATTATTGGTTCTAATAATACTCGTGCAATAGTTAGTTCTTATAGTATAAAAACTAATGAATTGATGTATTATCAGACTGCCAAAACTGGCTTTAAATCATTCTTAATAGGTGAAAAAATTACAAGTACTTCTAGTGATACTGGAGTTTCTTCCATAAAAGAGTTTGTTAATGATTTTATAGTTCCTTGTTCTGAATTAATTGTCTCGATTGAAGAGGACCCACAACAGATGGTTTTTATTTTTGCGGACTCTGCAGCTGCTATTAAAGCCAAAATTGCAGCCCAAGAAATGATGGCAGAGGTTGAAGCTGAAATGGCAAGACAAGCTGCCCTTGAAGCCTTCCAGCAAAAACTAGCTGATGAGAAAGCTGCAGCTGCAAAGTTTAATGCAGCTTACCAATCTAAATTAGCAAATGATGCTAAAGTTGCAGCGCTTATGGAAGAGTTAGCTATAGAACAAGAATTGAAAGCATTTGAAGCTAAGCTAAAAGCTGAACTAGTAGCCCAAGAAATGATGGCAGAGGTTGAAGCTGAAATGGCAAGACAAGCTGCCCTTGAAGCCTTCCAGCAAAAACTAGCTGATGAGAAAGCTGCAGCTGCAAAGTTTAATGCAGCTTACCAATCTAAATTAGCAAATGATGCTAAAGTTGCAGCGCTTATGGAAGAGTTAGCTATAGAACAAGAATTGAAAGCATTTGAAGCTAAGCTAAAAGCTGAACTAGTAGCCCAAGAAATGATGGCAGAGGTTGAAGCTGAAATGGCAAGACAAGCTGCCCTTCTTGCTCAAGAGGCTACTGAAAGAGAAATTGCTGCATTTGAAGCTGAACTTGCTAAACAACTAGAACAAGAGCAGCTTATCAAGCAAGCTAGACTACAACAAGACCAGATGATAAAGGACAGACAAGTTCAATTAGCGCTTGAGAGAGAACTTGTTGAATTTGAAGCTCAACTCGAAGCAGACCTTGCTTCAGAAGCAGTAGAAAGAGAAATTGCTGAATTTGAAGCTGAACTTGCTAATCGACTAGGCCGTGAAGAAGCTGAACTAGCAGCCCAAAAAATGATGGCAGAGGTTGAAGCTGAAATGGCAAAGCAAGCTTCCCTTGAAGCCTTCCAGCAAAAACTAGCTGATGAGAAAGCCGCTGCCGCTGCATCAACTGCTGCTTACCAGGCTAAGGTTGCTTATCATGCAAGGATTGATAAAATTTTGCAAGATTTAGTTGTAAAACTTGAAGAAGTAATAATGCCTGAAGATTATAAATCAATTCTTGTCGAAGAGCTTATAGAGGAAGCTGTAGCTAAATTAGAAGCTGAAAAATTTATTGGAGCAATATCTGGAGAAATCGTGACTGTTGCGATTCATGAATTTTGTAAGGAGAATTTAAATTTATCAGACAGTAATATTGAGCTTTTCAAAAAAGCATTAGCAGGTGGTTATTTAGGTAATGTAGGCCCGCAAATTGATGCTGGAACTGAATTTACTGCAAACAGATGGGATAAATATATTACCTGTGTTGGCTTTAAAGGGAATTAACCATACATTAAAAATTATATTTCTAGTAAAGAATTTTCTTTATCACTAAGAGATTTATCAATCAACCCAATATGTTTGTCAGTAATTTTTTGAATATTATCTTCAGCCCTATGAGACTCGTCTTCTGATATCTCCTTTTCTTTTAATAGTTCCCTGAAGTCTGAAATAGCATCTCTACGAATATTTCTAATTGCAACTCTTGCATTTTCTGCTTCATCTCTCACTACACGAACCAATTCTTTTCTTCTTTCTTCAGTCAAAGGGGGTAATGGAATACGAATTACTTGGCCCATAGTATTAGGATTTAAGCCTAAATCAGAAGTCATTATTGCTTTTTCAATTGGTCCTACCATGTCTTTTTCCCATGGCGAAACTTTTAGTGTTCTAGAGTCTTCTGAGATAACATTTGAGACCTGGGATATTGGCACCAGGGTTCCGTAATACTCAACATTAATTTGTTCCAGTAGTGATGGGTGAGCTCTACCCGCACGAATTTTGCTAAAATCTCCTTCAAGTGACGACAGTGTTTTATCCATCCGACTATTTGCATCATCGTGAATTTCATTAATCATTGCTCATCTCCCTTTTGACCTACAATTGTTCCAATTGATTGTCCACTTAGAATATTGGCTAATGAATAGCTGTCTTCAAACATACTGAAAACACAAATTTTAATATTATGTTCACGGCATATCGTAAATGCAGCGGTATCCATAACTTGAATATTTTTTTCAATAGCAGAATCGAAGCTAAGTGAATCGAATTTAACGGCATTAGAGTTCTTTATAGGGTCACTAGAATAAATACCATCAACTTTGGTTGCTTTAAATAAACCATTGGCATTAATTTCAACAGCCCTTAGTGCGGCTGCAGTATCAGTAGTAAAACAAGGGCTTCCAGTACCAGCAGAGAAGATAACTACTTTGCCTTCTGAAAGTGCATTTTTCGCTTTTTTATGGTCAAAGGAATCACAGACCCCGCCACCAATAGAAAAACCTGACATTACTTCACAAGGTATCTTGTGCCTTTCAAAGGCGTCTGATACAGCCAATGCATTCATTACGGTAGCGAGCATACCAATATGGTCGCCCGTTATTTTATTCATGCCATTTAAAGCAAGATTAGCTCCTCGAAAAATATTACCACCACCAATTACAATAGCAACTTCAACTCCTAAATCAAGAGCTGATTGAACAATATTAACCACTTTTTTAAGCATCTCAGGGTCGATACTTTGATTATCGCTAGCTAGTGCTTCACCACTTAGTTTTAGTAAGATTCGACGGTAAGAAACCATAGTTTAAGAATTGAATACAAAATTGTGATTTTACACAAGGCATGAGTATAATGAACCCTTTGTCCATCATAAAAAAAGAGTTTATGGATTCAATTAGTATACGTGGCGCCAAAGTCCATAATTTAAAAAACATTGATGTAAATCTCCCAAGAAATAAGCTCGTTGTTATTACAGGACTATCTGGATCTGGAAAGTCATCATTAGCTTTTGACACAATATATGCAGAAGGACAGAGGCGTTATGTTCAGTCATTGTCTGCTTATGCAAGGCAATTCTTATCACTAATGGAAAAACCTGATGTTGATCATATAGAGGGCCTATCTCCAGCTATATCAATTGAACAAAAAGCTACTTCGCATAACCCCCGCTCTACTGTTGGAACAATAACAGAGATTTATGATTACTTGAGATTGCTTTTTGCAAGGGTTGGGGTACCTAAGTGTCCTGATCATGGAACTGACCTGCAGTCTCAAACTATTTCTCAAATGGTCGATGAAATACTTTTATTACCAAATGATGAAAGAATTATGATACTAGCGCCGATTGTAAAAAATCGAAAAGGTAGTCATAATAAATTGTTACAAGAGTTAGCGAATGAAGGCTTTCTAAGGGCAAGAGTTGATGGGGAAATACTTCTTCTTGAAGAGCTACCAGAGCTTGATGGAAATAAGAATCATACTATTGATATTGTTGTTGATAGATTAAAGGTTCGACAAGATATTTCATCAAGATTATCAGAGTCTTTAGAGACCTCTCTCAATATGAGCTCTGGAGTTACAAAAGTTTGTTCGATGGATGCGAATTCTAACATGGAGGAGTTAACATTTTCTGCAAAATTTTCCTGTATCCATTGCGGCTATTCTTTAAATGAGTTAGAGCCTCGACTTTTTTCTTTCAATAATCCAGCTGGAGCATGTGAAACCTGCGATGGCTTAGGTGTAAAAGATGTATTTGATGAAGCTAGAGTAGTAGCTAATCCTGAGCTTAGCTTAGAGGATGGTGCAGTATATGGTTGGAGTAAAAATAATGCCTATTTTTATCAAATGTTGACTTTGGTAGGTAATTTTTATAATTTTAGTATTTCTAAACCCTTTAATGAGTTAACAGAAGGGCATAAAAAAATAATACTTTATGGCAGTGGTAGTCAGTCAATCGATTTCTCTAAGATAAAAGGAAGAAGGGGATGGTCAAGTAAGAAGAAGCCTTTTGAAGGGATTATTCCTCGAATGATCCGCCGTTATGAAGAGAGTGATATTCGTTCTGTGAGAGAAGACTTATCTAGATATGTTATTAGTAAGCCCTGTTTAACTTGTCAAGGAGATAGGCTTAATCCATCTGCAAGAAATGTATTTATAGGTAACAATAATATTTCAGATTTAACAAAACTGACTATTGATCAAGTTTTTAATTTTTTTGAATCACTAGAACTTAAAGGTCAACGAGGTGAAATTGCCAGCAAAATTCTTAATGAAATTTCACAGCGCTTACACTTCTTAATTAATGTTGGATTAGATTATCTTAGTTTAGAAAGAAAAGCAAACTCACTTTCTGGTGGCGAAGCTCAGCGAATTAGGCTAGCCTCTCAGATTGGTGCTGGGTTGATTGGTGTGCTTTATATATTGGATGAACCATCAATAGGTCTTCATCAGCGAGATAACCAAAAATTATTAAATACGTTAACTTATCTAAGAGATTTGGGAAATACTGTAATTGTTGTTGAGCATGACGAAGAGGCAATTAGACAAGCAGACTATGTTGTCGATATAGGTCCAGGGGCTGGGATTCATGGAGGAGAGATTGTCGCTACGGGGTCGCCAGAAAATATAGTTTCGAATACAAATTCACTTACTGGTGATTATTTAAGTGGTCGACAAGAAATTAGCATACCTAAAAAAAGAAAGCAAGCAACTGATTGGCTCACTATAACTGGTGCAAGTGGAAATAATTTAAAGAATGTTGACTTATCAATCCCTGTTGGCGTATTGACATGTATAACGGGTGTTTCAGGCTCAGGAAAGTCTACATTAATTAATAATACATTATATGAATTAGCTGCAAAAATTCTAAACCGATCGCAAACTGATCCATCACCTTTTAAAGAAGTAAAAGGAATGAATTTCTTCGATAAAGTAGTCAGTATTAATCAAAGCCCAATTGGAAGAACTCCTAGATCAAATCCTGCTACATATACTGGCGTATTCACTATGATTCGTGATTTATTTTCTCTAACACTTGAATCTCGCTCTCGTGGTTATAAATCTGGCCGCTTTAGTTTCAATGTTAAGGGTGGTCGATGTGAGGCTTGTAAAGGTGATGGCCTAATAAGGGTAGAGATGCATTTTTTGCCTGATGTTTATGTTGCATGTGATGTTTGTACAGGACACAGATATAATCGAGAAACCTTAGAAATTAAATATAAGGGTAAAACAATTGCAGAAGTTTTAGAAATGACTGTAGAAGATTCATTAGAGTTTTTTTATGCGCTACCTAAAATTACTCAAAAGCTACAAACTTTAATGGATGTAGGTTTGTCTTATATAACACTCGGACAAAATGCGACCACATTATCCGGTGGTGAAGCTCAGCGCATAAAGCTCGCAAAAGAACTTTCAAAGTCTGATACTGGGCAAACTTTATATATATTAGATGAGCCAACCAGTGGACTTCACTTCCACGACATTAAACAGTTATTATCTGTTATAACTAGACTAAGAGACCGTAACAATACGATTGTTATTATTGAGCATAATCTTGATGTAATTAAGACAGCGGATTGGATTGTAGATCTTGGACCAGAAGGAGGAAATAAAGGTGGAGAAATAATTGCTTTTGGGACTCCAGAAAAAGTCTCTCAGTCATCTAGATCATTTACAGGGAAATTCCTTAAAAAACTTCTTTAGGAGGAAGAACTAAACTCTTTAAGAACCATTATGAATTCATTTTTACCATTAATTTTATTAATAGTAACGGGCTGGAAATTATCATGCAAAGAAAGGTTTAGTGTCAATTGTAATTCGTCACAGTAAACCTTAACAGTCTCGATTTCATTTTCATTGATATTTATAGACTCAAATCCATCAACAAGAAACTTCAGATACTTGACACCATCCTGGTCAACTACTTGATAAGTAAATTCTAATTGATCAGGTTTTTTACGAATATCATTAGCTAGTGCAAGATAAACGCTTAATTGGTCCACAAGCAATCCTGGTTTGACTTTCCACTGTTTACCAGTGCTAGATAAGGCATAATTTTTATCAGTAATGATTTGAATTTCATAATTCTTTTTAACTTCATCTTTAATCCTTTCAATGACACTAAAATAGGTATTGATTATTTGACCATCTGTCTCGTTACCAATACTTTTTTCAAACCTAGAGTAGTCATATAAAACCTTCCATAAAGATCCAGTAGTGGCTTCAGTATTGAAGACAAATTGATTTTCATTAACTTCTAAAACTAATGATGCAATACCAATCTTTAAGTTGCCCATTTTAGTTTTTGCATAAAGATCATAGCTTCCTTCGTAGGCAGTAAGTGCATAGGTTTGCAACGAAGACAAAAAAGCTAAGATAAAGATAAGTGTTTTTTTCATATTACTCTTCCATCAAGTGTAGCAGTACTTTCATCAATGAGTTTTAAGCGTTTTTGAGTATACCACTGAATAACTTTAGGATAGAGAATATGCTCTTTTTGAAGAACTTTTTTAGCAAGAGTAGTAGCATCATCCTTAGGATTAATAGATACAGTCTCTTTAGCAATGACTGGCCCGCTATCAAGTTTTACTGTTACAAAATGCACGCTAGCGCCATGTGTTTTTTCTGAAGACTCAATAGCCTTTTGATGAGTATTTAGTCCAGGAAATTTAGGAAGAAGCGACGGGTGTATATTAAGAATTTTTCCAAAGTACTTTGAAATAAAATCAGAGGAGAGGATTCTCATAAAGCCTGCTAGAATTATAACTTCCACCTTATATTGATCAATAACTGAAATAAGTTCATTATCAAAAGCAAGATTTGAATCAAATAATAAGGGGTCAATAAAAATACAATCTATATTAGCCTTTTTAGCTCTTTTTAAGCCAAAAGCTTCTGCTTTATTGCTTATTACACAGCAGATTTGCAAATCAATTTTACTTGCATTATCAATTATTGATTGCAAATTAGAACCTTTACCTGAGATTAAAATAACAGCTTTCATATGATTAAATTAAAACTTGTTCACCTTCTGAGTCAATCACTTCACCTAGTAGCCAAGCATTTTCACCACAAGATTTTAAAATTTTAATGGCATCACCTGATAAAGCTTTAGGAACTATAACGACCATTCCTACTCCGCAATTTAGTACGCGATACATCTCCACAGTATCTATGTTTCCTTCAGATTGCAACCACTTAAAAATTTGAGGAAGCTGCCATGAATTTTGGTCTAAATTTGCAGCTAGATGTTTTGGTAATACTCTAGGTATATTCTCTAGTAAGCCGCCTCCTGTAATGTGCGATATTGCATGAACAGGTAGATTTTGAATTAGGGAAAGTATCGATTTAACATAAATTTTCGTTGGTTCTATAAGTAAATTGAGTTGGCTGAAGCTAGGTTTGGTTTTTTCTAAAACCTTTCGAATAAGAGAATATCCATTTGAATGAGGACCTGATGATCCAAGAGCAATTATTTGATCTCCAGCAGAAACCTTTGAACCATCAATAATTTTATTTTTTTCTACAATTCCAACGCAAAAACCTGCTAAATCATATTCTTCACCTTTGTACATGCCAGGCATTTCCGCAGTCTCACCTCCAATTAAGGCGCAACCAGATTGAATACAGCCTTCACCAATTCCAGAAATGACTGAAGTTGCAACTTCTTCATTGAGAGATCCTGTTGCATAATAATCTAGAAAAAATAACGGTTCAGCGCCCTGAACTATTAAATCATTAACACACATTGCAACCAAATCAATTCCAATAGTGTCATGTTTATTAAGCATTTCTGCTACCATTAACTTTGTACCAACACCGTCAGTTCCTGAGATCAAGACAGGGTTCTTGTATCGATCAATGGGAATTTCAAACATTGCACCAAATCCGCCTAATCCAGCTAAAACTCCTGGCCTTGAAGTTGATTTTGCAATGGGTTTAATTTTCTCGATAAGTTGATTTCCTTTGGTAATATCAACCCCTGAATCCTTGTAAGTCAATGATGACATCTTGGTTTTTCCGTATAATTAAGGTCTATAACTAAATGATTTAAATTAGGCATACTAATGAGCTATTCAATGCTACCTAATGCGCTTTCAGTAATACGCATTATTTTAACAGTTCCAGTTGTTATAGCACTACTAAAAGAGCAGTATCTTTTTACGTTGTTACTATTTTTGTTAGCAGGAATTTCTGATGCATTGGACGGTTGGATAGCTAAACAGTTCTCCTTTCAAACGAGACTCGGCTCTATTCTGGATCCAATGGCGGATAAAATATTGTTAACGTGTACATTTATAACACTTTATTGGGTTGGAATTCTACCTTTATGGCTATTGATGTTAATTTTTGTTCGTGACGTTATTATTGTTGCAGGCGCTTTAGGATATTTCCTAGGTGAAATGACCAGTGATAACGAATTATTGCAGCCAACTCTAATTAGTAAGTTCAATACTGTCCTGCAAATAGCTTTAGTTCTGTTTTTATTGTTGATTCAGATTTATGTTGAGTTTTCTATCTTTTTAGAAACGGTATTTATTATAGTTGCTACCTCAACAAGTTTGAGTGGCGCAGATTATATGTGGCTTTGGATTAAGAAATTTATTTTGCAAGAGTCTAAAAAATGAATCAATTGGGTTTACCTATTTCACTTGATTCTAAAATGTTATTAGATAATTTTGTTGGTAACAAAGAGCTTCTTGAATTTATTGATCAGTTCTATGAAAAAAAGAACTCTGTTGAAATTTATGTTTATGGAACTCAAGGGCTTGGCAAAACTCATGTTTTGCAGGGAGCTGTCCTAAAGGCACTTTCAGACAATCAAAATGCTATTTACACTGATTGTAATGATTCTTTACCAGAACACATACTAGATTCAATTGATCAATTAAATTTGATTAGTCTAGATAATGTTGATGTTATTAAAAATGATAACCAAGACTTCTTTTTTGATTTATATAACCGAGCGAGGCAAGCAAAAGTTTCTATTTTAGTTAGTGGCTCGAATATGCCAGCTGACTTGAGTGTTATGAAAGACTTAAAAACTCGCCTTAGTTTGACAGCAGTTTATAAGCTAGAAGAACTCAATGATGAATTAACGATGTCTGTACTAAACAACCAAATGAGTGAGAGAAATCTAACGATTGATTCTAAGGTTTATGAATATTTATTTAAATATTATTCTAGAGATGTTAGGATTTTATTATCTGCGATGGATCAGTTAGATAGAGCATCACTTCAATTAAAAAAAGCCATCTCAATTCCTTTTGTTAAAAAAACACTTCGACTTTAAAAGCTTTACTTAATTTAGTGATATTGTTAGTTTATTTATCGATCTCTATTAAGAGTGCGAAGTAACTAATGAATCATTAGTTATTATGAACGCTTTATAATAGAATTTTAATTGTACTAAAAGTATGGACCATCTACCGATTTTTATTAATTTAAGACAAAAACCATGCCTCGTTGTAGGAGGGGGTGATATTGCTCTTAGAAAGATTAACTTATTGTTAAAAGCACAGGCAAGTATTACTTGTGTCTCTCCAGTTTTTTGTGATGGTTTAAATGACTTAGCTAAAGAAAATGTTTTAAATTTAGTTAAAAAACACTTTGATTCTTCAGATGTTGGTGATCATTCAGTGATTATTTCTGCCACCAATGACTCTAAAGTAAATGCTGAGGTATCCATACTTGCTCATAAGTTACGTATCCCAGTTAATGTTGTTGATTCACCAGATTTATCGAGTTTTATTATGCCTTCTATTGTCGATCGATCGCCTGTAGTAATAGCTGTTTCTTCTGCTGGAAAGGCACCTGTTCTCGCTCGCATAATTCGAGCAAAATTAGAAACTATTATTCCTAGTGCTTATGGAGCTCTTGCTGAGATTGCTGGCGAGTATAGGCAAAGAGTTAAAGATAGGTTTTCTAAGATAAAAGATAGAAGAGCATTTTGGGAGACTACTTTTTCTGGAGTAATTGCTGAGAAAGTTTTTTCTGGCCGTATTCAAGAAGCAAAAGCTGATATAGAAAAGCAACTTAAAGATTTGGTTGAATTGAGTATGGGAGAGGTTTATTTAGTGGGCGCTGGCCCAGGCGACCCTGATCTTTTGACCTTTAAGGCATTAAGGTTGATTCAGCAAGCTGATGTAGTTCTGTATGACAGATTGGTATCTAAAGGCGTTATGGAGTTAGTTAGGAGGGACTCTGAGCTCATATATGTTGGTAAAAAAAGTGGTAGTGATGAGTCTACTCGACAAATAGATATTAATGATCAGTTAGTTAAGCTGGCAAAATCAGGAAAGAGAGTATGTCGATTAAAAGGTGGTGATCCATTTATTTTTGGTCGAGGAGGCGAAGAAATAGAAACGCTATCTGAAAATGGAATCCCGTTTCAGGTCGTTCCTGGAATTACAGCTGCATCTGGCTGCTCATCTTACGCTGGTATCCCTCTGACTCATAGAGATTACTCTCAGTCTTGTAGGTTTGTAACGGCTCATTTAAAAAATGGAACTAGTAATCTTCCATGGAAAGAGTTAGTTGTAGAACAGCAAACAATTGTTTTTTATATGGCTTTGAGTGGTGCAAATCACATATGCGAACAATTGATTGCTCATGGAATGCGAAAAGAAATGCCTATTGCAATTATTGAAAAAGGAACTATGCCTGAACAGAAGGTCTATATAACCACTTTATTGACCTTGCCAGATTTACTGATTAAGGAAGATATTCATGCCCCTACATTGATGATTGTTGGAGAAGTTGTTAAGTTAAATAAAAAATTAAATTGGTATGGTAATTTAAAGAATTAGTAAATCTTATTTAATTCTAATTGGGTATAATTCAGAATTCTTCGCGGGAGTGGTGGAATTGGTAGACACGCTGGATTTAGGTTCCAGTGTCGCAAGACGTGAGAGTTCGAGTCTCTCCTTCCGCACCATCAAATCTTTTTTCTTTAGTTCTTTAGTAGTTCATTTTATTTTCTAAGGGGCTCCCACCAGGGAGTTTGAGGAAGGTCAACCAAATCGAATATTTCACCAATCTCAGGAGTGGCAATGTTGATGTTTCTTTTTTTGGCTTCTTGGGTAACACGAAATATGGTGAATATAATTTCCATAATTCTTCGTTTGTAATGGTTAAATTAATAAATGTAAATTTTAAAGCTAAATGTTTAATATATTAGCTATATTAAAGATAATAGTAGTTTTTAATTTCCATTAGTAATTATCAGAATAATGAAACAATGTGAGTCAATATAGGACCACAATAATCCTGTAAAATATCAGCCTCTTAAAGCCTATTTTTTGTTTTTAACAAGTAGTAAATTATGTTAATTGAAGTTGGACATTTTGCTCTCGTTCTTGCATTAATCTTTTCTGTGTTGCTGGTGGTTTTGCCTTCGATTGGCCTGTATCAGAATAAATTTTCACTGTCACAACTTGCGAAACCTTTAGTTTGGGTTCAGTGCTTTTGGATTACTGTGGCTTTTTTTGTTTTAATGAGTGCTTTTCTTACTAATGATTTTTCAGTGAAGTATGTTGCTGACAATTCAAATACTCAGCTGCCAATATTATATAAAGCTTCTGCTATATGGGGGGCACATGAAGGCTCCTTGCTTTTATGGGTTTTTGTGCTTTCTTTATGGAGCGTTGCGGTAAGTCTTTTTTCGAAGCGGATACCTTCAAATTTACTAAATTTAATTCTCATTGTATTGGGTGGTGTAAGCTTTGGTTTTTTACTTTTTTTGCTCTATACATCAAATCCTTTTGAGCGTTTAATGATTCCTCCATTAGAGGGTCGAGAGCTTAATCCACTGCTTCAAGATTTTGGTTTAGCAGTTCATCCACCGATGCTTTACATGGGATATGTTGGCTTGGCAGTGCCATTTGCATTTGTAATAGCTGCTTTGATTAGAGGCCAACTTGATAGTTCTTGGCTCAGATGGACTAGACCATGGACGCTTATTTCATGGGCCTTCTTAACAGTTGGAATAACACTTGGGAGTTGGTGGGCATATTATGAACTTGGCTGGGGTGGATGGTGGTTTTGGGACCCGGTCGAAAATGCATCATTTATGCCTTGGTTAATTGCTACCGCACTTATTCATTCACTCAGTGTTAGTGAGAAAAGAGGAATTTTAAGGCAGTGGACTGTGCTACTTTCTATTGGCGGCTTCTCATTAAGCTTATTAGGAACTTTTTTAGTTCGATCTGGAGTGCTTACTTCAGTTCATGCTTTTGCAACAGATCCTACGAGGGGTTTATTTATTCTGATATTTTTATTTATTGTTATTGGAGGTTCTTTGGCACTATATGCTTGGCGCTATAATTTATTACAAAAAAGTAATCCAATTTCATTATTTTCAAGAGAAACCGGATTATTGCTTAATAATATATTGATCGTTACAGCAATGCTTAGTGTTTTATTAGGAACACTTTACCCATTAATACTCGATACCCTAAACCTTGGAAAGATATCTGTTGGAGTACCTTATTTTAATGCAGTATTTATTCCAATTATGTTGCCAGCAGTTATTTTAATGGCAATTGTCCCTTTTTTTCGCTGGAAGAAAGATACCTTCAAGAGGATAGCTTCTCATCTTCGTTTTCATTGGCTGGGAATACTAGCTCTAATATTAATTGCAAGAATTTTCCTAACTGATAATTTTTTTGTATTAGTTGCAATTGGGCTTTTTATTTGGATGCTAGTTCATGTAATAGTTTTATTGATAACACGTTTTAGATCAAAATCAATTTTTTCATTTGCTTTTATTGGAATGCTTGTTGCCCACTTAGGGATAGCAGTTTTTGTTCTTGGAGCTACTGTGACAACTCAACTAGGTATTGAGAAAGACATCAAAATGAGTGTTGGAGAGTCACATAATATTGCAGGGTATGACTTTGTTTTCAATGGTGTAAGTCGCTATAAGAGAGACAATTATGCTGGCTTCATGGGCGATATAACTGTATTTAAGGCTGGAAAAGAAATAACAATACTTACTCCTGAGAAGCGCTACTACCAAAGTGGAATGCCAATGACTGAGGCTTCAATTGACCCTTCTATAGTAAGAGATCTTTATGTAGCTCTTGGTGAGGAGCTTGTTGAGAATACTTGGAGTGTAAGAATTTATTATAAACCTCTCGTTCGATGGATATGGCTCGGCGGTTTGATGATTGCACTAGGTGCTCTATTTGCTGCAATCGATAGGCGATATTTCTTAAGGATTAAGTCATGATCTTTAGCTTGCAGACTATTTTAATGATTGTTTTATCGGGCATATTTTTAGCTTGGTTCCTTTATCGACCTATTAAGGAAAGCCTTAGTGATGATGACTCAAATATTCATATTAATAAACAAAGACAAAATGAGCTTGAAGCGGATAAGTCTTCAGGTCTTATAGAAGATAAATATTTTAAAGAAGCCAAAGATGAGATTATTAGCACTCTGGCCTCAGAACTTAAAATTAATGAGTCTAATAATTTAGAAATTAATCCTCTGATATGGTCATTGAGTATTGCTTTATTTATAGCAATATTATCATTATCATTGTATTCTCAATTAGCTCCAAAGATAATTCCCAACTCATTTAGTCAATCTTCAGATTCTTTAAATATGACTGAAAGTCTTGATACATTAAAAGAGTATTTAATTGATAATCCAGAGGATTTTTCAGCATGGAAGATGTTAGGAATGACTCAGGTTGCTATTGGTGATCTAGATGATTCTATTAATTCATTTGAGAATGCTTTCAAAATTAATCCTGATGATATTGACTTACTTCTTCAATACTCAAGCGCTATTGCAGCTAAGCAGGATGGAGAGTTCCTAGGAAGGTCTCAAGAGTTAATTAAAAAAGCACTTACTCTTGACCCTCAGTCAATACAAGTTCTATATTTTGCTGGTATTGTTGCAGCCCACCAATCAGATTTTGATGTAGCTAAAGAGTTTTGGGAAAAAGCACTTTATCTAATGCCAGATAGCCATCCTGATAGAAGTATTATTGAGGAGGCTGTAGAAACAATTTTAAATTTACAAGTAAAATAGCAATTATGAGCCAAACATTAGAACTAACAAAATCTCTTATAAGTAAAGCTTCAGTCACTCCTGATGACAAAGGCTGTCAGGCAATAATGATCGATCGACTGAAAAAAATTGGTTTTACAATTAATTCGCTTAAGTTTGGTGATGTCGATAATTTTTGGGCAACCCATGGGGATAGTGGGCCTCTATTCGCTTTTGCTGGACATACTGATGTTGTTCCAGCTGGTGATAATAAAGCATGGAAAACTGAGCCATTTGAGCCAACCATTAAAGATGGTTTTTTGTATGGTCGAGGCGCTGCAGATATGAAAGGGGGGCTTGCTTCAATGGTCACTGCAACCGAAAAATATATTAAAGAAAATCCAAATCATAACGGCACAATTGCTTTTTTAATTACCTCTGATGAAGAAGGATTGGCAATTAATGGAACTGTAAAGGTTATGGATTACCTTAAAGAAAATAACCAAAAGATAGATTATTGCTTATTAGGCGAGCCTTCATCCACCTCTATCACTGGAGATGTTATCAAAAATGGAAGACGAGGGTCGTTAAATGGTGTTATAAAGATTAATGGAAAGCAGGGGCATGTTGCATACCCTCATTTAGCTAAAAATCCTATTCATCTTGCTTCTCTTGCACTTAATGACTTATGTAAACAAGAGTGGGATAATGGCAATGACTACTTTCCAGCAACCTCTTTTCAAATATCAAATATGCATTCAGGCGATGGAGTAACAAATATTATTCCTGGGGATGCTAGGGTCATGTTTAATTTTCGCTACTCTACCGAAACAACTAAAGAAGAACTACAAAAAAGGGTACACGAAATTTTAGATTCACATAAGCTTGATTACACTATCGATTGGTCTCATTCTGGATATCCATTCTTAACGCCAAAAGGTGAATTAGTTTCTGCATGTATTGATGCGATTCAAAAGACTAAGGGAATCCAGACAGAACTTTCAACAGCTGGTGGAACTTCTGATGGAAGATTTATTGCACAAGAGGGCACTCAAGTTGTAGAACTTGGACCAGTCAATGAAACTATTCATCAGGTCAATGAGTCTGTTTTAGTTCAAGATCTTGATGACTTAAGTGAAATTTACTATCAAGTGCTTACGAATATACTAGCATAGCTTTGATTTCAAATGAAATTTGATATTATTACCCTTTTTCCTGAAATGTTTTCTGCCATTAAAGAGGAGGGTGTTATAGCAAGGGCAATCAAAAAATCAATCATTTCAATTACGACTTGGCAATTAAGAGACTTCAGCTTAAATAAATATAAAAATGTTGATGATAAGTCCTATGGTGGTGGTGCTGGAATGGTAATTCAAGTTCAGCCAATAAGGGATTGTATTATCGAGATAAAGAAACAAAACCCAAAAACTAAAGTAATTTATTTATCACCACAGGGCAAGAAGCTTGATCAAGATTTGGTAGAAAAATTGACAACTTATGACTCATTGACGATGCTTTGCGGGCGCTATGAAGGTATAGATGAAAGAGTCATAGAGAATGACATTGATTATGAAGTTTCAATAGGTGATTATGTTATTAGTGGTGGTGAGCTGGCTGCAATGATTGTCATTGATGCAATAAGTCGTCGCTTACCAAATGTTTTAGGAAATAAAGATTCTTTAAAGGATTCATTTACTGATAATTTGCTTGATTACCCTCACTATACTAGACCTGAAGTTGTCGATGGGCATTCAGTTCCTGAGGTGTTGCTCAGTGGAAATCAGGCAAAAATAGACGCTTGGCGTCTAGAGCAATCAATTAAAAGAACAAAGCAAAAAAGACCCGACATAAAAGTTTACTAACTATTACGATATAGTCTTTAGTGGAATTGTTATTATGAGGTCAATCGTATATAATTCTAGCAATATTTTGAATGAACCATTTTATGAATAATAATCACTCTTTTGTTGGTTCCAGTGTGGCATTAATCACTCCAATGTTTGATAATGGATCAGTAGATTATGAATCTCTTAATCATTTGATAGATTTTCATATTGATGCTGGAACGAGTTCGATTGTATCTGTTGGAACTACAGGAGAGTCTGCAACTGTAGGAGTTAAAGAGCACCTTAAGATAATTAAGCATACTGTTGGCCATGCCTCAAAAAGAATCCCAATAATAGCCGGCACTGGTGCAAACTCTACATCGGAAGCTATAGAACTTACACAGGAGGCGAAGCGTTTAGGCGCTGACGCCTGTTTATTAGTTACTCCTTACTACAATAAGCCAACTCAAGAGGGCTTATTTCAGCATTATAAATTGATAGCTGAGACTGTAGATATTCATCAGATACTTTATAACGTGCCTGGAAGAACTGCGGTGAATATGTCAGTAGATACAACTGTGAGACTAGCTGAAATTGATAACATTATTGGCATAAAAGATGCAACTGGCGATCTTTCTGTTATTAAGCAGTTAGTTGAAAAATGCCCAGAGGATTTTTTGTTATTGACTGGCGATGATGCTACTGCAGTAGATTTTCTTTTACTAGGTGGTCATGGAGGTATTTCAGTTACTGCAAATGTTGTGCCTAAAGAGCTTCAAAAGGTTTATTTATCAGCTCTATCTGGACAATCGGAAATTGCTAATAATTTAAATACTAAGCTTGAAGGACTCCATAAGAATTTGTTTTTGGAGGCAAATCCAATTCCAGTTAAATGGGCTCTTCATAAGATGGGAAAATGCTCAAAAGGAATTAGATTGCCATTACTGGTATTATCCAAGGAGTATCAGTCAATTATTATGAGCGATTTAGAGGAATTAGGGTTAATATGAAAATCATCAATTATTTAGTTATTGTTTCTGCTAGTTTATTAGTTATAAGTTGTTCAAAGGTTGTAGATCCCGTACAAAAGATTGGCTTTGGTACTAGAGTGATCAGCTATCAAGCTGATGATTCAACTAGTTCATTGGTAATTCCACCTGACTTAACTAAGCCTAGTTCTAAGGGTTTATTTACCGAAAACGTTGAAGTAAGTAATAGTCAAGATATTCTAACTGAGGTTGGAAATGTTGAGGTGATGAGAGATAGTCATCGTCGCTGGCTGGTTGTCGATAAACCAACTAGTGAAGTGTGGTCATTGTCAAAAGAATTTTTTAGGTCCTATGGGTTTGTAATTGAAAAAGAAAATCAAAAAATTGGCCTTCTTGAGACTGATTATCTAGAGATAGAGACAAAGGTTCCTGATAAGTCCCTTGGCATGATTCGTGCTGCGTTATCAAAGGTTTTAAAAACTCAGTATGGCCTTCCAATTGCAGATAAGTACAGGGTTCGTATGGAGCCTGTTGAGGGTCAAAATAAAACTGAAGTATATCTGACTTTATCTTCAATTGGAGAAGTCATTAAAGGAGAACAAAGGCTTTGGCAGCCTCGTGAAAAGGATGTAGAACTCGAAACTGAAATGCTTTTAACGTTTATGGTTTTTTTAGGTAGTGACAGGACTGAAGCTATTAATAAAATCCAAGCTAGTACTGATAGTAATGATGATCTCGTAAAGGTCGTTAAATCAGATTCTGGATATGCAACTTTAGTTTTTCCTTATAATAAAAAACAATCATGGAGCTATCTTGGTTGGGCCCTAGATGAGTTAGATGTTGATATTGAAGATCGAGATTTATTCGAGGGAAGCTACTTTATAAATATCTCTTCAAGCAAAGGATTCTTTGCTGCTTTGTTAAACACTGTGAAAAATACTAAGACATATCAACTCTATGTTAAACAAATTGATGAATCTTATACTGAAGTTATCTTTGTTGACCTTAGTAATGAAAATGATGAAGATACTTTAAATTTTAGTTTTGAATTCTTTAATAAGCTTGCTGCAAAATTCTAAAATTAACACATACTCTTCATTAGCTAGATTTTAAAAATCATGCTTTCTAAAAAAACAGTTGAAAAGATTGCTAGTCAAAATATTTTAATTAGTGATTTATCTGATGCTGAATTGGCTGAATTTTGTATTATTGCTAATCAAATGTATCGCGATGGTGAGTCAATTATCAGTGACCAAGACTATGATTTTGTTTTCCTAGTAGAACTTGCTAAAAGATTACCTGATCATCCTTTTTTACAAAAATTAGAAAGTGAAAATGAAGGCTTTTCGGATGAAAAGGTAAAACTACCTGAGAGGATGTTGTCAATCAATAAAGCTTACTCTTGGGAAGAAATTCAAAAATGGCTAGAAAGAATTTCTAAGTCTTCTGATGAGATTAATCTTCCTCTTAAAGATGTTCAATTAAAAGGCACCGCTAAATTAGATGGTTTCGCTGGCTATGACGATGGAACTAAGCTTTATACAAGAGGTGATGGTAATAAAGGTAGTGACATAAGTAGAGTTTTTAAAAGAGGACTTGGAGTTTTTAATGATAGTCAAAGAGGTCAGGGAGCTGGAGAAATTGTTGTAAAGAGGAGTTATTTTGAGTCTCATCTCAGCAATCACTTTGAATATCCAAGAAACTTTCAAGCTAGTCTTATTAAAGAAAAAGAGTTGAATCACTTTGCTTTAGATGCAATAACTAATAAGGCTGCATTATTTGTTCCCTTTAATCAGCTGCCAAAATGGTTGGGAGATATAGATACATTTACCAATAATTTTGAAAATATTGTAAATAAGCTAGAGGTTGGAGTTGACTTTGATATAGATGGTGCAGTTTTTGAGGTAATTAATTCAGAACTTAAAACACATATGGGTTCGAATCGAAAATTTCACCGCTGGCAAATAGCGTATAAAGAAAATAAAGAAAAAGCCCAAGTTAAAGTTTTATCTGTAACTGCTCAAGTTGGTAGGACTGGAAAGATTACACCGGTTGCTGAATTAGAACCAACACTGCTTAGTGGTGCAACAATATATCGTGCAACTGGGCACCATTATGGACTTGTAAAAGAACAAGGCCTTGGTTCTGGAAGTGTTGTGGAATTAACAAGAAGCGGCTTAGTTATACCTAAAATTAATAAGGTTCTTAAGCCTGCAGAAGTTGACATACCAGCCCAATGCCCAAGCTGTAATGCCAAATTATCGTGGGATTCAGACTTTTTAATGTGCCTAAATCACGACTCTTGTTCTGATCAAATTATTGGGAAAATGGTTTATTTTTATAAAATATTAGCAAACAATGATGGATTTGGACAGGCTACAATTCAAAAGCTATATGACAAAGGTATTCGGCAAGTTAGTGATATTTATCTTTTGAAAGTAACCGATTTAATCTCTATAGGTTTTGGAGAGAAAACTTCTCAAAATCTAACTGAGCAGTTAATTAGATCAAGGCAAGAAAGTATAGAGGATTGGCGATTTTTAGCCGCTTTTGGAGTTAATAGGTTAGGAATGGGAAACTGTGAAAACCTATTAAAGAACTACTCTCTTGATCAAGTTTTTGATTTATCAGTTGAAGATATTTCAAATATTGATGGATTTGCTGAGCTTACTGCTGAGCTTATTTTTAGGGGTTTGTTATCAATTAAACCTCAATATGATGCTTTGGTTTCCGGAGGCTTTGAATTAGAAAAAACATTTATATCAAAAAATGATATCCAAAGTGATGGTCCTTTTCATAATAAAAAAATTGTTTTTACTGGATCAATGAGTCGACCTCGAGCTGAATTAGAAAAGCAAGCCAAAGCTCTTGGTATTTTTGTAAGTAAGAGTGTAAGTTCAAAAACTGATTTTCTAATTACTGGCGAAAGTGTGGGTCAATCAAAGCTAAAATCAGCCAATACAAATGATGTTTCAATCCTAACAGAAGAAGAATACCTAAAAATACTGAACACTAAATAATCTTGATATGTATAATTGCTCGTACTTGAACTCCAACGTTGGTTTTTAAGAAAAGACAATGACGTTTATTTGGGAATTTACCTAGATAAGCGTTTTTTTTCGTCAGTTTAAAGTTGAGCTGCACTGGTATAGAGGCCTGCTACCTTTTTTTTAAGGTAGTGGGCCTTTTTTGTTTTTGTTATATGGAGTATTAATATGAAAATGGTAACAGCGATTATTCAGCCAAAAAGGTTGGATAGTGTAAGACAAGCTCTATCTGAAATAAATGTAACTGGCGTTACAGCAACTGAAGTCAAAGGTTTTGGCAGACAGAAAGGCCATACTGAACTTTATCGGGGAGCGGAATTTATAGTTGAATTTTTACCTAAAGTAAAGATAGAGATCGCCATCACTAAGGAGCAACTTGATGAAGTCATAGAGTCCATCACTTCTGCTTGCAAGATAAATGGCGGCAAGATTGGCGACGGTAAAATTTTTGTATCAAATCTAGAGCAGGTTGTTCGTATTCGTACGGGTGAATCTGGTCCTGAAGCATTATAGGAGATAAACATGGAAAATCAAATATTAGAATTACAATATGCTATCGATACTTTTTACTTTTTGGTAATGGGTGCATTAGTTATGTGGATGGCTGCAGGCTTTTCAATGCTTGAAGCTGGTTTGGTTAGAAGTAAAAATACAGCTGAAATCTTAACTAAAAATATTGGTTTATTTGCCATTGCTTGTACCATGTATATGATTTATGGCTATGACTTGATGTATGGTGGAGGTGTATTATTATCAGGAATAAGTGGGCAAGGAGAGACCTACTCGAATGCTGCTGATTTTTACTTCCAAGTAGTGTTTGTAGCTACTTCAATGTCGATAGTATCTGGAGCTGTTGCAGAGAGAATGAAATTGTTTTCTTTCTTTGCTTTTGCCTTGATATTTACGACCATAATCTATCCTTTAGAGGGCTCTTGGACATGGGGAGGTGCAAGTGTTTTTGGCCTCTACTCTTTAAGTGATTTTGGGTTTTATGATTTCGCTGGTTCCGGCATTGTTCATATGGCAGGAGCTGCTGCAGCACTTGCAGGTGTTCTATTACTTGGACCAAGAAAGGGAAAATACGATAAAGATGGAAACTCGAAACCAATTTTAGGTGCAAATCTACCTTTGGCTACTCTGGGTACATTTATTTTGTGGATGGGTTGGTTTGGCTTTAACGGTGGCTCGGTATTAGCAATGGCTAGTAAGGAGAGCGCTGATGCAGTTGCAATGGTATTTGTTAATACAAATGCAGCGGCAGCTGGCGGTGTAATAGCAGCACTTCTATTTGCTAAGATTTGGTTCGGTAAGGCAGACTTAACAATGGCACTAAACGGTGCCCTTGCAGGACTTGTAGCGATTACAGCTGGTCCAGATACACCAAGTGCTCTAGTGGCAACACTAATTGGAGCTGTTGGCGGGGTTATTGTAGTGCTCTCTATTGTGTGGTTTGATCGCAAACTAAGAATTGATGACCCAGTCGGTGCAATCTCAGTTCACGGAGTTGTTGGATTATGGGGCCTCTTGGCTGTACCACTTACTAACAGTGATGTTACATTTTCTGCTCAGCTAATTGGCGCTGTAACTATTTTTGTCTGGGTATTTGTTGCTTCTGGACTGGTTTGGTATGCACTTAAATCTTTTATCGGAATACGTGTTAGCTCGGAAGAAGAAGAAGATGGTGTGGATCTTACTGAATGTGGTTTAGAAGCCTATCCAGAGTTTGTTAATGAGTGATAAAAAAATTGATAAAGGAGATTCAGTATTCCTTTATTTGGTAAATCTACTTCTATATCCATATCTTTGAAGTAGAAGATTAATAGCTTCGCTGGCGGTTACTCTCCTTTCCGCCAGTCAAGGCTTTTCAGTTAAGTTTAAATGAACAATCAAAACAAACGAATGTTAAATTGAAACTGAATGAGGTATATTAGTTGTCAGTAAAAAAAATAATTTAATGAATAAAATTAAAATGAAACAGTCAGCTCTTAAAATTATTTTAGTCGATGAGAATATGGGGCGCTCTGCTATTCTTCGTCGTGCCCTTCAAGATAAAGGTCATGAAGTAATCTGTCGTTTAGAAGGAAGCTCTAATCTTGCAAATAGCAATGAAATTACCCATGCTGACGTTGTTATTGTGAATGCTGATATTCCAGATGAGGCTGTTTTTGCTAACCTGAGAGATGTCAATAAGACTAAGCCTAAACCTATTGTTATGTTTACTGAAAGTTCTGAAGAACACATGGCCGGTACTGCTATTAAGTCAGGCGTTAATGCATATATTGTTGACGGTCTTGAAGAGAAGAGAGTTCAGCCAATTATTGATGTTGCAATTGCGCGTTTTAGGGAGTTTCAGGCACTCAAAGACGAGTTGGATGCTACTCGAAGTCAGTTAGCCGAGAGAAAGGCAGTCGAAAAAGCAAAAGGCTTATTAATGAAGCATAAAAAAATTACCGAAGATGAAGCTTACCAAATGCTTCGTAAGATGGCGATGGATAAAAATAAAAGAATTGCTGACGTCGCAGAGGGAATTATAAGTGCTATTGAGTTATTAGAATAAATATAGTATTTATGTAATCTATTTATTTCTAGAGGCTTTTTCTTCATGCCCTGATATACCAAAACGGCGAGCTAATTCAGATTCAATTTCTTCAACGCTGATATTTTTGTGACGAAGTAAAACTAAGGTATGAAACCATAGGTCTGCAATTTCATGAATGATTTCTGCATTTCCTTCATTTTTAGCAGCCATAATTACTTCTTCCGACTCTTCACTAATTTTTTCTAATATTTTATTGGTGCCTTCATTGTATAAAGAGGCAACATAGGATTTATCTGAAGATGCAGTTTTTCGTTGCTCTAGTATCTTCTCTAAGTTCAGTAGAATTTTATCCATAGATTTCTTTAGGGTCTTTTATTACCTCTGCAATACTTACCCATTCATTATTCTCTAATTTATTAAAAAAACAATTAGCACGACCAGTATGACAAGCAAAGCCACCTTTTTGATTTACTTTAAGCATAATGACGTCCTGGTCGCAGTCGGTATAAATCTCAATGATTTGTTGAGTATGTCCAGACTCCTCCCCTTTGAACCATAACTTTTGCCTAGATCTAGAGAAGTAAACGGCCTTTTGAGTTTTTATACTAAGAGATAAGGCTTCTTTGTTCATCCAAGCCATCATTAAGATCTCACTTGTTACAAAGTCCTGAGTTATTACAGGCACTAACCCTTTTTCATTAAATTGGATTTTGTCTACAGCGTTCATTTGATGTGCATCATTTTTAATGAAACAATTTTACCGATGCAATACAGCGAGATGAAGTTATTTATATTCTAGAGGCCTGCTTTAAGGCTTGCTTCAATGAATTGATCTATATTTCCATCTAAAACATCTTGAGTATTGCTACTCTCAACACCCGTTCTTAGGTCTTTAATGCGTGATTGATCAAGGACATATGAGCGGATTTGATGACCCCAACCGATATCTGATTTTAAATCTTCAAGTTCTTGTTTTTCGCTGTTTCTTTTCTGTGTCTCAAGTTCATAAAGTTTTGATTTTAATTGCTTCATTGCTTGATCTTTATTAGTATGCTGTGATCGACCATCTTGGCATTGAACAACAGTTGACGTTGGTAAATGAGTAATTCTGACTGCTGATTCTGTTTTGTTTACATGTTGCCCACCTGCCCCAGAGGCGCGATATGTATCTATACGAAGATCTGCCGGATTAATATCAATTTCAATATCATCATCAATCTCAGGAGATACAAATACTGAAGAAAATGAGGTGTGTCTTTTCCCATTAGCATTATAAGGTGATTTACGTACTAATCGGTGGATCCCTATTTCACTTCTGAGCCAACCAAATGCATAGTCGCCATCAAAGTGAATAGTTGCAGATTTAATGCCAGCAACTTCACCAGCAGAAACTTCTATAAGCTTAACTTTAAAATTGTGCTTATCACCCCAACGTAAATACATACGTAATAACATTTCAGCCCAGTCTTGAGCCTCTGTTCCTCCAGAGCCAGATTGAATATCCAAGTAAGCAGAATTTTGATCCATTTCTCCACTAAACATTCGCTGAAATTCAAATGAAGCTATTGAGGTATCAATCTCATCTAAATCAGAAATAATTCCCTTAACTGCGTTTTCGTCATTCTCTGCCTCTGCCATCTCGAGAAGCTCTTTAGCATCATTTAAAACAGCTTCGAAATGTTCAAATGCACTACAAAGTGTTTCGAGTTGAACTTTTTCTTTTCCTAAAGATTTTGCTTTATCAGGGTTAGACCAGATCTCTGAATTTTCTAGTTCTAATCTTACTTCTTCTAAGCGATCTCTTTTTTCATCAACATCTAAATGATCAGATAAAGCTCTCAATCGTCTTTTGAGATCAGATATGTTTTGATAATTAGCTGAGAGTTCCATGTCTGTATTTTAATCGACAAACAATAAAAAAGCCCCAAAATAGGGGCTTTTATTTAATTTCAACTTTAATGATTATTTTCTTAACCCTAAACGTGAAATTAAATTTGCATAAGAGGTAATATCATTATTCTTAACATAAGAAAGTAATTTTTTACGCTGAGATACCAAGCGAAGAAGTCCTCTTCTAGAGTGGTGATCTTTTTTATGTGTTTTAAAGTGCTCAGTTAAATGCTTGATTCGTGCGGTTAGTAGGGCAACTTGAACATCGGCAGAGCCAGTATCACTGGTATCTTTTTGGTATTCTTTAATAATAGCTTGTGTATCAATTGACATAATAAAACGTTAGATGTGACAAAAATTAAGTTGCAAATTATACGCTATTTTTTTTAATTGTTGTATTTCTAAATAGAATATTTTAATTATATTTATAAAAATTATCTTCACCCTCTGGCCTTGTCTTAAAGCGACGATGAATCCATAAATATTGTTCTGGGGCTCTGTTTATTTGTTTTTCTAAAATTTGGTTAGTAATAAACGCATCGTTAATAGGATCATCACTTGGATAATTTTCAAGCGGTTTTTCAAATGACATTTCATATCCATTCTTAGTTCTGATAAAACTGTATGGAATAACTCGAGTATTATTATTTTTAGCAAGTCTTGCAGTGGCTGTTGCTGTTGCAGTTTCAATACCAAATAAAGGTGCAAAAACACTATTATTAATTCCTAGATCTTGGTCTGGCGCATACCAAATTGGTAGGCTGTTATTTATAGCTTTTACGATTGATCTGGTATCAGTACTTTTAATCATTACAGCACCATTTTTCATGTAACCTTTAACCATCACTTGGTCAAATAACGGATTATTTTGAGGGCGGTAAATATTAGCTATTGTATTATTAATAAGTAATGCTCGACTGCCTAACATTAGTGGCATAAAATGTGAGCAAAGCAAAATAATGCCACCTTCTTTTTTTAAGGCATCTCTAAAATGATATTCATTGCTGATAGTGAATAATTTTTTAATTTTTCTATCGCTTCCATAATAAGCGTTTGCTGTTTCAAAAAGACTAATACCAATTGCTTCAAAATGCTGCTTAACTAATAAAGTAACCTGTGGTTGTTTTTTTTCTGGAAAACAGTTAGAGATATTAGAATAGGCTGTTGCACGTAATTTTGACATAAAAGGATAAATAACCTTGCCGATTATTTTGCCAAGGATTACTTGGAATTGAAAGGGGATAAAGACCCCAATTCGCATTAGTAAAATTAATATCCAGGTTGGTAAAAATTTAGGGTGAATAAATTCGATTTTTAACATTAAAATAAAAAGAAATGAAAGTAAAAATAACCTTATAAATTATGCCATTTATTGACAGAGATTTTATCAATGATTTACCTAATAGAGTAGATATTGTTGGTCTAATTAATAAGCGTGTGTCATTAAAGAAGGCAGGGAAGGACTATAAGGCTTGCTGCCCCTTTCATGAAGAGAAAACACCATCTTTTACGGTTGTACCTACTAAGCAAATTTATCATTGCTTTGGTTGTGGTGAGAGTGGTGGAGTAATTGATTTTATAATGAAGTTCGATCATTTAGCTTTTGTTGAGGCAATCGAAACTGTAGCTGGTGAATCAGGTATTTCTGTCATTTATGACCAAACTGCTAAGCCAGTTGATTCGCGCTTTAAGCGCTACAATAGTTTAATGACAGAACTCAGTAGTTTTTATCAGAATCAGTTAAAACAATCCTCTGCAAAAAAGAAAGTAGTCGATTATGCTAAAAAACGAGGCATAAGCGGCACTATAGCTAAACGATTCGAGCTTGGTTTTGCAGCACCAGGTTGGAGTAATCTTTTTGACAACTACAAAAGTAGTGAGGAGTCTATTCAAGATCTTGTGGTAATGGGAATGCTGGTATCGAAAAAAGATAAGGGAAATGATTACTATGACCGTTTTCGTGATCGCTTAATGTTTCCAATTCATAATACAAAAGGAAATGTTATTGGTTTTGGTGGAAGAGTTTTGTCAAGTAAGGATAATCCGAAATATTTAAATTCACCAGAAACGCCTCTATTCTCAAAATCAAAAGAGCTTTATGGCTTATACCACTGTCGCAAGTATAGCCGAAGGATTGATTATATTTTGGTAGTTGAAGGCTATATGGATGTCATAGCTCTTCATCAGCAGGGTATAACGAGCGTTGTTGCGACTCTTGGTACTGCGACTACGTCTGCTCATTTACAAGTTTTATCGCGCTCTGCTGAAACTATTGTTTTTTGCTTTGATGGCGACAAGGCAGGTCGTGATGCAGCATGGAAGGCGTTAAAAACATCATTACCAGCTATTACTGCTGGTTTGCTCATTAAATTTTTGATTTTGCCTGAGGGTGAAGATCCAGATACTTTAATTAAGCGTGAGTCAGCAAAATCCTTTACAAATAGAGTTGAAGAGTCTCAAACTCTTTCAAGTTTTTTATTTGATCATATTAAGTCAGAGGTTCCTTTTGATACAATTGAAGGAAAAACCCTATTTTTAGAAAAATCTGCTGCATTAATTAATTTAGTTACCTATCCTATATATCGACAGCAATTAATCGAGGGCGTTGCTAAAACAATTGGTCAAAATATCGCTCATGTAGAGAAAGCCATAGAGCAGAATACTTTAAATGAACCTCCGGTATTTAATGGAAATCCATATGAAATTGATCAACCAAAAAATCAACCTTATTACATAGATATAAAGCCAACTTCATCATCGAGCATGAAGAGTCTGATGTCAAGAATGATTTCATGCGTAATAAATTACCCTTCTTTAGTTAACGATCCTGAGTCTTCTAGTGTAATTGAAGAGCGAGCAAGAAGGTTGCCAAAGTCAGATGTTTTAGTTGAGTTAATTCGTTTTGCTCAGGTTGAGGCAGAGCTTACTAAGGAGGCTTTATTGATGCCCTATAAGGCTAAACCTAGGATTTATTCACGTCTGGAAGAGTTGAGTGTATTGGAGCCATTTTTAAGTGAGTATGAAGCTAAAGAAGAGTTTAGTTATGCTTTGACAGCCGCTGAGAAATACTATGAAAGAAAATCAACAAAAGCTTCTATTTCTTCAGCAAAAACTTATGAAGAACAAAAAATCGTAATGGAAAAAATTATGAAGGGGAAGGTTAATTCAAATTCCAAGAAAAAAAATTAGCTTTCTAACTTTGACTGAATCTCTGGATCATTAATAAGTATTCTTTCCATTGCTTTTTTAAACGCCATAGCAGCAGAGTTTGAGCCTTCACATCGATTTCTCAAAGTTGGATCCCAAGAGACAAAGCATTTTTTAGGGTAATCAAGCCTAACAGCCATAACATATTTAGGATTTATAACTGGTGAAAAACCTACAAAATAGGTGCGCTTAGCTCCATCTTTACTGTATTTTCCATCTATAACCATTTCTGCTGTACCCGTTTTTCCTGCAATCTCATAGCCATCGATAACTGCACGATATCCTGAGCCTTTCATGGAGACAACTGAGTCAAGTATTTCTGCAATTCTTCGGGTTGATTCTGGAGTAAATACTTGCTGCATTTGATCATCATATGTGTTTTTTATAAGTTTGAGTGAAGGTAAAGCACCATTATTTGCAAATATGAGGTAGGCTCTAGCTAGCTGTGCTAGATTTGTAGTCATAGGCCCATGACCGAAGGATAATGAGCGTTTATCACTTAAACCCCATTTGCTATAGTGCCTTAATTGTCCAGAGTTTTCAACACTTGGCATCAGTCCTAGTGATTTTCCAAATCCTAATTTATTCCAAGAGTTATAAAAATCCTCATTCTCAAGTCTTTCAGAAACTACAATTGTGCCAAGATTATGTGATTTTTCTAGAATAAGTTGGACTGTCATTTCAAAATATTTATTATCTGGCAATATCTTTCCAACTCGTTTAGTAACATCAATTAATTCATCATCGGTTGCACTAATCAAATCTTTATCTAAAGCTAAAAGCATTGTAAATGGTTTCATTGTTGAGCCTGGCTCAGTTTTATCGGATAAGACACGATTTCGGTAATCATCAGCACTATAGTTTTGATGGTTATTTGGATCTGTTGAAGGGTAGTTAGCGAGAGCGAGTATCTCACCATTTGGCGATAGTACAATAGCAGATGCGGAATCTGCTTCATGAAATTCCGCTTGCTCTTTTATAGCGTTAAATACATGAAATTGAATATCTGCATCAATCGTTAAATTAATATCTGTACCATTTTCAAATTCTTTAATGATTTCAGTTTCATAATAGATATTTGAACTTGACTTGTTGTCTTTAATTTTTATAAACCCATTGGTTCCAGCTAAATATTGATCATACTCAGCCTCAATTCCAAAAACACCAACATTCTCTATATTAGTTTTTCCGAGTAATGGCGCTATTGAATCTTTTTTTGGATAGTATCGAAAACCGTTAGATTCAATTTCTACTCCAGCAATTATTTTGTCATTACATGATTTTTTTTCAATTTTTTCTTTTAATTCTGGTTCAATACCAATCAATAATTTAGCTTTATCAATTAAGTTATTGGAAGGTACTATCAATTTAGTTTCACAAACGTTTAACCACTGTTTTTTTTGTTTTAATCTTGCAATATTTTTGAGAATAGGGTCAGTCACTTTTAAGTTTTTCCTAGCTATGTAATATTTTCGATTATTTGCCCTCTTGTTTTCAATAGTACCCCTAAATTCTTCAATAGGAATCATCAAAGCTTCTGCCAAAGCTTCTATATATTCATCTTGAATAATCATTGGATCAAGATTAATTTTTTTATGAATTAGATTAATAGCAAGAATATTTCCTTTTCTATCTAAGATATTTCCTCTTATACTATTTTCTTTAATTGTGTGTTCAGCTTTATTTGATGCCTTAATTTTTAGAGATACATCATTTGCCTTGATGTCTGAAATGCTAAAAGCTCTATAGATAAAAATAAATACTATTGCAATAAAACATATTTTTACTAAAGCTTGCCTATTCCAGTAATTTTGAACTCTTTTGATCTTCATATAGAAACGTCTCTAGTTTTAGTTGGCGGAAACATTAATAGTTTTTCTTGTGATATTTGAAAGATCGAAACACCACTTTGTAGTTCTGAGTACTCCATTAATAGCTGCCTATTTATTGCATTAGAGTGCTCATGTTGCTTTTTAACTATTTTTTCTTGCTTGTAAAGTAAGTACATTTGGTGATGCCAATGAATACTCATTATTGAAAGTGAAATTATTAAGATTAATAATAGAGTGTTGATAATGAATGATTTTTTCAAGATTGCTAGCATTTTTCTACCAATCTCAAAATGGCACTTCTAGATCTTCTATTACTTAATATCTCTTGTCTAGAGGGTTTAATTTTCCCCAAATCTTTTAGGATGCATTGAGAGTTATCATCAGTTCTTATAGGTAAGCCCTTTAATATCTCTTTAGGGCGCGAATGTTTGCGGATAAATTGCTTAACAATTCGATCTTCAATTGAATGGAACGTAATTATAGCCAGTCTTCCATTCGTTGATAGGGCTCCAATGCTTTGATCAAGTGCCTCTGATAGTTTTTTTAACTCGTCATTAATCAAGATTCTGATTGCTTGAAATGATCGAGTGGCTGGATGTTTTTTTTTGCCAGGCCTTACTACAGTAGAGATAAGGCTTGCTAGCTCAAGAGTAGAGTTTAGGTCGTTATTTTTTTGATACTCTTTAATAGTTGATGCAATAACTCTACTTCTTTTTTCTTCACCATACTGATAAAGAGCATTTGCAATTTCAGTCTCGCTGCTATCTCTTAACCAGCTAGCCGCAGTAACAGTTTGTGTTTGATCCATCCTCATATCAAGTGCGCCATCTTTATTAAAACTAAACCCTCTGTCAGCATTATCAATTTGAGGTGAGGAAATTCCTAAATCCATTAATATTCCATCCACTTTTCCTAATAAATTTAATTGACTAAGATTATCTTGAAGCTTTGAAAAATTACAATGAATTGTTGTTAAGCGCGGATCTGGTAGATTTATTCGTGCATAGTTGATTGCATCCAAGTCTTGATCAAGACCAATAACCTTTCCAGAATTTCCAAGATTTTTGAGTATTTCCTTGGTATGTCCGCATCTACCTAGGGTGGCATCAACGTAGACACCATCAGTCTTTATATTAAGGCCCTCTATAGATTCATTGAATAGCACTGATTCATGATGGTTTGATTCTATCATTGAACCAATTCTCTTGATTGATACATCATCTTAAAGTGAAAGTTTTAAAATTTCTTCAGGGATTTCAACTTGAGTACTTAATTTTTCGAGTTTTTCAATTTGTGTTTTCCATGATTGCTCATCCCAAATTTCAAAACTATGGCCTTGCCCACTTAAAATGGCTTTGGATTTTAAGTCTGCATAATTTCTGTGAGAGCTTGGAATTAAGATTCTACCAATCTTATCCAAATCACATTCGCTAGCATGGCCGATAAGTTTTCTAGAAAGTTTTTTGGAGTGAACATTTAAAGAAGGTAGTTTTGAAACTTTTCTTTCAAGGTTCTGCCAATCAGTTAATGGGTAAAGAACTAAACAATCATCATCGGGATGAACGCTAAGAACCATTTGACCTGAACAAGCCTTGTCAATTTGCTCTTGATGACAGGTGGGAATTTTTATTCTACCTTTTGCATCAATTGATAAGAGATGAATACCACGAAACATAAATCCATTTTATACCATAATTTACCATATATCACCACAATTGATCATGCATCCATTAGGCTTTATAACTTGTTTGTTTTATTTTTTAACGTCTTTTTGATAAGAAAATGATTAAAAATGTAATATAAAATATATAATGATTTTTTTAATTATTTGAAAGTTATATGATAAATAAAAAAGTAGCTATTATTGGTGCAGGTCCTAGTGGCTTAGCCCAGTTAAGGGCTTTTAAGTCAGTAGAAGAAACTGGAGTAGATGTTCCAGAAATTGTGTGCTTTGAAAAGCAAGATAATTGGGGTGGATTGTGGAACTATAGCTGGCGAACAGGTCTCGATGAGTATGGTGAAATTGCTCATAGTAGTATGTATCGCTATTTATGGTCTAATGGTCCAAAAGAGTGCTTAGAGTTTGCTGACTATTACTTTGAGGAACATTTTAACCATCCAATCGCCTCTTTCCCGCCAAGAGAAGTGTTATTTGACTATATTCAAGGAAGAGTAGAAAAAGCCAATGTTAGAGATAAAATTAGGTTTAATACTGCCGTAAGAAATGTTGAATATTATGACAAGAGTAAGTTATTTACTGTTACTGCGAGTAACCTTACTGATGACGAGATTTACTCTGAAGAATTCGATTACGTTATTGTTGCTTCTGGGCATTTTTCAACTCCTAATGTCCCTAATTATGAGGGCTTTAGTCACTTTAATGGCAGAATCTTACATGCTCATGATTTTAGAGATGCGCTTGAGTTTGAAGGTCAAAATATATTAATAATCGGAAGTAGTTACTCGGCTGAAGATATTGGTTCGCAGTGCTATAAATATGGTGCAAAGTCTATTACTAGTAGTTACCGAACTGCACCGATGGGTTTTGGTTGGCCAGATAATTGGGAGGAGAAGCCTGCATTAGTTAAAGTGGAGGGAAATACTGCTTATTTTGCAGATGGAAGCTCAAAAGATGTTGACTCAATTATTCTTTGTACTGGGTATATCCATCATTTTCCATTCTTGCCTGACTCACTTCGCTTAAAAACTAATAATATTTTGTATCCATTAGGCTTATACAAAGGAGTAGTTTGGGAGAAAAATCCAAAACTTATGTACCTCGGTATGCAAGACCAATGGTACACCTTCAATATGTTTGATGCTCAGGCTTGGTATGCAAGAGATATTATTCTTAAAAAAATAGTTTTGCCTTCATTTAATGAAATGAAAACTCACACTAGCGAGTGGCATAAGCGAGAGACTGCAAAAGATGATGTTGCATATGCAATTGATTTCCAAGGTGCATATACACAAATGTTAATAGATGAAACTGATTATCCCAACTTTGATATAGAGGGAGTCAACAGAACATTTAAGGATTGGAAACATAACAAAAAAGACGGAATTATGACTTTTAGAGATAAATCTCATGCATCTCTGATGACAGGAACTCAGTCTCCACCTCACCATACGCCATGGCTTGAAGCATTAGATGATTCTATAGAGTCATACTTAGATATATGATTAAATTTAATTTCATTATATAAAAATATTTAAAAGGTAGATAAATTAAGAATAAAATTCAGACTCTATTAAAATATAATACTAATCCTTAATTAAAGCTTATTCTCTTTAATAGTTATTTGATGAATAGTATGAAATATCATACAATTAATAAAGAAAATCTTCAGCAACGCCAAGAATTCGATGAACTTTACTAACAATCGCACAGTCAGCCTCAAAAAAATGATGGCATTAGCTGGATTATTTTGGTTTTTTTTCTTAATATTTTATCTCTATGGAGCTTTAACCTTTCATTCTGGTGAGCAGGCCTTTACTGCTTTTTATGTCTGGTTTAATGGTTCAATTTTTTATCCTATTTTGATTGCTTTATTAATATTGACACTTACTTTTCATGTGTTCATAGCAATTACTAGACAACTATCAAATAATGTTAGCTCTGGTGATCGATATAAGAAGCCTTACCCTAAGGCTGTTCCTAGAATAGTTGCTTGGTCAGGTGCCTCTATCATTCTTGCTTTTATAGTTACTCATAGTGTTCAGATGCTTTCAACAGAAACTATTGATTTATATTCAGAGATTCAATCAATTTTTCAGAGACCATTAATGTGGGTTATTTATGGATTGGGGATGGTTGCAATATCGACACATCTTTATCATGGTTTAACTAATGTATTACAAACTTTAGGTATCTCAAGTAAACAGCATAAAGGCCTTGCACTAATAATTGTTCTTATTATCATGGTAGGTTATGCCTCAATTCCACTAGGTGTTTTGTATGCAAAAGTTTAACTCAAATGTTCCAACAGGACCTCTCGAGAATCGTTGGGAGATGCATAAATTTGATCTTGCTCTTATTGCCCCTCAAAATAGGAAAAAATATAATATTATAGTTATTGGTACAGGCCTTGCTGGTGCTTCATTGTGCGCTACGCTAGGTGAGGCAGGCTATAATATCAAATCTTTTTGCTATAACGATAGTCCTCGTAGAGCACATTCTATTGCTGCACAGGGCGGAATTAACGCAAGTAAAAATTATCAAAATGATGGCGATAGTACTTGGAGGCTTTTTTACGACACAATTAAGGGCGGTGACTTTCGTGCAAGAGAGTCAAATATTTATCGATTAGCTCAATTAAGTTGTAATATTATTGATCAAGCTGTATCTCAAGGTGTTCCTTTTGCTAGAGAGTACAGTGGTTATTTGGCAAATAGATCATTTGGAGGTACTCAAGTTTCTCGAACTTTTTATGCTAGAGGGCAGACTGGACAGCAGCTTCTTTTAGGTGCGTACAGTTCAATGAGTAAAGAAATAGCTTCTGGAAGAGTAAAACATAAATCCAGATCTGAAATGTTAGAAATAATCATCATTGATGACAAGGCTAGAGGCGTAGTTGTTAGAGATTTAGTAACTGGTGATATTTCATCACATCTTGCAGATTGTGTAGTAATGTGTACGGGTGGTTATAGTAATGCTTACTATTTATCAACTAATGCAAAAGGATGCAATACTTCTGCAACATGGAGAGCACACAAAAATGGTGCTTACTTTGCTAATCCAAGTTTTACTCAAATTCATCCAACATGTGTACCGCCAACTGGTGATAGTCAATCTAAGCTAACACTTATGAGTGAGTCACTAAGAAATGACGGACGTATATGGGCACCAAAAAATATTGAAGATTGTGATAAAAATCCAAATGATATTCCAGAAGAAGATCGAGATTACTTTCTGGAGCGAATGTATCCAGCTTTTGCAAATCTAGTTCCAAGAGATATTGCGTCAAGAGCACTTAAAAGTATTTGTGATGAGGGCAGAGGTGTTGGCTCAATCATTAATGATCAAAGACTAGGTGTCTATCTTGACTTTTCTTCTGTTATTGAAAAAATGGGGATTGATAAAGTTAAAGAAAAGTATGGGAATTTATTTGACATGTATCAAAATATTACTGGTGAAAATCCCTATGAAGTACCTATGAAGATTTATCCAGCCCCTCATTACACAATGGGTGGATTATGGGTTGATTATAATTTAATGACTACGATTGATGGCTTGTTTGCCTGTGGGGAGGCAAACTTTTCTGACCATGGGGCAAATCGCCTAGGAGCTTCTGCGCTAATGCAAGGTTTAGCTGATGGTTATTTTGTTGCCCCTCAAACAGTAGCTAATTATCTAGCACGTGGTAAATTTGAGGAGGTGAATAATGATCATCCTGAAGTTTTGTCAGCTATTGAATCGGTTAAGACACGAATAAATAAATTAATGAATGCTCCAAAGCCTACTCATTCTCCTGATTATTTTCATAGAAAAATTGGAAGTATTTTGTGGACATCATGTGGAATGGCAAGAGACAAAAAAGCCCTTGAAGAAGCATTAGAATCAATTAAAGAGTTGAAGTCAGAATTTTGGGAAAACATTAAGGTTACAGGTATAGAAAGTAACTTTAACCAAACTTTAGAGAAAGCAGGTAGGGTTGCTGATTTTATCGAGCTTGGACAACTGATGTGTGTTGATGCATTGGACCGTGAAGAATCTTGTGGAGCTCATGCCCGTCTTGAATATTTAGCTGAAGGTGGTGATGCAATGAGGGATGATGAAAACTATGGCTATGTTGCAGCATGGGAGTTTAATGAAGATAGCCCAGCTCTTCATAAAGAACACCTTGATTTTGAATTTATTAAGCCAACCTTGAGAGATTATAAATGAATTTTATTCTACATATTTGGCGTCAAAAAAATACTAAAAGTGATGGAAGCTTTGTCACCTATGAGGTCGAAAATATTGATAGCGACACTTCATTTTTAGAAATGCTTGATCATTTAAATGAGAAGCTTATTGAAAAAGGTGAGGATTGCGTAGTATTTGATTATGATTGTAGAGAAGGAATTTGTGGTACTTGCTCACTTGTAATTAATGGTCATCCTCATGGAGAAAAGAAGGCAACAACAACTTGCCAGCTCTATATGAGAGATTATGTCAATCAAAGAGAACTCTGGATTGAGCCATGGAGAGCACAAAGTTTTCCTATAGTAAAAGATTTGGCAGTTAAGCGAGAAGCATTTGACAGAATTATTCAGTCTGGTGGGTTTATTTCGGTTTCTGTTGGATCAGCTCCAGAGGCTAATTCTCAACTCATTAATAAAGATGATGCTGATTGTGCGTTTGATTCAGCTACTTGCATTGGATGTGGAGCATGCGTTGCAGTGTGTCCAAATGCTTCAGCTAGTTTGTTTGTGGCAGCAAAGATTAACCATTTTGAACGATTACCACAAGGAAAAATTGAAAGTAAAAAGCGTGCAGAAAGGATGATAAATCAGATGGAAGAAGAAGGTTTTGGAAGTTGTTCAAATCATCGTCATTGTGAAGTGGTTTGTCCAAAAGAGATTTCTGTGAGCAACATTGCTTCTATGAATAATTTACTTTGAATCTGATAAGTGAAAGTTATAATTAATTTGATCTTAAGAATCTAGTTGAGGATGAATTGTTAGCCTAGTTATATGGTTATGTTTTATTTTTTTTAGGAGGTGTTATGAAAGTCGCAATTTTAGGAGCTGCTGGGGGTATTGGACAAGCACTAGCTTTATTATTAAAGACACAGCTACCAAATGGTACAGACCTTTCATTATATGATATCGCACCCGTAACACCAGGTGTTGCAGCAGATTTAAGTCATATCCCAACTGATGTAAAAGTAACAGGGTTTTCTGGAGAAGATCCTTCCCCCGCTTTAGTAAATGCTGATATTGTATTAATATCAGCTGGTGTTGCACGCAAGCCAGGTATGGACCGATCAGATCTTTTTAATATTAATGCAGGAATTGTAAAAAATCTTGTTTCTGCTTGTGCAGATACTTGCCCAAAAACATTAATTGGCATTATTACAAATCCTGTAAACACTACTGTTGCTATTGCCGCTGGTATCTTAAAACAAAAAGGTGTTTATGATCCAGCACGGTTATTTGGGATTACAACGCTAGATATTATCCGTTCAAATACCTTTGTTGCTGAAGTCAATGCTGTAAGCCCTGAAGATGTAAATGTTCCAGTTATTGGGGGTCATTCGGGGATTACTATATTGCCATTACTCTCTCAGTCTGGATTTCAATTTAATGCAGATGAGGCTGCTGCGATGACATTACGTATCCAGAACGCAGGTACTGAGGTTGTTGAAGCAAAGGCTGGAGGTGGCTCTGCTACTTTATCAATGGGTCAAGCCGCTGCAAAATTTGGACTATCACTTGTACGCGCACTTAATGGTGAAAAAGGTATAGTTGAGTGTACATATGTTGAAGGTTCTGGAGATAAGGCTCGCTTTTTTGCGCAACCTGTTCTTTTAGGGAAAAATGGTGTTGAAAAGATACTTAGTTATGGCGAACTTTCAGATTTTGAAGAGACAACACTTAATGCCTGTCTAGATACACTTAAAGCTGATATTTTATTAGGTGAATTATTTAAAGAATAACTAATACTTGAATTCATTTAATCACTATGTGAATTTAATTCATAAAACTTTTTAATATATTATAAAACATCTATATAATCACGTTTTTTAGTTAGTTCAACACAAGCATGTCTCTAGAATTTCATGAAAAAGCACTGGATTATCATCGACAAGGTCGTCCAGGAAAAATTACAGTATCTTCAAATAAAAATCTCAATAATGAAGAAGACTTAAGCTTGGCATATAGTCCTGGAGTTGCAGCACCTGTTAGAGAAATTATAAAGAATCCAAGTTCTGTAAATGAATTTACCATTAAAGGGAATCTTGTAGCAGTTATTACAGATGGTTCAGCTGTTCTGGGGCTGGGAAATATTGGGCCTTTAGCAGCAAAACCTGTGATGGAAGGTAAGGCAGTTTTATTTAAGCGATTTGCTGATATTGATGTTTTTAATATTGAGCTTGATACTCAGGATGTTGATAACATTATTAATACAATAAAGAATATTTCACCTACTTTTGGAGGCATTAATTTAGAAGATATTTCTGCTCCACGTTGTTTTGAAATTGAAGAGCGTTTGATAAATGAACTTAATATTCCTGTATTTCATGATGATCAACATGGAACTGCAATTATTGTTGCTGCAGCTCTTTTGAATGCTCTTGAAATCCAAGGAAAGAGTCCAAGTAAAGTAAAGGTTGTTTGTGCTGGAGGAGGTTCAGCAGGTATAGCTACTTTAAATTTGTTAGAAGAAATTGGAATTAAAAGAGAAAATATGCTTTTAGTTGATCGTAACGGTGTTGTATCTAAAAATAGAAAAATAAAAGTAAATAAATATAAGGCTTCGTTTGAAATAGAAACTGATAAAAAAACACTCTCTGATGCTATGGATGGTGCTGATGTATTTATTGGGGTTGCAAGAGGTGATCTTGTCTCTAAAAAAATGGTCAAATCAATGGCTGATAAACCAATAATTTTCGCACTATCTAATCCTGATCCAGAAATTTTACCATCTGATGTTTACGATTGTCGAGATGATGTATTAATGGCTACAGGTCGAAGTGATTATCCAAATCAGGTGAATAATGTTCTCGGTTTTCCATATATTTTTAGGGGTGCGCTTGATGCTAACGCTAAAATTATTAATACTGAAATGAAAATTGCTGCTGTTCATGCACTTAAAGACTTAACAAAGCTTCCTGTTCCAAAATCTGTATTGGATATTTATCAAATTAAAAAACTTAGTTTTGGTAAAGATTATTTTATTCCAAAACCTTTTGATCCAAGACTAATCGAACTCGTACCAAAAGCTATTTTTGATGCGGCAGTTAAGAGTGGTGTTTCACGCTTAAAATAAACTTCTAAAAACCTTTTATTTAGCCTATTTAATCCTTGCTAAGCGAAATTAGTTATGGGATAATGTCTGATTGTTTTTTTGGAGGGGTGGCCGAGTGGTTAAAGGCGACGGACTGTAAATCCGTTCTCTCTGAGTACGTTGGTTCGAATCCAACTCCCTCCACCAGAGAAACATGAGAATAGGAAATTGCGGGTGTCGTATATTGGTATTACCTTAGCCTTCCAAGCTAATGAGGTGGGTTCGATTCCCATCACCCGCTCCATGTGGTTAGGACTGTGCTCACCTAGCTCAGTCGGTAGAGCACTTCCTTGGTAAGGAAGAGGTCGCCGGTTCAAATCCGGTGGTGAGCTCCACGTAAATTGAATGAATATAGGGGATTAAAATGGCAAAAGAAAAATTTGAAAGAACCAAACCTCACGTAAATGTGGGAACAATTGGTCACGTTGACCATGGTAAAACTACTTTAACTGCAGCCCTGACTAAAGTTATGGCTGAA